>SXGR01245995.1_pt1 | contig 13586 bp, 11 predicted proteins | sample 3174711 | NCBI WGS metagenome assembly SXGR01 (sample SAMN11356860, study PRJNA531348) | freshwater metagenome | isolation source: freshwater sample F1-60 | place: China: Fuxian Lake, Yuxi | collected 2017-12-25
CCTCCGCGCGAAGGACATCATCCTTCGCATCATCGGTCAGCTGGGTACCGACGGTGGGACCGGCTACGCGGTCGAGTACGCTGGCCCAGTCGTTCGGGCCCTCCCTCAGGAGGCGCGCTTCAGCATCTGCAATCTCGCGGTCGAGATGTCGTCGCTGACCGGAATGGTCGGCCCGGACGACACGACTTACGAGTGGCTGAGGGGTCGCGAGTTCGCTCCTTCAGAGCAGTACTGGGATCGGGCCCAGGCCCTCTGGCGCACACTGCCGACCGACGACGACGCGGTGTTCGATCGGGACGAGACCATCGACATGTCCGGTATCCAGCCGCAGGTGACCTGGGGCATCAACCCCGAACATACGATTGGCATCAACGAGCGGATTCCAGATCCCGAACGTGCGCCCGCGGTGAAGCGCGAGACGTATCGGCAGGCCATCCAGTACAGCGGCCTGGTGCCTGGGCAGCCCATTCTGGGCACGCCCATCGACGAAGCCTTCATCGGCTCCTGCGTCGAGAGCCGCATCAGTGACCTGCGTGCCGCGGCCGAAATCGTGAGGGGCCGCCGCGTCGCCGCCAACGTCCTGACGGCGTGGGTCGTGCCGGGGTCGAACGCGACCAAGCGGCAGGCGGAGGCGGAGGGCCTGGACCGCGTCTTCCTGGAGGCCGGATTCGAGTGGCGGGAATCCGGCTGCTCGAAGTGCTACGGGCCGAATGGCGACTACGTCGCGCCGGGCCGTCGCTGCATCTCGAACTCGAACCGCAACTACATCGGCCGCCAGGGCAGAGACACCAAGACCAACCTGGCCAGCACCACCACGGTGGCAGCATCGGCGATCGAAGGGCGTATCGCCGACGTTCGCAACTACCTCTAGAGGATTCCCACGATGCCCAGGCAACAAGCATTCGAGGTTCCCGAGAGGGGCGGCAACCGCTTCGTCCGCCACACCGGGTTGGCGGCGCCGTACATGTACGACAACGTGAGCACGGACGTCCCCGCCCCTCCCGCCGAAGCCACCGGGCTGGATCGAGTGGGCATGCGGGGCGAGGCCGATCTGGCGTTCGCCAACGTCCGCTACAACTCCGACGGAACGGAGAAGCCGGAGTTCGTCTTCAATCAGGAGCCGTTCCGCCGCGCTTCGATCATGATCGTGGGCCTGAACTATGGCACGGGCAGCTCGCGTTCAACGGCCGTCACACGCCCCCTGGCTGCATGGGGTGTGAAGGCGTACATCGGCGAGAGCTTCGGGCCCATCTTCGTCACCAACGCGCTCCAGTACGGCGTGGTCACGGTGCAGCTTCCCAGGGCGACCGTCGACCGGGTCGCTGCTTGGGTGCGCGCGAACCCGGGCGTCGAAATGACGATCGATCTCGAGCGGCAGATCGTCGCGATGCCGGGCCAGCAACCGATCCGCTTCGAGTACAACGCCCGGTTCCGCAACAAGCTGATGAACGGTTTGGACGACCTGGAGGAGATGGAGCCACACCGCCAGGCCACTGCCGAGAAGCGAGATCAGGACGAGAGGGCGCGCCCCTGGATCTACCAGCGTCGTACCTACTGAGGACGAGCTACCGCCGGAGAGTGAACCGGAGCAATCTGTGGACCGAGAGGGGCCCGCGAGGGCCCCTCTTCGTTTCTTGGAAGGGAGGACTCGGGACATGACCACTTCGCAGGCGGCGCTTCAGTTCGTCCGCCACACAGGCATCGCCGCGCCTTTCCTCCAGCCCGACGTGGAAGGCGAGTTCATCGCCCCCGTGGGCCCGGATCTCCACGATCTGCACGACGTTCACCAGGACCGCAGCGCCATCGTGCTGGACGCCCACACGCACGACGGTGCCGGGCACGGGCAGCACGCCTTCCAGGGCTGGCGGTACCGACTGGACGGATCGGAGAACCCCGATTTCGTTCTCAACCAGGGCGTGTACCGCCGCGCCACGATCCTGCTCGCGGGCCGGAACTTCGGTCAGGGCAGCCTTCAGGGGTACGGAGTCATCCGTTTGCGGCAGTGCGGCATACGCGTGGTCATCGCACCCAGTTTCGGACCCGTGTTCCGCGACGACTGCTTCGACTACGGGCTGCTACCGGTCACTCTGCCCGAGCACGTGGTCCGCGGGCTCGCCGACGCCGTCGAGGCGAATCCGGAGGCGCAGATGACCGTCGACCTGGTGACGCAGACCGTCACGCATCCCGGCCTCGAGCCCCTGCCCTTCGAGATCGAGGCGAGGCGACGCCTGAACCTGCTACGCGGCTCGAACGAGCCCGACGAACAGCTTGAGCACAGCGACAGCGCCGCGGCCATGCGGAGTCGGGATCAGAGAGAGCGCCCCTGGATCTACCGCGACGGCGCTGGCCGTTGAGGGGTCGTTCGGCGCCTCATTCCACGATGGCAAGAGGTCGCTGATCCCGCGCCTCGAGCAGTCGTAGCCATGCCTCGACATCAATGGCGCGGTTCGCGCCGATGAGCAGCCGTGACATGGCAGAGTCCGCCCCGGACGTTCCCATCCAGATCGCGGTAGCTTCGGTGGCCTTGGCCTCGAGGTCCGCGCGGGACGCGACGTAGTCGTACGCGAACCCTTCGTATCCTGAGATGCCGCGGAGGGATCGATATGCCACCAGCCGCGTTGCGGCATACGGATCCGTGAGCAGCTGAGCCAGGTAGGCGGCCGTCCAGTCGCCTCCTGATGCCTGGCGAGCTACCGGCCACCCCAAATGCCAGGCGACGATCGAGCGCTGCGCAGCGTCGCCCTTCAGCGCCCACAGTACCGCCGCCGCGATCGTCCGCTCGTCCTCGCCCAATTCGGCGACGGGGTGGCCGTACCACTCGTTCAGGTACCGGCTCGACCACTCCAGCGTCTGGTCGAGGTGACACAGGTTGCAGGCGTTGGGGCGACCGCTCTCCACGGACCGCTGCACGTTCGGGCTGTCGATCCGGTGGCTGCGCATGGCCGAGAACAGGCCATAGGTCGTGTGAGGCATGTGACAGTTCATGCACTCGCTGCCCGACGATTCAGGACCATGGCGTGTGTGTTCCGCCACTTCGTCAGCGAGCTCCGTGTGGCAGCCGAGGCACGTCTCGTCTCCGGACTCATCCTTGCTCAGCTGCGCATCCGCTGACCGGTAGTCGTGCATCGAGTGGCACGTGAGGCAGTTGAGCTCACTCGATTGGAAGTGAACGTCTTCCAGGAGCCCGTTGTATTCCCGGCCCGCGACGCGAATAGTCCCGTCGGGCCAGAAGTTTCCATTTAGGGCCTCAGGGTCGTTGACGGCGAGATCCGCCATAAGCGGATCGTTGGGGTCGTCCGTGAGGCGGAAGACGGATCTGGATTCGTGCAGATCGTTCCCGGGGCGGAACGGAACCCCCCGGTTCGCGAATGCCCGCTTATCCTTCCACTCGCCGAAGCTGTGGCACTGGGCACAGGTCTCCACCGACCCGCGGGCGTCGAGCTTCGCGGGATCCACGATGGTCGGATCGGGCGACTCGGGATTTCGCATCTCGGCGAAGTACCGCAGATAGCGCCGCAACGGCGATTGGTACGAGCGCACGTGCTCCTGCGCCGGACCGTGACACGCCTCGCATGCGATGCCCAACTCGACCGCGCGGGTGTCGAAGCGTCCCAGGGCCTCGAGGACGCGCGGCTCGGTCCCGACGGAGTGGCACTGCGAGCAGGTGGCGTTCCACGAGGCGGCGCCCTGCAGCGAGGCGCTCGGCGGTCGAAGGAACGAGTCCTGGTTGGGTACCCACCGGGCCTCGGGGATCAGCCACACCCACGGGACCTGGATCAGCGCGCCATTGTCCGGGTCGAGCGGCCCAGCCGTCGCCTCCGGTCTGCGTATCCAGTAGTTCTGTAGGTGGTGCGAGCCCGTGGTCATCACCACACGCGCTTCGAGCCGCGGAGGACGGTCGGGCCACTCGGGCCGCAAGCGCTGCATGAACCACGCGGGCTCGTCGAACCACACAGGATCCGGCATCTCGACCCAGAACTCGTCGCCCCTGCGCTCCATGCGCCATTGGTGGCCGCGGTCCTCCAGCACCGCACCGTCGAATCGTCCGAGCACCGCGGAGGGCGTGGCCGCTTGGGTCATGGTTCGATGATAGGACCGGTGCCAGGCGTCGTACTGATCCGGATGGCACGCCTGGCACGTACCCGACGTCGTGAACCCCTCGCCCGGGGTCTGCTCCGGCAGGGCCTGGCGCAGACGCAGGTCCAGGTCGGGCCGCCAGAGGAGCCCGGTGCCGATCGCGAGCAGAGCGCAGGCTCCGAATACGATGCGGCCGGCGTTCTTTCGCGGGCCGGGCGAGGACGTGCCGGGCATGTGCGGGAATCTTACGGGGCGCACCCGGCGGCGGCCACTCGTCCTACCCGCGCGTGGACCCTGTCCGGACCTACGGAGGGTACGTACTCTCAGCGCCCCACCGATCTCTGGGAGGCACCGTCGCATGCGCAGCATCGGAACCAGTGTGGCTTTGGTCGCGACGGTGGTGTCTCTCGGAGCCTGCCGATCCGCCGCAGGTCCTGCGGCGCCGATGGCGGAGCCAGGGACGGTCGCACGCATGCCATCGACCGACGGACGCGCGGGCCCCTTCACCGCCGCGCAGGCCACCCGGGGGGAAGCGACCTTCCAGCGCTCGTGCGCACGCTGCCATGAGATCGAACGCTTCTCGACGCCGACGTTTCTGCGGGCGTGGACCCGCGCGCCGCTCAATCAGCTCTTCGGCTTCATCTCCACGAGGATGCCGCCGAGCGCTCCGGGCAGCTTGAGCCGGCCCCAGTACGCGGACGTGGTGGCCTACCTGCTGGCGCGCAACGGCCTACCCGCCGGAGCGGAGGAGCTGCCGAGCACGGGCGCGGCGCTCGCGTCGATCAGGATCACCCCGCCTTGAAGTCGAGGATCCTCGGCCTTGCCACTTTCAGCCTGGCACGCTCTGATGATGCGGACATTCAACTCAGGAAGACTCATGCTTCGTGCACGCCACGCGCTCGGTGAGGCGGTTGTCGTCCTCACCCTCGTGTTCACCGCCCTGGTGATCGCCACCCCCTCGGACGGATCTGCCCAGCAAGGACGGAGGGTCGGTCGCGAGGCCGCGCCTCCGCCGCCGCAGATGCCTCCAGGCCCGTACATGCAGGCCCAGGCCGACGCAGGAGCCTCGGTGTACACGCAGAGTTGCGTGCGCTGCCACCAGGTCGACATGGGCGGGACGTCCGAGGCGCCCCCCCTCGCGGGCGCGGCGTTCAGGGCCAAGTGGGCCGCGACCCCCGTGAGCGAGCTGCTCGCGCTCGTAGCCGAGACGATGCCCCCAGCACGTCCGGGCTCACTCGACGCCGGCGCATACGCCGCGGTCGTCGCGCACATCCTCGACCGAAACGGAGTGCCCGCCAGCAACATGGCGATGGGTCCGAACGCGGCCGGTGCGGTTATTCCGGGCACGGCGGCGGCGGCGGCCTCCACTGCGGCAATCGTCCCGCCCGTCCCCGGCCGGCTGGGCACGGGCCCGACGCCAGGCTCGCTAGCCACCCCTCCGGAGACGCCGGCGACCGTCTACGAGACACCGCGCTCGATCACGCGCGCGTACCGACCCCTGGGCGACTTCGTCCGTGTCTCGCAAGCGGAGCTCGACGCGCCGCCCGCCAAGGACTGGCTGCACTGGCGCGGGAATCCTGCGTCCTGGGGCTACACTGCGCTCGATCAGATCAACCGGCAGAACGTGGGGACCCTCCAGTTGGCTTTCGTGTGGCCGATGGAGGAGGGCGAGAGTCAGCAGGGCCCGCTCGTCCGCGACGGCGTCATGTTCCTCGCCAATCCGGGCAACGTGATCCAGGCGATCGACGCGGCGAACGGAACCCCCCTCTGGGAGTACCGCAGGCTGACCGCCGACGGTGAGCCCATGAGCGGCCAGCTGCGCAGCCTCGCCATTTGGGAGGACCTGCTGTACGTGGCCACGGTCGACGCCTCGATGGTCGCGCTCGACGTGCGCACCGGCAGGGTGCGGTGGGAGACCGTCATCGAGCAGGGGTACAGCGACGGCACGGGGCCTCTCGTCGCGCGCGGAAAAGTGATCAACGGCATCACGGGCTGCACGCGCTTCCGGGAAACCGGCTGCTTCATCACCGCCCATGACGCGCGCACCGGCGAGGAACTGTGGCGCACCCAAACGGTCGCGCGTCCAGGTGAACCGCACGGGGACACTTGGGGCGGAGCGCCCTGGGGCCTTCGCGCGGGCGGCGACGTCTGGATGAACGGCGCGTACGATCCGCAACTCGGGCTGGCGTACTTCGGCACGGCGCAGGCGAAGCCGTGGAATTTCGCGAGCCGCAGGATGAGCGCCGCGGACTCGGCGCTGTACACGAGCTCGACGCTCGCGCTCGATATCGACAGCGGCGAGATCCGGTGGCACTTCCAGCACATCCCCGCGGAGTCCTTCGACATGGACGAAGCGTACGAGCGGGTTCTCGTCGATGTGGGCGGCCAGCCCGCCGTGTTCAGCGCGGGCAAGACCGGCATCCTGTGGAAGAACGACCGGCGCGACGGAACGTTCCTGGGCCTGAAGGAGATGGTCTATCAGGACATCCTCGCGATCGACTACGAGACCGGCGCCGTCGAATACCGGCGGGATCTCACCGAGATGCAGATCGGGGACTGGGCATCGGTTTGCCCGGGGACGGGCGGCGGAAAGAGCTGGGCGGCCATGGCCTACTCACCGGAGAACGCCACGCTCGTGGTCCCCATGCACCTGAGCTGCATGGACATGGCCGGACTCGAGACCCCGATCGAGCCAGGTGCGGGAAGCTCGGCCGGAAGCCGCTACTGGCGTGAGATGCCGGAGTCGGGCGGCAATTTCGGCAAACTCGCCGCGTACAACGTCGAGACGCTGGAAGAGGTGTGGAGCGTCGAGCAGCGCGAGGTGTTCATGACGGCGGCCCTGACGACCGCAGGCGGCCTCGCGTTCGTCGGTGACTACAACCGGAATTTCCGCGCTTATGACGTGCGCAACGGCGATGTGCTTTGGAGCACGCGCCTGAACGGTCCCGTCATGGGCTTCCCGGTCAGCTACGAGGTCGACGGCGTGCAATACGTCGCGGTGGCGACGGGCTGGGGCGGCGGCAGCATCTGGCGGGTACCCAGCTTCTTGACGCCCGACCTGAATACGCCGCCGACCGGCGGTGGCGAGCTGTTCGTGTTCCGTGTGAACAACCCCTGACAGCCGGGGCAAGGGCGAACAACACGCCCGTGCCCCGGCTGTATCGCGTCAGGTCGTCTCTTCTGCTCCAGCCCGCCCGGTAGGACTCCGCGCTCAGCCCAGCGTGCGGATCCGTACGTTGCGGAAGCGCACCGTACCCGCCGCGTACTGGAGGGCGAACGGACCGCTGGCGAACAGATTGTTCGTCGTATCGACCATCTGCGTGCCGTTCATGGTCACGACCAACCGCGTTCCCTCCGCCCTGATCAGGAGCGTGTTCCACTGGCCCGCGGCATTGATCTGTGCGCTAGGCGAGGCGAAGTGCACTATCCCTCCCGTCCGGTACGCTTGATCGGGCCGGGTGTCGTAGATGTTGACCTCGTAGGAGTTCCGGTCGGCAATGACCTGCGGATTGGCACAACGAATGAACACACCGCTGTTCGCGGGCCCGTCCGCCCACACCTCGACGCTGAGCTCGAAGTCCCCGTAGGATCGCTCCGACACGAGGAACCCGCTCCCGCTGGTGGCCGAGACGGCACCGTCACCGAGCTGCCAGTTGGCGGTTCCGAGCACCCGCCATCCGGCGAGGCTGGAGCCGTCGAAGAGGGTGGTCCAGCCTCCCGCCTGTGCGGCGGTCGAGGCGGGATGCGCGGCGGTGACCGCGAACGCGACAAAGGCTGCGATAGTCAACGAGCGATGCATTGTCATTCTCCACTTAAATGGACCTGACCCCGACGAAGTGCCGGGCCATTATACGGTGGTGGGGGGCGGGCGCCCAGGAGTGGCTCCCGGGCTTCTTGGGGGTCTCACCTAACGACGGTAATGGTGCCTTCCATCCCCGCATGGATGGTGCAGGTATACTGGTAGCGGGCGGTCGCCAAGAACGTCCGCGCGTGCGTGCCATCGCTCTGAGTGGGCGAATCGGGAGGGAGGGGCCGCGGGCCCGACGTGTAGGTGATGTTGTGGGCGATCCCGGCGGGATTCCAGGTCCATGTGACCGTGCCGTTCACCTGGACCGCTACGTCCCGCGGAACGAAGGCGCTGCTCGCCGCCGTCACGGCCGCCGACGTGGGCGCGCTCGTTGCCGTCGCATTGAATGCGACGGCGGGGAGGCCCGTGGCGCTGGCGCTCACCGACTGCGACGCGGCTGCCGGGCCAAGCGAGTGCGTCGCGGAGGCGGAGCCATCCGAGCCAGTAACGGACAGTGACGCATCGACCGAGCCGGCGCCCGAAATGACCGCCCAAGTCACCGACACGCCCGCGACGGGTTGGCCGTTGACGTCGCGAGCGATGACGCGGTACGGAGCGGGCAACGGATTGTCGAAATACCAGACCTGCGCGTCTCCGCTGCCCTTCACGAGCTCCGTGGCCGCCCCAACCACTGGCGGCACGATACCGTCATCGCCGCCGCACCCTATCACGACCAGTGCGGCGGCGAGAGCGGGTGCTCGTCGAACCGAGGCGGACACGGGCTGCCGACACGCTAGGGGACGAGCTCGACCTGCCCTCGGATCTCCCCAGAAGGCAAGTTACCGGGGCGCGTGTTCATGTGCCACAGGCCATCGTACGTGTGCACGTTGATGTACGCGTTGCCATTGCGCAGCAGAACCACCAACGAGTCGAACGAAATCCCCGACACGGCGTCGGCGAAGCTCGATGCCAGGACTCCTGTGAAGTTCGTCCCGGACGCGCACGCCGGTGCTGTCCCACCGCCGCAGAGATTCACGCGGACCGATGTGTTGACCCCCGCCAATGCCGGGCCATGGATGTGGGCTGCTGAAACGTTACTGATGCCCGCCACGTCGATCTTGTACAGCAGGAGCCTCCCTACCACCGCCATGGTGGCGGTCCCCGTCGCGGTGCTCGCGTTCGTGGGAACCTCGTTCGCCGCCGTTCATGGTGGCCGTGAAGCTCGAGGCTCCTGAAGGCCCCGTTGGACCCGTGGGCCCGGTCGGGCCGGTTGGTCCGTTCGCGCCTGCCGGTCCCGTCGGACCAACGTCGCCCTCGCAGGCGACCATGGCTGCCAAGGACACGAGCATGCCAAGCGTTCGTACGATGGATCTTCTCATGCATCCTCCCGGCCTAAAGGAATTACATATCAACTCTTGCCATTAATGGTAGCACGGCCGGAAGAGGTAGAAATCAAACCGGGGGTGGCGCCGGACTACCGGCGTGCAGGCCCGTAGAGCACCCGTCCGGGGCGAGCGTCCGTGAGGCTACTTCCCTCGAGCACCACCTCTCCGTTCACGACCACCAGCAAGAACCCCTCAGCGTAACGATGCGGCTCCTCGAACGTGGCTGTGTCCCGCACCTCCGCAGGGTCGAAGACCGCGATGTCGGCCGCCAGGCCCGGCCGGATCAGGCCTCGGTCATGGAGTCCCATCCGCTGAGCCGGGAAGGCGCTCATCTTGCGGATCGCCTCCTCGAGCGAGACCACGCCACGCTCGCGCACATACTCGCCCAGCACGCGTGCGAAGGTGCCGTAGCTGCGCGGGTGGGGATGGGCGCGGCCGAAGACGATGACGTCCCCGTCGCTCGCGACCATCGTGGAGGGGTGACGGAGGACACGCACGAGATCGTCCTCGCTGATGGCGTGGAAGACGCCCCCGCATCCACCCTGCTCCGTGAGCCAGAACGCGGCCTCCGCCGCACCGTGCAGGCTCTCCTCGAGGCCACGCAGCTCCATGACGTCGCCGAGCGTCTTGCCGGCCAGCGAAGCATCCCAGCTGCAGTTCGAGATCACCACGTTGTCTGGATTGTCGCCGCCCCGCTCGAGGTCAATGATACGCGCGCTCTCATCCCTGATGCGCGCACGCTGCGCGGGGTCCGCCAAGCGCTCGCGAGTTCGTTGCAACCCACCCTCGAGTGCCCACGAGGGAAGGAGCGCCGCATGGATGCTCGTGGCTGACGCCGTGTAGGGGTACGCGTCGATGGTGGCGTCTACTCCGCGCGCACGCGCCTCGTCGATGAGCCGAAGCGTCTGCACGCTCGCTCCCCAGTAGCCCGGACCGATCACCTTGTGGTGCGTGACCTGCGTGGGGAGGCCTCCCTCCTCGCCGATGCGTATGGTTTCGAGCACGCTCTCGACGACGCCTGCCGCCTCGTTGCGCATGTGTGACACGTGGATCCCGCCAAGTCGACCCACGACCCGTGCCAGCTCGATGACTTCTTCGGTCGACGTGAACGTACCGGGCACGTAGAACAGGCCCGTGGACAAGCCCAACGCCCCGTCGCGCATCGCCTGCTCGGCGAGGGCACGCATGCGCTCGATCTCCCCGGCCGTAGCGGGGCGGTTCACCGAGCCGATCACGGTGCTTCGGATCGTACCCTGGCCGACCATGCTGCCCATGTTGAGGGTCCGGGGCAGCGCACTCAGACTGTCGAGCCAAGGACCGAGCGGGAGGGCGGAGCTGCCGTCCGGGCCCGCGATCAGCGTCGTCACGCCCTGCCGGATGTAGTTGTCCGCGGTGGGGACCTCGAAGATCCCGCTGCCGCCGTGGCTGTGGACGTCGACGAAGCCCGGCGCGATGACTCGGCCCCCCACGTCGATCTCCCGACGTGCCGTTCCTTGGATCGTCGGGCCGACCGCGGCGATCAGCCCCCCGCGGATCGCCACGTCGGCGCGGTACCATGGGCTCCCCGTGCCGTCCACCACGCGGCCGTTCCTCAGGATGAGGTCGAATACGGGCACATTCTGCGCGGCCCCCGGTCGAGCGCCGAGCCCGATGGATGCGACAGCGACGAGCGCGACGGCGACGAGGGAGGGACGCATCTAAGGCCTCACGTACTTGCGCAGCTGGTAGGGAGCGACGTCCGCGGCGTAGATGACCGTGCCGGTGGAGTTGGCCGCCACTCCGGACGCCCCCGAGATGCGAGTCCGGTCAGCCAGCTCGATGTCTGGGTCGGGAATGAAGTCCGTGACGGCTCCGGTAATTGCGTTCCCGACATAGATCCCCCGCCGCACTCCGGGGTTGTTGGTCGAGTTCGACTGCGAGTCCGTCGAGTAGAGTACGTTGGCCGCTCGGTTGAGGAAGATGCCGCTGGGACGGCCGAAGCCGGTCAGCTGCCGGAGAAACCTCCCGTTCGCGTCGAACACCTGGATGCGGCTATTTCCGCGATCGGCGACGAACACCTGCCCCTGCGCGTCGATCACGAGGTCGTGGGGGTTGTCGAACTGTCCCGGTCCCGACCCCGATGTTCCCCACTCCATGAGATAGCGCCCGTCGCTCGCGAACTTCACGATCCGGTCGTTGGATGCCTCGCCGTCGGCGACATAGATCTCGCCGCTGGGAGCGACACCTACGCCGCTCGGGCGGTCGAGGGTGTCCCTGCCTCGCCCCGCGACCCCCGGGGTGCCGAGCGTCAGCAGGTGCTCACCCGTTGGGCTAAGCTTGATCACCACCGAGCCCATCTGCCCGGGGACGAGGCCGGCATCGGTGACCCACATGTTGCCCTCGTGGTCCACCGCGAAGCCGTGCGGGCGTCCGACGAGCCCGGTCCCGTAGCTGCCGACGAACGACCCCGCTGCGTCGAACTCCAGGATGGGCGGATGCACGGCCCACCTTCCGAGGCAGTCGGCGGTCAAGCCGTCGGAGTGCCCGGGCGCGACACCCGGATCCCCCAGCACGACCTTGAAGCAGCGGTGGAGGACGTACACGTGGTCGTTCGGTCCGACGCGCACCTGGATCATCTCGCCCCACCGGCCCCCGTTCAGCTCCGGCGGGGGCTGAGGCGCGTCGACCTGGCGGTAGCGATTGGACTGGGCCGCAGCCGAAGTCGCGATCGATCCCGTGGCCGCGCACACGAGGAGCGCGGAGGTTGCCCGAGCCCAGCGCGAGCAGGCTGCGCGCCGCGCCATCATGCGCCACCGCTCAGGATCCACCGTTGCACGCGTCTGCCTCGTGTCTCGCCGACGTAGATGTTCCCCCGTGCGTCCACCGCCATGCTGTGCCCCGACATGATCTGTCCGCCGTTGCGCCCGTAAGAGCTCAAGCTTCCCACGGTCTCTAGGTCGTCGCGCCGCAAGATCCAGATCTTGTTGTTCGAGCCGTCGTTCACGTAGATCCAGCGCTGGTCGGGGGACACCGCCACACCGTATGCGGTCCCAAGGTCCCGTGTCTCCGGTGCGACGAAGCCCTCCTGCACGAAGTCGCCGTTCCTGCGGAAGACCTGGATGCGGTTGCCGCTCCGGTCGGCGACGTAGAGCAGTCCGTCACGGGATAGGTCGATTCCGTGAACGGGACCCCGGAACTGCTGCGACGGAGCGCCGGGGTCGTACGGTCCGAGATCCACGTCGTCGTCGGGTACGTTGCCGTACGCGCCCCAGTGGCGACGGTACGCGCCGGTCTCGGCGTCGAACACGATCACGCGCTTGTTGTCGTAGCCGTCGGAGACTAAGAGCTCATTCGTTTCGGGATCCACGGTCAGACCGGCCGGCCGACCGAGCGTGGTGGAGTCGTTGCTCCCGCGGTTCTCTCCCTTGCGGCCGATCGTGAGCAGGTGCCGGCCATCTCGGGTGAACTTGTAGATGACGTGCGCCTCGTCGAGCGTCACCCAAACGAAGTCGTTGTGATCTACGTAGACCGTGTGCTCCCGCCGGTCCGCACCCCACACGCCTCCTGGGCCGGAAACGCCCTGCCACAGCTGTTCCCCGCGCCCGCCGATCACGAACCCTTGGCCGGCCGGAGTGCCCGGCGGCGCATGGAACGCCTCGAGATCCGGCCACGCCTGCACGACATTGCCTTCTTCGTCGAACTCGATGATCGGGGGAGCCGGCCTGCAGCACTGCGCTTCGCCCGTCACGGCCGCGAGCTCCCGGCCGAACACGGACCAGGGTCGCTGGATGACCCAGACGTGGCCCCGAGCATCCACGTCCACGCCCCCCACTTCTCCGAGAATCCAGTCGTTCGGAAACGGAAGTTTCGGCCAGGTGGGGTCGAACTCGAAGTGCGGCGCCCCACCGGCCGTGGTCGCAACAGCCGGATCGGACTCCCCCACCCGCGGCTCCCAACCGCACACGCCTGTCCATGCCGCCAGCGCCACGAGGGCAATCGAGCCGAACTTCCGGGCACCGCTCATCTGGATCCCTGTGAGAGTTCCCTACGGACAGCATTATGGGGGTGCCACGTCGCTGGCGCGATCGGCCACCCCCTCGTAAGTCTCTTCGCGATGGGCCGCGGCGCCTCGTGAGCGCGGAGGGTACATGACGCGACCGAAGACAAAGGCGGGGGTCCCGGCACCCCGGTCGACGCGAGCTTCGATCCGGTCGTCGGACAGATCTCTCTCGCGCGCGACCTGTGCGGCCCTGGGTCTCGCACTCCTCGCGGCTTCTTCGTGCCGTGGCGAGGCGACCCAGACCGGCCAGGAGTCGGGGGGCATCACGATGTTCGAGGGGGCCCGCCTCATCGTGGGC
>SXGR01167070.1_pt1 | contig 13585 bp, 12 predicted proteins | sample 3174711 | NCBI WGS metagenome assembly SXGR01 (sample SAMN11356860, study PRJNA531348) | freshwater metagenome | isolation source: freshwater sample F1-60 | place: China: Fuxian Lake, Yuxi | collected 2017-12-25
AAGTTCAGCGGTTGCGTGGCCGTGTTCGCTTCGTTTGAGCCGCCCGTGTTGCCAATGCTGTGGCCGTAGGTCCACTGCGCGCCGAACGTGAAGCCCCGGCTGAAACGGCGGTTGAGCGTGGTTTGCAGCGAGTTGTAGTTGTCGGTTCCGCCCGTCGTCTTGTAGTCGATTTCGCCGAAGCGGGGTCCGAACTCGCGCACGACCGAGCCAACTCCCGTAGCGGCGTTCATTGTCACGCCCACCACCTTATTGGCGGTGCTGCGGAGGAACAGATTGCGGCCTTGGCTTCACACGTAGGCGACCTGAAACACTGCTCCTAGCAACTGCTGCTGCATCGAAGCGGTGTAAGAGAGAATCTTCTCCGGCACGCGGTAGCCTGGCGCGTAAGCGCGTACGCCGATACCAGTGGCGGTATTGATGTTGAAGTTACGCACGACCGCGTTGGCGTCAACCGGATATCGGCCCACCGCCGACGTGCTGATGCGATCACTCTCGATGGGCTGAATCAAATCCTCGCCTTGGCCCGGACCGTAATAGTAGCCGCCGCCGATGCGGAACGCCGTCTTGCCGCCGAGCTTCGCGGGCGACCAGGCGAGGCCGAGGCGCGGTCCAAACGCCAACTTGGAGGACTGATAGGGCGGCCGGCTCCCTGGCGCATCCAGCCCGCCGGTGACGATGTTGTAGAGGACGACGAGATTCCGGTCTTCCCGCATCGGTGTGTAGTATTCATACCGCAGTCCGTAGTTCATCGTAAGCGTGGGCCCAAGCTTGAATTCATCCTGCGCGTAGGCGCTGAACATCTCGGTCTTGGCCAGGCGGTTGCCAGTGGCCCCGTTGTTGAAATGGCTGGGCGCGCTGAGATCCCCGTTTACGGTCACGGTGGGCGTGTTCGCCAGGAATGCATTGAGGTTGCTGAAGGCGTACGTGACGCCGCCCAGCCGGTCGGTGTAAGTACGCACTTGCCGGAACTCGCCGCCGAACTTGACGTTGTGATTGCCCCTGATCCACGTCAGATTGTCAACGTAGCTGAGTGAGTAGTTGGTGTACGGCTGGCCCCGTTTGTTGGTCGCGCTGCTGGCGCGCACTTGTCCCGACGGAATCGAGATACCCGCGTTCGCTCCCTGGCCGCCGATCCCAACCAGCACATTGGCACCCGTGATGTTGAGTGTCACGCCGGTCAAGTCCAGGCCCGATACCTGCGGCGCGATACCGCTGGTGCGAGTCTTCAGTCCGTTGTAGCCAACCTTGACTTCATTGATGAGCGACGGCGTGACGATGGCGCTGCCAGTTGAGCACTACGTTCTGCGCAACAGCAGTCTGCAGGAACGCGCTGCCCGATACGTCGAAAGGCGAAGTGGAGCGCCCGTCGTCACGAAACCAGCGTAGATAGAAATTGTTCTTGTCGCTTTGGCGGTAGTCCAGCCGGAAGCTGCCAGAATTCTCATTCACCACCGCGCGGCCATCGAGTTTAGCAACGTCTAAATCCGGGTTCGGAGTCGTGCCGAAGTTGCCAACCGGGAAGGCGCCGAGCAGCGGCTTCATCAAGCTATCGACGCAGCGCGCCGTCGAACCGGCGACGCACACGGGCAGGTTGCGGATTGCCTGGCTCGGCACTTGGCCCACCAGCGGAAAGCCCGCATGCTGCCGAAGGCCTTCATAGTGGCCGAAGAAAAAAAGCTTGTCGCGAATGATGCGGCCGCCCAAGAAACCGCCAAATTGGTTCAAGCGCAGCGGCGACTTGTTTGTGCCGTCGAAAAAGTTGCGGGCATCCAACGCATCGTTGCGGATGTATTCAAAGAGGCTGCCGTGCAAGGCGTTCCCGCCGGACTTGGTGATGATCCCGATCTGCCCTCCGGTGCCCGTGCCGTACTCGGCCGGGTAGTTGCTCGACTCGACACGGAACTCCTGCACGGTTTCGAGACTGGCCTGGAGCCGTAACGCCGAGGAGCTCTGGCCGTTCAGATTGCCTGGCGATGCATCCACGATCGAAGATGCTTCCACGCCATCGAAACGAATCGCGTTCTGCTGATTGGCGCGTCCCGAGAAGCGAATATTGTCATAGGAGCCGCCGCCCGACGTTTGAGTGCCTGGAGCCAGCAAATAGAGTTGCGAGACTTGCCGGCCGTTGATGGGCATTTGCGCTACTTCGCGAGCGCTGATGTTGGCGCCGATTGAGGCCGAGCTGGTGTCCACCACCGCAAGTTCGCCAGCCGAAACGGTCACTTCGCTCGTCACCGTGGTTGGCTGCATCACGATGTTGATGGAGCGCTCCTGGCCTACGCCGAGCTTGGTTTCCTTGTAGACGGCGTCGCTCAGGCCCTCGCTCGACGCGATGATCGTGTAGTTGGAGGCTGGAAGGTTCGTTACGAAAAAGACGCCGCTGTCGGAAGTCGTAACGGTGCGTTCGGCGCCCGTTTTTTCGTTCTTTACTTTTACGGTCGCGCCGGGAATTACCGCGCCGCTGGTATCAGCAACCGTACCTGTGAAACGGCCTTGGTCCTGCGCTAACAGGAGCGCGGCGAAAAATGGCAATATTTATTTTAAGAAATCTCATCTGCTCAGAGACTAACAAGCAGGAGGTTTCGACTCGATGTTCGTTTGGTTACAAGTTGGTGACAATCGCCTGATGGTCTTGCCGCCGTCAGCCGGTGTTGCCGGCCACCAATGAGAGCGACCGGATCGGCACGTAGTAGGTGCGATACCGCGAGCCATCCGAATAGAGAACCACACCTGGATCCGCCACCAGCACCGACGCCCGTTTGGTGACGCGGTTCACGCGCCCCGACAATCGCCGCCCCTCGAACTGAAAGCTCACCGTCGAACCCACGTGAATGCCAACCTCAGCCGCTCGCTCCCGTCGGGTGACCAGTGCATGTGTGTGGGCGCGGTGGAGAAACCAACGAGCGGCGATGCCTTGAAATCTCGCCGCGCTGCAACTGCTTTCGCCCCAGCACAATTGCTCACCCAAGTGAACCAACTCGTGCTCGAAGATCCTCTGCAGGGCATGCAGTCTTGTGGAGCACTCGAGGCCGCAAACGGTCACGCCGCGATCATGCTCGCCGAAGCCTTCGAACAACAGGCTGCTGGCGATAGTGATCTCATATGTCACCTGTCCGGTCACCAGGTTGCGAACACGCACGGTCGACCCGCCGGCCTTGGTCATGCGGGGGGAAAGGCGAAAGTCGAGGGTGCGACCGTTCGGCGCCTCGTCGAACTGGCCGTCGAAGAAGCCGCGGTCGTAGGCGTGGAAGAGGAACTGAAGATCCTGGGGATGGATCGAATTGAAGTTCGGCTGCCGGATGAAACGCGACTGGCCGAGAAGGCTATCGTGAACCCGTTCGAGGCGGTCCACAATCGCAGGTTCAGGCAACGTCGTGGCAAGCAGCGCTTCGGCGAGGCTGGGCGGCGTCATCAGAAATAATGTACCGCGATGTTATCATCGTTTCCAGCGCCGACGGCCATCCGCGGCGACTTCCAATTGGGATACTTTCCATCAGTTCAGGACTTGATCGCGAGTGACAGGTACCAAGGCAATGCCGAACGACTCTATTACTACCACCCAACATTTTCTTCAGGCAAAGGCCGCTCAACGAAAGCTGTCGATGGTGACGTGTTACGACTACACGTTTTCCCGCCTGCTCTCGCAATCCCCCATCGATGGGATTCTCGTCGGCGACAGCGCGGCGATGGTGATGCACGGGCATCCCACCACGGTAACGGCCACCGTCGAAATGATGCGCATCCACATCGAAGCGGTCGCACGCGGCGCGGGTGGGAAGCTTGTCGTGGCCGATATGCCGTTTCTCTCCTATCGCAAGGGCCTCACCGCGGCGCTCGAGGCGGCTCACATACTGATGGGTGCTGGCGCCGGTGCCCTGAAGCTCGAAGGCGCCAACGGGCATGAGGATGTTGTCCAGCGCCTGACCGAAAGCGGAATTCCGGTGATGGGCCACGTGGGCCTTCAACCGCAATCGGTTCACGCTTACGGCAGATATAAGATTCAGGGCCGAAACAGCGAGGGCGCGCTGGACATCCTGCGGGCAGCGCGCAAGCTCGAAGAGCTTGGCGCGTTCGCCGTGGTCCTGGAGTGCATCCCCGCCACACTGGCGGCCGAAATCACTGCGGCGCTTGACGTTCCAACGATTGGCATTGGTGCCGGCGCGTCGTGTGACGGGCAAATTCTGGTGCTTCAGGATCTACTCGGCATGAATTTGGATTTCAAACCTAAGTTCGTCCGGCGCTTCGGCGAGGCGGCGCGAGGCGTGCTCGACGCCTTTGCGCAATTCGATGAAGCGGTGAAAGCGGGCACGTATCCGGCGGCCGTAGAGAGCTACGAATGACGGCGCCGATGCAAGTGTGGAACAGTTTGTCGGCATGGAGGGAACGCCGGGCCGTGCTGGCTGGCAAGAGCATTGGCTTCGTTCCCACGATGGGCGCCCTGCACACCGGGCACGCGTCGCTGGTGGAGCGCTGCCGCCGCGAAAACGACATCGTGGTGGTCAGCATCTTTGTGAATCCGTCGCAGTTCAACGATCCGAAGGATCTTGACCGGTATCCGCGCCCATTCGACGAGGATTGCGCGCTGCTCGCCAGCCTTGGCGTCGACGACATCCTCGCCCCCCCTGCGAACGAGTTCTATCCGCACGGCTATCGCTATCGCATCGAATCTGAGAACGCAACCAGTGTCATGGAAGGCACGCGCCGTCCGGGTTTCCTGCCCGGCGTGATGACCATCGTTCTCAAGCTTCTCAACCTGGTGGGCGCCAACCGCGCCTACTTCGGCGAGAAGGATTTCCAGCAGCTCAGAACTGTCACCGGGATGGTTGAGGAGTTCTTCGTGTCCACCGAGATTGTCGGTTGCCCCACCATCCGCACCAGGACCGGTCTTGCCGAGAGCTCACGCAATCGGCTTCTTTCGCCCGAAGGACGCGAGCGGGCCGCTTGGATCTACAGGGCGCTGACAAGCGCTGCCACGCCCGCCGATGCCAGTGCGCTCCTGGAACAGCAAGGGTTCCAAGTGGAATATGTCGAAGAGCATTGGGGCCGCCGCTTCTGTGCGGCTTATCTCGAGGGTATTCGGCTGATCGACAACGTGCCGGCGCCGTCTTCCGGGAGGTGATTTCATCATGCTGCTATGCCTCGACGTCGGTAATTCGCAAATCTTCGGCGGCGTGTACGCCAGCGATGAGATCCGCGTAACGTTTCGCCGCACGTCCAACGTCCGGGCGTCGTCTGATGAATTCGGCACGTTCTTTCGTGCGGTGCTGCGCGAGAACGGAGTGGAACCGAACGAGATCGATGCCGCGGCCATTTGCTCGGTAGTACCTGACGTTGTGCATTCGCTGCGTAACTGTTTCCGTAAGTATTTCCGCCTCGATCCTTTCCTGCTCCAGCCGGGCGCCAAGACCGGCTTGAAGATTCGCTACCGCAACCCGCTCGAGGTGGGAGCCGACAAGATCGCCAATGCGATCGGTGCAGTCGCCCAGTTCCCCGGCCGGAACCTGCTCATCGTCGACTTCGGCACTGCCACTACGATCTGCGCAGTCACCGGCGGAAAGGAATATCTGGGCGGAGTGATCACGCCGGGCATTCACACTTCCATGGCGGCACTTGAATCCAACACCGCGCGGCTCCCGATGGTGGAAATCGTCCGGCCCGCGGAGGTGCTGGGCCGCTCAACGATAGAGAGCATTCAGTCCGGGCTCTATTACGGCACCCTTGCCACAGTGCAGTCTCTGTTGGCGTCCATTGCGCAGCAGCATTTCGCCGGCAACCAGCCCGTGGTGCTGGGCACTGGCGGTTTTGGAAGATTGTTCGAAGACGAGGGGCTCTTCGATTCGTTCGTGCCTGAGCTTTCTCTGATCGGGCTGCGGCGGGCGGCCGGTATGGCGCACCAGCTGGTATCCCCTTTTCCGCAGGCGGCACCCAGCGGTTGAATTAAGAGTCGACAGAATCGCCTCAGCCCGGCAGTTAAGCAGAACTCCGGTACAAGATCGCGGCACGTGCCTGGCCCCTCGATCTAAAACAAACTGCCTTGCGGCCGTCGCGTGAATTCCTCCAGCGAAGGCAAGGCCAAGTCCAGCCTCAGCTCGTCGCGCAGCAGACGGAGCGCATGTTCCTCCAAAGCCGGCGAAGTCCCCGCGCCTTCCACCGCTTTATCGTAGACGCCCGGGTACTTCTCCAGAATCTCCTTGCGGAACGTCCGCAATCGCCGCGCCCGCTCAGCCACCGTGTAACGCGTCAGGATGGCCTCATCCACGCGCGCTTCTACCCACAGCCGATGCTGCTCTTCGCTTTCGATCCGCCGCAGCTCTTGTTGCGCCGGAGCGCCCGCCGTCACCGCCGCCGGCTGCTCCCGCTCCCGCATCGCCCGCAACCGTAATTGCTTCTTCCGCGTCGTCTCGAATCCCGGCGGCACCGCCCAGTTCTCCCGAATCGTCGCCAACAGGAACCCCGGCGGATTAGTCATCGACGGCCCCATCGTGCGCATTTGCTGGTCAAACCACTCGATCTGATCGCGCACCGCCTGCTTCTCCATGTCTATATCGAACAGTGCCCGCCGCGCATCAGGCTCGCGGACGCCGCGCGGGACCAGCGCCTTCACCAATTCTTCCATCGCCTGGTCCATCACCGGATTCGCCGCGCTCAGTCTCGGCCGCGTGACACGTAAAATCGCGTCGCCCGGCGACATGATCAGCTTGAAGTCGGACCCGTCGACGGTATGCACCAGATCCCACGATTGGAAATACCGGATGCGAATCAACTCATCGAGCGGCGGCTGCAGAATCTGCTTGGCCTTTGAAATATGCGGCCAGCACTGGATGTCGAGCAACTCGCACAACTCCGAATATTTGCGCTCGACCGGCCTCCCGCGCGAGGCGTAAAACCAAGTATGCAGATGCCCGAACAGCGCCTTGGCGATATCGCGTTTCAACTGCCGGTAAGAGTTGAAATCGATCGGGAACGTATAATTCGTGTTGATATTCTCAAGCTGCCAGTCCGACAAGTAAACGTAGTTCATCTGAGCTACGGCCCCGTCCGGCATCTCCTGCCCGGTCAGCACCGCGCGATTGAACACATGGAAAATATCCTTGGCAAACCGCTTGGTGTTGTGGAAATAGACGGCATATTCGCTCTTGATCGTCGTCGACACCATGCGCTAGAGAAACTGGTTCACTTCTTCGTAATGAAAACCTGCATCGGTCAGCCCCAGGCCCTTTAGCAACTCGTAGGTCGTGAAGCCGATCGGATTTTGCACCTGCCCCAGCTTGGCCTTGCGATCGGTCACAATCTTCATGAAGGCCATGTACTTGTCCCGGTCGGCCGTCGTCGGGAGCCCTAACTGCGCATCGGGCTTGATCGTCGTGCGTGGATGCACGATCTTGCCGTCGATCTCGCGCGGCGGATACGTGATCGTACGCACGCGGGGCGCGGCCTGCGGATTCGACTTGCCGCGTTTGGATTTCGAAGGACTGAAGAAGCTGATATAGTTCAGATTCTTTTCGAGCTTGATAAAATCCTGCGCGCGGCTCGCTTCTTCGCCGCCGCCGAACTCGACGAGGGACTGTTTCGCCGCCATAGCCTTGGCCATGTGGTTCGTTTTATTCTCCTCAATCAATTGACCACGCCGGCCCCGGGGGAATGACCGGTCGAGTTGTTCGATTGTGCCACGCCCGGTTTCCAACTTGCAACAAAAACACCATATTTTGTTGTATGAGACAAGAACACTACAACCTAAGAATCTCTAGTGGCGCGGATGTGATTCAATCCAAAACATTTCACCATAGAAATGTTGCGATGTGCTTCGGGCCTTTTTACGCCGCTCTCCGGCTCTCATTACGCCGTCCTACGGCGATTCTTCCGCCAGCCTTCGGAACTCCTCCGTCAGCCTACGGGAGCGCTTCCTCCACCCTACGGGCCCGCCGTGCCCGCCATTTACCCGGTCCTACGGGCTCTTCCCGGCTCTTTTTTACGCCATTCTACGGCCCTCGCCCGCCATATTACTTTATTCTACTGGCATTCCTTACGTCGACCTACGGCTCCACGCCGCTGTTTTACGCCATTCTACGATAGTTCCCTCGCACCGTAGGTCCGCGTAAAGGACCGGCCTCCAATTGGCTGTAACCCCGCCTCCAAGCCGATTTTGCGCGACGATCTTAGGAACACGGCCCAACTACCTCTGCCCCCTAGTCGCTCACTCTCAAATAGTTCCGCCGGGCTTCTTCAACCCGGAACTTGCGGTTCGCACTATGGGAAATCGAAGCTCACCGGCGGGGATCGCTGTCGATTCGGCTGGCCCCATCGCGGCGATCCGGCCCCTCTCGATCACCACGGTTTGCCCGGCGATAACTTTACCGTTCACCGTGTCAATCACGTTGAGCCCTGTGATCGCCGTGGCAGCGGCTGGCGGCGGCGGCGGCGTGGCCAGAGCAGGGGATTGGCCCCAGGCCACGCCGTAAGTCATCAGATCACTGTTCGGTGTGCTGCTGCAGCAGCCAATCGCTGGCTGCAGCGAACGGCCTCGTCGCTGGATACTGCGATCCTCGACCCGCCATCGACCTCGCCGTCTACGCCGGCAAACTCGTGCGGTTTCAGGATGGAACTGGAGAACTATCTCGGCGCGGCCCTGCAGGGCGAAACCGCCGCCTTCCGGAGCCCCACTCCCCCATGGCTCCCTCCGGACGCCGTCGCCCTTCAGCGACTGGTATGCCATGAGCGATTCCACGCCGCCGAAGAGTTTTCGATGGGCCGCCCTACCCCCCGCTTCTATGTGGGCTTTGACCTGGGACAAAAGGCCACGCCATCGGCTGTGGTCGTCCTCGAGCTGGTTCGGGGCGCCACGAGCCGTCGCGACCTGGTCACTTTCGAATGGATCAAGGAAACACACCTGATGTTTCGGAAGATCGAGCGTTGCCCGCTCAACACGCCCTATGATCGTCAAGCCACCATGCTCAACCGGATCGTTCGCGATCTCGGCGATCTTCGCGACACAACCTTATTGGTTGACGCCACCGGTTGCGGCCAGCCATTTCTCGAGTTTCTTCGCAACCAGAAAATGGGCGTCCTGATCTCGCCCATCGCCATCACCTCGGGCGGCGTAGGCTCCTTCTCGTGTGGCATCGAGCGCGGCCCCAAGAAAGCTTTGATGGCCAACGCCAACTATGTCCTCATGAGTAAGTGCCTATCCGGCGAACCGGGGATGGCTGGCCTGAAGGAACTGCGCGCCGAAATGGAGGCTTACCGCGTCCGTACTTCCCGTGCCGGCCACGATAGTTTCCGCTCCGGCCACACCGACGACCTCGTGATGGCGTACGCCCTCGCTGTCTGGAAAGCCCGCACCTATTTACAAAGGGCCTCGTAATGTCGGGCGTCCATCTGGCGCCGAGCACTTACACTTTCGCCGGACGCTGCGCCGGTCGCGGACAGCACCCCTCTGCGCAAGGCGTGAACGGCGACAGAATCAGTTCTCGCAATCCGGCTATGAACAGCGGATGTGTGCCCACGGTCCCGGCGCGAGCCATCGGCGTTCCCAACTCTACGCAGGTCTCTCTCGCCTCGTTGTCCAAGTCCCACAGCACTTCGATATGATCGGAAATAAAACCAACGGGAGCGATCACGACGGGCCTCGACCGGTCCGGCCGGCCGCGCAGATAATCGTTGATGTCCGGCTCGAGCCACGGCTGTGTGGGCGGCCCGCTGCGGCTTTGCCAGGCGAGAGACCAATGTCCGTGCCCCAACCGTGCGCAGATCTGACCGCTCGCTTCGCGCAGTTGCTCTTCATACTTGCTCGTGGCAGCCATCGCAAGCGGGACGCTGTGCGCGGTAAAGATGATTTCAGCATCGCCGCCAACTTCGGCCAGCGCGGCCCCAACCCGATCCGACATGGCGCCCAGGAAACCCGCGTGATGCCAGAAGGGCGGAATCTTGTCGATAGCCGGTGCACCCTCGCCAACCTCCGCCCGCGCCTCGGCGATGTTCTCCAGATACTGGCGGCAGGCCGAATAGGAACTGAAAGCCGAAGTTGCCAACGCCACCGCACGCCGCACGCCGTCGATCTTCATCTGACGCACTGTGTCGGCGAGATACGGTTGCCAGTTTCGGTTGCCCCAATACACCGGCAGCGGCAGCACCGCGCGCAACTCGGCCACCAGCGCGCGCACCTGATCGTTGATCGGGCTCTTGCCGTCGAAATGATAATAGTGTTCGGCGACACCAAGGAGGCGCTCGCGAGGCACACCTCGTCCCCGCGTGACATTCTCCAGGAACGGCACCACGTCTTCAGGTTTTTCCGGGCCGCCGAAGCCCGCCACCAGCACTGCATCGTACGACAGCATTTCCGCTCCATTCTAAGATGTAAAGATGGGTTCTCACACACTGGCCGCTCCGGCGCCGGGGGCTGCCGCAGCCACCCCCATCGTTCCTTTGACGCTCGAAGGCTCCTGGGCGCTGCACCAAATGATGCGAATTCGCCATTCCGCCTGGCGTGCGTTGCCTTTGAGCGAGCGGGGAGCGGTGGCCGCCGAAGCCTCCGAAGCGCTCCGGCGAATGGGCAGCGACCATTCGGCGGTCTTCTCGATGCTCGGTCACAAAGGCGACCTGCTGTTCGTCCACTTCCGCCGCGACCTCGCCGAACTGAACCGCGTCGAACTGGCGCTGCAGCGCCTTCGCCTTTGGGACTTCTTGGAACCTACCAGTTCCTACGTTTCGGTGGTGGAGCTCGGCCTCTACGAATCCACGCAGCGCATCTACCAGAGGTTCTCCGAGCGTAGCCTCGAACCGGGCACCGGCGCTTGGACGGCGGCGCTCGACGAAGAGTTGGAGCGGCAACGCAAGGCCATGGAGCCGAGGCTGCATCCCGTCATGCCCGAGGCTCGCTACATCTGCTTCTACCCGATGGATCGCAAGCGCGGCGAATCCAAGAACTGGTTCATGGTGCCGTTTGCCGAGCGCGCGCGCATGATGCATGAGCACGGCATGATCGGGCGCAAGTATGCCGGCATCGTCAAGCAGATCATCAGCGGCTCGGTCGGCTTCGACGATTGGGAATGGGGCGTCGATCTCTTCAGTCAAGATCCCTTGCAGTTCAAGAAGCTCATCTACGAAATGCGCTTCGACGAGGTGAGCGCTGTCTACGCCGCCTTTGGCCAGTTTTTCATCGGGCTGCGTGTTGCTGCCGATGCCTTGCCCGCCTTGCTCGAAGGTGAGCTTGCGTAGTCGCGGCGCAACGATTTTGGCCGGGTTGAGCTTCGGGGTCGCCGCAGTTGCGTCTGCCTGGCAAGGCGAGGCGATCCGCGAGGCATCGGGTGTCACCCGCATGGGCGATTCGCTCCTGATTGTGGACGACTCCGACGTTGGCGCGTACTTTAAGGTCACGATCGGCAAGCTGCCCGGTCCCCTGTTCGATTTGAACAGTCTCAAGCCGCAGCGCGTCATGCTGAAGCAGAGCGGACTGGGCGTTGATCTCGAGTCGATCGGTGTCTTGGCCGACGGGCGTATTGTCCTGCTCTCCGAACGCTTGCGCTCGCTGGTGTGCAGCGACGGCATCGTGGCCGAATACGACAGCGAACTGGCCGAGATGGGTCGCCGTGGTCTCGAGGGCTTGGCGATTCGTCCGTTGCCCAAGGGCGCGTCGCGGGTCGCCGTCGTCTGGGAAGGCGGCTACCCCGATTTCGGGCAACTCCCTCGTAGGAGGGCGAGCACTCGCAACGCCTGGTTGCCCTTGATCGTCGTTCACGACATTCCCCGCGATGGCCGCGTCGGCCGCGTGAAACTACATGGAGCGTCGGCTGCCATCGAGGTTGCCGTGCCCAGGCCGCCCGGAAATGAGCCGGAGGCGCAGCGGTTTCGCGCACCCGATTTGGTTTGGACCAGGCTTCCCAATAAGAGCGGCGGCGACGGGTGGGGTTTCATCTTGCTGCTCTCGTCTCAGAATGGCCTTTCCAAACCTACGTTCACCTATAAGTGGCTTCAGCGATTTGATATGGATGGCCGGCCGGTTGGCGAGCCTCTTGACTTGGCCAAATACTTTCCGCCGGAGCTGGCTGGCGCCAACTGGGAGGGCTTGGCCTGGTACGAGCCTGGCCGCAAGTTGGTGCTGGTTCACGAGGAGGATCCTAAAGCGCGCGCCCACGCCTTCATCATGGAACTGCCCCAAGGTTGGCAGTCTACTTCTTCCGTCAAAAAGTCGCCGCCGCCGTATCGCGCGTTATGAAAGTAGTAACTCGAGATCCTCGCGCTTCAACCCCTTGATGAGACTGTTGTCGGCGCTGATGATGGCGTCCGCCAAGTCCCGCTTGCTCTCTTGCAGCTTGAGCACCTTTGCTTCGACCGTGTCGCGCGCAATGAGGCGGTAGGCGAAGACACGCCGCTGCTGGCCGATGCGATGCGCGCGGTCGATCGCTTGCGATTCGACGGCCGGGTTCCACCAGGGATCCAGCAAGAACACATACTCGGCGGCGGTCAGATTCAAACCGAGCCCGCCCGCCTTCAGACTGATCAGGAAGAGTTTGCAGTCGGGATCGTCCTGGAACTGCCGGACGGCGCCTTCACGGTCCCGCGTGTCCCCGTCCAGATACGCGTAAGAAATTCCCTCGGCGTCCAACTGCTGGCGCAGCAGTGCCAGGAAGCTTGTGAATTGCGAGAAGACCAAGGCCTTGTGGTTCTCAGCCAGTACCTCTTCGAGATGGAGGCGCAGTGCTTCCAGTTTCGCGCTTGCTTCTCCGCCGCGTTTTTTGTCGATGAGGCCCGGATGGCAAGCCGCTTGACGCAACCGCAGGAGTGCCTCGAGTACTTGCATCTTCGACTTGGCCATGCCCACCTTGTCGATCTTGCCGAGCAATTGCGAACGATAGTGATCGAGGAGTTCCTGATAAAGTTTGCGCTGTTCCGGCTCCAGGTCGCAGTACAGGGTTTGCTCCAACTTCGCGGGCAACTCTTTGACGACCTGCTCCTTGGTGCGCCGCAGAATGTAGGGGCGCAAGGCTTGCGCCAGAATTCGGCGCGTCTCGTCGCTCGGGTTGCGGAGTGAGCCGCCAGTCAACTGCAACACCGAAGCCGAACCGAGCATGCCGGGGTTGAGAAACTCAAACAAGCTCCACAACTCACCGAGATGATTCTCCACCGGCGTGCCGCTCATCGCCAGGCGGTGAGACGCCTTGAGCAGCCGGACCGCTTTGGCCGATTCACTGCCCGGGTTCTTGATGGCCGTCGCTTCGTCCAGCACGACATAGTCCCACACGATGTTCTGGAAATCGACAACGTCGCGCCGCAGTGTGCCGTACGTGGTCAAGATAACGTCGTGACCGCCGAACGAAGCGCGGTTGCGGCCCAACCCGCCATGTTCCAGTACGCGCAGTTGCGGCGTGAAGCGCGCGGCTTCCTGCTGCCAGTTGAACACCAGGGATTTCGGCACGACCACAAGCGAAATTCCAGCGCCGGCCACGCGGCGATTCTCCAGCAGCGCCAACACCTGCGCGGTCTTCCCGACGCCCATGTCGTCGGCCAGACAACCGCCCAGCGAGTACTCCTGGAGGAACTGCAACCAGCCCAGGCCTTCGAGCTGATACCCGCGCAGCGTGCCCACGAA
>SXGR01287985.1_pt1 | contig 13580 bp, 34 predicted proteins | sample 3174711 | NCBI WGS metagenome assembly SXGR01 (sample SAMN11356860, study PRJNA531348) | freshwater metagenome | isolation source: freshwater sample F1-60 | place: China: Fuxian Lake, Yuxi | collected 2017-12-25
CCATTTATTAAATTAATTTTAAGATTTGATTCAGAAATTGATTTTATAAATATATTAGGCGTTAAAGCTTTTAAATCATTCCAGCTTATTCTTTTTGCTTGTGTATAAGTAGGAGCTCCAAAAAAAAGATTCTGTTCACCTTTTTTTAAAGCGTTTAATACTAGTACTCTTTTTGCTAATTCAGTTTTATAACTTCTTCTTCCTGCGTGAACTATTTTAAATCGTTTATCATCATTCCAATACCTCTGTATTGCTTTGTGGGACATAACTTCCTTCGGTAGCGGAAACCACCTTTTGTTCAAATGTTCTTGCCAACTCATTTAATTTATCCTCGTTTACTTTTATATTATAATCATTGTTGTCTTTTTGTTCTAAATATTGTTTACCAAGCCAAATCAACATTGTTTTATCTCCATTCATTGCAGTTTCAAATTGCTTTGCTCTTAACAACTCTTTACCTTCTGCTTTTTTAGTGTGTGAATAATCGGAAAAACCAAGATTATGCTCTACCTTACAAGCATCATAAAGCGTTTCAGGATGTATACCTAAAATACCTGCTATTGATACTCCATTACATTGGCTATGAAGCAATCTATTTACTTTTATCCAATCTATTATTGCTTTTGGTCTACCTGACATATTAATTTCTACTTATTATTCTTTTTTTATTTTACAAAAGTATACACTATTTATTTATTAAATTTAAAAATTCATTTCTTGCGTTTAAATCATTTTTAAAAACACCGATTAATTTGCTTGTTGAGGTGTAAGTATCATGCTTTTTTACTCCTCTCATACACATACAAAGATGTTGAGCTTTTAAATGTACCGCTACTCCAAGAGGATTTAATTCAATTTGTATTCTTTCCGCTATCTGTGTCGTAATTCTTTCTTGGTTTTGAAATCTATTAGCATACAAATCAACTGCTCTCGCTAATTTTGATAGACCTACTATTTTTTTATTAGGAATGTATGCAACATTAGCAACTCCGAAAAAAGGTGCGATATGATGTTCACATAAAGAATAAAAAGGTATGTTAGTTTGTATAATCATTTCATCATTACCTTCAGCATCAAAAGATGTAAAGTTAAATTCTTTTGGCTTTAGGAACTCTGTCATAAATTTTATATACCTTTTAGGAGTATCTTTTAATCCTTGCCTATTTGGATTTTCTCCTAAATGTATTAGTATTTGCCTAAAATGCCATTCAGCGGTATAAGATATTAAACTCCTGTTTTCTTGTTCCATATTTCAATATGTAATCTATTTGTAAATTTTAAATAATTTTCTTTAACTATTTCTGCAACTACTTGTTTCGATTGATTCAACAATTTTTGATTTTCTCCAGATGGCATTAACCAAACTTTATTTTTATCTATGTTAGGCAGATATAAAGATTTGATTTCTTCCCAATCTTGATTCGTAGAAACTACAAACTTAAATTGAGTGTTAAGCTTATTGAGTTCAATTATTGTATCTAAATTAAAATATTGACTAATATAATTACCACTGTTAGATAACTTGGGAGAACAATTCCATTGATTTACATTTTGTTGTAAGCTTACTGAAGGTTTTATAGTTCCATTTGTTTCTATTTCAATGTAAATATTTGGGTATAAATTCTTTAAATAATTAATAAATAATTCAATTCCATTTTGTTGCATCATTGGTTCACCACCAGTAATTATGATATGTGTTCCATTACTTAATGCTTTATGTTCTATATCTCCAAGAACTTCTGTTACATTTTTTAATAATGATTTCATCCATACTTCTATTGTATCACATCTCCAAGTAGCATTGTGTAGCTCTCCATCGAATTGAGTTCCCATTCCTCCACACATAAGATTACATCCACCTAATCTAACAAATACTGAAGGATAACCTGTTGTTGGACCTTCTCCTTGTATAGAATAAAATACTTCGCTAATTGATAACTTCATATATTACATTACTTGATTTAGTTTCTGCCAATTCTATTTTAACTATCGGCAAATAAGTTTTAATTTGATTGAATATCCATATAGCCATATTCTCCGCACTTGTTTCAAAAGGTAGTTCAATAAAAGGTTCGTTAGCCATATTAAGTATATCGAATAAGCTATCTTCTTTATATAAAAGAAAATGATGGTCGTATTGTTTTACTATTGGCTCTACTACTTTATCTATTTCAGAGAATAACATAGTAACTCCATTTTGCATTTTATTAAATTTAAAGTGGCATACTACATCATAAGTATGTCCATGTATTCTTCCACATTTTTCTCCTGCGTTCTTATTTCTATGTGCAGCATAAAAGTGATATTTTTTTTCTATTATCATTTGTTTTGTAGTTTTAACTTTTTAAATATTATCCAATACCAAAAAAGACCACCAAACATTTTAAGTAGTATTTGTCCTCCACTTATAGTTAAATCTAAAAAATTAAATGCAACTAATTGAAATACAATACTATCTGCAATAATTCCTACTAAATCACTTCCGTTTACTTTTATGAAATAATTATGCTTTATAACTGCTTGATAAAAAATACTTGCTACTATTTGTGCTGATATAAAACCAAATGCAGAACCTAATGCAATATTCAAAGAATCTTTGTTTATTAAGTATGTTATAACCGAAGCAGCAATAACTAATGAACCTAACTTGAATATTAATTCCTTTCCTTTCCATTGTTCGTGAAACATACATCTTAATACAAAATCAAACGGAATAAGCAATAAGGAATTAAAAATAATTCCCTTTTCTCCATACCATAAAACGATAAAGTTTGCTAAAATAAACGCTGATATATAACTTAAATAAATCATTATATCCAACCATTTTCTTTTGCTTCATAATAACCTTTTACTCTTAATTCTGTTGCGTGGTTATCATTAATTCCGTAACCCCATTCATTAAAAATATTTGAACCATTATAATCTGTTCTTGTTTTATTTATTATAATATCTAAAATATTTAAGTCTTTAGCCATTTTCCAGGTTTCAGCTTTACTTAAATACATCAAAGGAGTATGTATTCTAAAATCAATATCAAATCCCAATGATAAAGTTAATTGAATACTATCTATAAATTTTCTTCTACAGTCAGGATAGTCATTAAAATCCATTTGACAAGTACCTATAATTAAATCATTTATATTTAATGATTTAGCATAAATACTTGCAATAGTTATGAATAGAGTATTTCTACCTTCTGTTATTCTTAAATTTGTTTCATTATTTACATTTAATAAATTTTCTATATTATAAATTTTAAAATCAATATTTTCACTTTCACATATCATTTTTGCTGCTTTAAGTTCTATTTTATGTTTCTGTCCATAATCAAAACCTATTGCGTATATTTTATTAAATTTTTTCTTTGCCCAATATAAGCAGGTTGTTGAATCCTGTCCACCTGATAATAAAATTATTGCTTTCATATTTTATAAATTTTGTTCTGCATATTTTTGGTATTTTACCCATTCATTAAAATTATGAATATTTGCATTACTACAATTTTTTAATCTATGGTTTTTTAATTTATAACTAGTTATGCGATTGTTTTTAAATTGACATAAGCATCCATACTTAGCTTGTAACCAACTTGTACTATCTACACTATCAAATTTTAACTTACTTAACCAAGGTATTGATGTAAAACCTAATCCATGTATCTTAGTGTTATTATTATGAGCATGATTAATAAACCAACTTAATATCTGTGGATTTGCTCTTATTTTTTTACCATCATTACTTGCTCTTGTTGTTCCAAGCGCAACATAATCGTATTCTTCACAGCATTTAATCCAATAATCAGCACCACGATTTGAGTGCCAACAGACAATAGGTGCTATTCCAACAGTATCTTCAATCTGCTTTCTGTAATATTCTACTTTTTTTAAACCTACTACACAATCAATATCCAATTCAAAGAATAATTTTTGATTTGTGTGTTTAATAAAAGAAATATATTTTTTAACGTAGCTATTCCAATCAAAATTCTTATACTTTCCTGTTTTATCGTTTATTGCTGTAAATGCTCCACTATCAAGAATATGTCTATCCTGTTCTACAAATTTACCATAGTTTCCTGTTTTATGCTCCCAGAATGAAGATAGTAGATAAATATCTTCTACTGATTTATTATATATTTTATAAATGGTTTTAAAACCAGCTAAATAGACTTTCATTATACACCTAACAATTTAGCAACAATATTTTCTTTGCTTCCGCTATGTGCTTTAAATGCTTCGTTGACTTTTGTATAATCTTCTTCGGTATATTCTAAAACTATTTTAAACTTTTGCTTGTTTTCGCTTCCATCATTATTCGTAAAAAAATCGTCTAAGTTTATGTTACTTCCGCTGTAATTGGAAACAGTTAAGCCCCAATCTTTAAGTTGTTCAATTTTCCATTCATTTGCTAAAATATCCCAATCCCATTCTCCGTAACTAATATTATCTTTGATAATAAATTCTTTTTTTTGTTCTTCAGTTAAATCTTTTGCATACAAAACAGGCACTTCTTCAATTTCCAATTCTTGTAATGCTTTTAATCGCATATTGCCACCTAAAACAATATTGTTTTCATCTATTATTAAAGGCCTTAACTCTAACATTTGCGGAAAATCTTGTATACTCTTTTTTAATTTTTTGTATTTTTCAGAAGAAATAAATCTTGGATTGTTTTCGTTTAATTTTATTAGTTTAATATTCATAATTTCTCCTAAAAAGGGAAAACGCTTTTACTTATTTTTGGTTTAAAGTCGTCTAAATAAATATAATGAGTATCCCCAAACTGACCTACTTCTTTTCTTTTTGCTACAACTAAATTTACATATCCCTTTTCAGTTGTTTCAAGTTCATTGAAATCAGCTTTACTAATTGATATTTTAATTATACTCCCACCATTATCAAATTCTTTTTCTTTACAAAAACTCTTTAAATATGTTTTTTTCTTTGCTTCCATTTGTTACTCCTTTTTTATTGTTTTTAATTAGTTTCGTTTATTGTTTTTATATTGTTGTAATAAAATAGATTATGACTTTCTCCTAAATCTCCAAGCTGATTTCTTTTTGCTAATAAAATAGTTGAGTAGTTATCTATAATTTTTAATTTATTTACATTAATAATTATTTTTATAAACTTACCTTTGTCGAATCCATTACCTACATAAATTTTATTCTGTTCTTCTGTCATTGATTGTGTTGTTTTTTATGGCAAGTTCTACAAAGTGCAATTAAGTTTTCAGGCAGGTCTTGCTTATGCTTAAATTTTTTTCCAAACTTGCTTCTTGGTATTATATGATGTATATCTACTGCTAAACTTTTACATTCTTCGCAAGGTATAAAATCCCCTTTTGTAAAGTTATAAAAGTCTAAATAGTTTTTTACGTGCTTTTGCATTTCTTGTTTCAATATAATTAAATTAATTTAATTCCCTATTATAATTTTGCTTTTGCTTGTAACTTAAATACAAAGTTAATTCAGTTGAAAGTAAATGTTTAAACTCTTGAACAGTATAAACCTTATTACTTAAAGGCATAAAAGCAATTACAAGCTCTAAAAGAGCATTCGCTTCCTCTTGTTTAATTTCTTTAATTAATTTTTGTATTTCGGTAAGTTTATTCATAAATAAAATAATTTGTTCGGTTAATATCAGTTACTCCGTTTTTTTGATACATTAACATATAACCACTTTGAGGTGGATTGCCAATCATTCTTGTATTATAAACATAATCAAATCCGATTGACTTTTTTTCAGAACAAGTTGGAATCATAAACCAACACTCACTACCTTTGCATTGTTTTAAAGCTGTGTGATTGTGTGCTTGTGCAATTACTTTATAATCTTTTAACTTTAATTCTTTTTTCCATTTAGATAAGTACAAAGATATTCCACCCATTAAAGCTGATTCTTGTGCCATTGATTTTTCTGCGTGTGTAAATATACAATCTCCATATTGAAATATATGTGTCATATCAACATTGTAAGAACTATCGCTTGTGATTAAAGTTGTACCAACTATTAAAATATTATCAAAATATGAAGCCAGTCTTTTTAATAAATTATTTTCTGTTAAAGCTAATAAATCTATATCATCCCCTAAAGCTTCTGCAAGTTTTTTTTCAGGTCTATTATCGTGATTACCTAACATAATTTTGATTGAATGAAAATTAATTGATAACCATTCTAATCTATAAAAAATACTTCGGACTTCATCTCGAAAGCTAACATACTTTGTTTTTCTAAATCTTGATTTAGAATAAAAGTCCCCTATATCTCCTGCAAGGATAACTTCTTCTGCATTGTTATGTATTAAGCAATCTTTTAATATTTTTTCATTTGAATAAGGTTCGTGCAAGTCAGCTAATACAAGTATTTTTCCTTTTTCTATTTGAAGCTTTGCTTTTATTTTATTTTTGTAAGGAAATTTAATACCGAAATTTGTTAAAAATTTTTCTTCTGCTTCCTGTTCAAATTTACGCCTCATATATTTTTTTCCATTTTTTTATTGTTTCCTTGTTTGCAAACCATCTTTTTCTACTTGCATTTATAACTGTATAATCTTTTAATAAACCAACCCAATTTCTTGCAGTTGATATTGTTATTGGAATTAGCTTTGAAATTGCATTTAAGGTTACCATTCTTCCATCTTTAAGATTGTCTAAAAATTTTTTAAATTCATTTATGTCTAAATTATTTTTAGCACCTTCATAATTAAATTTCATAAATCATTTACTAATAGTTTAAATTTTAATGCTGTAATATCTCTAAAGTAAAAAAGGTCTTTATCCGTAATTGTACTAACAATTAATCCGCTTCCATCTGAATAGATTGTAAGCTTTACCTCTCCTTGCTTTGGATATTTTTTTTGATATTCAGCAATAAGTAAAATTAGTTCTTCCATTTAATCATCTCCCTTTAATTCAATATTTCTTTCGTGTTCAATTTGTCGTTCAAGAGTTATTCGTTCTGTTTCTCTTGCAATGTTATTGGCACGATGTTTCCACAATTCGCACAAGTCACAAGCAAACTCGAAATCCCTGTCGTTGATAAAATCAATAAGCGTTTGCAACTCGGACATACTTGCTTCAATTCCGTTACTAAATTTAATTCTATCATTTTCCATTTTATCCTTTCTTTTAATTATTTATTTTTTTTATATCGTATAGCCATTAGTTAGTAGCAAGTTTAAAAATTTATAAAAATTCCAACGCACCTTGTTGTGTATTTAGCCTTCTCATAATTCCCATAGCCGTATCAAGTATCGTTTTTCCAGCTTCAAAATCTACTAAATTACGTGCAATTTTATCTTTCCTTTGTTCGCCTTTGTAAGTACTTAAATCAATTTTATGAAACTCACAAAGTTTTTTCACTTCATCTGTACCAGTTCCAATTTGTACGTGTCTATTTGTTAAAATTGTAGGTAAAGTAAAATTGCACCAATATAAATGCCTTCCTCTTTTTTGAGCTGGAATTAACGGCTCGTAATAAGGTATTACATTTTCAACTACATATCTACCCTCAAAGTAATTATTAAGCAGCAATATTTCTTGGTACAAAGTCATATCTGGGTATTCTGCTTTATAAACATCATCATTTCTTCCCTTCGCTTGGTTAAACCTTATACGAGAATGGGTCGGGCAAGGTGGGCTTGTCCAAATGAAATCATACTCTTTGTAGTGTTCCAATAAAAATTGGTGTGCATCTGCTACAATTACAGTATCATTTGGAAATCTCTCTTTGTACATCCTTGCCAATTCGGGGTCAAGTTCTACGGCTGTTATTTCATGTTCTTCGCCCCATAGGTATCTATTTCCACCTAAACAAGCATATAAATTAAGTATTTTCATTTCCTTCGCTATTTTTATAAATTTTTAAACCAGACTACTAACAGCACCTATGTCGCAACCTTGCCGCAGGCGCAACATAAGGCTGCGCATAGCTGCAAACCGTTAGCCACTACCATATTCCAAACTCTTTTACAATTATTGCAGATACAATACAAATAAAAAAAGTAAATATTAAAGCTATTCCAATAAAAATTAAATTTATAACTATGTCAAAGTTTTTCATAAATCGTTTTACCTTTAATTTTATTTGCTCTTAATTTTTCTCCTCTTGGATTTTCTCGGTATGAAATATGAATCCACGAATCAAATTCTTGAATTATTTGGTCGTAAGGTAGCTTTAATTCAATTATCTTTTTAAATAAATCTTCCGTTACAATTCCTTGCACCTGTATATCAACTGCTTCTCCAAAGCAATGCTGACTTGTTTTACTTCCACCGATTGCTTTATTCAATTCTCTATTTCTATATCCTGAAGTAATTTTAATTGGTTTGCCAATTGCTATTCGTAGTGGCTCAATCACCTTAATACAAGTATCTCGTAAAGCATTTATTATATCTTTGTTTGGAGTGTTATCTATGTTATTTCTAATAGCATATTCGCTAAATATCATTTCTTCAAGTCTAAAGTGTTTAGTTAAAATCATATTAATAACCTTTATATTTAATTTTCTTTTTTATCTTGTATGCTTCCTAAATTTTCAATATTAAAAGTTGGATTTGGTAAAAATCTAAACTGACCACTACAAAAATGTCGAAGTTTTCCATCTACTTCAGAAACAATAGCGAATACATCATTTGAAAATGAACCTCCATCACGAACATATACAAGCAATCCATATCCAATATCAGTTTCAACAGGCATAGGATTTCTAAATTCATAAATCATTTTAACCACCTTTTAATTCTTGCATATTGAATTTTAAAATAACATTTCAGCAAAGCTACTCCCCAATATTTAGCATAACTAACTTCTACTATTCCATTAAATTCTATTTCACAAGTAAAAGCACCACCCCAACTTTGTATTATAGTTGTCATCATTTTGATATTTCAAAAGTAGATAGGTCAAGTGTTCCAATTCCATATTTACTTTGTAATTCTTTTAGAAGTTCTCCCATCTTTTTATCTATATCTGCAATTTGTTGAGTAAGTTCGTTTAATTTTGTAGCAAGAATTATTTTCTGCCACTCGATTTGTCCCAAAGTTAAATGACCTTTTGTAAACTCTTGCTGAATATCTGTTATTTGCTTTATTTCTTCTTCTGTTAATTTAATTTTTTCCATTTTGGTTTATCCTTTTGTTTGTTTTTAATTATTTTTAATTCTTTAATTTTAGTCCATTTTCCTTTTAGCCCATAAACTCGAAGTGAACAGATTTCATTTGAACATTTACTGCATACTTCTTGGAATGATATATTTTGCGGATATTTTTTACTGCATCTTAAACAAATAGCAATCGTTGTTTTTCGCATTTTAATATTTGTATTTTGTTTTGGGAATTATTTGTTTTGCAATTGCAAACAAGTCCAGCGTTGGAACAAGTGTTAAACTATCTTGTCTACCTTTACGATTGTAGAGATGATAAATAAGCGGAGTTTGAGAAGTTTGATTAATTAAATTTTTAGAAATTAGTTTTGCCAAATCTGTTTTCTCAACTATACCATACCAATTAATTGTTTCAAATGCAATAAACTTATTAGTTCCTGCATAGAGCCATCCATCATAACCTGCTGTGTTCTTAATTTCAATCCAATGATAATTTTCATTTGCTTCAAAATCTGACCTTCTTATTTTTTTAATTCCTTTTAAATCAATTCCTATTTCAACTTTAATATCAGTATGCTCTAAATAATCTTCCTGCTTATTTGTTACTCTACCATTTATAAATTTTGCAAGTTCATGTTCTTGAAGTTTAGCAACTACAACTGATTGCTCAATTATTTGCAATAAAGTTGTATTCGGTTTTGAATTGTTCAAAGCTTTTGATGAGCCAATATTTTCCATTAATTTTTTTTAACCGCCTTTCTCTAAATTTTTGATTAATATTTTGTTTATCACTTCCTGTTTTAATTTCAATTTCAAGATATAAGCCACCTTGCAGACAACAAATAATATCTCCTGACCCTAAAGTATTAACCCAATTTGGTTGTCTTCTAAAACTTTGATTCTTTATGCTGTAAACTCCAATTGTATTATTCCTAAAAGCAAGATGTCCTTTACTATTTAAAAATAATACAATCATTTTTGTTAAGTCGTTAGTTTGGGACATAGTTTTCTAATAATCTTTTCATTGGATTAAATCCATCTTTATAAAAGTTCTCAACTTCATTTGGTCTGTTTAAAAGGTATAGAGATAGCTTGTAAACGTCTTGTATTTGCTCATATTTGCCCTTTTTAGCAATCATTTGAAGTACTTTATATATATAGTTACCCCAAGTTACTTCTCCATCTAAAAGATTATAACATTCGCTTAATATTCTTGTTTTCTTTTCATTTGTAAGCCATCTTATATTTTTACCAGTTAAAAGAAAAAACAACTCTGAACCCATTTTCTGCCATATAAAATTATTATCATTAAAAAGCTTCTTAACTTTTGCAGTGAATAAATCATATTCTCCCTTCTCTAAATTTAACTTATAAACATTCGTGTTATTTGCGAATGATGTATTAGAATCTATTATATTAGTTATTATTATATTAGGAACTTTCTCAACTGCAACTTTTACTATATTTTGTATAATGTTTTTTTGCTTTTTAGGTTTTTCAATTATATTGTTTTGATATAAATTATATATTGATTTGATATAAACTTTATATTGAATCAATATATTTTCACTTTCAATTAACCATTCATCTTGAAGCAAATTTATCCCTAAACTTTTGCCTTCTTTATTGAGGATTTTTAATTTAATTAAGTTACGAAGCACTGACCCTATATTTGGTTGGGCAATCCTTGTTTCTTTACAAATCCACTTAATTGAAACTGGAAAGCTTTTTTTATGAAAACCTAAAGTTGACCTTATTATAAAAGCAACTACTTTTAATTCTCTTTGCTTGAATGGATATATGTATAGCGATTCTAAAAGTTGTGTTGGCATTTTAATATAACCGCCTGTTTCCACAGGCGGCAAACTAAAATCACTCACTAAATTCTTTCTGTCTTACTACACACAATCCCTTTATAGTATCAAGGACTTGTTTTGTAATTCCCTGCTCTTGAAACATTAATTGATAATCTCCATAAATCTTGTGCAGTTGCGTTTCAGTTTTAGCTTCTTTAATTTCTTCACTTGCGTGTAATAATGGAAGGGAATTATTTGTTGTCCCATTTGTTGTTTTCTTTTGAAACTTAACAGGTGTTTCGTTTGTTGTTTGTGCATCCAATATATCGTGTTCAACTATTTCCAAAGCTAACATCCATAAGTAACGTCTTTGGTAAGTTATTACTGCACCTATATTTTGAACTTCGTGGCAACCTTTTAAAGCTGCTGACCCCATAGGAGTTGTAATTGTTAATTTATCTCCTGTTTCAGTATCAATTATTTCTATTGAAGCAAGTTCTGAATTACAACTTATTACTCCACATAATCCAACTTCTTGAAATATATTTTGAATAGTTGGCAAGAAATCTCCAAGTTCAAAATAAGAATAACCAACAAATTTATTCTGTCCACTTTTATTAATTTTAACTGACTGCAATTTAATTCTTGCAGTTAATAATTTACTATATACTGATTGTTTCATTTTTTACTCCTTCTTTTAATTGTTTGTTGCTTAATATAATTAAGCGTTCATTTATATATTTATCTAAATCTATTCTATTTGGTGTTGGATTAATTACTATCCATTCGAATAATATATTTAACTCCTGTAATGCTCCAACATTTTTACCAAGTTCAGAAACACTATCATAATTGTTCATTGTTGGCTCCTTCTTTCTTCAACTGCTTCTTGTCTTCGCTGAAAATCAGAAAAGTTAAAGTCGTTGCCTTCCCATTCAGAATGTCTATTATCTCGATTACAAGTTCTACAAATTGTTTTGTAATAATTATATTCGCTAACAGGTATTTCTTTGTTGCATTGCGTACAAATATCTTGCATTAAATCTTCATTCATTGAAGCAAAAGATTTTGTTTTACTCATTTGATTCTCCTTTTGTTATAATTGTTTTTATCATTCCATCAAATTCAATTCGGTTGAAAGCTCCACATTGACTGCATTGCATACCACCCTTCATTTCTGTTTCAATGTAGAGAGTTTCTCCACACTTTGCACAAATTAAATCATTATCTTGTTCCATACTTACCTCCTTTAATTGTTTTTAAAATAGTTATTTTTGTAAAGCTAAAAAAGTTTCATCAATCTTTGCATTATAAATACTTCCACGTTCAATATTCAGATAACTCGACCAACTAATTCCTAAAAGCTGTGCCATTTTTAATTGTGTTAAATTTCTTTCCAATCTAAATTGCTTAAAAGTTTTAGCAGGTATCTTTCCTAAATTCATTCTTCGCATTTTGTTCTCCTTTCTTTTGTTTAATATAATATAAGTAAAATTAAATATAACAACAATACTTTTAATTTATTCATTTTACCATTACCATATAATTCTGATGTTTATATCTTGGTAGATTAAAACAACAAAAAATTAATTGTGTTGCTGTTACTCCCATATTTACTTGACCATTGTCATCTATAAATCTTTTATAACTCAAGCTATCTCTGACATAGGTGTCGTTATGCTCTTTTGCATTTTCGTATTTTTGTGTTAGCATTTCTTCGGTTTGTCTATACTCTGCCAAATTCATATATATCGTTCCTCTTATAACAAACCCATTTTTATCGTGGTAAAAATTGTTTTTATTGTGATTGATTGCTTTCATCTGTTACTCCTTTTGTTTGTGTTTATAATTTTATGACTTGCTTGATATAATGCTCTTGCTTGTAATTCTAACCAAGTTTCATTTGTATTTGCCTTATAGCTTAAACCTACGTCTTTTCGTGTTCGGCTTTTTATTTCTGAAGGAGTTGCAAGTCGTTCAGCTATATCAAGGTCATAAATCAGAGCATTCCCACCATAACTATACTCTTTCCAATGTCTTGCACCATTTAATAAATTTTCTTCTGTTGGTTCAAGATTGTTTTCTTCTAAAAAATCTCTTAACTCTTGTTCGTATATTTTTACTCCATCTTCCCACTTACTCATATTATCCTACCTTTCTCTTGAAAATTATATTTATCCATATGTTTCTGTAAAAATTCATCGAACAAATGTTCCATTGATGGATATTGTGCTTTATATAATTTTATTACTTCATCTTGAGCATATTCTATATCATCAGTATCATCACTGGCTTCATCCCAATCTTTTTCAAATTTACTCATCACTTCCTCATCTTCATTAATACCCAAGTGTTCAAATAACCATTCTTCTGAAAACCAAAGAATATCATTAAGTTGTGTTTCACTCAACCCTTGTGGGTAAAGTTCTTGAATTAGAAAGTCAAATTCTTCTTCCTTACCTTCTTTCAAAATTCTTTCTTTTGTTTCAACAGCACCTTGCCAAGCATTAAATTGTTTTAGATTGGTTTCATTAAAAGTTTTCATTGTTGTTCTCCTTTTGTTTTTAGTTGTTTGTTTTCATTTTTTAAAATATGAGCAGGAAATTCAATTGCTATAGAGATATAACTATCTCTAGTTTTTCCAAAAGGTGCTGCTAAAACTCCTTCATTACTTGTAAG
>SXGR01071663.1_pt1 | contig 13579 bp, 12 predicted proteins | sample 3174711 | NCBI WGS metagenome assembly SXGR01 (sample SAMN11356860, study PRJNA531348) | freshwater metagenome | isolation source: freshwater sample F1-60 | place: China: Fuxian Lake, Yuxi | collected 2017-12-25
AAAGCCCAAAGGCGTGCTATTTCTTCGCGCCGTGCCATTACCAACGCATCCCACCTTGGAGATCCCCATGAGCGAAAGCAAAAATCCGGTCTCTCGCCGCGAATTCGGCGTCATGTCCATCGGCGCCGGGTTAACCGCCGCCGTCAATACGCCGGCCGAAGCGGCGGCGCCCCTGTCCGTGGTCGAGCAGGAAGTCACAATCAGGACGCCGGACGGCATGGCCGATGCGGCGTTCATCCATCCGATTTCGGGTTCCTATCCCGGCGTTCTGATCTGGCCGGACGTATTCGGCCTTAGACCCTCGATGCGCGGCTTTGCGCGCCGTCTTGCCTCAACCGGCTATGCGGTACTGGTGCCAAATCCCTTCTATCGCACCGCCAAGGCGCCCGTGTTCGACGATCCCACCAAATTCGATTTCGGCAATCAGACCGACATGGCGAAACTGCCGCCGCTTGTCGGGCCGGTGAATGCGCCGGGCAATCCGGAAAAGGACGCGATCGCCTATGTCGCGTTCCTCGACGCGCAACCGCAGGTGGACAAATCCAAGAAGATCGGCACACAGGGCTACTGCATGGGCGGACCGCTTGTGGTCCGTACCGCCGCGGCCCTTCCCGACCGCATCGGCGCGGGCGCGTCCTTCCATGGCGGCGGTCTCGTCACCGATCAGCCCTCGAGCCCGCATTTGCTCGCGTCCAAGATCAAGGCCCGCATGTATTTCGGCGTCGCCTCCAATGACGACATGCGCCAGCCCGACGCCAAGGACAAGCTGCGCGAAGCCTTCCGCGCGGCCAATGTTCCGGCGCAGGTTGACGTCTACAAATCGCTTCATGGCTGGTGCGTGCCCGACATGCCGCTTCAGGGCAACGGCCAACCGATCTACAACCGCCCCGAAGCCGAACAGTCTTGGGCCAAGCTCGTCGCGCTCTACAAGGCTGGCCTCGCTTAAACCGAAGTAAGTCTCACCGGCGGCTGGAAACGGCCGCCGGTTCCTTTCGCCGGAGGAACCGATGAACCGTTTGGGGATTTCTTGCGCGAGTGTTTTGCTGGCGCTCGCGGTTGCGCCGCCGTCGGATGCACAAACCGCCCTCCCCGACTTCACCGGAATCATCTGGGCGCATCCCATGATCCCGGGCTTTGAAACCCCTCCGACGGGTCCCGGCCCCGTGCGTAATTTGTCACGCACACCCAATGACGTTTCCAATTTCAATCAGCTTGTCGGCGATTACAAAAACCCGATCCTGAAACCCGAAGCCGCGACAATCGTGAAGAAATTCGGCGACATGTCCCTTGCGGGCGTCGGCTATGAGACGCCGAGCAACCAATGCTGGCCGGGCGGCCTTCCCTACATGCTGTGGAACATAGAAATGCAGATGTTCCAGCGCAAAGACGAAGTGACCATCCTTTATCTTCTCGATCATCATGTGCGGCATATCCGCATGAATCAAAAGCATCCCGAGAATCTTAAGCCTTCCATATTCGGCGATTCCGTCGGCTATTACGAAGGCGATACGCTGGTCATCGATACCGTCGGCATCAAGAAGGATCCCTTCGCGATGCTCGATATGTACGGTACGCCTTATTCGGACAAGCTGCATGTGGTCGAGCGCTATCGTCTGATCGATTACGCGGCGACGAAGGAAGCGACCGACCGCGACGAACAAGACAATCTCCGCCTGCGCGACTTCCTCAACGATCCCGGCATCGCCGTCGATAACGACTACCGAGGCAAGGGCCTGCAAATGACCTTTACCGTGGAGGACGACACCTATTTCACGACGCCCTGGTCGGCGAATATCACCTATCGCAAGGCCGCGAACGAGTGGCGCGAGAATGTCTGCGCCGAGAATCTGAACGAGTATTATTACAACAAGAATGTCGAAGTCCCGTCCGCCACCAAACCGGATTTTTGAGGCCGCCATGACCCGCTTTGCTACCGCCCTTGGAATGCTCGCGATAGCGATAGGCACCACCACCGCCATCGCGCAGACTCAAATTGCGGACGGTCCTACTTACACGGCCGACGGCAAGCTCGAATTCCCGAAGGATTACCGCAAGTGGGTCTATCTCTCGACCGGCTTCGATATGTCCTATCTCGAGAACGCATCGCGGACCACACATACCTTGGGCAATGTGTTCGTCAATCCGTCCGCCTACGAATCATTCCTGAAAACCGGCACTTGGCCCGACAAGACCGTGCTGGTCCTCGAAGTGCGCAATGCCTCGAACGAAAACTCGCTGCTCAAAGGCGGTCAGTATCAGGTTGGCGTCGCACATACGGAAGTTCATCTAAAAGACTCGGCGCGCTTCGAAGGCGGCTGGGGATTTTTCGGATTCCCGAACCAAACGCCCGCTCAAATGATCCCGCGCACCGCCACCTGCTATTCCTGCCACGCCGAGCATGGCGTCGTGGACACGACCTTCGTGCAGTTCTACCCGACGCTGCTTCCAATCGCGCGCGAGAAGAAGACGCTGCGCTAGCGGCGACGGTCAACAAACTATCCCGGAGGAAATGATCATGATCCGCAAAGCCCTTGGCGTATTCGCGGCGCTTCTCATCGCGCCCTCGACGATCCCCGCGTTGAACGCGGTGGTCGGCAAGGTGCTCGCCTCTATCGAGCATCCGGAAAAATAGCGCGCGTGGCCACGTCCCCGTTTTGGGAATTTTCGCTCGGCTTCTACGTACGCGAGGGCGTGGCGCCGGCTTGCTTGCAATTGCAGGACGAAGGCGGCGCGGATGTGAACCTGCTTCTGTACCTGCTGTTTCTCGCGGAGCAACGCTTGCTCGCGAACGGGCGCGACATCGCAACGCTCGATAAGACCGTCGCGCCCTGGCGCGAAGAGACCGTTCGCCCCTTGCGGGATTTGCGGAAGCGCCTGAAGCACGAGACCGGCGCCGTTCCCCCCGCCGAGCGGGATAGCTTCCGCAACCTGGTCAAAAAGATAGAACTCGAATCCGAACGGCTTCAGCAGCTTGCCCTCGAACGCGAGGGGACCAGGCTTCGCCTGGAACCCGCCGCGTCACGCGAAGAAGCCGCGCGGCGTAATATTCAGGCATATAGCGCCTATCTAGGCGGGCTTCCGGACAATGCCGTAAAAACTGTCCTAATGGCCTTTACCCTTTCGCCACCCTCTCACCCCAGCGACAGCGCAACTTAATCCGCCGTTAGCAGAGCCTTACGAAGATAGCCTCGCGAGGCAACGCCCCGTCGGTGCACGGGGCGCGAGGGTCTGACCATGGCGAAAAACGTGGAATCGCATGACATCGACGACGATCTTCCGGATTTGAGGGAAGACGGGAATGCTGCGGCGCAACCCGTGAAATCCTCGGTGCTCCGCAAGACGCCCGTCATGTCTCAGAAGCTCGAGCAGGTGTTGAACGACGTCGTGCCGGAGCAAGGCAAGGAACACGTCACCGGCGCTGTTGCGAAGTTCGACCGGCGGCTTCAAGTGCTGGAAAAAGTCTTCGCGGATCTCGCGGATCAGCACGAACTTTCGGTCAAGGACCGTGTTCGCGCCATCGCCACCGCCGAGGAAAGCATCACCGGCCTTATGAAACGCATCGACGGCAAGGATCAGGACGTGCAACGCGAGTTTGCAGGCGTCCGCTTGAGCCTTGCTCTGCTCGAAGCACGCATCGCCGATCAGGAACAGACCACACGCGGGACACAGCCCGGCAATACCGGAGACGCAGAGCTTTTGGTCTCGACGATCACCTTGGCAGCGGACAGCATGGCGTCCGATCCTCCTGCCCCGCAGGCAGCGGCCGAACCGGAAACCCCGCGCAGCGATCCGGACGGGGAAGACGATTATCTGACGAGCGCAAGACGCGCCGCCCTCGCGGTCGCGGTCGCAAGCAACGATGCGCCCATGAAGGAGAAGGCGCGCCGTAGAGACACGCGGACGAAGATTCTGGCGCTCGCGATCCTCGCGCCCATCGTCATTCTAGGCGTGGCATTCGTATTGGCCGGCCGCAACACCTCGACGGCCAATCCCGTCCTTGCGGCACGGCAGCAGGCGAATGTTCCGCCAGCCGTACCGCAAGCCGATATTGCTCCGGTTCCTTCCGGCCGTCAGGCCGCAGCGCCCTTGCCCGCGCGCACGCTCGCGATCCTGCAAGTGGCCGCCGATGCGGGCGATGTGACGGCAATGCGCGATCTCGGGCTGAAATATCTTACGGGCGACGAGGTAGAGGCTCGCGACATCGACGGGGCTAGATGGCTGATCCGCGCCGCATACAGGAACGACGCGGAGGGGCAATACTGGCTCGGGACGCTATACGCGCAAGGGCGCGGCGTTCCGAAGGACACCGCTCAGGCGATCCATTGGTACGAGACCGCCGCGGGACAAGGGCATGTCCGCGCGATGCATAATCTTGGCGCCGGCTATTACGAGGGCTGGAACGGCCAGAAGAACCTCGCGGAAGCGGCAAAATGGTTCGAGGCCGCATCGGAGGGCGGATACACTGATTCAGCGTTCAACCTCGCGGTTTTCTACGAGCAGGGCACGGGCGTGAAGCAAAACGCCGTGGAAGCTTTCAAATGGTATTCCATCGCCGCCGCCGCGGGCGATGCGGAAGCCGCCAAGCGCATCGAATTCCTTGTGCCGCAATTATCGCCCGAAGACCTTCAGGCAGCGACCGAGGCCGTGGCCGCGTTCAAGCGGTAACGCTGATCTTTAACCCTCGCATTCGCCTTGGGGCCGGAACTGGTCTATACGGAGCATTCACCGGAAAGTGAGAGGGGACCATGAGGAAAACCAGAACGGCCGTCGCCGCGATGCTGAGCGTTGGCGTCGTGGCATTTTTCAGCCAAGCGGCGACTGCGCAGATACGGATCGATGCCGACGATATCGGCGGTGTCGTTACGGGCGCGAACGGACCCGAAGCCGGCGTTTGGGTCATCGCGGAAACGACCGACCTCCCCACGAAATACGTGAAAATCGTCACTACCGATGATTCGGGGCGCTATGTGCTGCCCGATCTTCCCAAAGCCAATTACGACATTTGGGTTCGCGGCTATGGGCTTGTGGATTCGCCAAAAGTGAAATCCGAGCCCGGCAAGCAGCTTGCGCTGAAAGCCATGGCCGCGCCGAACCGCGCCGCAGCAGCGCAGTATTATCCGGGCATTTACTGGTACTCGATGCTGCATATTCCGGAAGCGAACAATTTCCCCGGCACCGGCCCCAACGGCAACGGCATGCCCGTGACGCTGAAGGACCAGGGCATGTGGCTCCGCTGGGCCAAGACCGATGGCTGTATTCATTGCCATCAGTTGGGCGACACCGCGACGCGCACTTTCCCGGTCGATCTCGGCAAGTTCAATACGTCGGCCGAACGCTGGGAACGCCGCATTCAATCGGGCCAGGCCGGACGCGGCATGGTAGACGCCATTGGGTTGTTCGACGCCGCGCGCCAGTTGCAGCTGCTCGGCGAATGGACCGACCGCATCGGGAAGGGCGAACTTCCTAAGGAAACCCCGTCCCGTCCGACCGGCATCGAACGCAACATCGTCGTGACCGAATGGAGCTGGAACACGCCGACCGCCTATGTGCATGACGGCATTTCGACGGACAAGCGCGATCCGCGCGTGAACGCGAAGGGCCTCATCTACGGTTCGACGGAGCAAAGCACGGAGCTTCTGCCCTGGATCGATCCGGTCAAGAACACGACGGGCGTTCTGAAGACCGAATACCGCGATCCCAAGACGCCGACGACCAAGGAAACGCCGAACCTGATGCCTTCGCCATATTGGGGCGAGGAGCGTATCTGGGACACGCACACGAATGTCCATAACCCGATGTTCGACGAGAAGGGACGCCTCTGGCTGACCGCGCGCACGCGTCCGGCTGCCAATCCCGCGTTCTGTAAGGCAGGTTCGGACCATCCTTCCGCCAAGGTCTACCCAAAGGAAACATCAAACCGTCAGACGGAGTTCTACGATCCGAAGACCGGCAAGGTTTCGATGATCGACCTTTGCTTCAACACGCATCATTTGAATTTCGACGATGCCGGCGTTCTCTGGTTCAGCGCGGGCGGCGCCTATGATGTCATCGGCTGGCTCGACGTGAAGAAATGGGATCAAACCCATGACGACGCGGCAAGCCAGGGCTGGTCGCCCTTCATTGTGGACACCAACGGCAACGGCAAGCGCGACGCGGGCTGGACGAAACTCGACGCGCCGTCGGAAGCGGGCAAGGACAAGCAGATCTGGGGCGCGCCCTACGGGATCAACACCGCGCCCGATGGTTCCGTGTACGGATCGATCCTCGGCTTCCCGGGCGGCGTGATCCGCTTCGATCCCAAGACGCAGCTCTCTGAGTATTACGAAGTGCCCTACAAGAACGCGAAAACGAAGATGTCGGGCTTCTCTCCGCGCGGCATGGGCATCGCGAGCGACGGCGTCGTGTGGCTCGCGCTCGCAAGCGGCCAGGCGGCGGCCTTCGACCGTCGCATGTGCAAGGGACCTCTGAACGGCCCCATCGCGGCGGACGCGCAGAATGTATGCCCGGATGGATGGCGTCTTTACGATCTCCCCGGACCCAAATTCGAGAACCTTCCGGCGAGCACTGTCGGCGCCAGCGCCGAAGCGCCCTATGCCATGTGGGTCGATCAATTCGATACGCTGGGCCTCGGCAAAGATACGGCCATCGCGACGGCAAGCCAGAACGATGCGCTCGCGGCGCTGCACGACAACAAATGGGTGATGCTGCGCGTGCCCTATCCCATGAGCTACTACGCCAAGGGCATGGATGGGCGCATCGACGATGCGGCGACAGGCTGGAAGGGCAAGGGGCTCTATTCCACCTATTCGATGCGTTCGCCGACGCATATCGAAGGCGGCAAGGGCCAGACCAGCCGCGTGGTGCATTTCCAGCTTCGCCCCGATTCACTGGCGAAGTGATTTCGCTTTGATGGAATGAAAAGGGCGGGACCGATGGTCCCGCCCTTTTTCTATCCGCGCTTTGCGTTTTCCAATTCCGCGCGTCCGCCTTCGAGCGCCGAAAGCACACGCGCGGGTGTCAGCGGCACGCGGCGGAGGCGAATGCCCGTCGCGTCGAAAACAGCATTGCCGATTGCGCTCGGGACCGGAGCGGAGGCCGCTTCGCCCGCACCCAAGGGCTTGTCGCTCGGCGATCCGATCAGATCGATTTCCAATACCGGGGCATCGGGGAAGGTCAGGATCGGATAGCTCCGCCAATCGACGCTGGTCACGCGCGCGGTATCGAACGCGACTTCTTCGTACAGTGTGCGGCTGACGGTTTGCAGGATGTTGCCTTCGAGCTGCGCCCGTACCGCGTCGGGATTGATCATCAGCCCCTGCTCGCAAGCGCAGACCGCGCGCGTCACGCGCACTTTGCCGGTACGGCGTTCCACTTCCACCTCGACGCCGAGCGCGAGGCGGTTATCCGCATGCTTGTACCAGATATAGGAAATGCCGCGCCCCTTGAGGATTTCCCCATTCGCATTTTCGCGATTGGGAGAGGGACGCGGTTTCCAATCCATTCGCTGGGCGACGCGCTTCATCAAATCGGCGCCGAAAGCGTCCTTGATGTGGGCGAGGCGGAATTCGAGCGGGTCCCGCCCCGCCGCTGCCGCTAATTCATCGATGAAGGATTCGACCGCAAACGTGTTGCCGGGTTTTCCAGGCGCGCGGAGGTTCGACGGACGCAGAGGCGTCGATTTGAGCCAATGCACCGTCGCCGACATGTTCGGGAGATCATAGGACGGATAGGCATTGCCCTGCACCTGCGCGACGGACATCCCAACGGGCTGCGGAATACCCGCGGCGACAAGCCCGATGAGCGGGCGGCTCGCAAGATTGGGCGTGTTCTCAGGCAGCCAGGCTTCGGTTTCCCATCCGACGATATTGCCGTTGGCATCAAGGCCCGCACGAAGATCGAGCAATTGCGGCGGGCCTTTCGGGTCGAAGCCGTGTTCTTCTTCGCGCGACCATTGTACGCGCACGGGGCGCCCAACCTCGCGCGAGATCAAGACCGCTTCCGCGGCGGCATCGTCATGGCCGTTCATGCCGTAGCAACCCGCACCGTCGAGATAGATCACGCGGATTTTTTCCACTGGCAGGTTGAACGCGCGCGCGAGCACGCGGCGCGCGCCATGCGTTCCTTGCGAGGCGGACCACACGGTCAGCCCTTCGGCCTTATAATCGGCAACAGCGCAGGACGGCCCCATCGAGGCATGGGATTGCGCCGGCCATTGATAACTCGCCTGGAACCGCCTTGCGGCGTTCCGCAACCCGGCGGCGGGATCGCCGTTCTTCACCAGCGTTTCGTCGCGCGCAATCTCGGTCATGCGCATGGCGGCGTGCACGGCTTCCGAGCCCGGCAAACCGCCGCCGCCTGTCCAGCGCGCGCGCAACGCACGCGCGGCCCTGACCGCGTTCCATTCCTTCTCCGCGACAACAGCGAGGAAATCCTTGATGCGCACGACGCGCGCGCCCGGAATATTGGCGATGGAGGTTTGATCCACCTCGACAAGCGTCGCGCCGATGGCAGAGGCGCGGATGACCCGTGCATGCAGCATTCCGGGAACCTTAAAGTCGTGCACATAGGTATGCCGCCCGGTCATCTTCGCTGGCAGATCGGGCCGTTTCATCGGCTGATTGACGATCTTGTAAGTGCTCGGATCTTTTAGCTTGGCCGCGCGGTCAACTTTCACTTCGATTTTCTTGCCGCCGACAAGCGAGGCATAAGTGACGGTGCGCCCGTTCCTGGCGCGCACGATGCCGTTTTCGACCGTTAATTCCTCCTCCGGAACGCCGAGCGATTTCGCGGCCATCGCGACGAGCGCGCCGCGCGCGGTCGCCGCGGCCTGACGGATTTGCATGCCGCCGCCCGTGATACCGGTCGAGCCGCCGGTGCCGCCCTGATCGGGGCAAAGCGCTGTATCGCCTTCGGTCATCGCGATGCGCGCGAAATCGACATCCAATTCCTCCGCTACAATCTGGCGGAAGGCGACGCGCGCGCCGGTGCCCAAATCGACCTTGCCGCAATACAGCGTCACATCGCCGTTTTGGGCGACGACAAGGAAGGAATCGACATTGTCCGCCGCGACATCGCGCAACGGATAATTCGCATCCGCCGCGAGCGCCATGGAAGGGGCGATGGCAAAGCCGACGGCAAGCGCGCCGCCCGCCATCAAGAATTGACGCCGTTCGAGAACGATCTGGTTCATGGCATCCTCCTCACGCGCTCGCCGCGCGCAGAACAGCGCGCAGCACCCGGACATGCGAACCACAGCGGCAGAGATTGCCGGCAAGCGCCGTACGCACTTGTGCCTCCGTCGGTTTCGGCGTCTTCGCGAGCAGCGCGGTCGCCGACATGATCATGCCGTTCGTGCAGTACCCGCATTGCGCGGCTTGTTCTTCGATAAAAGCCGCCTGCACCTTGCTAGGAAGTTCGGGCGAGCCAAGGCTTTCGAGGGTTTGAATGTTCTTGCCCGCGAGCGAAGAAACGGGAACCTGGCAGGAGCGTACCGCTTCGCCGTCCACGATCACCGTGCAGGCGCCACATTGGCCAAGGCCGCAGCCGAATTTCGGGCCGTGCAGCGCCATGTCGTCGCGCAGCGCGTAGAGCAGCGGCATGTTGGGATCGTCGATGTCGAGCGCGGTGTCGCGCCCGTTCACCCGCAAATTCATCATCGCCATGGGCTTCTCCTTTTTTAGAATCGCTTGTTGGTCCAAGCCGCGATGTAATCGAAAAGATTCTTGACGCTGTTGGAATATTGTCCCGGCGTCTTCTCGCAGGCGCGGCAGGGCGTGTAGCCGTGCAGCGCCCCTTCGATGGTGATGAAATCCTTGTCGGCGCTCGCCGATTTGTCGAACAGGGTTTCCTGGTCGCGCACGAAGGTATAGGCCCCCATCGCAGCGATCATGATTGGAACCTTGATCGATTGCACCGCGCAGGTCGCCGAATTGTTGCTGGAGCAATTGTCGATCCCATCGAGCGCGCTGGTGGAACGCGTCGCGTTCGCGCTCAAGAAGGACTTGAACGTGAACACCTTGGTGCCGGTATCGAACGCGCGATTGGTCTTCGCCATTTCGGGTTCGGCCACCGCGACGCTTTTCACGATTTCGGTGACGATGCTGCCGTCGTTCTTGAGAAGCCTTTGCGGGCGCGAGGTCCACATGAATCCGGGCACCGAAGGATCGAGATGCGCCAAATGCCCGTCGCCGCCCGCGCCCGCACCCGGATTGCCGCCGCCCGGAATGAGTACGATGTCGTCGTCGGGATAGCGGTATTTGCCTTCCTTGATTTCGTCCTGCACCTTCAGAACACGCGCGAGGCGGTCGCTCATCGCCTTCGACTGGGCGGCGTAATAGCGCTTCTGGAATTCCTCGGAGTAACGCGAGGGGCCATGCGGGTTGAAGCCGTTCGCTTCGCTGAAAGGGTCGAGCGAGGGATCGACGAGGATCTTGCCCTCTTTCATCGTCACCGAAGGATTGAGATCGCGCAACGCCTGCACGGGATTTCCCGGATGTGCGTCGGGAAAGACGATGGCATTGAACGGGGCGAGCGTGCCGTAATCTTCCGAACACTTCACGATGCGTTCGGTCTTCTGGCAATAGGAGGGGCCGTTTTCCGCGACCGCCTGGTAAAAGCTCATCAATGGCGCGCCGCCGCTATGGGCAATCGCCACCACCTTGGTAATGCCCGGCTGGGCCCGCGCGAAATCCATCGCCGCTTTCACGTCGAGAGGCGTCTGCTCCCAGCGCACTTGTGCTTCGTTGTTGATGAAGCGCGTGTTGAAGCAGACGACCAGGAATCCGCGTTTGGCCAGTTCGCCGCATGCGAGGGTGCCGAGATTGTTCGCGGTGCGGTGCGCGACAAGGAATGCGACATGGGGCGCGGGGCCGCTATCGGGCTTATAAAGCGCCGCCGAAACGCGGCCCAAGGGCACATATTCCGGATGGCTTTGGGCCAGCGCGGGACCTGCGGCGAGAGCGGCAATGGACACGGCGGCGGCGAACGAACGGCTCAAGCGCGGCATGGGAGCCTCCTTCTTATTTTGGATAAGGATATCGCAAAAACTTAAACTCGTCATGGCCGGGCGTGACCCGGCCACCCATCGCGCCCGCGTCTGCGGGCGAGAAAATCATTGGTGCTCAAGCGCACCTGATGGATGGCCGCCTCAAGGGCGGCCATGAAAGAAGCCAAGTTCACTGAACCGGCTGAATGGAATTGGGAAACCAATAGGCGTCGTGGCAGGCGCTGCAGGCTTCGTTCACGAGTTCCCCGGCTTCGGCCAGACGTTCGGCATCCCGTTTTTCGATGACGTCGAGCACGAATTTGCCTGCGTCCCGTAACGTCCAGGCCCGGCCAATGAAACCGTCGAAATCGCTATCGATCCCAGTTTGAATGTCGGGAGCCTTCAGGTTTCCTTCAAAATTCGTATCGGCGAGGATCGCGCCGGGCGGGGCAACTTTTCTTGGGATTTCAAGCCGCCCCGCTGAAGCGATCAGCGCATTGGCATGACGCTTCAGCGCGTCCCATTCGGCATCCTCGCGCGGGGAAAACTCTCGCGTTCCTTGGGCGGTGCTTTCGAGGGCGGCCGCCCCCCAGATCGCGCTGGCAGCGGGATTGACCGCCTCCCGCATGATGTCCTGGATCGTATCGTCCCCGCCCGCGCAGGCGGAAAGCACAGCAGCGATGGCGATGCTTAAACCTCCGCGCGGCATGGCACGATCCTCCCTTTCTCCTGTATAGTCGGGGCAAAGAGGAAGACCAAAGGGAGGAAGACATGACCTTACGCAATACGATGCTTCTGACGGCCACAGCCGCCATCCTTTTTGCGAGCGCGGCGGACGCGCAAGTCGGCGGGCGGGTTTCGCCCTGGCGTGGAGCGGGCGCGCAGCCCTGCTTTAGCCAGATCGACGCCGCCGCCAACAAATGCACCCCAGCCCCCGATCTCATCGCCATCAAGGCTGGCCGCATGTTCGACAGCGTCAATGCGCGCATGTTGACCGATCAGGTGATCGTTATCGACGGCGAACGCATCGTCGCGGCGGGACCGGCGGCAAGCACGAAGATTCCAACGGGCGCGGCGGTGATCGACCTTTCGACGCAAGTCGTTCTACCGGGCCTCATCGACCTGCACACGCATATGTTCAACCCGCCAAAGCCCGGCACGTCGCGCGAGATGTCCACTCTGATCGCGATGCAGAACACGCAGGCCGATCTCAACGCCGGTTTCACCGCCGTGCGCGACATGACCTCGCATGGCCACGGCTACGCCGATGTGGACATCAAGAACGCGATCAACAACGGCCTCATCGATGGCCCGCGCGCGCAGGTTTCGACGCGCGGCATCATCTGGGGCGGCGCCGCGAACGCCGAAGAGGCGAAAGACAACCCGCTCGCAAGCGCGGTCGTGCATAATGTCGAGGAAGCCCGCGCCGCCGTGCTCGACCAGATCACCAAGGGCGCCGATTGGATCAAGCTGTTCCCGGCGGGCGCGTATTCCTTCGCGGCCAACGGCACACCGCAATATGTCCTCACCTATCCGATGCCGGTGTTGCAGGCTCTGATCGACGAGACGCACCGCCTCGGCAAGAAGACCGCCTGCCATGTCTATGGCGGCGAAGGTCAGACAAACGCGATTCTCGCGGGCTGCGATTCCATCGAGCACGCCTGGGGCCTTACCCAGGGCGAGGCCACCATGATGGTGCAGAAGGGCCTCACCTTCGATCCCACCATCGTGCGCTATACCGAGCCGTATATGGACGACAACGACAAGCGCAACACGGGCGGCAAATACCGCATGATCCCTATCATCAACGCGGCCGTTGCGATGGCGTCGAAAACGCCGGGGCTCAAGATCACCGTCGGCAGCGGCGTGGACGGCTCGACTTTCCCGCACGGAACGCAAGCCCTCGAATTCGAGGCGCTGGTGAAACAGGCGGGCATGGCGCCTGCGCGCGTCATCCAGGACGGCACACTCACCAACGCGCAAGTTCTTGGGTGGGCAGACCGCATCGGCTCCATCGAGAAAGGTAAGTTCGCCGATATCGTCGCCGTGTCGGGCGATCCCATCGCCGACATCACCGAGCTTCAGCGCGTTAAATTCGTGATGAAGGGCGGCAAGCTTATCCGCAACGATCTGACGCCGCGTCCCGTCGCGCCGAACTGAGGTGGACGGAAGCGGGCGGGGAGGGGGGGGGTGGTCGTGCCCCCTCCCAGTCGCGGACGACGATTAAGACGGAATTTCATCAATGATGAACACCGATGATATCCTGTCAGCATTAGAACGAGCCAACTTAGCAAAAGTGATTGAGGAGACCGAGGCGCTTCGTCTGGCGAACGAACGCTCACGAGGTTGGCGTGGCAAGTGGAACGACATAACAAAAGGCGTCACAGTTGCGATAGGAACGAGTGCCGCAATGTTTTTTGCTTACGTGGAGTTCTATGAGCCAATAGTAAGTAAAATAAGGGAAGCAGAAACCGCAGATTTTTCACTGGACAAAACTCGTTTCGAGAATACAAAATTGGATCTTGAGGCCAAAAATAAGGAATTTCAAGAAAATAACACAAAACTTCAGGCTGAGATAAATAGTCAAAAGGCGGC
>SXGR01301357.1_pt1 | contig 13575 bp, 15 predicted proteins | sample 3174711 | NCBI WGS metagenome assembly SXGR01 (sample SAMN11356860, study PRJNA531348) | freshwater metagenome | isolation source: freshwater sample F1-60 | place: China: Fuxian Lake, Yuxi | collected 2017-12-25
ATCGGATCGCTCGAGCCCGGCAAGCGGGCCGACCTCATCGTCGTCGGGATGAGCACCGCGCGGCAAACGCCGATCTACGACCCCATCTCACACCTGGTCTACGTCACCAGGGGCGACGACGTGCGGACGACGATCGTGCACGGCAAGGTGCTGATGCGCGACCGGAAGATGCTGACGCTGAACGAGGCGGCGGTGCTCCAGGAAACCCGCGGCTGGTCGGAGAAGGTCCGTGCGGCGGTTCAGCCTTAGCGTTCTCGTCGCGGCGCTGGCGTGGACGGCCGACCCTGCCGCCCAGGCGCCGACAGGCGAGGAGATTGTCGCGCGGGCGACGGACTACGTCGGCGAGTTCATCGCCAGGTTCTCCGGCGTCGTCGCCGAAGAGGACTACGACCAGCGGAACACGCGCGAGCGGCTGACGCGCCATCTCCGATCGGACTTTCTGATCGTCCAGATTCCCGGCGGCATGGACTGGCTGGCGTTCCGCGACGTGTTCGAGGTGGACGGCAAGCCCGTCGGCGACCGCGACCAGCGGCTGGTCAAGCTGTTTCTCGAGCCGCCGTCAGCGTCGCTGATGCGCCGCGCCAGCGAGATCGACCGCGCCGGCGCGCGGTACAACCTGCAGGGCGACCTGCTGAACAGTCCGCTGACGGGGCTCGCGCTGCTGCAGGACGTTTATCGTTCGCGGCTGCGGTGGTCGCTCGTGCGCAACGACCGCGAGGTGGCCCCGGACGCCTGGATCGTCCGCTTCGAGGAACGGCAGCGGCCCACCATTCTGCGCGGCAACGCCAATCGCGACCTGCCGGTGAACGGGCTGATCTGGATCGACGCACCAACCGGGCGTGTGCTGAAGACGGAGCTGCGCCTCGACATGGGCGGGCGGGCGGTGGGCGCCGGGCTGGTGATCCGGAACCAGTCGCAGATCGTGACGGTCTTTCAGTTCGACGAGCGCTTCGGCATCGCCGTGCCCGTCGAGATGCGGGAGTCGCACACCGTCGGCGCGACCGACGTGCTGACGGTGGCGAAGTACGGGCGGTTCCGGCGGTTCGGCGTGACGACCGACGAGGCCGTCAATCCCCGATAACGGCGATGTGCGGCAGGTTCCTGTACTGCTCGGCGTAGTCGAGCCCGTACCCCACCACGAACTTGTCCTCGATCGTGAAGCCGATGTACTCGACGGGGACATCGATCTTGCGCCGCGACGGCTTGCTGAGCAGGCACGCCGTGCGCAGCGTGCGCGGCGACCGCGCGCGCAGGATCTGCTGCAGATACATCAGCGTCAGCCCGGTATCGACGATGTCCTCGACGATGATGACGTCGCGCCCCTCGATGTCGCTGCCGAGATCCTTGAGCATCTGGACCTGACCGGTGGAGGACGTGCCCTTGCCGTAGCTCGACATCGCCATGAAGTCCACCGAGCACTGGCCCGGCATGGCGCGCGCGAGATCCGACAGGAAGACGAACGCCCCCTTCAGGACCGCGATCAGGTGCACGCCGTTCGGGTGGTCGCGGTGAATCTGCGCCGCCATTTCGCCGACGCGCGCCTGGATGTCGGCGGCCGAGATCAGAACGTTCATGTGGAGTTATTGTGTAACATAGCGTTCCGCCTGATGAAACGGTTTCAGATGATCACCGAGGCGGACGCGCGCGTCCTCGAGCACGGCAGCACGGTGGTGCTCGTGGCCGGCGGACACGTGACGCCGCTCGCGCAGGACACGCTGCACGCGCGGCGCATCTCGCTCGTCCGTGAAGGGTCCAGCGGCGAACGGGAGGACGGCGCGGCGCTCGCGCCAGCCGCTGAGATTCGCACCGTGGCCATCGCCGGCGACCACACCTCAGTCGGCCTGAAGAAGGCCATCCTCGAACATCTGCGCGGCCGTGGCATAGCCGTCCATGACCTCGGCACCAACAGCAGCGAGCCGGTGGACTATCCCGACACGGCGGCCGCGGCGGCGACGCAGGTGGCGCGGCACGAGGCCGACGCCGGGATCGTCCTCGACGGCGCCGGGCTCGGCTCGACCATCGCCGCGAACAAGATCGACGGCATCCGCGCGGCCATGTGCCTGAACGACACGCTCGCCCGGTCCGCGCGCCAGCACAACGGCGCCAACGTGCTCGCGCTCGGGTCCACGCTCGTCACCACACCGGAAGCGCTGTCCATCGTCAACACCTTCATCGACACCCCGATGCGCGAGGCGCGCTACATCCGCAGGCTCGCGAAGATCCAGGAGCTCGAGCGGCGTTGACCCCAGCGGAGCTCCAGCGTCTCATCCAGATCATCGTCGAGGAGATGTCGGCCGCCGGGCGCGCCGCCCCGTCGCAGTGCGCCTGTCATTCGGTCCTGTACGAGTGCTGTCCGGATCGGTTACGCGGAATCCTGGATGCGGGCGCGACGCGCATCGGCCTCCACGCCACCGGCGGCGCGGCGGGCGGCGTGGCCTCGATGATCGACCACACGCTGCTGAAGCCTGATGCCACCCGCAAGGAGATCGAAACGCTCTGCCGGGAGGCGGCGCAGTACTCGTTCGCGAGCGTCTGCATCAACCCGACGTGGGTGGCGTTGTGCGCGCGGCTCCTGCAGGGCACCAGCGTGAAGGTCTGTTCGGTCGTCGGGTTCCCGCTCGGGGCGAGCACGGCCGACACGAAGCATTACGAGACGCGCCGGGCGATCTTCGACGGCGCGGTCGAGATCGATATGGTCATCAACGTCGGCGCGCTGAAGTCGGGTGACCTCAGCGTGGTCGAGCGCGACATCGAGGCGGTGACCCACCCGTGCCGCGACGGCAACGCCATCAGCAAGGTGATCATCGAGGCGGCGCTGCTGACCGACGAAGAGAAGATCACGGCGTGCACCATCGCCAAGACGGCGCGCGCCGATTTCGTCAAGACGTCCACCGGGTTCGGGCCCGGCGGCGCCACCGCCGCGGACGTGGCGCTGATGCGCCGCGTGGTGGGTGAGGACATGGGGGTCAAGGCCGCTGGCGGCGTTCGCGACCTCGAGGGGCTCAAAGCGATGGTGGCGGCGGGCGCCACCCGCATTGGCGCCAGCGCCGGCGTGCGGATTGTGCAGGAGTCGCGGGGCGAGCAGCCGGCCGCGGCAGCGAAAGGGTATTAGCCGATGGCGAATCTCAATCAGGAACAGCTGCGGCGGCTGGCGCGGCTCGGCGCCGTGGCGCGCCTCGAGCAGCTGCGCGAGGAAGAGGCAGCAATACGGGCTGAGTTCCCGGAGCTCTTCGGGCGTGGCCGCCGCGACAGCGGCCAGGCCGCCGCGGCGCCGCGGGCCGGGCGTAGCCGGCGCAAGATGTCGGCGGAGGGGCGAAAGGCCGTATCCGAGCGGATGCGGAAGTACTGGGCCGAACGCCGCAAGTCGAAGGGATCGAAGTAGCCGGAGGCCTTCAGGCCTCCGGACGAGTTATGCCGCGTCGCGCGGCTCTCATCCTCGTGCTCGCGCTGCTCGTCGCGGTCCCCGCGGCCGCGCAAAGACCTCCGCCCGCGCCGCCGGGGCCGTACGTCCTCGACGTGCGGGGCGCCCTGGGCGGCTTCCCGCGCGATACCGCGTTCTTTCCGCCAGTCCCCACAGGCACCGTCGTCCCGACGCGCGGTTTCGGGATCGACCTCGGCGCGCATGTCTACCTGTTCCGCCTCGGACCGGCGCGTCTCGGCATAGGGGCGAACATGGTTCGCGTGCACCACCAGACGTCGCCGGCAGAACCAACTACAAGTGGAGGAAGTGGAACAAGTGGAACAAGTGGAACAAGTGCGCCGCGGACCGTGCCGGACGTCGACGCGACGCTGACCATGCTGGTGCCGCAGTTGTCGTTCAACTTCGGGACCGCCGACGGCTGGAGCTATCTGAGCGCGGGCTACGGGCGGGCGCAGGTCAATACGGCAACGTCACGAACGGCCACTGCGTCCGTGAGAGAGAACGGCCCGCTCTCCAGCATCAACGTGGGCGGTGGCGCGCGATGGTTCAGGAGCCCGCATCTCGCGGTGGGGTTCGACGTGCGGTTTCACATCCTGTCGGCGCGCGCGCAGGAGCCTCCGCTCCTCGGCACGCCGGGCAGCATGGTGATCACCGCGTCCGCAGGAATTTCAGTGAAGTGATGAAGAGCGGGCGACGGGAATCGAACCCGTGTTCTAGGCTTGGGAAGCCTCTTTCTTGCCACTAGAAGACGCCCGCGCGCTCGGACCAGACTATTTTACGTGATCACCCATTCGGCAACACAACGGTCGCGACGACGTCGCGTTCCGCGATGATCTCCCACGCCTCGCGGGTCTGGCTCAACGGATAGGTTCGCCCGACGAGCGCCTTCAGATTGATCTGTCCCGTTTCCGCCAGCCGCAGATAGCGCCCCGTGTCGCGGCGGTCGTTGGTGCCGCCGCCGGTGCCCGGCCAGTGATGCTTCGCGCCGTCGGCCCACTGTGACGCGGGCAGCGACACGAACGCCGTGCGCGGATGGCCGACGCTGCAGGTGGCGAGCGTGCCGATCGACGAGCAGAGCTCCCAGGACTGGTTCAGCACGGTGACGCCGGTCGGATCGGGGCCCTGCGGCTGCGCCTTCGGCGTCCAGGTGTCGCCGCCGACCGCTTCAATCACGTGGTGCGGGCCGTTACGTCCGCCGCCGGCCCAGATGCGATCGACCTTCGGCCTGGTCATGTCGCGCAGGTAGTCCACGAGCTCGTCCTTGAAGCGGTCGCCGTTGCCGGGCGCGTTCGGGATGGGCTGACGGCCGCGATAGCGGTTTGGATCAACGACGTCGGTGGCTCCGAGCTTGAGCGCGAGCTCGCGCCGGTAGGGGATCGGCTCGACGACGATGATCCTGGATGCGCCCTTGACCTTCGCGCCCATGACCGCCGCCAGGCCCACCGGTCCCGCGCCGAAGATCACCACGTCCGAGGCGACCTCCACCGGCACGTTGGTCATCGTCATGCCGAGGCCGCAGCCGGCGACGCACGTCAGCATCGCCATTTCCGCGGGCGATACCTGGTTGAACACCGGGGTCACGTATTCCTCGCCGGTGATCGCCAGCTCCGACATCGCGCCGCGGCGGCCGATGATTGGCGTGCCGCCGAGATCCGCGATCGGGAGGTCGGGCGTCGCCCCCGCGCGGCACTTGTCCGAGCGCATGTTCAGGCAGTTGTAGCAGCGCCCGCACGAGGCATGGAGGTTCAGCACCACGCGGTCGCCGACGCGCACACTGTTGACCGCGGGACCCACGGCCTCGACGATGCCGACGCCGCCGTGGCCGACGATCGTCGCCACGGCGTCCGGAACGCGGTCGTCGTTCTTGAGCACCTGGTCGATGCTCGAGTAGCAGGTCTGGGCGGCCTCGACGCGGAACAGGACCTGATTGCCGGTGAGGGGCCGCGCCGTCAGCTCGACGACGGTTGGTCGCTCCTGGCTGTACTTCACGAACGCCCTGAATCGCCGTCCACCTTGGGCATTGGTGGCGATGGCGGGCGCGGCGCCTTGAGCAGCGAGGGCGCCGGCGCCAAGCAGCGTGGCAGCGCCGCCGCCGACGGCCGCGGCTCCAGCCTTCAGCGCCTTTCGGCGGGACATTCGTGGTGATTTCGTTGCCATCTGTCGAGTCTCCTTACCGTTTCCGGTTCCGGCTCACGTCCGTATACACAGCCTCGAGGAACGCGTCGGCGGTCCACGGGCCACGCGGGTTTGCGTAGATACCGTCGTAGTCCAGGGTCGGCCGCGCCGCGCGCACCTGCGCGAGCGTCAGCCCCTTGTCGACCATCCCCTGCACGCGATCGCGGATGATCGTGAGCATGTCGCGGTATTCGGCGATGTCCGATTCGTTCGAGATGCGCCCGTGCGCGGGCACGATCAGCGTGCCGCCCTGGTTGTTGAACTTGGGCACCGCGATGTCGATCATCGCGTTCAACGCGTCCAGGTAGCCCTGCACCGTGCCGCCCTTGTTCAGATCGATCACGGGATACGTGGTGGTCGAATACAGGTTGCCGGCGGCGATCACGTCCGAGGTGCGGAACCAGACAAACAGGTCGCCGTCGGTGTGCGCGCCGGGCGTGTGGCGCATCTCCACGACCTCGTCGTTGAAGTTGCGCGTGCTCAGCGGCCCGTAGAAGGAGAGGTGCGGCCACGTGCCGAACGGCTCGCGGGCCGGCTCGTTCTTCAGGCCGCTCATCCGGTGCAGCACCGCCTCGGTGGCGATGATCGGCGCGCCGTCGAGACGGGCGGGCTCACGGCCGCCCGCGCCGCCCACGCCGGCGTTGATGTTCACGCCCGAGTTGGAGATCAGCTCGTTCGCGCCCGTCAGCTCGTCGTCCGCGCTCGTCGAGAGAATCAGGCGAATCGGCCGCTTCGAGATCTGCTGAATGCCGCCGAGCACCGCCTTGCCGGACGCGGCTGGGCCCGTGTTGACAACCAGCAGTCCCGCGCCGCCGTCCTGCACGACGACGTTGGCGCCGCCGCCGGCGACGAGGTAGACGCTGCCCGCCACGTGCAGCGCCTCGATCGTCCCATCGTCGTAGCTGGGAATACGGGGCCGCTCCACCGGCTTCGTCGGAACCCCCTGTGGCTTCGCCGGGTCAGGCTGCGGGGGCAGACCTGGTTGCGTTCGCAGGCGGTCCTCCTGCGCGCCAAGAGGTCCACCGATGACGCTGAGGAGCAGCGCCGTTGCGACGAACGCTCGACGCCTCACTTCTGGAGCTCCTTGAGCCGCTTCATGTATTCCGGGTACATCGTGTGCGCGCCGCCGCGGGCCGCCTCGAGCGGGAGTTTGTTGATCTCCGCGTAGCGCGTGTCCACATGGCCGAGCGGATTGGCGGGCACCTTGCCGCGGTCGAGCGCCGGGATCTCGTCGAACACCTCGAAGGGCAGCGCCACCGCGACCTGCTGCGCCGGGTTCAGCCTGAATGTTGACGTGCGGACGAGCGGCTCCGTCAGGTAGATCGGGTCGTCCACGTAGATCACGACCAGCAACAGGTCGCCGTGCCGCTTGTAGACCTCGGTCAGCTGCGCGTAGGGGCTGAGCGGCAAGCCGTTGCGGTGGACGAAGCTGTACTTGATATGGGTGGTCGTGACGCGCAGCGAGCCGTCCGGTTGATAGACGCCGGTGGAGAAGCCCTGCCACAGGTGCTCCGCGTATTTCGACGGATGCGGCCGGCCGTCGGTCCAGATCACGCGATCGGCCCGGCCGAAGAGGTTCTCGATCGTGTAGCCGATCGCCGCCTGGGTGTCGGGGGCGATGATCGGCGTCATGCGGAAGTTCGGCGCCGGGGCGCGCATCGAGTACGTCACCGGATGCGGACGCGCCTGCCATTCGAGCAGCGAGTGCATGCCGGGCTGCCAGGTATCGGCGTGCTGGCGGCCGGCGTCGTTGACGGGGATGCCGACGTACTCGCCCGCTTCGACGCCGGGGTCGCCGCGAAGCGGCAGCTCCTCGAAATTACCCTGACCGGCGGACCACTGACCGGAGAAGTCGGTGCGCACCTGGGCGGCGGCCGTGCCCGCCATCGCCAGGATCAACACGAGGGCGGCAAGTGCGCGTATCATGGCGCCGATCCTACTACGTGGACGGGCGCCGGACGAGTCGCCCCTACGAGCGGATGACCCCCAGCACTTCGTCGCGCCTTTTCTCCATCATCTCGGGCGTCGTGGCCTCGAGATTCAGGCGGAGCAGCGGCTCGGTGTTCGACGCCCGGACATTGAAATGCCAGTCGGGATAATCCACGGAGATGCCGTCCAGCTTCGCGATCGCGGCGTCCTTGTACCGCCCTTCGATCGCCGCCAGCTTCGCCGGGACCGCGTCCATCGACGGCAGCGTGGTGTTGATCTCGCCGGAGATGAAGTAGCGCTCCCGGAACGGCTGCAGCAGCTCGCGCAGCGACTGGTTCTTCTTCGACATCAGCTCGAGGATGAGCAGCGCCGGGATGAAGCCGTTGTCCGCGTAGTAGAAGTCGCGGAAATAGTAGTGCCCGGTGACCTCACCGCCGAAGATCGCGTCCTCGTCGCGCATGCGCTTCTTGATGAACGCGTGGCCGACGCGGTTCATCAGCGCCGTCCCGCCGTACTTTGCGGCGATGTCCTTGACGGCGTGGCTCGCGCGCAGGTCGTAGATGATCGTCGACCCCGGATGCTTCAGCAGGAACGCCTCCGCGAGCAGCGCCGTGACGAAGTCGCCGGAGATGAACTCACCGCTGCCGTCGATGAAGAAGCAGCGGTCCGCGTCGCCATCCCAGGCGATGCCGATGTCGGCCTTCTGGCGGATCACCTCGGCGGTGATGTCGAGGCGGTTCTCCTCGATGAGCGGGTTCGCTTCGTGGTTGGGAAACGTCCCGTCGATCTCGAAACAGAGCTTCGTGACGCGGCAGGGCAGCCGCTCGAACAGCTTCGGGGCAACGAGGCCCGCCATGCCGCTCCCGGCGTCGAGGACGACGTTGAACGGCTTGATCGTCGCAGGGTCGATGAAGGTCAGCACCTTCTCGACGTACTGCGGCAGGATGTCGCGCGTGGTCAGCGTCCCGGGCGTCGCGGCCGGCGGCGGCAGGCGATCGTTGGCGATCATGTCGTAGATGTCGCCCAGCCCGGCGTCGCCGCTGAGCGGCAGCGCGCCGGCGCGGACCATCTTGATGCCGTTGTACTGCCCGGGATTGTGCGACGCGGTGATCTGCGCCCCGCCCTCGAGCCCGTCGTTGACGACGACGAAGTACATCTGGTCGGTGCCGAGCATGCCGCAGTCGACGACGTCGGTGCCCTGTTCGCGCACGCCCTCGCTGAAGGCGGCCGCAATGGCGGGGGAGGACACGCGCATGTCGCGCGAGATGGCGATGCGCTTCGCATTCAGGTAGGTGGCGAACCCGCGCCCGATCTGGCGCGCGGCCGCTTCGTTGATCTCGCCCGGATACAGCCCGCGAATGTCGTAAGCCTTGAAGATGCCGTGAGTGATGTCCATTACGCCCGTGTGTAATCGGTCAACGTGGTCTTGTCGCCCAGCACCGCGCCGCCGTCGACGGTGACGCTGCGCCCGACGTGGCAGTTGCGCCCCAGGATGGCGTTGCGCACCGACGCCTCGCGGCTGACACGGCAGTTCGGCCAGAGGATGGCGTCGGCGATCGTCGCGTCTTCCTCGACCTGCGTCTGGCGGCCGATCACGGAGTAGGGGCCGACGCGCGCGCCGCTCTTGATGAGCACGCCTTCGTCGATGAAGCAGGGACCCTCGACGTGCGCCCCGTCTTCGACCCGCGCATCGGCGGCGAGCGCGATCCGCGGCTCAGCCAGCCCCCTGAACGGCGCCGCGATGTACCGGCCGTCCATGATGTCGCGATGGACCTGGGTGTATTTCTCCGGCGTCCCGATGTCGATCCAGTAGCCGTTGTAGACGTAGGCCACGAAGGTCTCGTGGCGCTCGATGAGCGACGGGAAGAAACTGCGCTCGATCGACCACGCCACGTCGCTCGGGATCCGGTCGAAGGTGTCGGGCTCGAGGATGTAGATGCCCGCGTTGATGTGGTTCGTGGTGATCTCGTCAGGCTTCGGCTTCTCGAGGAAGCGGGTGACGTTGCCCGCCGCGTCCGTTTCGACCAGGCCGTATGCGGTCGGGTTGTCGACCGGCGTCAGCACGATGGTCGCCTTCGCGCCGCGCTCGCGATGGAGCCTGATGACCGCCGCGAGATCGATCTGCGTCAGGACGTCGCCGTTGAAGACCACTACCGAGTCGGTGATCTTGTCGCCGGCGTACTTCACGGCGCCGGCCGTACCGAGCGGGGCGGGCTCCACCACGTAACGGATCGAAATACCCAGGCCCGAGCCGTCGCCGAAGACCTCCTCGATGCGCCGTGGCTGGTAATTGAGGCTGAGGATGACCTCGTCGATCTCGGGGACCTGCTTCAGCAGATCGAGCTGATAGTGCAGGAACGGCCGGTTGAAAATCGGGACAATCGGCTTGGGCGTGTGGATCGTGAGGGGCCGGAGTCGGGTGCCCTTGCCCCCGGCCAGAAGGATCGCCTTCATGACAAACACCCATCTTACACGATGGTAGAATGCGCCATCCGCCGATGAACCTGCCGAACACGATCACGCTCGTGCGCATGTTTCTCGTGCCGATTCTCGTGGTCGTGCTGCTCACCGAGTTCGAGGGGCGGCGGATCCTCGGGATCCCCAAGGAGCTGGTGGGGGCCGCGATTTTCGGGCTCGCCTCGCTCACCGACTGGCTCGACGGCTACCTCGCGCGCCGGCGGCGGCAGGTCACCTGGCTGGGGCAGATGCTCGATCCGCTTGCCGACAAGCTGCTGACCTCGGCGGCGTTCATTTCGCTGGTCCAGCTCGGCCTGGCCGAGGCGTGGATGGTGGCCATCATCATCGGCCGCGACTTTGCCATCACCGGCCTCCGCAGCCTCGCCTACAACAAGGGCTTCACCATGCCGGCGTCGCCGCTCGGCAAGATCAAGATGGCGTCGCAGGTCGCGTCGATCCTGCTGCTGATTCTGGGATGGGGACCGCTGCCGATGCTGGCGCCGATCGGCTACGCGGCGCTGTGGGTGGTGATGCTGACGTCGGTCGTCTCTGCCGCCGACTACTACCGCCGGTTCCAGCGGCTCGCCAGCGCGCACGTGACCGACGTCAACGTCGCGCGCAGTCGAAAGGTCAGTTAACCACGAAGACACGACGGTCTCGAAGGACACGAAACAGGTTTTTCAAAAAACCTGGATCGTGATCTTCGTGGCTATCGTGGCCTTCGTGGTTTATTTACGGAGGGCGACCCAGTCGCCGACGATGAACGCGTCGCGCGTCACCGTCGCCTGCAGCGTCGACGATTCGCTCCTCACGTCCACGGCCACCGCTTCACCCAGGTCGAACAGGAAATTGCCCGTCCGCCGATGGTCGCGGTAGACGACGAAGTGCGAGCCCACCTGGACGCCGTGGTCGCTGCCGCGGTCGACAATGAAATATTCGCCGCGGCCGAACGTCTGGCGGCGGTCGTTGCCGATGACCACGCGCCCGTAGTTGTCCCGTTGCGCGGGCAGCACGTCCGCAGAGATGGCTGGTACCTGGGGCACGATGAACGGCTCGAGGTAGTCGTCCACGTCGATCGTGTCGCACGCGTGGGTGATCGTCGCGAGCGACATGCGGCGGTCGACGGCGTAGATGCGGATCCAGCCGGCGGTCCGGACGGTCCCCGGGTTGGCGCGGTTGATGCGGCCAAAGCTGGTGGCCACCACGCGGCGCACGAAGAACTCCTGGCCGACGTCGATGCCGTTGTCCGTGCCCGCGTTGATCGTGATCAGGTCGCCGGGCTGGAACGTCCGGCGTGCGAACGAGTCCTGCCCGCCGCTGATGCGGAGCGGGGTCGGCGGCGCCTCATAGACCAGCGTCGGCGCGCAGGCCAGCGACAGCACGTCGGCGGAAAGGTGCGTCGAGAATTCAGGCGCCGGCCCCTTCTGGGCCGCCTCCGCCAGGGCTTCGGCGCCCAGGGCCATGGACAGGGTGGCCGCGAGTACGGCGGCCGTCAGCGTCAGGCAGGTCAGTCGCATATGCAGGACCTCAGAGAGTCAGCCGTCTTATCGGTCCCGCCCAGTACGTCCGCCAGCCCGGCGTAACTTATTGAGTCTTTAGTGCTTGGAGGCGTTCCCGGGCGTCCTCGAGGTACTCGCTCTGGCCGAATTCGTCCAGGATGCGCTGGTAGTAGGGGACGGCCTCCGCCTGCGTCTTCGGGCCCTTGGCCAGCGATTCAGCGAGATAGAAGTACAGACCGTCGCGGCCCGTGAAGGCGGGGTCATCCCGGAGCACCTCGCGGAAGCGCTCGATCGCGCCGGGGTACCACTGCTGGCGGTAATACGTGAGGCCCACGCGGAACGAGGACTCGCTCAGGCGATCGCGCGCGACGCGCCAGTTCTGTTTGACCTCGGGCATCAGCGGGCTGTTCGGATAGCGCTGGAAGAAGACGTCGAACTCCTTCAGCGCCGCCAGCGTTTCCGTCTGGTCGCGCTCGGCCGCCCGCATCTGCTGGAAATGGCTCATCGCCAGCTTGTACTGCGCGTAGTCGGCCCGGGAATTGGTCGGGTAGAAGGTCAGGAACTCGCGGAACTCGTTGGCCGCGAGCACCAGCGATTCGGTGTTGCTCTCACCGAGGTAGGCGTCGCCCATCCCGAGCTTGGCATCGGGCCTGACCGGGCTTTGCGGATAGTTGTCCACGACCTGCTGAAAGTAGGTCCTGGCGTTGACCCATTCCTCTTCTTTCAGCGACTCGTTACCCCGATCGAACAGGAATCGATCGGGCTGCGCCGCTCCGGGCGGCGGTGCCGTCGGCTTCGATGCGCACCCTGCGAGCGCCGTCAGCAGGGCGATGGCGATTGCCAGTCGAATCAAGAAATAGCCTCTCCGATCATCCATTCGTGCTGGGCGCGCAGACCCTGTTCCAGCGTCACGCTCGGCGCGAACGCGAGATCGGCGCGCGCCCTGGTCGTGTCGGCGTACGTGTCGCGCATGTCCCCGCGCTGCGACTCGATCCGATCCACGCGCAGGGGCCGTCTCGTGATGCGCCTGATCAGCTCGAAGACGTCGAGCAGCTCGACGCGCGAGCCCCCGCCAATATTGTAGACACCGCCCGGTTTTCCGCGCGTCGCCGCGGCCAGCGTCGCCGAGACGGCGTCGGCCACGAACGTGAAGTCGCGGGTCTGCCGGCCGTCGCCGAACTGCGGCACTGGAGTATCCGCCAGTACTGCGGAAAAGAACCGGGAAAAGCCCATATCGGGGCGCTGGCGCGGCCCGTACACCGTGAAATACCGCAGCGAAACCGTGGGCACGCTGTGGTTCACGTAATACAGGTGGCACAGCTGCTCGGCCGCCAGTTTCGTCACCCCGTAGGGCGAGACGGGCTGCGGGCGTGCATCCTCTCGCATTGGCAGGGCCACATCGTCGCCGTAAACCGACGAGCTCGAGGCGTAGACCAGCCGCTCGATCGGCCGCCCCACGCACGCTTCGAGCAGGATCTGGGTCGCTTCCACGTTGTTGACTGTATAGACGCGGAAGTCCCGTCCCCAGCTTTTCCGGACCCCGGCCTGCGCGGCCAGGTGGAAAACGTGGGTGACGCCGTCGAGCAGCGCCTGCAGGTTGGCGTCGGCCAGTGAGGACTCCACCAGCGTGAACCCGGGCGCCTCCCGCAGCCGCGCCAGATTCCGCTCCTTCCGTTCCCGCGGATAGTAGTCCGTGAAGCAGTCGATGCCGGTGACCTCCACGCCCTGCTCGATGAGGCGCTCTGACAGGTGGGACCCGATGAATCCGGCGGCGCCGGTGACGAGCGCCTTCATGCCAGCATGCCCCGGACGCGTTCCGGCAGGCGGCACGGCCGACCGCTCGGATCGAGCGCGGCGTGAACAGTGTGTCCAGCGGCGGCGCAGGTGCCGTCGGCGGCGCGGATCACCTCGTAGTCGAAGCGGATGCGTACCGGCGTCAGCAGTGTCGCCCGCGTCCGGATATCGATCTCGTCGTCATAACGCGCGGGCTGGCGGTACTCGCAGTGCGCCTCGATCACGGGCAACGACACGCCTTCAGTCTCCATCTCGCGATAGTTCCAGCCGGCGTCGCGCAGCCATTCCGTGCGCCCCACC
>SXGR01504398.1_pt1 | contig 13574 bp, 11 predicted proteins | sample 3174711 | NCBI WGS metagenome assembly SXGR01 (sample SAMN11356860, study PRJNA531348) | freshwater metagenome | isolation source: freshwater sample F1-60 | place: China: Fuxian Lake, Yuxi | collected 2017-12-25
CGGGGCTTCTGGTTATTTTGTCTCACCCACCAGGGGTTGCGCTCACCTTCGGTTCGCTTCACCCCTGGCTACCATCCAACGCCCCTCCGGGGCGAAAACCAAATGCCAATTCTTCTTGCACACGCATCGAGCGCAACTTCAAAGCTTACGCTTCCGGCTCGTCAGAACTTTGTCTGCTCACTTCGTACAACAAACCTCATCTTCTTCCGCAGGCAGGAGGCTCTACTTCGATGGCTGATATCCGGGCGTTTCGCGGGTTCCGGTACGATCTCGGCCACGTCGGAACACTGTCCGACGTTGTCGCGCCCCCCTACGACGTGATCGACACCGCCCTCCAACAGAAACTCTATGACGCCAGCCCCTACAACGCGATTCGCCTCGAACTCACGCGCGAAGAACCGGGCGACGACGAGAACAACAACAAATACACCCGCGCCGGGTTCGCGCTTCGCGAATGGGTTGCGGCGAACGTGATTCAACAAGACACGTCCCGCGGACTGTACGTGTACGAGCAAGAGTACACCGTCGAGGGGCAGACGTTCACGCGCCGCGGATTCTTCGCTCGCGTACGCCTCGAACCGTTCGGCCAAGGGAAGATTTACCCGCACGAACAGACGATGTCCGGCCCGAAGGAAGACCGGCTGAGGCTCTACCGGGCCACCGGGTTCAACCTGTCGCCGATCTTCGGGCTGTATCCCGATAGCGATGGCGAGGTGTTCGCGCCTTTGGAACCGCTCATTCGTTCCGCACCGCCGCTGGTCGCGCGCGACCATCTTGGCGTCATCAACCGCCTTTGGGTCGTCACTGACTCCGCGACCATCAGCAAAGTGATCGGCGGGATGGGTCCGAAGCCGGTGTACATCGCCGACGGCCACCACCGCTACGAAACCGGGCTGAAGTACCTCGAAGAACGTCGCGACGCGGGCGAAGTGGCCGACGACGAAGCCGCGCCGAACTTCTGCCTAATGCAACTCGTGGGGATGAGCGACCCCGGCTTGCTCATTCTGCCGACACACCGGCTCGTGAGCGGTCTCGCCGCAGACATCACCGCGTCAGAACTCGAAGCGGCGCTCAGTGGCCACTTCGACATCCTCGAACGCACCGGCACGAGCGCACAAGCGGCGTGGGAACACGTGCAGATGGACGGTTCGCAATCCGCGTTTGCGTTCGGCACGGTCGCGGACGGACAGTGGATCGTCGCGAAACTTCGGGACACGGAGGTCATGAAGGAACTCGCGCCCGACCAGAGCGACGAGTGGCGCGGGCTGGGTGTAAGCATCCTGCACAAACTCGTCCTCGACCGCTTGCTCCGCGACAAGGTCAGCGGCACACCAGTGTGCAAGTACGTTCACCTTCTATCGGAAGCGACGGCTGCGACCGCAGCGAAGTCGTGTCAACTCGCGTGCTTGGTGCCGCCCGCGACGATGGGTCACGTCGAGCGAATCGCCGGTCACGGTGAGAAGATGCCGCCGAAGTCCACGTACTTCTACCCGAAACTCCTCACCGGGTTGGTGTTCAACTCGCTCAAGAAGGATTAACGTGGTTAGCGGCTTGCGGCTTCGCCGGCGGAAGACCACGTGAAGGCACTCATGGCACGCACGCGGCACGACGAACCGGACGATGACGACGGCGATGAGTACGAGAGCGCGTACGACGCCGAGACCGACTACGATCCAGAAGACCCCGAGACGTACCCGGCTGGGCTGTACGCGGATAATGACCGTGCGCTGATCCCGTGCCCGCACTGCCGTGTCGAGATCGACGAGGAATCGGAACAGTGCCCGAAGTGCGGCATGTTCATCTCAGAGGAGGACGCACCGAGCAACGGTCGGTCGCCGGTGTGGGTAGTGCTTATGCTGCTCGCGCTGTTCGCCGCGCTGGTGATGATGATGGGGTGCTGAGATGTAGGGTGGGACAAGGCGTTGCGCAGGCCCACCAGCGCTGAACTATAGTTAAGACGGGTATCGTTTTGGTGTCGCGTGGTGGGCCTGCGCAAAGCCTTGACCCACCCTACAAAACCTCACGCCGCGGCGCGTTTCTCCTCGTCCGCAGGCAGGTAGCCGTGCTTGGTGAGCGCGCCCTTCAATTTGCGAATCGCCTCAAGCCAACTGAACGACGGCGCCCGCAGGGCGGCGGCCACTCCGAACCGGTTGGCCGTGTCGCGGTCCGCGAACACCTCACGCATTCTCGCAATCAGGTGGTCGTTGTCCGGGTCGGCCCACATCCCGGTATAGATCTTGTTCTTCGCTTCGATCAGCTTGTAGCTCACCTCGTAACCCACCGCTGAATCGAACACCTCGCCGACCGCGCTGAACGTGGTACTCACGAGCGGCACACCGCAGCCCATCGCTTCGAGAAGATGCAGCCCAAACCCCTCGCCGTATGACGCGTTCACGTAGCACGTGAGCGAACGGTACCACTCGGCCAGCGCCGCGGGTGTGAGGCTGGTGTTCACCACTTCCACACGCCGGTCGCCGTGCGTCTTCACCATCGGTGAACGCGGGGTGATCTTCACTTTCAGGCGCACGTCGGGGTTGCCGGGGAACGCCTTCACGAACAGGTCGATAACGCGCTGCACGTTCTTGCGCAACCCACCCTCGTCGAGCGCGCCGGCGGTGCCGAACGTGCAGATGTCCGGTCCGCTGTTCGGCGGGCGCGGGGAGAACACTTCCGGGTCGTATCCGAGCGGCACCACTTCGGTCGGCACCGTCACGCCGTTGGCGCGGAAGCTGTCCGCCCCCCACTGACTGGGGATCAGCAACAGCCCGCACTTGTTCAGGTACTTCGTGGAACCTCGCGGGAGCGTGTCGGTTTCCCACATCGTCCAGGCGGTGGTACGCGCGGCCGGGCGGAACCGGTAAAGGAGGTGCGGTGGGATGATCGCGAGCCGCGGTTCGTCGAACGTGTACATCCGCTCGGTGGGCACCGCGTCGTTGGGCACGCAATCCGGCTTCATGAACGCGCGCGGGTCGCGGAACACGTGGACGTTGGACGCGGTCAACCCAATGAGCGCCTTCAGCACGACGTGATCGTAGCCGCCGTACCCGTGGATGTGTCCCGCGAGGTACAGCGGCGGCCCGGTTCGCACCGGGGCGAACGCGCCGACCGGCTTCAGCGCGTGACGCGAGGTACGCAACCGCGTGAAGAACCGGCGGAACTGCCCGGTCGCGAGGAGTCGCCCGGCCCGGCCCAGCGCGATCGCCGCCCCGCGAAAGTCACGCGTGTACATCAACAGGTTCAGTTTCGCCCGGATCGCCGGGATCAACCCGGCGGGCGGCAGTGGTTCAGCCATGGCGGTACTCCGTTACCGGGATGGCGGATAGTACGGTCGTCGCCGGGAAAATCAAGCCGGACCTACGACCGGCACTGGTTCTGCGGTGCGCACGAAGCGGAACATCCGCGGCGGGTACATGATGAACGCTTGCACGATCAGCGCGAATGCGGCGATGTGTACCGTGGTGAAGAATATCGGCGGCAGGTCGTGGTACAGCAGATCGTGGAACAACCGGCCCATAAACGTCTCGCTCGTGTGGGTCACCTGACCCGCGAGGAGTCGGAGTTGCTCCTCCCACACGCTCAGCGGGCAGCGGATGTCGCGCAGTTCCTCGTAGGCAACGATGCCAATTGCCGTGAGGTGCGTGAACCGGAACCACGGGTTCCGTACCCACTGCCGTTTGAACGGAGCGGCGATCGTGATCACCACTTGACCGACAACGACATACGCGACGTAGGCGACGTGAACGGCAACGACGAGGTCCGCGGCAAGGCCGTACCACATGAGGCACCCTGTGTATCGGGAAGTTTTGGGCAGCGACGTGTGCTGTCTGAAGATGTGATCCCGGTCCGAAATGGTTTATTCCCTTGAAACGAGGGCGAAGAGCCAACTCCTCGTCGCGGGAGTTGGGGGGTTGAGGAACCCGAGCACGAAAGTCCGGGTCAGCGACAATGGGGTAAACTTACGCTGTCGGACGATGACTCCACTGGCTTGGGCCGTTCCTTCGACGAGTGGTTCGAATAACCGCTTCAAGGCCATGCCAACCCGCTTTACAATGCTCACGGGAAGTTCAATCTCTCATGATTTGGCCGGTTGCGGACAGCTTGACTCTGCGGATACGATTGAGTTGCTTCTCCACAACATGAAGGGGCACCACATGGGGCGGCTGTTCGCGGTGATCGGAACGTGCGGGTTAGCCCTCGGCGTTGCCGTTGGCAACCCACCCGCGCCCACACCAGTCGCGGCCACGGTTCCCGGTCCCACGGTCTCGGAACTGATTACGCGGCTCGGCTCCGAAGACTTCCGCGAGCGCGAAACCGCTGTCGTGGACCTGCAGAAGGCTGGCGCAGGCGCGATACCGGCACTACGCGACGCGACGAACTCGTCCGACCCCGAAGTGCGGCGGCGCGCCTCCGGCATCCTCTTCAAACTCCAGCGAGCCTCCGACAGCACCGGCCTTCTCGCGCCGAAGAAAGTCTCACTCACGTACCGCAATATGCCACTCGGCAGCGCGATCAACGACCTGAAAACGCGTACGGGGCTGAACATCACGCTCGACACCACCCGCATCGCGGACCCGCTGCGCAAGCTCACGTGCGTAACCGGCGAAGTGCCTCTGTGGGACGCACTCGAACAATTCTGCACCGCGGCCGGGCTTCAAGAATCGCATCGGCTCGAACTCGACGTGCCCAAGCAACCGCCGCAGGGGCGCCGCGGGTACGTCGCGATGCCGTCGGTTCCGACCCCAGACGCGGTGCCCATCGTACTCATCGACGGCAAGGACCGGCTCCCCGGTGCGCGCGACACCGCGGTGCGCGTTGTCGTAATGCCGAAGTCGTTCCCCGGTCACCGCGTCACGCTCGGCACCGGCGAAACGACTCTGTGCTTCGACATCATGCCGACACCGGGCCTGAACTGGCTGGACGTGGTCGCGGTGAAGATCAACAAACTGACCGACGACGCCGGGCGCGCCGGCAGTGCTGGTTCCGTCGCGGTGGCCCCGTCGAACAACTTTGATTTCGACGGTGTGGTCGCGTGGGGCGGCGGGCCGGGCATGGGCTTCAATCCCGGCTTCGGCGGCCGATTCGACCCGCGAACCGGAATGCCGATCCCGCCGGACACGCTCCCGAACCCACGCATTGTCGCGGTACCGCTGAAACTCGGTACGCCGAGCGCGCGGAGCATCAAGCGTCTGGAAGGAATCGTCCTCGGCGAGATCATGGTCGCGAACCAGACCCTCATCACCATTCCCGACCCCGCGAAGCACACGAACACGGCATTCGACGGCCCCGGCCAGATGCGGCTCACGGTCGTGGCGATCGGCGAAGCAAAGGGAACCGCAGGCGTCACGGTGCAAGTGATGTTGCAGTATCCGTCGCCGTGGTCGGTGAGCGCGCGCCGCGGGTTGAACCCCGGCGGGATGTGGCCGGAACAGCCGCGTACCGCGAGCCAGACTCCTACCGTGAAAGCGTTCGACGCGAAGGACAAAGAGATGCTCGGTCAGAACGTCAACGGCGGCTACAGCGGCTCAAGCGACGACGGGCTAACGATGTTCCAGCACATCAACCTGACGTTCCGCAAGGACGCCGGCGTGCCCGCGAAACTGGTTCTCGTCGGTCCGCGACCCGTAGTCGTCGAAGTGCCGTTCGTGTTGGAGAACGTGCCACTGCCGTAGGCTTGGGGATAGAGATCAGAAGGCAAAGGACGAAGAGAGTAGGTTAGCCGCGAGCCAGAGGCGAGCCAGTCACGTCAGCGCGACAGGTGGCGTTGACGTGACTCGCTCGCCTCCGGCTCGCGGCTAACGGCACCTCATGATTCGCACTCCTCAATACCGCGCCGAGGGACTCGCCATGCGTCGCGTGCGTTGGTCCGCTGCGGTCGTGCTGTTCGCGCTGAGCGTCTCGCTACTCCCCCACGCAACAGGTGCACCCGAAGTACGTGAGGTCGCACCCACCCCGCGAATGATCGTACGCCCCGTGGCGGACGACTTTCGCAAATCGCTCAAGCTCGATCCCTTCTACGAGAAGACCGCGGACTACAAGGGGTTGCCGATCCTCGCGTCCGGGAAAGTGTCCGACGCGGGTCTCGCGGAGGCCAGATATCTCATCGGTCAGATGCTCAGGGACCGCGACGATATCACGAAGGCGCTGGTGAAAGCCAACTGCCGGTTCGTCGTGATGGCGCCGACCGAGATGACCACGGACGTGCCCGAACAGCGGAACATGACGCCCAAAGACTACTGGGATAAGCGTGCCCGCGGCCTCGGTGGGCGCATCACGTCATGCGGTGAAGAGAACCTGCTCAACCTGAAAGGCGACCGCTACTCGCGCGAGAACATCCTGATTCACGAGTTCGGCCACTGCATCCACCAGTACGGGTTGCGCACCGTGGACCCGAAGTTCGACGGGAATCTCCGCGCGACTTACGCTCGCGCGCTCGACAAGGGGTTGTGGAAAGACACCTACGCCGCGACCAACGCGGGCGAGTATTGGGCGGAGGGTGTCCAATCATACTTCGACTGCAACAACCCGCCGAACGCGGGCGTGCATAACGACATCAACACACGCGAGAAACTCGCAAAGTACGACCCAGACCTGTTCGAGCTGGTCGATGACGTGTTCAAGAAGTCGCCGTATCGCTACGAGCGCTACGACAAGCGGAAGAAGTGAACCTTCCCCTCCGTTCCCACGTCCGTGATGGCACCATGAACAACACACTTCCCGTCGATCATGCCTCGCGTATCGAGCGTACCGCACTCGCCCTCACGGGTCTGTCTGTGGGCGATGCCCTCGGCGAAACGTGCTTCCGCAACGAGAACTACGAAGCGATCCTCGAAGATCCACGAGCGACTGCACGTGGCCCGTGGCCGTTCACCGACGACACCGCGATGGCGATCAGCATTTACGAAGTGCTGAACGAGTTCGGTCACATCGACCAGGACGCACTCGCGCGGCGTTTCGCAGCACGCTACAAGGCGCATCCGGGGCGCGGGTATGGGGCTGGCGCACGCCGATTGCTTGAAGAGGTCGGGAACGGCCAACCGTGGCGTGCCGCGGCCGAAGCCGTGTTCCCCGGCGGCTCCTACGGCAACGGCAGCGCGATGCGGATCGCGCCGCTCGCGGCCTACTTCGCGCAGGACGATTACACCGTGATCGCGGAGCAAGCGCGGCTATCGGCGGAAGTCACGCACATGCACCACGAAGGCATTGCCGGCGGCATCGCGACGGCTGTCGCGACCGCGTGCGCGTGGAAGAACCGCGAACGCCGCGCGGAAGAAGCAACGCGGCGAGAGCTGTTCGACGTGGCGCTCGCGCACACGCCACCGGGGGAAGTGCGAACCGGAATCGAGCACGCCAGAACATTCACCTTCGATCTCTCAACAGAACCGGTCGTGAAGTTGCTCAATTACGGCTCGCTCGTGGTGCCGTACGACGTGTCCATTGAACCGGTCGTGCGGTTGCTGGGCAACGGCTCGCGCATCTCCTGTCAGGACACGGTGCCGTTCTGTCTGTGGATCGCGGCGATGCACCTGCACGACTACGAGACGGCAATCGTGCAGACGATCCGCGCGCGGGGCGACATCGACACGAACTGCGCCATCGTCGGCGGCATCGTGGCGCTCACAGTCGGTGAGAAGGGCATCCCTGATGACTGGCTTATCCAGCGCGAAAAGTTGGTCCTGGGAAGTCTGCCAGCAGAAATCCTGATCCGGTCGTAACGCCTGAGCTATCTACCCAATCGACCCAGTTTCCGCTGTTTACCTTTGACGTATTTTCACTGTAACTCTACCATCGTGAACACGGCGGACGTTTTCCGCTGTCGTTCCACTTCCGGTTGTAGAGGTTAAAACTCATGTACAGCATCGTGATGCTCACCGCGATGTCGGCCGGTGCCGACGTCACCCCGCCTCCGGCCGCCAAGCCGGTGGTCGCTTCGGTCGGCTCCGGCTGCTGCGGTGCCGTTCCGGTCGGTTGCTCCGGGTCCTGCCACGGTTCCTGCTACGGCGGGTTCCTGGGCCTGCGATCCAGTGGGTTCCTCGGTCTCCGTCACTCGTGCCACGGTTCCTCGTGCTTCGGCTCGTGCAACGGGTGCTCCGGCGTCATCCACGGTTCGACCTGGGCCCCGCCAATCGGAATGGCGCCGTCCACGCTGAACAGCTACAACACTCCCAGCGTACCGGTGTACGGCAACTACACCAACCCGCTTGCGGTCTACGGCAGCTACACCAACCCGAACCGCCCGCCGGTGGTGACGATCCCGGCGATCCCGAAGGCCACCCCGGACTCCCCGATGGGTGCGAACCTGAAGTTCACGGTCCCGGCCAACGCCAAGTTGTTCGTTGATGGCAAGCCGGCGCCGGGCACCGGCACGGATCGCGCCTTCTACACCCCGCCGCTCGCGGTCGGGCAGAAGTTCTTCTACGACGTGAAGGCCGAACTGATGGTGGACGGGCAGTTGGTGGTCGAGGAGAAGCGCGTGATCGTCGAAGCGGGCGCGAACCTGACCGAGATGTTCCCGAAGCTCGTCGCCGCGATGAACCGCACCGGCACCGTCGCCGGTAAGTAAGCAAGCGGGCGAACCCCGCCCACAAGGGGGGGTATGACACACGCTACCCCCACCCTTGCGGGTGGGGTTTTCCTTTCACGTTAAAAGTCGCCGGGAACCACTTCGCCACCAGCGCGGGTGCCGAGCGCGGCCAGCGTGCGAATCGCCATCCCCTCGCGCAGGAACCGTACGCTCCCATCGGCCAGCGCCACGTTCGCGCCGCCAGTGTGGAACGCGTATACCTCGAACGCGTTGTTACAGTTGATCGCGCAGTCGCCGACGAATGTGTTCCCATCGGCGCTGGTGCCCTCGATGCCGAATCCCTTGTCGTGATCGGCCCACAGGCCACCGACCAGCGTGCCGGTCGCGGTGCCGTCGCCGCCGAACGACGGGTCGCGGTCCGTCACGCGTTTCCCCTTTACCCAGTACTCCGGCCGGTTCGCGTCCTCCACGATGAGGAGCGTGTTCGACAGTCCGTCTGCGATTTGCGCAACCGTCGAACCCTGCGAACTCATGACCCCACGCCAGGTGATCGGATAACTGGCCGGGTCCGGGTAGTTGAGGTATGCGAGCAACGTCTGAGCGACGACGGCCACATTCGAGTAGTCCCACGCCGCGCCCGTGTACGCCGCGCCGGTTGTGTTGGGCGCGGACGACCGCCCGACCCGCTGACCGTTCGCGCTCGGGCACAGAAACGTCTTCACGCGACTGTTGCGGGGTACGTCGTTGGCCGGGTCGTACCAGTTCGCGGTCGCCACGTAGATGTTGCGGACGTTCTCCTGCTCCAGGTCCGGCAGCACGAGTACCGGCCACCCGTTGTACGGGCCGAACGTGTTCGACGGCGGGTATCTCCCGTTCCGCACTTCGTAGTTTGTGCAGGCCAATGCGATCTGCTTGAGGTTGTTCTGGCAACTCATGCGTGCAGCCGCTTCGCGCACCTTTTGCACGGCTGGGAGCAACAGCCCGATCAGAACGGCGATGATCGCGATCACTACCAGTAACTCGATGAGCGTAAACGCGCGGGGAAGAACACGGGGCTTGGCCATTCGGCATACCGCTCCAATTGACATGCGACCGGGCTAGACCGGTGTTTTAGTGATCGCTGGTTCCGTGAACACCGTCACTCACCCACTACGCACTCGAATTGCCCCGATTCGCGTTCGGATGTATAACACGCGCATTCTTCCACACAGGAAGTTCACAACGGCGTGACCAACCCGGCTCACGCCGCCCAGGGAGAGGATTGCCGTGTCCACCAACCGCTACTTGTTCACCAGTGAATCCGTATCGATGGGTCACCCCGATAAGGTGGCTGACCAGATCTCTGACGCGGTCCTCGACTTCTGCCTGAAAACGGACCCGACGAGCCGGGTCGCGTGCGAAACGCTCGTGACCACCGACCTCGCGGTCGTGGCCGGCGAGATCACCACGACGGCCGCACTCACGCGGCAAGCGGTTGACGCGCTGGTCCGTGAAGTCATCACCGAAATCGGCTACACGGCGAAGGACCGGGAAGAGGCGGAAGAAATCGGGTTCACCGCCAACACGTGCCAGGTCGATTGCCGGATCCACGCACAAAGCCCGCACATCAGCCAGGGCGTCGATACGGGCGGGGCCGGTGACCAGGGGCTGATGTTCGGCTTCGCGTGCGACGAGACGCCGACCCTCATGCCGCTCCCGATTCACCTCGCGCACCGGCTCGTCGAGAAGCACGCGGACATGCGCCGCACTGGCAAACTGAAGTGGCTCCGCCCAGACGCGAAGAGTCAGGTCACGGTCGAGTACAACACCGACGGCACCCCGAACCGCATCCACACGGTCGTCATCAGCACGCAGCACACGCGTGAGGTGATGGTGCGCCAGGATGGAATCGACTACTTCACCGACGACGCACGGCAGATGATTATCGACCAGCTCATCCGCCCGACGCTCGAAGCCGACCGCAAGGACTTGGTGAAGGGCAAGTTGGTGATGGTGCAGCCGGGCAAGAAGCTGCCGAAGGTCGATGACGGCGACATCCTGTGCCACATCAACCCGACCGGGTGCTTCTTACAGGGTGGGCCGCACGGCGACTGCGGGCTGACCGGGCGGAAGATCATCGTGGACACCTACGGCGGTCGCGGGCGGCACGGCGGCGGCGCGTTCAGCGGCAAAGACCCGACGAAGGTAGACCGCAGCGCCGCGTACATCTGCCGCTACATCGCGAAGAACATCGTGCGGGCGGGCCTTGCGAGGGAATGCGAGGTGCAACTGTCCTACGCGATCGGCTACCCGGACCCGCTGAACATCTGGGTGAACACGAACAAGACCGCGAAGGTTCCCGAAGAGAAGCTGATCGACTTGATTCGGAGTCACTTCGAGTTGACGCCGAAGGGGATCATCGGTTCACTCGACCTGCGCCGGCCGATCTACCGCGAGACGGCCCGCAACGGGCACTTCGGCCGCGAGTTCCCCAACTTCACCTGGGAGAAAACGGACAAGACCGACGCGCTGAAGAAGGCCGCCGGGATGTAAATGGCAGGCAGGAGGAATTAACCACAAAGGCACAAAGGACACAAAGAAGGCAGCAGAGAATACCGTTCTTCAGAACAAGACTTCTCTTCCTCTTCTTTGTGTCCTTTGTGCCTTTGTGGTTAATCTCTCTTCGGTCTTCTCGTGCGGTGTCTCTTCACTCCACCTCGCTCAGTTCCACGAGCCGGCTTTTCTCCTTGAGCGACTTCGCCGCGGCGTGGACAATCGCGGTCACCGCGACGATCTCCCCGTGCGGGATCGGCTCCTTCTTCGTCTTCACCATCTCGCGGAACGTCGCGGCCATGCGGAACATTTCGTAGTGGTGGCCGTACCAGAAATCGCCTTCGATCGACGGCGTAAACTCGAACTTCTTCTTCTGGAAGTACACCGCCGTGTGGCAGTACTCCCACTGCTCGTTGGGGCGCCCGAACCAGATCTCCGCGGGCATCCGGTCCGGGTACGTCACCAGCGCGTGACAGGTGTCCTCACGCGCGTACATGCTCACCGCTTGCGCGCCGGCGCCGAGCAGCGTGACCACGCTCCACGCGGGGTGCTGACCATACACCATCCAGCCGTCTGGTCGGTAACCGCCCTGCACCGCCGCGATCACGTACCGGATTGGCCCAAACTCGTCCGCGTCGCGCTTCCGCACCGCCGCTTCCATTCCTTGATGATGGCGGAACAAGCTCGATGACATGATCGGTGCGTTGTGCTTCTTCGCGAACTCCAGAATCTTCCTCGTCCCCGCGACCGAGCCGCCGATAGGCTTGTCGCAGAACGTCGGCAGTCCCTTTTTCAGCGCGGGCGCGATCAGGTCGAAGTGGTCTTCGCCGAATCCGCTCGCATCGCCGAGCCACACCGCGTCTACATTTTCGACGAGTTCCTCCAATGACTTCGCGGCCTTTACGCCCGGAAACGCTTCGAGGTACGGCCCAATCACGGTCGGGTCCGCGTCGTAGTAGTGCGTGATCTTGGTATCGGGAAACGGCAATTGATCGAAGGTGAACTTCGGGTTGCGGTTGTACTTGCGGAACATCTCCGCGGAGCCGGGGTCGAGGTACTTCTTGATGGCCGCGAGGTCGATCTCCGGGTGCAGGTACTGTGCGAAGTGCCAGGTGTGACCGTTCCGCGGTTGCGGCTTTCCCTTGATCGCGGCAGATATCACGCCGATGCGGTAGACCTTCTGTGCTTCGGGCGCGGCAGCGGCAGCACTCGAAGCCGCAAGTGGCGTGAGAGCCGCGGCACCGAGGAGAAGGTCGCGGCGGGTCGTCGTGGGGTGCGAGTGCATTCGAGTCTCCGACAAAGGAAAGAAGCTGACGCGTCGCCTTCAAACGACAGGGTGCCAGCGAGTACGCGGTTGAGCGTTCGTCCCTGGGGGCAACGCCGTCACGCTGCTTCAAGGTGCTGATCCGACGCAAGAGGCGAATGTTGCGGCCTACGCGGATCAGGAATTGGTGGCCACCGTTCGCCACCGTGGTCCACAGATCGTAGCCGACGAACCCCGCATTGCCGCACCTCCAAATTGCGTAAAGCCCGGATTCCCTCCTTAAGTGGTAAGAGCACAGCATCCTTGCGGAGGAGATGCGATAAGAGACGCGCACTCGTTCCCAACCCGGCGCATCCAGATCAGCCGGTCTCGAAGGTGCAGTAACTGGTTCTGTTCGCCTGCCAATTCGCGTTTCGATCCGCTCGCGGTTCCTGCCACTCTGACACCACGACCCACTTTTCCGTCCCACGCGCTTACGCCAACTTCTTGCCACGTCGCGTGTTGCGTCACTGTCGTTTCGCGGCACGGTCATTGCATGTGAACCACTAAAACGATATTCCCGATCGTTCCTTTGAGGCGGATAGCCAACGATGTCAGCCAAACAACTCTCCTATGCCGATGACGCCCGCCAGAAGCTCCTCGCAGGAGCCAGCAAACTCGCACGCGCCGTCCGCTCCACGCTCGGGCCGCGTGGCCGCAACGCGGTTCTCGACAAAGGCTGGGGGTCGCCGAACGTCACGAAGGACGGTGTCACCGTCGCTGAAGACATCGAACTGAAAGACCCGTTCGAGAACATGGGTGCGCAGCTCCTGAAGGAGGCCGCCACCAAGACGAACGACATCGCCGGTGACGGCACGACCACCTCCGTGGTCGTGGCGCAGGCCATCGTGACCGAGGGCCTCAAGAACATCGCCGCCGGTGCCAACCCGATGCTCCTCAAGCGGGGCCTCGAGCTTGGCGTCAAGGCCGTCGTCGAGCAGATCAAGTCTCAGTCCACCCCGGTCAAGACCAAGGAGCAGATCTCCCAGATCGCCGGCATCTCCGCTGCCGACACCGAGATCGGCAGCCTGATCGCCGACGTGATGGACAAGGTCGGCCGTGACGGTGTCATCACCGTCGAGGAATCCAAGACGCTGCAGTTCGAGACGGAGTTCGTCGAGGGCATGCAGATCGACCGCGGGTACATCAGCGCGTACTTCGTGACGAACGCGGACAAGATGGAGGCGGTCATCGAGGACCCCTACATCCTGATCACCG
>SXGR01432159.1_pt1 | contig 13569 bp, 5 predicted proteins | sample 3174711 | NCBI WGS metagenome assembly SXGR01 (sample SAMN11356860, study PRJNA531348) | freshwater metagenome | isolation source: freshwater sample F1-60 | place: China: Fuxian Lake, Yuxi | collected 2017-12-25
ATGGGTCTGGGGTCAGTGCATTGGCCTTGCTCAAAAACTCGATCCCGTGTTGGCCGCCATCCTTCATCGACCCGTGGGCCTGTCAAAAGGGCTCAGAGGGCTCTGCGCCGGGTCCCGGAGGAGATGTGACTAAGAGACAGTTCCACAAGGAGGGGGAACGCTCGTATTACGGACTCGGTGGTTCGGGGGCGGGCCGCAGCAGCCATTGTCGGGATCACTGGCCGTCTGGGGCGAGACCCCGTCGGGGACAATCGCGAGGTCGTCGGGGCGGGACCCGATCCGCCCGAGTCCGTCATCCGAGCGTCCCCGAACCACCTTGTCCGTAATACGAGCGTTCCCCCTCCTTGTGGAACGAGGAGGGGGACAGGGGGTGGAGTTCGCCGATCTCTCCTTGCCCGTCATCGAAGCCGACTCGCCGATCCCGACGCCCCTCACGGCTTCTTCGGCGCCGAGAACCCCCGCAGGTGCGCGATCAGCGCCGTCACCTCCGCGTCGCTGAGCTGCCCCTTGAACGCGGGCATCAGCGACGAGAGCCCGTGCGCCATCCCCCCGTCGAGGATCACGGCCTTGAGCCGCTCGTCCTTGAGCCCTTCCATCCGCGCCACGTCGGTGAAGTCCCGCGATCCCAGCGCCTTGTTGCCCTTGCCGTCGATCCCGTGACACCCCGCGCACTTGTCCGCGAAGAGCTTCGCCCCATTGCCGGCCGACGGCGCGCTCTGGGGCGCCTTCTCCGGCGACCCCTGCCCCCACGACGCCCCCGCCGATCCCAACCCGATCACCGCCGCGATCAACATCGCCCCCGCCGCGCCCATCCCCGATCTCACCGCCGCCTCCCACCGCCCCATCGCTCGCCTCCCCTCATCCGCTGGCCGTCCCATCTCACCTCCACGCCCTCGGCTCGTCGCCTCTCACGTCCCCGCCCTCGGCTCATCCCCTCCGAGCCCTCCCTGTCGCCCCGTCGATCTGTCGAGGCCCGCCCTCCGCTCTGATCGGCGGCCCTCTCTCCCTCGATGAACCGCGCCCCGATCACTTCTTGAACATCTGCTGCAACTTCGCCATCGCGTCGGCCTTGGCCCCGCCTCCCGCCCGGGGCCGCCCCTCCTGCGGGGCCGGCCGCAGGCTCAGCGACACCCGCTGCCGCTTCAGATCCACCTCGATCACCCGCGCCTTGAGCTGCTGCCCGATCCGCACCACCTCCGACGGGCTCACCAGCCGCCGCTCCGACAGCTCCGAGATGTGGATCAGCCCCTCCGTCTCCAGCCCGAAGGTCACGAAGGCCCCGAAGGACACCAGGTTGGTCACCTGCACGTCCAGCGTCATCCCCGGCCTCAGATCCGGCAGCGACGACACCAGCGGGTTGAGCCGCCGCTGCCCGATCACCGCCGCCGCATGGACGACCTCCGCCCCGCGCCCTCGCTCAAACAGCGCCGCTGCCCTCACGTCTTCCAGCGCCGCCCGCAGCCTCCCCGGATCCAGATCGTTCTGATACTCCACCAGCCCCAGCAGCACCGGATCGACGGCCCCCCACGGCGCCATCGGCGCCAGCGCCCGCCGCGCCAGCACCACCGCCGAGGCCACCTCCCGCGCCATCCCCTCGCCCCCCACCCCCTCTCTGGCCGCGCTCAACCCCGCCGGCTTGATCACGGTCGGCACCTTCGGCAACAAGCCGCGCACCTTGCCCAGCCGCCCCCGATCCACCGCCGAGGTCGGCACCACCCACCCCTCCACGGCCTGCTCTCCGATCCACGCCCCCAGCCGCTCCTCCCACCACGGCCCGTCCTCGATCGACACGCTCTCGACCAGCCTTCCTTCGCCGTCCACCCGCGCCGCCCCGATCGGCTGCCTCGGCGCCCCCACGAAGATCGCCGCCGCCGACCCCACCCCCAGCGGCGGCGCCGTCAGCAGCCCCCGGTACGCCAGCCCGCCCTCCGACAGCGCCTCGCCCAACGCCCGCGCGTCCAGCTCAGCCTCGATCAACCCCCCCGAGATCGCCGCCTCCACCGCCGCCGCGACCTCCTCGGCCTCCTCCCCCGCAAGCCCGCCGCGCACCTGGGCCTGCTGGAGCGCCACCCCCTCGGGCAACTCAAAGCTCACCTCCAGCCACCCCTCCTGCTGTGCTCGACGCCACGCCAGCCACCTCGGCCCCTGCACCTCCTCCGGCCTGAAGCGCCCCGCCGATCCCACCGTCGCAGCCGCCTGCGCGTCCGACGCCGCCGCCGCGATCGCCGCCGCCGTCGCCTCCCCGCGCACCGACCCGTCGCGCAGCGCCGCCCGACACGCCGCGTCCATCACCTCGAAGACCGCCCCCGTCACCCTTCCTGCCCCAAGCCGCGCCTCGATCGCCTCCAGCGCCTCAAGCTGCGCCGGGCTCCGCGTCAGCGCCACCACCTCCGACGGCAAGCCGCTCGCCTTCGCCCTGGCCCGCCACCGATCAAAGGCCCGCCACCGCTCGGCGATCTCCAGCAGCGCCGACACGGGAGGCGATCCGAGCGCGTCGGCGCCCTCCAGCAGCCCCACCACCGATCCGCCCGAGGCCTCCAGCAGCGCCCCCGCCGGCCCCAGCCGCGCCGCCCCCCCAAGCCGCTCGCCGCCCCCCTCACAAAACGCCTCGAAGCCGATCAACGCCATGACCACGCGCTCCCCTTCATCCAGAGATCCTCCCCCCAATCCTAGCGCGGATCGCCCCCACGCTCCACAGCCCGCTCACGCTGGATCGTGCGGCGATTTCAGCGCATATTGAACCCAGCACCAAGGCATTGATGCCTCGATTACACACCTCACCTCTGCGGGCGCCGCGCCGCACGGCAACGCACACCTCGCCACGATGACCGGAGGGCGCTCATGGCGTCGATCAAGTTTGAACTCGACGTGGACGATCTCCTGGTCAAGCTCGTCGAGAGGCTCTTGACCTTCAACAAGGACATGGAGGACGAGCTCGACGCCATCAACACCGTCGTTTCTTGCGATCCGATCCAGCTGGCTCGCGACTACGTCGAGCCCGACTGCCAGAACACCAACCCGGCAGATGACACCTCAACCGTCCGCGTCGAGGGCCCTGTCATCAAGGCCGTCAACATGTTCCTGAACAGAACCCCGAGCCTCCAGCGATTCGGCGAGAATCAGCTCCTTGTCCTGGCCGACGCGGGCATGGGCAAGTCCTCGCTGCTGGGCATGCTCAAGCTGACCCACCTGACCGGCTTCTGGCCGACCGGGATCAAGTGCCGCCTCTACACGCTCGGCGAAGACACCCTCGACAGGATAGGAGATCATGGCAAGGAAGCGCGGCAGACGGTGCTCCTGCTCGACTCCCTTGATGAAGACCCGACGGCCCTCGGGCGCATGGAAGAGCGCCTCGAAGCCATCCTCCAGGCGACGAGGAACTTCCAAAGTGTGATCATCACCTGCCGAGCACGGTCCCTCTTCGGGGTAGGCGATGCCTCCAGTACCAAGGAAGGCCACGTCGAGATCGCAGGTCGCGTCTGCCGAACCATCTACCTCGATTGTTTCGGGGATTCGAAGATCGAAGCGTACCTGGCGAAGCGCTTCCCCCTGACGTTCAGAGAGAAGATCAAGTCCTGGGCGCTCGCTCAGCCCGACTTCAAGGTCGAGGCCCCCAAGGCTGGGGGGGAACACATCCCCAAGCTTCAAATCAGCCCCTTCCTCCTCTCACACATCAAGGATCTGGTGGAGACGCACCAGGCGCTCAAGGGCCCCTATGCCGTCTACGACGCCCTGGTCAACCAATGGCTCCTCCGCGAAGCGGGCGAGCTCAGGGACCGCGGTCACGGCGACGTAACGCGAGAGATCCTCTTGAGAGCCTGCGAGACGATCGCCCTTCACCTCCTCCACGACCGACAGCGCGAACTTCACCCCAAGGTGCTACAGACCATCACGGACAAGGCTCCCGAGCTCAAACCCATCGCGAAGGTCGGGCTCAGCGAGCGTTCCTTGTTCAACCTCAACCCCGATGGGAACTACCGTTTCGCTCACCACAGCGTTCAAGAGTTCCTTGGGGCAAAGTTGATCGTCCGCGGAGGATTGCAACAACCGTTGAAGTGTTCCGAGCTGTTGCTCTCCTTCGTGCTGGCTCACCACCTTGAAAGGTCACAAATTCCCTACGGTGACTTTGAGCAGCGGATACCCTTGGGCTTGATCGACTTCGAAGAAGCCCGTCTTTCAGGGGTCAACCTCTCCATGGCTGATCTCTCCAGGGTCAACATGTCAGGGGCCAACCTCTCCGGCGCCACCCTCTCCAGAGCTGACCTCTCCAGGGCCGACCTCTCCAGGGCCTGCCTCAAAGGGGCGACCCTCTCCGGCTCCAACCTCTCCAGGGCCTACCTCAAAGAGGCCAACATCGCTGAGGCCAACCTCTCCGGCGCAGACCTCTCTGACGCCGATCTCTCCAAATCCATCCTCTCCGGCGCAGACCTCTCTGGCGCCGATCTCTCCGGCGCCGATCTCTCGATGGCCGACGCCTTCAACGCCAACATCTCCAAGACTGACCTGTCAGAGTCTGCCCTCTCCAAAGTCAACTTCTACAAGGCCAACCTCTCGGGTTCAAACCTCTCCATGGCTGACCTCTCCAAGGTCAACTTGTCAGGAGCCAACCTCTCCGGCGCGGACCTCTCTGGCGCCACTCTCTCTTGCGCGGACCTCTCTGGCGCCGATCTCTCCAGGATCTGCCTCGCAGGGGCAAACCTCATCGAGGCCAACCTCTTCAGCGCGGACCTCTCTGGCGCCACTCTCTCTGAGGCTGACTTCTCCAGGGCCAGCTTGTCAGGGGCCAACCTGTCAGAGGCGAACCTCTCCCATTCCGACCTCTCCCGCTCCGACCTCTCCCAGGCCAATCTCTCCCGCGCCGACATCTTCAAGGCCAATCTCTCCGGTGCCAACCTCTCAGCGGTCAACCTTGCAGGCGCCGATCTCTCCAACGCCGATCTCTCAGACTCCAGACTCAAAGAGGCCAACCTCTGCGGCTCCAGCCTCTGCGGGGCCGACCTGTCCGGGGCCAACCTGTCCGGGGCCAACCTGTCCGGGGCCAGATACGACAGCAAGACTCAGTGGCCCAACGGCTTTGACTTCAGGAACAGTCGAGCCATTGGACCTCACTCCAACCTCAAAGGCGTTGACCTGTCAGAGGCCAACCTGGCTGGAGTTGACATCTCCAGGGCCGATCTCTCCGGGGTCAACTTGTCAGGGGCCAACCTCTCTGGGGCCAACCTCTCCGGGGCCAACCTCTCCGGGGCCAACCTCTCCCGTGCCAATGTCTTGGAAGCCAACCTCTCCAGAACCGATCTCACCGGGGCCAACCTCGTCGGGGCCAACCTCTCCAGAGCCAGCCTCTCCGAGGCCAACCTCTCCAGAACCAACATCAAAGAGGCGGACCTCTCCGGGGCCGACCTCTCCAAAGCCAACCTCTGCGGGGCCAACCTCCTCGACGCCAATCTCTCCGAGGCCAACCTCTTCGGTGCAGATCTCTGCGGGGCCGACCTCTGCGGGGCCGACCTCTGCGGGGCCGATCTCTCCGGGGTCAGATACGACAGCGAGACTCGGTGGCCAGACCGCTTTGAGATCGAGCGAAGTATCGGTCCCAGCACCAACCTTGCCAGCGCCGATCTTTCCGCCGCCGGTCTCTCGGGGGACGATCTCTCGAGGGTCAACCTCTCAGCGGCTGAGCTCTCTGGGCTCGACCTCTCGGGAGCCAACTTGTCAAGGGCCAACCTCTCGGGGGCCAACCTCTCCGGGGCTGAACTCTCCGAGGCCGCTCTCGACGGTGCTGTTCTCTGCGGCGCCGCTCTCTCCAAGGCCAACCTCATGGAGGCCAACCTGTCAAGCGCTGACCTCACAGGCGCTGACCTCACGGGGGCCGACCTCTGCGGGGCCAACCTCTGCGGGGCCAACCTCTCCGAGGCCAAACTCAAAGGAGCCGACCTCGCGGGGGCCAGGTACAACGAACATACTCGATGGCCAGAAGGCTTCGACTTCGAATCCCGCATCTGATCGAAAGCCCCCTGAAGCAGGCCGCTCGATCAAGCACGCCCCAACCCTGAGCGCGACCCCGACCGCGCTCCTGGCCTCACGATGACACCCCCAAGGTCGCCCGATCGCGCCGCGCTACTTCCCGTAGAGGCGATCGAGCTTGAAGCTCTCGACGATCGAGGGCTGACCCTTGATCCGAGAGGCGGCGCGGGCGACCTTGCGGGCGCGCCGCACCAGCTTGATGATGAGCCCGTCGAGCAGATCGAGGTGCTCGGTGTGCTCGGGCGTTCCGGGCCGCAGCACGCGCCCTCGGGCCGCCTTCGTGAGCTTCTCGATGGCATCGCCGAGACCCTCGACGATCTGCTCGCCCTGGCGATCGGCGGACAGCGCGACGACGGCCTCCTGCTGAAGCGCCGACCGAAGCAGAGTGAGCTGCTCGGCCAGAGAGGTGGCGTCGGCCCCGGCCACCCGCGTCTGGGCCAGCGTCGCCGACAGGCTGTTGGCCGCCGCGACGTCTCCCGCCTCCTCGCTCTCGCTCAGATCCTCCTTGGCCCCCTCCAACACGGGACGAGCCTGCAACCGGGCGATCCTGCCGATCCGCAGCGCCTCCTGATACTCCTTGGAGTTCGCCACGTTCTCCACGATCGCCTCCGCGCGACCCACCCCCGCCGCCCCCAGCATGTCGCGAAGCTCCACCAGCCTCGCCTCATCCCGGGCCGCAAACCCGCTCGATCTGACCACCTCGCCGTGCTTCTTGAGCGCGTCCAGGGTGTGAATGGCCTGCTTGAGGGTGTCCTCCGAGGAGTAATGCCTGCCCAACTCGATATAGCCCCTTCTTGCCGCGCTGGAAATCTTGTTGAGATCCATGAATATTTCCTTGGGTGAAGATGAGGAACCACGATTTACCAATATATACGGGTTGTTCTTGAGGCGCGTCAAGCATCGTCACGCGCACTATCTTGAATAGCCTCAGCAATACCGCCAACTCCGATCCTCGCCCTCCCAACGGCTCGACCCGCAGCCCGAACCGACGCACTCCAGCATGGGCTCGCTCGTCAGCGGCGCTCGCTCACACCAGATCCGGCCCCGCCAATCACCCACCCAGGCAAGCCATTCATCAACCGGGCAAGCTCGATCATCACCTGGGCGCGAACAATCGGTATCCAGGCAAGCCAATCAGCGCCCGGAAATGAACAAACACCACCCGGGCAGCCCCGATCACCACCCGGGCAAGCTCAAGCATCATCCAGGCAAGAAGGATCGGCGCTCAGGCACGGACAGCCAGCACCCGGGCAGGCCATTCATCATCCGGGCAAGGACAATCAGCCTCCAGACAAGCCCTATCACAACCTCGCCGACGTCGATCCCCGCCCCGACGACCTCGCCACCCGCCCCAGGCGGCCAGTGATCCCGCCGCAGGCTCCTGCGGCCCACCCACCCCCGAATCTCCGTGTCCGTAATTCAAGCGTCCCCCCGAGAGGCACTGCCTCCCTCGTGGAACGAGGAGGGGGACAGGGGGTGGAGTGTCAGGGTGCCTTGATGGCGACGGCGCGGCCGTCGGTGCGACCGAAGACCTCGGGGGCGTACATCTGCTCGGCCTTGGCGGGGGGGAGGGAGAAGCGGCCTGGGGTGGTGGCGCGCAGGAAGACGGTGTGGCGGTGTGTGCCGGCGGGCAGGGCGTCGGCGAAGAGCAGGGCGCGGTCGTTGCGCAGCTCCTGGTGGTTGATCCAGGCGCCCTGGGTGCCGCTGACGGGCAGCGAGGCCCGCCCGCCCTTGCCCAGATCGAGGTTGATGGGGTCGAGGCCGGCGGGGATGGGGGCGTCGAGGACGACGTAGTGGGTGGGGGTGCGGCTCTCGATGGTCAGGTCCATGGCGACGATCTGGCCGGCCTCCAGCGCGGCGTCGAGGCCGAGGAGGCCCTGCTCGGTGCGAAGGGCGCGGGTGACGACGAGGCCGCGCGCGATGGGGGGCAGGGCGCCGGGGTCGGCGGGGGCGTAGGACATGCCGAGGCGGTAGTAGAGGCGGCCGGGGCCGTCCTTGTGGATGGTCATGGCCAGGGGGGCGGCGTCGCGGGCGCGGGCGTCGGCGATCTCGCGCAGGGCGCTCATGGGCAGGGTGCCGGAGGTGGCCGCGTCGAGCTTGCGGCCCTTGAAGGCGGCCGTGAGCAGGGGCAGGTCCTCGGCCCAGGCGCGGGCGGTGAAGTCGGGGGTCTGGGCCTCGCGGGTGCGGGCGTAGGCGGCCATGGCGGTGACGGCGTAGGCGTTCTCCTGGGTGTTGCGCCAGGCGCCACCTTGTCGTTGTTTCATGAGCCCGCGCGCCAGCTTACCGATCAAGGGGTGATCGGGTCGCGCCTCCATGACGGCCATCAGGAGCAGGGCGGTGCTGCGGGTGTCGGAGTGGAAGACGCCTTCGAAGCCGTAGAAGAGGCGCTCGATGACGTGGGCTGTCTCGGGCAGCTCGGTGACGTGATCGAGCAGGAGGTCGGCGAGCTGTTCGACGCGGGGGTCGGCGGGGTCCTGGGCCTTGAGCGCCATCAGGACGAAGGCGCGGGCGAAGACGGGCAGGTCGCGCCGCGCGGCCAGGGCGTCGAGGGCCTTGGGGGCGTGGCGGCCGACGCGAGAGAGGGTGTAGACGGCGATGGCGCGGCGCAGGTCGTGGCCGAAGAGGGTGTCCTCGTCCCAGTCGCGGTCGGGGGCCTCGGTGACGGCCTGGAGGTAGGCGTAGGCGCGCTCCAGCTCGGCCTGGGGGACGGGGTGGTCGGCCTCGGCGGCCAGCTGGAGGATCCAGGTGACGTAGGCGCTGACGTAGGCGTGGGAGGACTCGCCGCCGGGCCAGTAGGCGAAGCCGCCGTCGGCGGTCTGCATCGAGAGCAGGCGCTTGATCCCGACGCGCACCAGGGCGCTGGGGTCGCCGATGCCCAGCGGCCACGCCCGGCTCAGCTCCGAGAGGGCGACGAGCGGGAGCAGGCGGCTGGATGTCTGCTCGGCGCACCCATAGGGGTAGTGGACGAGCTGGTGGACGGCATCCTGGAGGCCGCCGAGCAGGGTGCTGTCCGCGCTGATCGAGACCCCCCCGAACTGGGGCAGGACGGCGCCGGGCAGCTTGATCGGGATGGCGACCGGGATATCGTCGGCCAGCTCGCCGTACACGGCGACGTGCTCGATGAGGGTGGGCTCGGGGGCGATCTCCAGGGGCAGCTCGACGGCGTCCTCGGCCGGGGGGCTGTCGTCGTCGGGGGTCAGGATGGCGCGCAAGGTCAGCCGGGCGACCCCGACGCGGGCGGCCTTGATCTCGAAGGGGACGCGCGCCTGCCCGCCTGCCTCGACGCGGACGACGGCCTGGAGGGCGCTGGAGGCCGTGATGACGTGATCGACGCCGAGACGCCGTCGGCCAGGATCGGAGACGCCGTCGGAGACGCCGTCGGCACGATCAACGCCGTCGGCCGGAGCAACGCCGTTGGCGATGGTGAGCGAGACGGTCAGGCGACCGGCGGGGCCGTGGGTGTTGTTGACGACGGCGGCGAGCTGAGCGGCGTCGCCGGGGCGGAGCCCGTTGGGGAGCGCGGCGCGGACGACGAGGGGCGCCTGGACTTGCATGAGCGACTCGCCGACGCCGAAGCGGCCGGGGGCCTGGTGCCCGTTGATGGCGGCGGAGGCGACGGCCAGGATGCGGAAGGTGGTCAAGTTGTCGGGCAGGCGGATGGTCGCGGTGGCCTGGCCGGTGGTCGGATCGACGGCGGCGTCGCCGAGGAAGAGGGGTGTGGTCAGGAAGTTCTTGCGGGCAGGCGAGGAGGCCGCGGCCCCGCCGACGCTGCCCATGCCCATGCCGCCGCCGCCGGCGCCGTAGCCCATCGCGCCCATGCCGGCCATGCCGTAGCCGTAGCCGCCCCAGTCGTCCAGGGTGGGCACGAAGGGCTTGATGATGTCGCCGTAGAGGTGCTGGGTCTGGGTGTCGGGGCCTCGGGAGGGGAGGAAGGCGGCGGCCAGATCGGGGACGCTGTAGTCGGTCAGGGAGAGGATGGCCTCGTCGGTGGCCCAGAGGGTGACGCGGCCCCCGACGGGGGAGGCGCCGGCCTTGTTCGAGGCGTCGGCGGCTTGCGAGACGGAGACGGTGACCTGGACATCCTGGCCGGGGGAGGCGATGGCGGGGGCCTTGACGCTGACCTGGAGGCGGCGGTGGTCGGGCTTGACCTTGAGGGTGGCGCTGGCGGTCTGGAGGGTGGGCGGGTCGTCCTTGTGGATCGCGAGGAGGTGGGCCTGGAAGTGCATCTCGGGGACCCAGGCCTCGGGGACGGGGAGGGTGAAGGAGGCCGAGCCCTTGTCGAGGTTGAAGGGGAGGCGCTGGCGCAGGCCGGCGCGCTCGATCAGGAGGACGCCGCGGCCGGAGAGCTGGGGTGCGCGGACGACGACGGTGAGGGGCTGTCCGACCTCGGCCTCCTTGGGGCCGAGGTGGATCTCGAGCTGTTCGGAGGGGCCGGTGAGCCAGCGCGCCCAGTACTTCGGGGCGACGTGGAAGTGCGCCTCGGTGCGGGCCTTTGAGCCGCGCGCGGTGATCTCGACGGTGTAGCTGCCCTCCTTGGGGGCCTTGATGGAGCAGACGCCGTCGGCACGATCAACGCCGTCGGCCTGATCAACAGTGTTGGCCTTGAGATCGAGGCGGCAGTTGGTGACGACCTCGGTTTTCTCCACCCAGCCCATGATCAGGACGCGCTCGCCCTTGGTGACGCGGTTGGGCTCCCACCAGGTGCGCGAGACGCGGGCCTGGGCGCCGGGCAGGGCGATGGGGCGCCCTTCGAGGTCGACGGCCCGGATCGGCAGGTCGAAGCTCTGGGCCTCGATGGCGTGCGTGGGTGTCTCGACGGCGAGGTAGTGCCGGGCGGGGTGGACGGTGAGGGAGGTCTCGCCGACGACCTCCTGGAGGGAGGCGTCCTGGACGGTGACGTAGACGGCGCAGCGGTTGGTGTAGGGGGAGGCGGCGATGGAGCCGGGGATGTTGACGCAGGAGCGGCCGGGCGTGGCGGGATCGGGGGCGTGGGAGGTGGAGATGCGGCCGTGGCCCCAGCCGTAGTGGTGTGGGGGTTGGAGGCCGAGCTGCCAGCGGGGTCCGAGGTTGTCGGGGCGCCAGGAGATCGGGTGGCAGGAGGGGCTGGTGCGCTGCTGGGTGAAGTGGACGGGCCCGCCGAAGTAGTAGTCGGCGGCGGTGAGGATCTTGACGGTGTCGTCGTAGGTGGCGTGTGGGAGGTCGGCGGTGACGTCGACGCGGAACTCGGGGGTGCGGAACTGTCGGACCTTGACGGGCGCGTCGAGGCTGGGTCCGGAGGTTCCGCCGATCCTGGCGCGGATGCCCCACTGGCCGAGGCCGGCCTCCTCGGGGAGGGTGAACATCCCGTGGAGCTTGCCCTGGGCGGTCAGGGCGGCGTCCTGGGTCTGGACCTCGCGGCCGTCGCGGTCAAGGAGCGCGAGCTGGACGGGGGTGCCGGCGGGCATCCAGGCGAGCCCGGCGTCCTCGTGGGGTGTGTCGAGGCCGGTCCAGCCGACGAAGTGGACGGGCTCGCCGGGTCGGTAGACGCCGCGCTCGGTGATGAGGCGGCCGATGAGGCGCTCGTCGGGCTTCATGCCGGGGATCTGGGGTGTGGAGGTGTAGGTGCGGGGCGCGTCGAGCCAGGCGACGAGCTGATCGGCGTCGGTGTGGACGTGGAGGGTGGTGCGCCTGGAGGGCGAAGGCCACGCGGCGTCGCCGGGGGCGTCGATGAGGCCGTCGGCGTCGGTGGTGCCGAGGCGGACGGGGGGTGAGGAGGGCCACCACTGGTCGACGGCGGCGCCCTGGACGGGCAGGCCGGTGGAGAGGCGGACGACGCGCAGGAGGGAGCGCTTGTGGGAGGTGACCCACTCGACGCCGAGGTCGGTCATCTGGAGCAGGCCGCGCTGGACGTCGAGGCCATCGGGGGAGAAGCCGGAGACCATGCCTTCTTGCTCGATCTCGATGAGCACGGGGCCGGTGGGGCGTCCGGTGAGTTCGGCGAGGTCGATGGGGAGGGAGGACCAGTGTGTCTTTCCGCGTGGGGTGAGGGCGATGCGGCGCTCGACGAGGGAGGGGTCGCCGTCGGGGAAGGGGAGGTGAGCGACGTCGAGGGGGTCGAGGCCCTGGTTGAAGGCGTGGCGCAGGGCGTCGGGGTCGACGGCGACGGCGCGGACGCGGAGGGCGGCGACGTGCCGGCTGTCGACGCCGACGGTGGGCGGGCGGGTGGCCTGGAGGATGCCGCCGGTGGCGGAGAGGGCGAGCAGGGGTTCGGGGTGCGCGATCTTGAAGGCGTGGTCGATCTTGCGGCCGAGGCGCTGGCCGAAGGCGTCGGTGAGGGCGGCGGGGATGGAGAGGGTGTAGGGCTTGTCGGGCTCGAAGAGGGCCTGGATGGTGACCTCGGTGGAGGCGTTCTGGGCGTCTTCGCCATCATAGTATTGGGTGGTGACGTCGAGGCCCGGCGGTGGGGGCGAGACGGTGATGAGGCGGGCCTGGCGCTCGGGGATGGGGGTGGAGAAGGTCAGCGTCAGGGAGAGGCTCTGGCAGGGGGACTCCAGGTCGCACTCCTTGGAGGCGAGGGAGAGGGGGGGGTAGGTGTCGAGGCCGAGGGACCAGGGGGCGTCGGTGGGCAGGGGGCCGGCGCTGGTCAGGACGCCGGCCTTGAGGTCGATCTGGACGTGGCTGTCGAGGGGCCAGCCCTTGCCGGGGTCGATGACGACGGTGTGGGCGCTGTCCATGCCCCAGGAGCGGTAGTGGTCCTTGAACTCGTCCTTGCGCATGGGGCGCAGGGAGAAGGGGGCGGGTCGGGCGGTGGAGGGGTCGGCGTCGAGGCGGTGGGCGGTGACGGTGAGGTGCGGTCGCAGGGCTGCGGGCTTGAGGGCGTGGGAGAAGATGAGGGCGACGGGGGTGCGGGGGGGCGCGAGCCGGACGCGATCCTCGGGGATGCTCCAGGCGAGGGTGGGGCGGGTGGTTTCGAAGGTCCAGGAGAGGGGATCGTTGAAGGTGGCGCCGGTGGGGGAGGTGATGGGGCCGTGGAGGGTGACGGTGAAGCGCTGCGCGTCGGGCAGGTCGCCTTCGGGTTCGAAGAGCAGCAGATCGGGGGTTTGCCAGGAGAGCTGTCCGGGCAGCGGGGGGGAGATGGTGAGCAGGCCCGCTGCGGCGGCGTTCATGGCCGCGGCGTCCTGAAGGGCGATCATGGGCTGGTTGAAGCGCACGTGGATGTTGGAGCGCCCCTGTGCCACGGCGCGCGGGCCGTGATCCGTGACGGCCGCAGGGCGTGTGGCGGCCTTGGGGGGGCGTCGGGCCTGGGCGGCGTCGGTTCGGGGTGCGCCTTCGAGGGGCGGCTGGACTTGCTCGCTGGCGCTGTCGGCGAGGGCGGAGGGGTCGAAGGCGTCCAGGAGGCGGGTCTGGCCGGGGGGGCCGGAGGGCGTCGCGGCGGAGGTGAGCCGTTTGTCGCCTTACATGAACGATAAACTCCACGGCCAGATCCGTGACATGCAACGCGAGATGGAAGACATCTCGGCGAACCCGAATTACTTCGACACCGCCAAGGGGTGGACAGAGAAACATGCC
>SXGR01325702.1_pt1 | contig 13566 bp, 8 predicted proteins | sample 3174711 | NCBI WGS metagenome assembly SXGR01 (sample SAMN11356860, study PRJNA531348) | freshwater metagenome | isolation source: freshwater sample F1-60 | place: China: Fuxian Lake, Yuxi | collected 2017-12-25
CGGCTCGACATGCCAGTGCAGTGAGCTCTCATCTCAACCGATGCATAATCGGCCGGCATAAAAAATAATTGGATTGGTGGGGGACCATGCCCAACTATTGGCCAGTCTTTCATGCGTGTTTAAAACAACTCGCATGGGGGACGCTCATGAAGGCGATATTATTGGGGGTGGCTGCGGCCGCTGCCGCCGCACAATCCGCAGATGCGCAGCAGAAGATCCATCAGATCGATATCGACAGCAGCGCCTTGAATGCGGCGCTCGCGCAGCTGGCGCGACAGACAGACATTCAACTGGCGCGGTTCTCGGATAGCGGCTCTGCCGACACGCTGGTCGGACCGTTGCACGGCGCATACACACTCGAACAGGCGCTCGGTCATCTGCTGGCGGGAACGGGTATGACCTACCGGTTCGTAAACGAGCGCACGGTGGCGATTGTAAAGGCCACGGCTGCCGGACCACAGACAGAGTCTGCGAAACTGCAGAATTCCGACGACAATGCAGCCGGCAACCGCGCCAGGGGATGGTGGACCCGCTTCGCGGCATTTTTCGCGGCCTGCGGTTCCCTGTCGGCGACCGCGCCCGTGTGTGCACAGGACAGCGCCGATCCCCAGCTTGAAGAAATCGTCATCACCGGTTCGCGCGTGATCACCAATGGCAATGACAGTCCGACGCCGGTGACGGTGGTGACCACCGAGGAACTGACCAGCGTTCGCCCCGGCAACCTTGCCGAAGCCCTGAACGACATGCCGGTGTTCGCCGGTTCGCGCAGTCAGAACAGCAATACCGGCACCAGCGGCGCTGCAGGCAGTCCTGCCACCAGCAACAACGCGGGCAACGTCGTGAACCTGCGCCAGATGGGTCTGTTGCGCACCCTGATTCTGTACGATGGACATCGCGCGCCGCCCAGCACGCCCGATGGTTTCGTCGACATCGTCACCGGCGGCGCTTCAGCCGTGTACGGGTCGGATGCCATCACTGGTGCGGTGAACTTCGTTACTGACACCTTTTTCGAAGGCATCAAGGGGCATTTACAGGCGGGCCGTTCCACTTATGGAGATGCAGACAGCGTCGAAGGCGGCCTTGCCTTCGGCACCAGCCTGTTCGACGGACGCGGTCACCTGATGGGCAGCTTTGAAAGCCGTCATGCCTCACCCATCGACAGCAAGCTGGCCCGTCCCTGGGGGCGGGATGTGCGCACCGTACAGGGCTCCGGCACGGCCCAGTTTCCCTATGTTCAGCTCAATGGAGTGCGCCAGAACAACGCAACATTCGGTGGTCGAGTCAATGGCACGTCCCGGGCGGTGCTGGGTGATACGCGTTTTGCCAGCGGCGGTTATCTGGTGCCGTTCGCGCATGGTTCCACCGCCGGGATATCCAACGCCATCTACGAGCAGGGAGGTGATGGCGGCTATTACTTCCAGCAGCTGCGCGCCGGCCTGGACATGAACCAGGGTTATGGCCGCTTCGACTTCGATTTCACTGAAGATCTGCGCGGCTACTTCAAGGTGGTGAACACGGTGAACCACAGCATCGGCACCGCCAACAACTTCAACAACACCAACCTGACCATCAGCCGTGACAATGCCTACCTGTTGCCGCAATACAGAACGGCGCTGGTCAACGCGAATCAGACGACCTTCAGTTTCGGCAAGATTTTTACCGCGATCCCGCGCAACCAGCTGGAAACGTATTCAAGGCAGTGGCTGATCAATACCGGTCTGGAAGGTTCATTCGGCGGTGGCTACAAGTGGGGTCTGTCCTACACGAACAGCAGCGGCTCGTTCGACGTGCGCCAGAACGCGGCGATTGATCAGGGTCGCTTCTTTGCTGCCCTTGATTCGGTAGTGTCCAATGGTGTGCCGGTGTGTCGTGCGGCATTGACGAATGCAGCCTACGCCGGTTGCGTGCCGTTGAATCCTTTCGGTGTCGATTCGGAAAGCCGCGAAGCAATCAACTATTTCGTGACCCGTCTCGACTGGGATACGAAAATCGGCATGGATGACGTCGCGGCGAATATCACCGGTGCGCCGTTCAGTACCTGGGCGGGGCCGGTCAATGCGGCGCTGTCCGCCGAGTGGCGCAAACTCACGTACCAAATCAACAGTCATACGCCGTCCTCGACTGCCCGCGCCAATTGCGCGGTTCCCGGCGGTACGCCAGCCACCATTCTGAACTGCGTTGCCGCCACGCAACCCTACACTGCGTCAGTGGAATCAGTGCCGCAGGTCAGTACCACGGTCAGTGAAGCTGCGGTGGAGTTCGCCGTGCCGATGCTCAAGGACGTGCCCGGTGCTCAGTCGCTCGACATGAATCTGGCGTACCGGTTCGCCCACTATGATCGCGCCGGGGATGCCAATACCTGGAAAGTCGGCATGACCTGGGATCCGTTCGACACGGTCACGGTGCGCGCCACCCGTTCGCGTGATTTCCGTGCGCCCAGTCTGGACGAGAATTTCCGTGCGCTGAACGTAGGTCAGTCGGCGTTCCCGGACTTCATCAACGTGTTCAATGGCACAGCGCCGAACAACGTGCAGGTGGCGACCAACAACATCCGCACTGAAAACGGCGGCAACCCGGATCTGAAGCCGGAGATCTCCGATACCCTGACCTATGGTGTGGTGTTCCGTCCGACTGCAAACTTCGACATTGCAGTGGACGCCTTCAAGATCAAGATCCGGGATGCGATCTTCAACACCCAGGGCAACAACCCCTTCATCCAGCAGTCCTGTTATGCAAGCGGCGGTTCCTCGCCCTTCTGCGGGCTGATCGGGCGCCAGAACGGCAACCCGGTCACCGGTACGGCGACCTCGAACCCGGTGGTTCTGTGGCGGCAGGTGTTCTTCAATGCCGCAGTGCAGGAAACCTGGGGCGCCGACGTCGAGGCGGGCTTCAGGACGGCGATTGCTTCGCGACCGCTGTCGCTGCGCGTGCTGGCCACCTATCAGCCTCATCTGATCCTTGCGCTGCCGGGCGCTGCCCCGCTGGATTTCGGCGGTGTCGCCTTCGGCACCAACGGATTGCAGGCGACACCCAGGTGGCGTGTCACAGGCTTCGTCAACTTCAAGCCCACCGACAGTCTGACGCTGGCCCTGCAGCACCGCTGGCGCAGCAGTCTGGAACGCACGCCGGAGGATGATTTGGAAGCCTCACCGCCGGTCAAGTCGGTGGGCTTCACCAACGTCAATGTCTCGTATCGGCCGCAGGCGCTGAAGGGGGCTGTTGATTTCTTCCTGAACGTGCAGAACGTCTTCAACACCGATCCCCCGGCGGCGGGTTTCTACCTGAATCCCAACCCCGGCCAGTTCGGCGAGTTTGCGTTCGGTGATGACGTGATCGGTCGTTACTACACGGCGGGTATCCGTTTCCGGATGTAAACGGCATGGTGCAGACGTCCCCTCGCGTGTGACCCCGGGGACGTCTTTCTGCTGGCCCTTGATCAAGGGTTGAACACGACACGGTCACCACGTATCGGCAGGGAGTAGGACTCATGATCACTTTCATCAAGGCAGGCGCGCCATGCCTGTTTTCCAGAGCGGTCACGCGCATCGTCTGCATCAGTGCAGCACTGCTGTGTGCAAACCCCTCGTTGGCGGCGCTGAATACGCCGACGCACATTGAGTCCGGCCTGTTGGTGGGTGTGCCGGCGCTCGATGCATCGATCACGGTGTTCAACGGCATTCCTTTTGCTGCGCCGCCGGTGGGCGAATTGCGCTGGCGGGCACCACAAGCGCCGCCGGCATGGCAGGGCGTGCGCACGGCCGGTCAGTTCGGCAGCGCTTGTGCGCAGCTGGCGCGCGGCGCTGTTTCAGGCAGCGAAGATTGTCTGTTCCTGAATGTCTGGACCGGCGCTGCTTCCGCAAAGGAACGACGCCCGGTATTTGTGTGGATTCACGGCGGACGCTTCATTTTCGGCGCAGGTTCACAACCGCTGTTCGATGGCGAAGGTCTGGCGCGCAAAGGTCTGGTGGTGGTGACCTTCAACTATCGACTCGGTGTGTTCGGCTTTCTCGCCACGCCGGAGTTGAGCCGGGAGTCAGGCCACAATGCTTCCGGCAACTATGGTTTGCTCGACCAGATCGCAGCGCTGCAATGGGTACAGAAAAACATTGCAGCGTTTGGCGGCGATCCGCAACGCGTCACCATTGCCGGTCAGTCGGCGGGTTCCGGTTCCGTGTTGCAGCTGGTCAATTCACCGTTGACCAGGGGCCTGCTGCACAGAGCCATTGCCGAAAGCGGCGCACGTTATCCCAACGATCCGGAAATCAGCGGGCTGGCAACTTCATATCGGCAACTCAGGGGTGCGGAAGCAGATGGCGTCAGGTTTGCGCAGGAACATGGCGCGGCTTCGCTCAAGGAACTGCGTGCATTGACGATGGAGCAGCTGTTGGCCGGCAATAACGCCAACGATGAGGCCTACTACGGACGTCCGCCACTATTCCGCCCGGTGCTGGATGGCTGGGTGATTCCCAGAACATACCGTGAAGCGATGGCAAGTCGTGCCGTTAATCGGGTGCCGGTGATCACCGGCAACAACCTCGATGAAAGCGGCGCATCGCCGCAACCGACGATCAAGCTCACCGACTTCACTGCAGCTGCCCGGAAGAAGTACGGGCCGATGTTCGACGAGTTCATCAAACTGTATCCGGCGAGCACGGACGCAGAAGCGGGACAGGCGCAGAACGCCTCGGCGCGCGACAGCTCGCGTGTATCCAGCTGGCTGTGGGCGGACGAATGGCGGCGTGCGACCGGACAGAGCGTGTACACGTATTTCTGGACCCATGCGCCGCCGGGTCCGGATCGCGAGCGCAGGGGCGCGTATCACGAATCCGAAATCAACTACATCTTCAACAATCTGTATGCCACCGATCGACCATGGGGCGATGATGATTACCGGATCGCCGACATCATGTCTTCGTACTGGACCAACTTTGCAACAAGCGGCAATCCCAATGGCAGGCAACTGTCACGCTGGCCGGTTGCGGATGGCACGCCCCATGTGATGCAACTCGGCGATGAGTTCGGCATCATGCCGGTGGCCGATGCAGTCAAACTGGATTTCTGGAAGCGATTTTTTGCGACGCAAAACGCCTGGTGAGTGACCAGGCGTCTGTGTCGAGTGAAATGTCGCGGCGATCAGCCGCACTGCTTATCGGAGCGGTTTATACAGGCGTTCGTCGTACAGGGCGCCGAGCATCGGCGCCAGCGCTTCACGGAATTGCTGCCAGTGCGGCGTGCCGCCATAAGCGTCGAACGCGCGCTGGCTGTCCCAGGCCGCGAACACGGTGAAGTGATTGGTGCGCGGTTCATACTGCTGGTACACGTCGTAGCGTACGTGGCCGGCATCGACACGGCTCGACTCGAACAGCTGTTTCAGCAGCGCTTCCGCCTGCGCGCGCATCGCGCCCGGCACATCGACATGCGTCACGACGTAGATGGCTCCTGATCCACCCGTCCTGGCTGCCGGATCGATGGCAAAACCGGTATTGATGCGCTGATCGTACGGACTGTTGTGAATGGCTCTGAGCTTGTCGCGAAACGCCACAGTGTGCGCCGCTTTCTCGTGGTTGCTGAAAGCAGTGTGATCGCGCCATGTTTCGATGACCACGAACCGGTTGGTGCGGCCGATTTCCTGGTACGCTGCCACCATGACGTTGCCCGCATCGGTGCGGGTGTCACGCACATACTGCGCGGTCAGCGTTGCCCCTGACCGGATCGATGCCGGCCTGACGTCGAGATAGGTCGCCACATATACCGGGCCCGGCGACTGCGCTTGCAATGGCGTTGTCATGAACAGTGCAGCTGCGACGAGCAGCAGCCCCCAGTGACGCAGGGAACAGAACTTCATGTGATTCTCCGTTGAGAGTCGGGCAGTGTCCGGCGGGATTTCCTTGGAGAGACACCGCCTCCCTGCCCTCCCCCGCGAGCGGGGGAGGGTTAGGGAGGGGGCAGTGTCAGGTGCAAGGTCATTTTGTTAGACGCGCTTAGTAATGCCCATGTATTGGGTTATCTGTTGGGGTTATCGCACCGGCGCGGGCGCCGCAACGATGACGTCATCCGGTCCCAGACCATACTTCTTGTGTGCCGCAGCGATGAATCCGGAGGCCTTCATGTCCTCGATGAACTGACTGACAAAGCGCGCTGCCGCGGTGCGGCCTTTCGGTACGCCGGCGGCTTGCGGGATGGTCATGAAATTACCGCTCAGCACGCGCGAGCCGGGCTGGTTCCGGGATTCGGTGACCAGTGCGGTTTTGACCCCCGCCACTGCATCCAGTTTCTGATCGATCATCAGCTTGAACGATTCAGGTGTTGAATCGGCATAGACCATCTTGGCGTTTTTCAGGGCCCGGCTGAGGAACAGGTCGTAGGCGCTCTTCGCCGTGACGGCAATTCGCACGCCCGGACGGTCCACGTCCTCGATTTTCTGCAGTGGTGAACCGGCTGGTACCAGGTATGTCCCTTCCAGATCGCTATGCGCGGACGTGAACTCGATTTCAGTAGCCCGTGCCGGATCAACGGCGAGGTAGGCAATGTCCCAGGCGCCGGACTTGACGCTGCCGCTGATCTTGCCGGCAGCGTCATAGGGGATGAGTTCAACCGGGACTCCGACGCGCTTCGCCAGTTCGCGCGACAGATCGACGGCCAGGCCACTCAGTTCACCCGTGACAGGATCGCGCTTGGCCAGCAACGGGTTGTTGTAATTGATGGCAGCGCGCAGTGTGCCGGTCGGTGCAAGTTCGGCCTTGAGCGACGCGGGTACGGTTCGCGCCGAAGCGCAAGCAGAAACGGCGATGGCCGCGAGCAACATACTGACTGCTCCCAATGCGATTCTGAACATCATCAGCCCCCGGAAAATATGATTGTCGAAGTGTCGGCCTGTGAGTGAAACACGAATCTCCATGTGAGACCAGAACCCGGCTGTGCGGCGGGAACCGGAGCCCCCGGTACCAGATTGATGCGCCGGGCGATAAGTTTTCTTTTTGCATACTTGTCGATACTGACTGGCGCATTCGTCGGGCAGCGGTCCGGACGATTGAATCATGACGGGTCAACTGTCATGCTTGGCGGCACGCGCACAGGGACAGTCTCACACAATTGCTCGCGTCCGGAAACTTACTAAAGATCAACCAACGATTTTCCGCAGCGCATGAGCCGCCGCGACCAATCTCGCCGGGCGACAGCTGAGTGACAGCTAGCTGACGATAACATGGCAGTTTCGAACTGTGTCTGCGTCGTGCAGACAATACCAAGCGCCCATGGGCGATAACCCGGGGCGATAATTCGAGAGGAAAAAATGACCTGGTTCAGCAGTCTCAAGACCCGGGAGCGAAAAACATTCTGGGCGTGCTTCACAGGATGGGCGCTCGACGCCATGGACGTGCAGCTGTATGCGCTGGTGATTCCAACGCTCATCGCCGTGTGGGGCATGTCGCAGGCGGAAGCCGGCATGCTGGGCACCGCAGCGCTGGTGTCGTCATCAGTCGGCGGCTGGCTGGCCGGCATTCTGGCCGACCGCTTCGGTCGCGTGGCGGTGCTGAAGATCACCATCATCTGGTTCTCGTTCTTCACCTTCCTGTCGGGCCTGACCAACTCCTTCGAACAGCTGCTGGTCACGCGTGCGCTGCAGGGACTGGGCTTCGGTGGCGAATGGGCCGCCGGCGCCGTGCTGATGGCCGAGGTTATCGACAAGAAGATCCGCGGGCGCGCCGTGGGCAGCGTGCAGAGCGGCTGGTCGATCGGTTACGGTTTTGCAGTGATCCTGTTCTATGCGGTGTTCAGCCTTGCGCCGCCGGAGATGGCGTGGCGCTATCTGTTCTTCCTCGGTCTGATCCCCGCGTTCTTCGTGCTGTGGATTCGTCGTCACGTCGAAGAGCCCGAAACGTTCAAGGACTCGAAGGCTGCCGAGCCCAAGACCGACAAACTGCAGTTTCTGGAAATTTTCGGTGCCGGGCTGCGTCGCCGCACCATCCTTGCCTGCACGCTGGCAGCCGGCGGACTGGGCGGCAACTATGTGGTGCTCACCTGGTTGCCGACGTATCTCAATAGCGTCCTGAATCTTTCGGTGTCAAAGACCGCCGGGTATCTTGCCATCAACATCACCGGCTCGTTCCTGGGCTATCTGTTCAGTGCACATCTCAGTGACTGGCTGGGGCGCCGCAAGACCTTCATGATCATGGCGACGCTGGCGGCGGTGACGGTGGCCAGTTACACCTTCCTGCCGCTCAGCCTCACGATTGCGATGATCATGGGGTTCCCGCTCGGCTTCTTCCAGTCCGGCATCATCGCCGGCATGGGCGCGCAGTTCGCCGAGCTGTTTCCCACCAAGGTACGCGCCACCGGACAGGGTTTCTCGTACAACACCGGCCGTGCAATCGGTTCGCTGGTGCCGGCCGTGGTGGGCATCGTGGCGGTCAGCATGGGGCTGGGTCAGGCGATGGGTTTGTGCGCCGCCTTCGCTTATCTGTTCGTGCTGATTGCCTCGGCGCTGCTGCCGGAAACCAGTGGCAGCGAGCTCGAAACGAGCATTCCGGGCGGTCAGCGTAGCTGAGCCACCGGTACGAAAATCGCGCATGTTGCGCACATCCGTGCATGGGCCTGGTTAATGCACGGATGTCTCTGAAGCGGCGCGAATCAGCACCCCGGTGCTGGGCTGTCTGAATCACTTGCAGCAAGAACAGCAGGGCAACGCACGTTGCTGCGAGGTCTCACCCTGGTTGGGCGCAGTTGTGCTGCTTTCGTTGTGCGGGATATATTTCCTGCACTACGGGAGGGATGCAAATGGATGGCAGGGTTACAAGAACGACAATATGCGCGTTGATGGCCTGGATCGTTGCAGGCGCCGCCGTCTCTCAGACTCACACCAGTACAACTGCACCGGATCCGGCGATCCTGTTCGGCGCACAAGCGGCCATCAGTGGCGCTGAATTGTCACCGGATGGCAAACGCGTTGCCTATATCGGACCGGGCCCCGGCAATTCCAATGCAGTGTTTGTGGTGGATATCGAGGCCGGCAAGGTAACGCCAGTGGCCAAGGCCGATGGCAAGCCATTGCGGCTGACACGCTGCGGCTGGTCGGCAGCGGATCGTCTGATCTGCCGTGAGTATGGCCTGGTGCGCGAAGCAACCATGATGGTGCCGTACACCCGCATGGTGGCGCTGGATGCGGACGGCAATAACATGCTGCCGCTCGGACGCCGTGACAGCAGCTATCAGTTGTACGGCCGCCAGTTTGATGGGCAAATCATCGACTGGCTGGATGGCGCCGACGGCAAGGTGCTGATGACGCGTTATTACGTGCCGGAAATGTCCACCGGCCGGCGCACCGCGCAGACGGAGGAGGGTTATGGCGTGGATCTGCTGGATACCCGCAACGAGCGCGCGACCAGCATTGAAAGACCCAGACTCAATACCGAGTACATGTCCGATGGTCGCGGTGTGGTGCGTCTGATGAGTCGCCATCAGCAAAGCGCCGAGCAGCTGACGGGTGAAGTGATGCACTTCTATCGTGCATCTGCCGATCAACCATGGCAGGAACTCGGCACCGACGACCACACTGACAGCGGCATCCAGCCGCTGGCGGTGGATTCCGGTGTGAATGCCGCGTATGTACTCAAGTATCTGGACGGCCGGCGCGCCCTGTATCGCATCGCGCTGGACGGCTCGTTGAAGACGGAACTGGTGTTCGCACATCCCCAGGTGGATGTGGAGGATGTGGTCACCATCGGTCGCAGCGGCCGGGTCATCGGTGCGAGTTACAGCACCGACAAGCCGCACGTCGAATATTTCGATCCCGCGTACAAACAGCTGGCCGCGGCGCTGGGGCGGGCCATGCCGGTGTTGCCATTGATCAGCTTTGTCAGCGCCAGCGCCGATGAACAGGTGCTGCTGATATTCGCCAGCAGCGACAACCATCCAGGCCGTTACTACGTGTTCAATCGCAAGACCCGGCATCTCGATGAATTGATGCCCGTGCGTCCGGCGCTGGAAAAGATTCAGCTGGCGCAGATGAAGCCGGTCAGTTATCGCGCCGCGGACGGCACCCTGGTGCCTGCGTATCTGACCCTGCCGCCGGGCGTGGACAAACCGGAAGGTCTGCCGGCCATCGTCATGCCGCACGGTGGCCCGGCGTCTCGTGATGTATGGGGCTTCGACTGGCATGTACAGTATTTCGCCAACCGCGGTTTTATCGTGTTGCAGCCGAATTTTCGCGGTTCCGCCGGATTTGGCGATGAGTGGCTGGTCAGGAACGGCTTCAAGAGCTGGAACGTTGCCATTGGCGACATCAACGATGGCGCTCGCTGGCTGGTGGCGCAGGGAATGGCCAATCCGGACAAGCTGGCCATCGTCGGCTGGTCATACGGCGGCTATGCCGCGCTGCAGTCCAATGTCGTCGCTCCGGACCTGTTCAAGGCGGTGATCGCCACGGCGCCGGTTGCCGATCTGCAGATGCTGAAGAATGAATCGGAGGGCTTCACCAATGAGCGGCTGAGCCGTGATTACATCGGCAGTGGTCCGCACATCGAAGCAGGTTCACCTGCCCGACATCCCGGACAGTTCAAGGCGCCGGTGCTGCTGTTCCATGGTGATATCGATGCGAACGTGTACGTGTCGCAGTCGCGCGCCATGGACAAGGCCTTGCGTGGCGCCGGAAAACATAGCGAGCTGATCGTTTATCCCGGACTCGATCATCAGCTGTACGACAATGCGGCACGAGTGGACATGCTGCGCCGCTGCCATGAGTTCCTGCGCACTCACTTGAAGTTGTAGCCCGTGCGTCGCTGACGCAATGCAAGCGGCACTTGCCCTGTGGCGCAGCAGGCTGGCCAGGGGTATCCGCAGGCCTCTGTCATACGGCCGCTCTTCTGCGGCGCGCAACTTTCCGGGACGGTTTCCAGCAGCACTGGCCAGATACCAGAGCACGCTTGCCGTCGGGCAGAATCATGATCCCCTCACAGGCGCTGCCCAGCTTAAGTCACTTGAGCGGCTGGTGCGTGACAGCCTCCCAGATGGAGAGCTCGCCACTTTGAATGTCAGCAGCAATCACCCGTTCCCCGTCCGGAGTGAACCGCAGGCGGGCGAGTTGTTGCGTTTGTGTGGCAAAGGTGGCGACGACTTTCCTGCGCGCTTCATATTTTTCAGGAGCCGATCGCGAACAACACGATGATCGTAAACCAGCAGGTTGATCGGGTATTCAGGGAGATGCCATGGGCAGCCTTTTGCCCGCAGCGGCATTGTCTGTAGTACCAATGCATGACGCCAGTCTGAACGGCGCAACTGCACCCGGCTGGAGTAATCTGCGACCGTCGTAGCGACAGGGCGATCTGCGTCCTTGCCCGATCGGACATTCACAGGGCGGCTCGCCAGCTCACCCTGCACAGCAGGATCTGCAGTCGGTGCCATTACCGTGCCCGGTCGGGCTGCGCGCGGGCGAGCAGGCCGTGTTCGGCTGCCCGTCGCTTAAGCGAGCTTATCGCGATGTATTGCGGGGCGAGGCGCGAAGCGACGGGATCCGTTTCGCTTACTTGCAGGGCTCGTATGATCTGTTGCGGACGCGACTCGGCGCTCGCACCGGTCATTTCTTCGATGCATCACTTCTGCAGAGTCAGCTCGATACACTCGAAGTCCCGGACGCGGATGAGGCAATCACGGTCAGCATCGAACTTACGCCGGAAGCGGTTGTCGATAGGTTGCTGGCAAACCTCCGATAGGCGAGGTGCCCGGCGGCGGTGCGGTGTCAGAATTGGTTGCGATACCTGTTCCCGATCTGGCAGCTTGTATACCGACGCACAACTCCGATTCGAATGCCGCATTCACCGGTACTGGACTTCCATCGCCTGAAGCCACATTTCCGCGTGACTGATCCGCAATACACACTTACAAATTGAGGATTGCAACATGAGACCCGATACCCACGAATTGCCGCACACCATGAAGTCTTCAGCCGTCACGCTGGTCCGCAGTGCGCTGCTGGCAGGCCTGGCCGGGATGAGCGCCGGTGTTGCGCTGGCCGCCACGCCGGCAGAGCAGAAGGCCATCGTGCAAACCGGCCTGGGCGGTCTTGACGTGCTCAAACTGCAAACCGTGCCGGTGCGGGAGCCCGGCGCGAATCAGGTACTCATCAAGGTGTATGCGGCCGCCGTCAATCCCTCTGATATCAAGGCGCGCACCGGCGAGGATGGTTATGCGCCACCAGCCGGGACCCCGGCAATCGCTGTTCCCGGCGGCGACGTGGCGGGCGTGATTGAAAAGGTGGGCAGCGGCGTCACTGGCTTCAAGGTGGGTGATGCGGTGTTCGGGGTCGTGCCGCGCGTTCCGGGCACATTGAATGGCGCGTATTCTGAGTACGCTGTGGCGCCCGTCGCGACCGTGGTCGCCAAGCCCAAAAATATAAGCTATGCAGAAGCGTCAGGTCTGGGCATTGCCGGCATCACCGGCGTGCGTAACGTCAATGTCACCAAGGTTTCACAAGGTCAGCGTGTGCTGATCACCGGCGCCGCAGGCGGCGTCGGCAGCACCGCGGTACAGGCGGCCAAGGCCAAGGGCGCATACGTGATCGGCGTTGCCTCGGCACGTCATCACAACTACCTGCGTTCGCTGGGCATCGACGAAATCATCGACTACACCAAGGTCAGATTCGAAGAGCAGGTGAAGAATGTCGATGCGGTGATCGACACGGTGGGCGAGGACGACAACACTGCCGAACGCGCCATGACCACGCTCAAGAAAGGCGGCATGTACATCAGCGTGGGCGCCCGGGGTCTGGAAGCCAAGTGCACGGCGGCCGGTATCGTTTGCGCCGGTCGTGCCAGCGCTCCCGCCGTCGAGCGCAGCATTTACGAAGAAACCGCTGCGCTGGCGGCTGCCGGCAAACTGAAAGTCAACATCGACAAATCCTTCCCGCTGGCCGAGGCGGCACAGGCACAGGCCGCAGTTGAAGCAGGACGCACACAGGGCAAGATCGTGGTAATCGTGAATGCGGCTGAAGCCAGCAAGAAATAAACACAGCTCGCCCAAGGCATAGCAAGCCGACAATCCCTGTCGGCTGCTAGTGTGGCATCGGCTTCCGGAATGCCGCAAGCCATAATTCCCGCGTCGAAGCTCAAGCTGCTCGGCGATGCCGTGAATGGCGCCTGTGACAAACTCGACGGCATTGCCGATGGCGTGATCGACGATCCACGCATGTGCACCTTCGATGCAAAAGAACTGCAGTGCAAGACCGGCCAGGAAGAAGCAAGCTGTCTGACACCGAAGCAGGCGCAGACGGTAAACGATATCTGGAAGGGTTCGCAGACCTCAAGGGGCAAACAGATTTATCCGGGTTATGCGCTCGGCGCTGAAGCGGCGTCCAACGGCTGGGTAAGCTACAAGACCGGCACCGGCACGCACTGGGAGCAGGGCATGAACACGCTGAAATACATCGTGTTCGAAAATCCGCAGTGGAAGCGCGGTGATTTCAATGTCGAACGCGACGCCGCCTTTGCGAAAAACAAAGTCGGCAGGATCATGGATGCATACGATCCGGACCTGTCGCGCTTTGCGGCGCGCGGCGGCAAGCTGCTGATGTACCAC
>SXGR01215543.1_pt1 | contig 13560 bp, 14 predicted proteins | sample 3174711 | NCBI WGS metagenome assembly SXGR01 (sample SAMN11356860, study PRJNA531348) | freshwater metagenome | isolation source: freshwater sample F1-60 | place: China: Fuxian Lake, Yuxi | collected 2017-12-25
GGCATCGGACAGGCGCTCGCCGTCGGCTTCTGTTACTGGACGACCCATTCCATCGCCATCGCGCTCGGCCGCGGCGGAGTCTTAACGCCCCTGCTCGCAGGCTGGATGGCCAATCTCCTCTTCATGAGCTTTGGCCTCTACTTGATGCTCAAAGTGCGGTACTAGCCTTGGATAGACTGAAGGCGGAAATATTCGGACTCAGCCTTCCCAGCTTCAGCCTGTCTCACCTAGTCCCACGGTGGTTGACTGCTCCTGGCGCTTCCGGTAAGTAAAGACAGGATCGTTACGAAAAGGATTTCACGAAAATGCGGGCACGGGTCGTCGTCACAGGGCTGGGGGTTGTCTCTCCGATCGGCATCGGGATCAGTGAGTTTTGGAAAGCCGCCCTCGCCGGCCAATCCGGCATCTCGACCATTACCTCGTTTACTCCCTTTGCCATAGACGGGTACCGCTCCAAGGTGGCAGGCCAAGTGCGCGATTTTTCGGTCGAACGGTTTCTCAACAGTGCCCACGGCGAACGAGTCGATCGCTACGCCCAGTTCGCCCTGGTCTCCACGAAAGAAGCGCTGGCCGACTCGGGCCTCCAGATGACGAAGGAGGACCCCCACCGGGTCGGAGTCATCGTGGGAGCCGGCATGGGCGGCATGGTCATGGGCGAACGTGAGGTCACGCAGCTCTATGCGCAGCAGAAACCCCATCGCGTCCACCCGAATTTCATTCCCACCATCACGCTCAACTCCGCCTCCGGCATCATCGCCATGGCCTATGGAGCTAAAGGGCCCAATCTAACCATCTCGACCGCCTGCTCCTCCAGCGCCCATGCGCTCGGGCAAGCGCTCCACTGCATTCGCGAAGGCCGGGCCGATGTCGTGATCGTCGTGGGAGCCGACGCCAGCATCACCCCCCTCGTCTTTGCAGGATTTTGTTCCTTGCGCGCCCTCTCCTCCAAATTCAACGATCAACCGGAAAAGGCCTCGCGCCCGTTCGATCGGTCGCGCGACGGCTTCGTCATGGGAGAAGGCGCCGGCACCTTGATCCTGGAGTCGGCCTCCCATGCCAAGAAACGCAAAGCCCGTGTCTATGCAGAACTGGCAGGCTACGCCGCCACCAGCGAGGCCTATCACATGGTCATCCCCCGCGAGGATGGCCTGGAAGTCGCGCACACGATGAAGCTGGCGCTTGCGGATGCAGGCTTGACCCCGTCCCAGGTGGATTACATTAACGCCCATGCCACCTCGACGACGATCGGCGACGCGGTCGAAGCCAAGGCCATCAGACGGCTCTTCAAATCGCGCGCGGACAAAATCGCCATCAGCGCCACCAAGTCGTTGATCGGCCATACATTGGGCGCAGCCGGGGCCATCGGAGGCATCGCCTCGGTGCTGGCCCTCCAGACGGGCCAGATCCATCCGACAGCCAATTACGATGATCCGGACCCGGCCTGCGCCTTGGCAGGCCTTTCCCGCTCGGCGCAAGAACGCCGGGTGAAAATCGCCCTGCTGAACGCCTTTGGATTTGGCAGTAACAACGCCGCTGTGGTATTGAAACAGGCAACGACGTAACGAACCAACGAAAGAATCCATCGATGGCAACAGACCCCACTATATCCCTGAAGATCCGCACCTCCTTGGGCGAGTACCTCAAACGAGATCCCGCGACGATACTGGTCACCCACCATCTGCGCGACGACTTGGGGCTCGACTCGATGGCGGTCATCGAATTGCTCTATCGCATCGAGGAGGCCTTCGATCTCCAGATCCCGGACCAAGACCTGGTGGGACTAACGACGGTTGGCCATGTCGTGAACTATGCGGAAAAACGGTTGGGGAAAGCTGCCGCCGCAGCCCCGACAAAAAAATCAGCGATGCCCAAAAAACCGAAAAGCAAGCAGAAGCCCTAACCCATGGCCACTCGTCCACGCAGCCCCATTACCCTGGCACAGATCCATAGCGTCGTCGGAGGAGAACTGGTCGGCTCGCCACAAGCCAGCGTCACCAGTCTGGCCAGCCTTGAAGACGCAGGCCCAAACGATCTGACCTTCGTCACAGGCGATCGGATGCTCAAGACGAGCGGACCGAGCCGAGCCGGCATACTCCTCGCCCACAGGCGTCTGGCGGAGCTTCCCAATCCTCACATCGTCGTGGCCAATCCAGGACTAGCCTTTGCGCAAACTGCCACAGCCTTCTTTTGCCCGGCCATGCCTCCGCGCGGCATCGATCAGACGATGGTCCGTGGCCAGGATACAAAAATCGGCCAAGATGTCTCGATCTGGCCTGGCGTCACTCTGGGAGACCGGGTCACAATCGGTGCGCGAGTGATGCTCTACCCAGGCGTGTTTATCGGCAACGATACGACCATTGGAGACGATACCCTCCTCTATCCTAACGTCGTCGTCAGAGAAGGCTGCACGATTGGCGCCCGGGTCATCGTGCACAGTGGCACGGTCATCGGAAGCGACGGTTTCGGCTATGTGCAGGATCAGGGAGGGCACTACAAGATTCCCCAGCTTGGCGGGGTCACGATCGAAGACGATGTTGAATTGGGCGCGAATGTGACGGTCGATCGCGCCACATTGGGCCAGACAATCATCCAGCAAGGCACCAAGGTCGACAACCTGGTCCAAATCGCCCATAACGTCACGATCGGCGCCCATTCGATCATCGTCTCGCAAGTCGGAATCGCCGGCAGCACTCGCGTGGGCCATCACGTCATGATCGGGGGACAGGCAGGACTGGCCGATCACCTCGTGATCGGCGATCAAGTCATGATTGCCGCGCGCGCCGGCGTCAATCGCAATCTCGAACCGAACCAAATCGTTTCGGGAGCTCCCATCATGCCCCATGAAGTTTGGATCAAGGCCCAAGCCGTGATTCCACGACTCCCCGAGCTCAGACAGACCGTGCGTGTCTTGGAAGAAAAGATACAGCAGCTGGAAGCCGGACCCACAGCGCCCCGCGCCCAGAAACCAAAATCAAAACCGAAGAAGCGAACCAGGTAACGAGAGATCTGCCGCCCCTACCCGACAATCCCTCGCCAGCCGAACAGCTTGGCCCAATAGAACCCGGCCCAAGGCATCAACACAGCAGGAAGAGGCTCAAGATCGCCCTGCATCATGGCCAAGGCCCCGGCGCCGAAAATCAGCGCGGCTCCGACAAGAGTGATCAGCGGGACGAAGCGCCGTCCTGCATGCACGATTGCCGGCATCTCCGGCTTAGTCTTGGCTTTTTTGGCATGACGAATCACAGCAGTTCTCATCCTGGCCGCATAGACTTCCGGAAAGTTCGCCAGCACATAACGGTGATAGCGGGTCTGCCCCCATCCACAACACGCGCCGAGGACGATCAGACCTGAGCTGGCCCAAAACGTCACCGAGGTATAGGTATGGTTCGCCAGGAGCTGATACCCGAGCGATCCCAGCCCGCCAACCATACAAACCAACCCAACCACTCCGGCCGGCATGAGGATATAGGACCGGACATAGAAACGGGCCTGTTCCTCGATCTTTTCCGGTCGCAACACTGTCACAAGTTTTGACATCGACGTTCTCTCACTTACTACATGGACATGCAGTGGAAGAGCCCCCTGAGCATCGGCAGCAACGCATCAATGGCACCCTACACAGTGTCAGCGTACAGCCACTGACACACAAAATTATTCAATCATAACATAAAATAATATGATATAAACAATTGATATGCCTTATAAATACCAACGCACTTCTATGTGGTTCAAATCCACACTTCTACCGTCTTACCATCAGATAATCGAGTAGCTTAAGCCCCCTCAGCCTACATCCAACAGCTCCACGGATCGACCCGTCGCTACAAAAACTCTCGCCCACGCCCCCCACAGGTCCAGTACCATTTATCTCTTGTCTGACGCGGCACAGCCCAGCACCAGCATCCGCATCAAGCCCCCCCACACCCTCTTCATGAGATTATCTCGCTGCCTTCCTCACATCACGTTCCCAGAGAAACTCACCTCCGCCGCACATCTTGGCGACCCAGCGGGCAAACACAAATAACGTATCGCTCAAACGATTGATAAACTTGATATGCACGGGGTCGACCTGCTCTTTCCGCGAGAGCTGCACACAGAGCCGTTCCGCCCGACGGCAAATCGCTCTCGCCTGATGCAAAAAAGCCGAGACCCTTCCCCCGCCAGGGAGGATGAATTCTTTGAGCGGAGGCAAATCTTTCTGACACCGATCGATCATCTTCTCCAGCGTGGTCACATCCTTACACGTCACCTGCGGCATATTCTTAAATATTTGCCCAGGAACCGTCGCGAGAATCCCCCCCATGTCGAACAGTTTATTCTGAATCCATCGGAGATCCACGTCGAGCTGCCCACCCTGCGCATAACTTTCAGCCACCTCACCATGCATTGCCCGTACCACTCCAACCACCGCATTCAACTCGTCCAACGTCCCATAGGCGTCAACTCGAATACTATCCTTCCAAACCTGCTGCCCACCAGCTAACCTCGTCTTACCTGCGTCGCCAGTTCTCGTATAGACTTTTGTAATACGCATCATCCTGACTCCCTATTTTCGGAGTGAGCCGTTCAGAGCCCCTCATTTCCCACTTATTACAGAGACTAGAGGCCCTCAAAGCGATAACTAAGACCGCCAAAGACCGCAAGGCCAGGTGCCGGAACAACAAATCGCTCAACAGCCCCTCCGCCAGTCAAATTATTTGCAGCAATGATCCCGGACGTTGAGTACCGATGATCAAGGAGATTATTGAGTGAGACAAAGCCGCTCAAATGGCCACCAGTGACAGGACGCTCATAGGCCAGCCGTGCGTTCAGCACAAAATATCCCGGCAATCGTGCCTGCACATTGGCATCATCGTTGAGATGAAACTGCGTCCCCACGTAGAGACTCTGCATCGAAAGAGTCCACCCATCGGCAGGATGATAATTCCCCGTCACCCCTAACCGATGCTTCGGCACTTGGGAAAATGTGCTCCCCTTTTTAATCGTTTCCTTATACGCCGTATTATTGTCTGCATCATAGTAAAAGGGAACCAGTCCGAGATCACTCTCAATCGTCGCACGCGTATAAGTGTAATTCACCGTCACGTCCGCAAGTGAACCGTATCGTGCCTTCACCGTCGTCTCCACTCCATCGCGCCGCGACTTTGGAATATTCGCATTCACCGTGTTGGGGTATTGATTCACGCATGTAAGACCACAGACCTGCAGGACCTCATCTGTAACAAGCGAACGAAAGAGCGCAACCGTTCCTTCACCCCAATCGCCAATTTTCGACTTAGCGCCCACTTCATAGTTCTTTGAGTGCACCGCTCGGAGATTGGGATTCGATGCCCCCCCTAACGCCCACAATTCATTATATGATGGAACACGAAACGCTTCTCCATAATTCACATAAAGACTGCTGCTTGGCGTGACAAGATAGACCACGCCCACCCGCGGCGTCAGACGATTGTAGCGCCTTATCCCACTCAGTGCCGCCGACCCATCATACTGTTGATTCATTTGATCATGATCGTACCGCACGCCACTCGTGACAATGATCGTGGACGCAAGATTCAGGGTGTCCTGCACATACAGGCCCAGCGTATCTTGGTCAATCGATTGCGTTCTCCCACTAGGAGCTGACGTGTATGTCCCCCATTGCGGATTACCAGACGTTGCACCTGGAGTGCGATACCGATTCCCCATATCCGTGCGCGTAAATTCTTGCCCTATCACTAAGGTATTCCGATGCGAGGCGAACTTGGTATCCTGTGTAAGTTGACTCGCCTCCCCACGTGAGCGTGTTTTCACGAGCAGCCGCGAAATAGAGTTTGTACTTGTGGAATAAGAGTCAAAGGGCTGCCCGAAAATTTCTGAATCCTCTGTGGCTTGTCGATAGAAGGCATTCGCCGTAAAAACGAATCCGAACGGAAGCGTGTGCCGACCATTCAGACGGACCACGTTAGTCTCATGGGCAAAAAAGTCACCGGGAGTCCAGTTGCGAGTCGGGTCCTGATGCGCCGCACTAATCGGCAGTGAACCCGCCTGATACAGCCTATCATCAACAAAGGTATATGAGAGCGTGAGGTCGGACTCTGCGGTCGGACGATAGCCAATTTTCCCAAAGAACCGAGAGATGTCCGCACCAGACGATTTTCGATAACCGTTCTCTGATTCCTTTCCATAATTGGCATAATAGTCAAATTGGCCAATGGGCCCACTCGCCGTCGTGACATGCCGCTGGCGTCCAAAGCTCCCGTACGCCATTTCCTGCGTCACCTGTGCTTGACGCGTGCCCCGCTTCGTAATCACATTGATAACACCGCCGAGGGCATTTTTCCCGTAGATCGCCGAGGCCCCAGGAAGAATTTCAATCCGCTCAATCGTATCAAATGGAATCAAATCGAAATTGATCGCGTTGAAATCTGGCTCATTCATCCGCATACCATCGACAAACACGGTTGTCGAGGGCACGGGTTGTCCGTTAAACCCCCGGAGATCAATCGCTTGCTGAAACGCATTACCGACTTGATCATACATAACGATCCCGGTCGCCCACTGAAGCGCTTCCTGTACCGTCTTGGCCCCACTTTTTTGAATATCCTGGGCCGTAATGACCGTGACTTGAGCTGGCAGGAGAAGGGGATCGATCGGCGCATCCGGCAAGCGTGTACTCGAGACCACCACTTCTCGCGTCTCGAGCACCTCTTCCGAATACACAATTGCAGGAGCTACTTCCAAACACATACTCACGAGCACAACACCACACACCCACGACCGATCGATACGCATAAGACAACCTTTCCCTTTAACTCGAAGGGCAAGTACAATACTCAACGTGAGGTGGATATCCTGACTTACGGATCAGTATGCTTCTGCGCCTTCCCATATGCCCACGCACACAGTGGCAACTAGCAGAAGTATTCCCCGTTTACAGTGGCGGTACCGTGATGGACTTACACCATCTTCCCCATAACTCACGCCGGACTAACTTGACGCACCTCCTGATGGCATCCCCTTACACTGCGGAATGAGACGGGGACGAAAATCCCATCCACGCTTAACCTCTACCGCCGAGCGTCAGCACCGACGGCAGCGTGGCTGGCAATGACACGCATGGCAATCCCGTGCGAGGGTGCACATCAACAACCACATCGCACCCATACACAGTACGCATCACATCCGGCGTAATAACCTCGATTGGCATACCACTATACCGCACCGCCCCAGCATGCATAACGACCATGCGGTCGCAAGAGTGTATCGCCAAATTAATATCGTGAGACACCCACACAACAGTCATCTGGGAGTGTGCCCGTACACTCTGCAAAATTTGACAGAACGCAAGCTGGTGCTGCAGATCGAGATGCGCCGTGGGTTCATCAAGCAACAGTACGCGAGGCCTTTGTGCCAACGCACGAGCTAGCAACACACGCTGCCGCTCCCCTGCTGACAGTGACTGAATCCGCCGCGTTGCGAGATGCGCAACCTGCGTCTGGGCCATGGCCTCCTCCGCCGCCACAATATCGGGACGCGCCTCCCATCCTAGCAGCGTCCAGCCTCTCTCGCGCTGATGCGCAAACCGCCCCATTAACACCAGCTCCAGAACAGAACACGACACCTCTCCCGCCAGATCTTGGGCCACATAGGCGACCTGCCGAGCAAGTTCGCCACGCGAGAACTGAACAAGCGGCTGCCCAAATAACTGGATGCTCCCACAGTGAGGGCGCGCCAACTGCGCAAGGAGTTTTAATAATGAACTCTTCCCAGACCCATTTGGGCCAATAATACCGAGGAGTTCGCCTTGATACACGGTAAGGTCCACGCCCTGAATGGCCCAACCCGCTGAACCCTCCTGAGAACCGCGACGGGGCGTGACGTACTGAAATCCTAGTTGCTGGGCCACCAATGCGGGAACCGCACCTGCGAGGGTGCGCGGAGCACGGCTTGAAGTCATACCGTCCCCCGATACGGCTTGGTCAGCAGGAAATAGAGAAAAAACGGACCGCCAATTAACGCCGTAATCACCCCCACAGGAATTTCTGACGGCGCCACAATCGTGCGCGCCACGGTATCTGCCAGCATCAAAAGCATCCCCCCACCTAATGCTGAAACAGGTAATAGGAGCCGATGATCCGCGCCCCAAACGATGCGCACCAAATGGGGGACCACCATGCCCACAAACCCAATCATCCCGCTGGCCGAAACCACCACTCCGGTCAAGACAGCCGAGACGAAAAACACACGCCGCTGCACACGCGCCAATTCGACACCGAGCGACCGAGCAGAATCTTCCCCCAGAGCAAGCACGTTCAGCGCCTGACTTTGCTGAAGCAAAACCACACTCGCCAACACGACACAGCCACCAAGCGCCAGCACAGTGATCATACTCGGCGCACTCAGCGTCCCCATGAGCCAGAGCATTACACGATACACCGCTGTGGGATTTAGAATCGACGTTGTAAACATCATCAGTGCGGAGCCCACCGCATTCACAATCACACCAGCAAGCAGAAGCTGCGGCATCTGAAAATGGCCCTGTGCCGCCGCAATTCCATATACCAGCGCAATAGAGATGCCGCCTCCCACAAACGCACACAAGGGTAACCCCAGTCCACCAAGATGGCCCCCACCCCCCCACGCTAACCCTAGCGTGGCACCTAGTGCCGCCCCACTGGAAATCCCCAGCACATACGGGTCCGCCAAGGGGTTGCGTACCAGGGCTTGCAACGCGGCTCCAGTGATTGCCAGTGCGGCACCGACAAACAGACCCATCAGCACGCGCGGAAATCGAACATCCCAAATGATGACGTTCGCAACGGCAGCCTGGTGGGTCGACGAAAATGTAAGAGCCGACCAGATCTCCTCGCCACTCAGCATATGTCCACCAAACTGCACACATACCCCCATAACCAGACCCGTAAGGACCACCATCAGTCCCACGACCCTAAACCAGTGACGAGTGCGCTGATGTTCCCATGAACGACCATCTGCAACTGGTGCCACGCCACACGCCCGCGACGCCTCTACTGGACGCTCGAAAGACTCCGAAACAACTACTGGCAGCTCACGACTCATGGTGCTTCTCGCAGATGGGACGGCGGGATAGACTCCGGGTGTAGGATCTCTGCTAAACGTTCCAGCCCCTCGACGAGACGAGGCCCCGGTCGATCCACCAATACACTAGGAACCCCAACGAGTCGCCCGTGCACAACCGCGGATAAAGTCGACCATCGCCGCCACGCTTGTTGCTCCTCCTCAGGGATACCTTCCATCGTGCCGGTCGGGAAGACAATGAACTCTGGATCACTAGCGATCACCGACTCCAAGGCTAAGCGCGGATACGCGACGGCAGCCTGCGAAGCAATATTAGTGCCCCCGGCCAATTCAAGCATCTGATGGACAAAGCTACCAGGCCCAACCGTCTGAAGCGGATCCGTATTCAATACGTATAGAACGCGCGGGCGGGCTAACCGCTGCATACGAGTTTTGACCGCAGCGATGCGCGCACGCATCGCCCCCGCCAACGCATCTCCCGCTGGACCACGCTCGAACATACGTGCAATCATTTGAATCTGAAGCGCCACCTCCTCCAATTCTTCCGCCTGCACTACGAATGTGGGAACTTTCATCCGCTCAAGAGCGTGCAGCAAATCGGGCTGAAGAAAATTCTTCGGAATCAACACCACGTCTGGCGTTAACGCAAGAATCTGCTCCACACTCGGATTAGTACTCCCCAAACGCACTTTCTGCTGCGCAGCAGGGGGGTAATCACATAGCGGCGTCACAGCAATGAGTGCCTCATCAAGACCTAATGCGAACATGATCTCAGTAATACTAGGCGCCATCGACACCACCCGATGTGGTGCGTTCGCCAAAAACAACTTACGTCCAGTGGCATCGACAAACGTCCTGGTGGCGACATTGGCCATAAACGGCATGCCCGTTAAAATACCTTGTTGCCGCCGTTTCATAAGTGCGCTCTCATCATCCGCAAAAGTAATCCCCTCACCGACTATGCCCCAGACCACCCATACCACCACACACCATATCACTCGACGGCTTAGCTCCAAACGAGTTCGCACAATAAAAAATCCTCAAGGCCGTCATAAGACCCTGAGGATTACACCCGCAACTCATCCTCGCCAATTCCCCAGCCCACGAGGGAACCTCGGTCAACAATCCTGGAAGGTCTTCTGGCTCATGGTTCACCCTACTCCCCGCGCCTTCCCATTCACCGCAGTGAACAGTGGCATCTACGGGTTTCGTCCCCATTTACAGCGGCGGGACCGCGAGGGACTTGCACCCTCTTCCCTGACCCAGGAGTCATAATGTGGAGACACTCTACGAGAGAAGGAGAATGCTGTCAAGCTCACCCATGAACAGCCACTAACGGCGGTACCGTAACTTCAGCACAAGAATCGCCCCGGTTAAAAATAGCGTCACGGCATTGGTCACCATGATCGGCCAGGCCTGGAGGACGAGCCCATACAGGAACCAAAGACAGACACCGGCCCAGAAGATGACCAGCATGCCCATCGAAACATCGCCAGCAGACTTGGACGTCCAAGTTTTCTGCAGTTGGGGCCAGAAGGCGCACGTGGTCAATGTCCCTGCCGCAAACCCTAATAAATCGATTCCCGTCATTCCCTACACACTTTCCTGGCTATCGCCCCCATTGGCTGCAAGCCAGCCATCAAACCTGCTTGCCAAAACCGAGGGCTCCATGGTATATTTTCCTCTCGCAATCTTCTATCGATTCGACCAGATGAAGGAGTGTACCGTGGCCTTTACATGTGATCTCTGCAGCAAACGCCGCCAATCCGGCAATAACATCAGTCACGCCAATAACAAGACCAAGCGGATTTTTAAGCCGAATCTCCAGCCAGTCCGGGCTCTGGTCGACGGTCAACCAAAGCGCATTCGGGTCTGCACCCGTTGTCTCCGCAGCGGCAAAGTCGAAAAGGCCGTTTAGCCGCCGACTGAAAACGCCTGTCGATTTCCTTTCTCACATCGCTCACGCGCCAGCCAGGCAAGGGTTTGCAAGACGGCTAGAACGTCAACGCACTCGGCCTGGCTGGTGAGATACGCAACTCCCTCACCACTCAATACCCGTCATCCGGTTCTTCTACGGAGTCGACCAGAGCACGCGCCCGTTCTGATCGGATAGTTTCACGGCAAATCGATCGTCAGGAGACAGCACCAGTTTCCGAGTCCCATCACGGCTCGTCAGCACAAGCCCCACCTCGCCATTTTGATCGAGTCCCAGTCCAGCTCGCGCCTTACCACTCGCATCCAGCAACAAAAACTCTTCGGCATTGATCCCATTGACCTTCTGCGCCCCCACCAGCGACGGAGCCAGCCACCACCCACTGACGGCTCCTCCCATGAGGCTTCCAACGAACGTTACAACGATCAAAAATCCATACTGTCTTCGGCTCACAATCGATCCTTTCTGCGATGCACGGGCTATCGCCTGTGATCGCCTACCTCATTACGTAACCGCATGAGGTACAAAAAAAGACTTGAAAGCGCATGCCTCTCAAGTCCCTCACCTCGTACGTGTTGCGTCTGTGTTTGGAGCGGGCGAGGGGATTTGAACCCCTGACAACTTGCTTGGGAAGCAAGGACTCTACCACTGAGCTACGCCCGCTCACTGAACCGAATCCTACGACGGGCCTCTAGGCCAAGTCAAGAAACTCTTGGTCACGATTTCGGCAATTCAACTAACGCAAACTTTCGCCGGCCGATCTTCAAGCGATACACCTTCCCCGTCACAATCGATAAGACCGCCGTGGCATCGCCCTGCTTCTGTTCATCGACTTCCAGCCCACCCTGAATAATCAACCGACGGGCTTCGCTCTTACTCGGCACCAGCCCTGTCTTGGCCACCAGATCGACCAGACTGATCGTCTGCCCCTCCCGCAGATCTGCTAGGGTCAAAGTCAAGCGGACATCCGGTTCGTTGGGAAACTCCCGTTCTTGAAACTTCTGCTGAAAGGCCGCCCTCGCCTGCCGACCCGCGTCCGCTCCGTGATACCGCGCCACGATCAGCGCGGCAAGCGATTGCTTCGCCTCCATCGGATGCGCGGCCTTCACACCGGCCAAATCCTCCGTCGTGAGCAATTCATAATACCGGAGCATCAATACATCGCTGATCGACATGAGCTTCCCGAACATCTCGTTCGGGCTGTCCTCCAGCGCGATATAGTTCCCGACGCTCTTGCTCATCTTCTTGACGCCATCCGTCCCCTCAAGCAACGGCATCGTGATCACGACTTGCGGCTCCTGCCCATAGTCCCGTTGCAGCTCCCGCCCCATTAACAGATTAAATTTCTGATCGGTGCCGCCCAGCTCGACATCGGACTTGAGCGCCACGGAATCGTAGCCCTGCACAAGGGGATACATGAACTCATGGATGCTAATCGGTTTCTGCTCATGGTACCGCTTGTGGAAATCGTCCCGCTCGAGCATCCGCGCGACGCTGCTATGCGCACTCAGATGGATCAACCCCTCCGCCGTCATCGTACTCATCCAGCGGCTGTTGAATTCCACCAGAGTCTTGGCCGGATCCAGGATCCTGAAGATCTGCCGCTCGTAGGTCTTGGCGTTCTCCAAGACTTTTTCCTTCGAAAGGGCGACGCGCGTTTCCGACTGGCCGGTCGGATCGCCGATCATGCCGGTGAAATCGCCGATCAAGAAGATCACTTGATGGCCCAGCTCCTGAAAGTGCTTGAGCTTGTGGATCAAGACCGTATGGCCCAGATGCAGATCCGGCGCGGTCGGATCGAAACCGGCCTTCACGCGCAGCGGCCGGTTCTCTTTCAAGGACCGGGTCAGCTTCGACTCAAGTTCGGCCCGTTGAATGACCTCCACCGCTCCGCGGAGAATCAGCTCGAGTTGACGGGAGAGTTCACTCATGTCGTCTTCTTCCCCTTCGCGATAGAACCGGCCTCCGGCAACACCTTGACCAATGGACGAATCCGCTCGAACTTCTTTTTACCGATCCCCTTGACCTCTCGCAACTCATCGAGCGAACGGAAAGCCCCCACCGATTGCCGGTGCGCCATGATCCGCTCTGCCAGCTTGGGGACGATCCCGGGCAACGCGTCAAAATCCTGCTCCGTCGCCCAGTTCAAATCGAGCAGGCCATCGTGCGATCGTTTCGGAACAATAGGACGAGCCGGCTCTGGCAACGAAGCGATAGGACTGGAAAGCCCAGCTGCAGCCGCTCCAAGGTTCGGCCCTCGCTCAACTTTCAGCCCTTCAGGCTCTGGGGCTTCACGCTCGTGCGTTCGATCGAATGAAGTCGGCAGGGTCCAGCCGATCCAGAACACAACTCCCAGAGTTACGGCGAACATGCCGAGTTTGAGCAGGAGCGATTGCCACATAGTTACGTTCGCTTTCGCGCTTGATGAATCGCCTTCCCTTCGACGCCTTCCGCCGCTTCCATCAAGCCTTCTGACAATGTCGGATGGGCATGGATCATCTCTGCCATTTGCATTACCGTGGCGCCGACTTGCATCGCCAAGGCCGCTTCATGCACCAGATCGGCTGCGTGGGATCCGATGATATGGA
>SXGR01156101.1_pt1 | contig 13558 bp, 12 predicted proteins | sample 3174711 | NCBI WGS metagenome assembly SXGR01 (sample SAMN11356860, study PRJNA531348) | freshwater metagenome | isolation source: freshwater sample F1-60 | place: China: Fuxian Lake, Yuxi | collected 2017-12-25
AAAAAACCAAGGCTGATAATTATAATGGCAAATAAAAAAATAATTGTTTTGATTTTCATATTAAAATTTATTCGGCGTGAACAATTGTATCAACTGCATCGAGGACCGTTGAAATAGATTCGGTCATTGTTTTGAGTTCGTCTTTTGAAAATTTTGCGAGCACAAAATCGCGTGCTTCGATTTTTTTCGGGCCGATGCCGATACGAATGCGGTGGAATGCTTTGGTGCCGAGGCGGTCAATCAAATTTTGGACGCCATTGTGGCCAGCTGCGGTGCGATCGAATTGCATGCGAACGTCGCCCAAATCAAAATCCATGTCGTCGTGGATAACGATGATGTGGTCAGGTTCGATTTTGTAGTACGCAGCGATTGGCTGCGCAACTTCGCCCGACAAATTCATGAAGCTCTGCGGTTTCACCATCATGATTTTTGTGTCGCCAAAAACACCTTCGGCGATTTCGGCGTTGAACTTTTTGTCCTTTTTCCAATCAGCGCTGATTTCGCGCGCTAAAAAATCGAGCGCCATCCAGCCCGCGTTGTGGCGAGTTGATTCGTATTCTTTTCCTGGATTACCGAGGCCGACAAGGAGCCACATACAAATTATTGCTTGGTCTTTTTAGTATAGAGTGCAATTGGGGTTCCAACAAATCCAAAGTGTTCGCGAACAGCGCGCTCGATAAAACGAACGTATGCTTGCGCCAAAACTGACTGCGCGCGAATGCTTACCTGGAAATATGGAGGATCGGTTGCGAGCTGTTTCAAGCCGTAAATCTTTGGAGGGATATTTCCACCACCTTTTTTAGGTGGATGTTTTGCGATAAGGTCGCGCATGAATTGGTCGAGTGTGAGTGCGTCCAAAATCTTGTGGCGCGCTTCAAATGCTGCAACGATATTGTCGTAGAGCTGGTGAACGCGGAAACCAGAGAGCGCTGAAACAAACACGATCTCAGCGTGCTGCAAATGTGGGTACAATCCATGAAGTGTTTTGATAAATTGCATGCGATTTTCGTCGCTGTGGTCTTCGATCAAATCCCATTTGTTCACCACCAAAATAACGCTGCGACGTTTTTCCTCGATCAAACTCGCGAGAATTTTTTCTTGATTAGTACATGGCTCAGTTGCATCAATCATGAGAAGTACAACATCGGTTTCTTCCATGTGCGCAATACTTTGTGAAACACCAATTTTTTCAAGACCTTCGTCAACGTGTGATTTGCGGCGAATACCAGCGGTGTCAACGAATTCAATAACGTGTTCGCCCCACTTAACGAGAAGATTAAAAGTTTCACGTGTTGTATGCGCGATCGGCGAGGTGATTACCAAATCTTCGCCAGCGAGTTGGTTAAGCATTGTTGATTTTCCAACATTTGGTTTACCCAAAATCGCAACGCGAATTTCTGGCTTGATGCTGACAACTTTTGGACGGCGCTTTGCTTTGTTAAAAAGTTTAAAAACTTCGTCGAGCAAATCTCCAACGCCCACACCGTTAGCTGCAGAAACAGGACGTGGTTCATCCATGCCGAGTTTGAGCCATTCTGATTCGTGTGCGAGTGCTCGGTAGCGAGGCGAGTCAGCTTTGTTTCCAACAAGCAATACAGGTTTCTTTTCTTTGCGAAGAAGTTTCGCAATTTCAATTTCTTGAGGAAGGAGTTGGTCTTGCAAGTCAACGACAAACAAAATTACATCCGCTTCCGCGATTGCTTTTGAGGTTTGTTCGAAAATTTCTTTTCCAAATTCAACGTCTTTATCAAAAGTGAGACCGCCAGCATCAACGATGCGAGCTTGAACACCGCGCCAGGTGAAATTACCAATATTGCGCGTTCGGGTTGTTCCTGGCACATCGGAAACGATCGCTTGGCGAGTTTCCATAATGCAATTAAACAGCGAAGATTTGCCAACATTAACGCGGCCAACGAGGGCTACCGTTGGGATTTTGAAGTCTACTAGTTCGGGGCGACGCTCTGTTGTCATATTTATTCCGCTATATCTGCGTTATTCTCTCCTAAAATCACAATAATGTCAACCTGAGGCGGCGTTTGAGCGTCGTCATCAGGCGAAACAGGAGGGCGGGTGGTTAAAATTTCAGCATTGTAGAGTTTGGCAAGTTTTGCAAGAATCTCCGGATTTTTGTTAGTTACTGCGTAAATTTGTGCCGTAACAATTGGTCGAACCGCGGCATTTCCGACGGATGTCACTCTGTAGCCGAGTTGCTCAACCTTCTTTTTTTGTCGAGCCGCAAAACCAGGGCGCCACGTTCCATTCTGGATTTCGATCTTGGTGTCTGACATCTGTTGTGGTTTGAGTGGGGTCTGGTCGATAAGTGTTTTTGCGTTTTCTGCAACTTCTGCGTTGAAAATATTTTGTGCGATATTTTGAATCTGCTTCAGTGTTCCATCCTTTGGTCTCAAATAAAATGCGCCCGATGTGCTGTCAGCATAAAGAACGCTTGAAGGGTCGTCGGAAAAGGTGATGCTAACGATGTTGTCTGAATTGAGGTCTTTAGCAATTTGCGCGAGTTCAAGCATTTCAGGCAGACCAAGATTTGTTTTGATGTGCTTATCGAGCGTTGAGAGAATGCTGGTAAGGCGTGCTGGGTTCAGAAGTGTGTCTGTTGATAAAAATTTATCGCGAGCCGCAAGAATGATTTTTTGTTGGCGATGCGAACGCGCAAAATCAGAGCCTTCAAAATTGTTTCCGTGGCGTGATCGCGCAAAATCGAGTGCGCGCGCACCGTCGAAATGTGCCCATCCTTTTGAAAACGAAATTGATCGAACCTTGTAGTCCCATGTTGGAAAACTGTTGTCGGTGAAGGGTTTGTCAACATAGACATCGACGCCGCCGATATCGTCGATCACTTGTTCAAATCCGCGAAAATCGATGAGTGCGTAATAGGGAATATCAATGCCAAGAAAGTCTTGGAGTGTTTCTGCTGCAACCTCAAGACCGCTGCCCGGATCTTCCATTTCAGCGAGTGCGTTTGCTTCGTTGATTTTTCGGTAGCCAAATCCAGGAATTTTTACAATAGTGTCGCGGGGAATTGAAATCATCGCGACTTCTTTTGTTGAGGGTTTGATGCTTGCGATAAGGATTGTGTCAGTGAGTTGCCCACCTTCGTGGCCTGCACCACCGACTCCGAGAAGTGCAATATTGATTCGATCGTTTGATCCGAGTGATGGGCGAGTGCTTGCAACAAAAAGTGATTTAACTTTTCCGATAAAGGTTTTTGTGTCGATCTGCTCAACTTTTTGAATTGTTGGCTCAGCCTCTGTTTTGCTAAAAACTTTTGCACCGACCCATGTAGTTCCTGCAAAAAAGCTACCGGTTATCAGACATAAAAAGATGATTATCATCATCTTTTTGCGGCGTGGTCCCTGATAAGGGTATTGAGGTTCTAGAAAGTTTACGTGCATACAGTCGGCGTTTGGTCAGTATACTATGAACAACGAAAGTGTTCAATAAAAAAGATGACCCCGGCGCGCCCACAGTTGGTGAGTGCGTCGGGGTCGGGGGTTCGAAGGTCAGTGGATTGTCTCTGACCGTTCGTGGAAGAGGCTCCACTCGTTGCCCGTGTCGCCCTCTTCACGCTGCTTCTGGCGCAGCAGGCTTTGTGCCACAGCGGGAAGAACTTCTTTGTGGTAGGGTGTCCACGGTGGGCATTCTTCCGTGACGTAGTTGCCGCCCAGGAGCTTGCCTTTTTTCTTCGGCAAGCCGGCTTTTAGTTTGGCGAGGCCACTGGAGTAGTCCTCGCTCACAACCTCCTGCCAGTTCGGGATCAATCCGCGTTCTTTGATCCGGAAGACGTGTTGAAGTACCCCCGTAGAGTAGTCGCAGCAGTGTTGAATCGTGACGACGTACATTTCACGCAGCACGCTCATCACAAACTCCTGTGCATCCATGAACGTCGTCGCTTCGAGGATTGCGTCGCAGATCTTGTCTGCGCGCGAGTCCGTGAATTTGTCGACGAGGTCTTGCATGGTCCTCAACGACTTTTTCATCATCAGCTGTTTACACAGCTGACTGACGACTTCCTTGTCCTTCAGAGCACGCTTCACTTCCGCTTGGTCTTTGCGGCGCTGCATCTTCAGCACCAGGGCTCTTGCCACAGCGGGAGACACTCCCGGCTTCTTAACGTGTTTCATGGGACTCCTTTAAGGGAGGACGCAGGATTGCGTATCGTAAAAATATCAAAAAATATTGGTTTTGTCAATTATGATCAAACAAAAAACCGCCAGACTATGGCGGCTTTTTTAAAGGCTCTTGAAGGAATTACTGCTTCAAAGCGTCCTTAAGGTTCTTACCAGCTTTGAACTTTGGAACAGTTACTGCAGGAATTTGGATTTTCTGAGTTGGGTTCTGTGGGTTAACACCGGTGCGACCTGCGCGCTGTTTTGCGCTGAAAGTACCGAAACCTGCGATTGTTACTTCGCCACCCGACTGCAATGTTTTTACAACAGTTGCAACGAAGCCTTCCATTAAATCTTCGACCTGCTTTTTTGCCAAACCTGAAGTTTCTGCGAGGTGTGAAATAAGTTCTGCTTTGTTCATAAGAATAGGTTACAGTGATTAATTCCGCTAGATTATACGCATTTGGCTAAGATTACGCAAATAGTTATCAACAGGGTCGTTTTGGAATCATTTTTCTAGCTCACGCGTCAATTTTCCCGGCGGAAAATTGCGCTGTCTCTCGACAATGCTCGTTTTGCTTTGCAAAACACCGGCCCGCATTGACTGCGAGGCGAGCTAGAAAAATGATTCCAAAACTCTAAGAGATAGTGGTATGCATCAACAAAATCTAGACCCGTGGGTTGACATTTGATGGTTTTCGATATATTCTAGGACACCGCGACTCTTGCGGAAGGAGACAAGTTCATGCTGACCCCTGTGATCATTACGAGTAGTACCAACAACCCCGGAGGAAAAGACATTTTTCGAGCACTGCATGGCAAGGGTGATAAGAACGTGATTCGCTTTTCAATTGAGGCTCAACAGCGCCTCGAGATGAGCGTCGACCAAGTCACCAAAGATCATCAGTCGGAAGACTCGGGCCTCATTATTCTAGGTCGCTGCGTGTCCAACGATGATCGGGTCCGTGTTTACTTCGACCCAGTTCTGCGGATAGGGTCGGTCCAATATCTCGGCTGCTAATCTGCAATGCAAGCATATGCTTGCGCCCACTTGTCACACACGCTTAGTTGCGTTCGTGAGGCGAGTGGTTTTTCTTTTTAATAAAAAAAGTTCCCAGAAAAAACCATCGCGCAGGTGCGGCGGGCCAGTGTCGCGAAGCGACGAGCCGCACCGAGCGTGAGTGCAATTTCCTGCCGAGGAAATTGACACGTGTTTTTTGGGAACTATTTTTATTTATCGTGCGTATTCGATTACACGACTCTCTCGAATCACTGTAACCTTAACCTCTCCCGGAACATGCAACTCAGTTTCAATTTTCTTCGCAATTTCTTTTGCGATGTTGTATGCACCGTAATCATCGACATCAGCTGGGCGAACAAACACGCGCATTTCGCGGCCTGCTTGAATTGCATATGCTTTGTCGACACCTTCAAACGATGTTGCAACTTTTTCAAGTTCCTCTAAGCGGCGAACATACTGTTCATATGAATCGCGACGAGCACCTGGGCGCGCACCTGAGATTGCGTCCGCTGCCTTAACCAAACAACCAAGCAATGTCTTTGGTTTGTCTTCGTGGTGGGCGAGGGAACAGTATGCAATTTCTTCTGGCAACCCAAACTTTTTCATTAACTGGTAGCCAAGTTCGGGATGTGAGCCTTGTGTGTCGTGATCAATTGCTTTTCCAACGTCGTGAAGAAGTCCGGCTTTGCGTGCAACGATTGGATCAAGTCCGAGTTCTTCTGCAAGCATGCTGGTGATGTATGCCACTTCAATTGCGTGGAGCAATTGATTCTGTCCATACGATGTTCGATATTTGAGACGACCAATAATCGAAATGAGTTTTGGATCGATACCCGCGATACCAAGTTGGTAGAGCGCATCTTCACCGGCTTTGCGAACATCAACGGCCAAATCCTTTTTCGCTTCTTCGATAACTTCTTCGATGCGGGCTGGGTGAATGCGACCATCGGACATTAATTTCTCGAGAGTAAGACGAGCGACCTGACGGCGGATTGGTGAAAAACCCGAAACCATGATTGATTGTGGTGTTTCATCAATGATGAGTTCGCAGCCCGTGAGTTTTTCGATTGTCTGAATATTGCGACCCGCTTTTCCAATAATGCGACCCTTCATTTCGTCGCTTGGAAGTTGGACAGTTGTAGTTGTTGTTTCGCTTGCGTGTGACCCAGCATAACGATAAACAACGGTCGACAAAATTTTCTTCACTTCTTTTTCGTAATACTCTGACGATTCACGTTCGAGTTTCATGATGCGTGCGCCGAGCGCCTCAGATTCGCTTTCCTGAACAAGCGCCATCATGCGCTCCATCGCTTCTTCTTTGTTAAGTCCTGAAATTGTTTGGAGCTTTGTAAGTTGTTCTTCCTTGAGCTTTTCAGTTTCTGCCTGAACAGCTTTCACACGATCTGCTTGGGCAACTAATTTTGCGTGACGATCTTGAATCTCCAAAAGTTTTTGGTCGAATGTTGTCTCGCGTTTTTCAAGTCGCTGCTGCTGCTCTTTGAGTTCGCGACGAATTCCGTCCTGCTCTTTTTTTGACTCGTCAATAAATTGAAGCGCCTTTTCGCGGGCCTTCAATAACACCTCCTGTTCTTTTGCTTTTGCTTCAGTAATGATTTTCTGGGCCTGTCCTTCTGCTGAGTTAACTTGGGATTGTGCGACGTACTTGCGGGCAAAGTAGCCAACTGCGGCTGCGATACCTGTGATCGCGAGAAAGGCGATAATGTTTTGCAACATATGCGGGTTTTTATTATACCCGCGCGAGTCTGCAAATCTATGGAAACGAAAAAATTCCTCTAATTTATCAGGTGGATTGTGTCAGAAATAAAGATGGTTAGGGAAGTTTGAGACATAACGTAAGATCGGCCGGAACTCCGCGGTTTCATTTCAATAAGGGACATCTGAATGATACGCTAGGTGGCAAGGTGTGTCAAAACAAATCCAAAACCAGTGGGTAAATTTTGGTCAGGGTCCAGAAATATCAAATTTTACCTTTTGGCTCTAGATTGGGCTATGGCTTGACAAAATACGGGTTTTGGAGTCTAATTACTCCAGTTGGTTTGCGGAATCTCTGTAATTTCCATAAACCCCCTTCAAAACTTCCTCGCGAAACGCACACTTTAACGAGTGTGTATCACCTTGTGTGTTGCTTTGGAGACCTCCATCGTCAGAGAGTGGAACTCCGTATAGAGCAGCAAGCACATCAACCAACCCGAACCAACGACTGGCGGCCCCGAGCGAATTTACTCGAGGTCGCCGTTTTTTATTTGTGAGTCTCCGTGATACAATATCGGGGATTATTGCTGATATGTATTTAAAACGAGTTGAAATTCAAGGATTCAAATCTTTTGCGAGTAAGGCTGTGTTCGAATTTCAGGAGCCGAGCGCTGATAAGCGATCCGTAACAGCAATTGTGGGGCCGAACGGTTCGGGCAAATCGAATTTTGCGGATGCGGTGCGTTGGGTGCTCGGTGAGCAGTCGATGAAGACGCTTCGCGGAAAAAAATCCGAGGACGTTATTTTTGCGGGCTCGGATAAAAAAGCGCGGCTTGGGTATGCTGAGGTTTCGGTGCATTTGGTTAATGAAGAGGTGGATAAGCCGGCTGAGGGCGCGGAATATGATTGGATGAATGTGCCGGAGCTCGTGATTGCTCGCCGTTTGTATCGCGACGGCGATGGCGAATATTACATTAATGGAAGCAAGGCGCGTTTATCGGATATTCAGCTTTTGCTTGCGAAGGCGCATTTTGGACAAAAAACATATACAGTTATCGGCCAGGGTTTGATTGATCAGATTTTGCTGGTGTCACCACGCGAGCGTAAGGAATTTTTTGATGAGGCGGCGGGCGTTAAGGAATATCAGCTCAAGCGCCATCAGGCGTTGCTCAAGCTCCATGCGACGCGCGAGAATATTGAACAGGCGGAAAATTTATTAAAGGAGATCGAGCCGCGACTCCGATCGCTTCAGCGAGCAGTTAAACGTTTGGAGGAGCGTGAGGCGATTGAATCGCGTTTGCTGGCGCTTCAAAAACAGTATTACGGAAGTGTGTGGCATGATTTGCATGCGCGCATGGCGGATGTGACGCGGCTCTGCGCGGCGGATGAGGCACAGCTCACGGGCGTGCGCGGCGGGTATGAAGCGATGCTTGCAGATTTGCACAAACTCGAAGTCCAGGAAACGCAGAGCGAAGTGATTATTGGCTTGCAGCGCGAGTATGAACTCTTGTCGAAAAAGCGCGGATCGCTGCGTGAAGACGAACTTCGGTTGAAAACAGCGCTTGAAGTCGCACATGTGCGCCGTGAGGTGCAGGTTGCGTGGGCGCCGTTGCCGCTAACCAAAATTATTGAAGAGCTTGAAGCGGTTAAATCGTTGCAACGCGATTTTAGTGTGCGACTGCGCGCGGCGACGACTGTCGAGCAGGTTGGGAAAATTTTAGATGAGTTTGATTCTTTGGGCGAGCGAACGGAACAACTTGTTAAACGATTGCAGCGACCGGCGCCCGAGGTGGAAAAACCACAAGCAATGGCGGCAGATCCAAAAGTTGCGGCACAGCTGCTTGAAATGCAAGAGTCGGTTTTGATTATTGATACGCAGTTGAAAGAGCTCAGTGAGAAAATGCATGGCGAGTCGCATCGTGAGCAAGAAAAGAAGTCGGAATTTTTTGCCGTGCAGCGCCGCCTTCAGGACGAGCAGCGTAAGATTCACGAAATTGAGCAGCGATTGTCGACGCGCAAAATTGATGCGGCGAAATATGAGACGCGTCTCGAGGGAATTCGTGAGGAAATGCAAATGGAGGTTCCAGATTTGGTCGCGGAAATTTTGGAGGCGCGGCCTGAGAGCGCGCCAACGTCAGTTGAACAGGCGCAGCGCGAACTGTTTTCTTTGAAACATCAGCTTGAACTCATCGGCGGAATTGATCCGGAGGTGATGAAGGAGTTTGAGGAGACGAATGCGCGATTTACGTTTTTGTCGGAGCAGCTCGGTGATTTGTCGGGTGCGCTTGTTAATACGGAAGGGGCGATTAGGGATTTCGATGAGATTTTGAAGACGCGCCGCGAGGAGGCGCTTACGACTTTGAATGTTTTGTTCCAGGAATTTTTCGCGACGTTGTTTAAGGGTGGAACTGCAAAACTTGTTCCGATTTACGCGGATCCGCGTGATGAATTGAAAACGCCGCGAGACGAAGAAACTGAAGAAGATATTGAGGAGGCGGCAGAGGAGCGCGCCGAGGGCGTTTCGCGTGAGCCGGTTTTGGTTGGCATCGACATTCAGGCGCAGCCACCGGGCAAGCGTATCAAAGATATTTCAGTTTTGTCGGGCGGCGAGCGCGCGATGACGTCGGTGGCATTGCTCTGCGCGATCATGGCGTCGAATCCATCGCCGTTTGTCGTTTTGGACGAGGTTGATGCGGCGCTCGACGAAGCGAATTCGATTCGCTACGCCGACATTTTGGAGAAGCTTGCCGAGAAAACACAGTTCATCGTCATTACGCATAACCGCGCGACTATGGGTAAGGGTGATGTTTTGTACGGTGTCACGATGGGCGAGGATGGAGTGTCTCAGCTTCTGAGTGTGAAATTCGCGGATGCGCAGCGATGGGCTAAGTAAGTTGATCTGCTTGACAGCTGAGCTGTTTTCACGTATTCTTCTGACATCCGTCAATCGCGCTCACGATCTGACAAAACTCATCAAGGCCTCGAATTATAATTATGTTGACTCTTAAACTCTCTCGCGTTGGTAAAAAGAAGCAGCCACAGTACCGCTTGATCGTGTCTGAAAAAGGACGTGATCCATGGGGTCGTGCGCTCGAAATTATCGGCCACTACAACCCAGGCGTTTCACCAAAAGTATTCACCGTAGACAAAGAGCGCCTCGCTCACTACGTGAAGAACGGTGCTCAGTTTACAGACACTGTAAACAATCTCCTCATCAATTTTGACTACATCAAAGGTGAGAAGCGCCAGAAAGTTCACATCACTGCAAAGCGCGCTGCAAAGATCGCTAAGGGTGGGGACAAGAAGTAATCCTCAAAAAATTCAAGCAAAACCGCCTTCGGGCGGTTTTTTTGTTGTGTGCAGGTTGACAAAATGCGCAAAATATGGTTTACTGCGTGCCGAGTAAGCCCGCTAAACTTGGGCTGAAGGGAGATTGTCATGGACAAGTTGACTCTGGAAAAGCTCCTTGCGCGCGCGGAGGAAAAAGGGGCGCTGAGCCAGGAGGTTGAGCACGTGCTGCGCATGCGGCGCGGCATCGGCGTCGACCCTGGCGCCCCGCTTGGCATCAAGCCGGGCTTGCTGCGCAACCCCGGCGCGGCGGCGGCCGCCATGGAGATGGAGAGCTTCCTCGTGCAGCGCGGCCGTGAACTGCGCGGCGCAACCCCCAACGATGCGGCCGAGACCATCTACGGTCACGGCGCGCGCCTGGGCGATGACGCGGAAGGCGAGGCGATTCGTCTTGCGACTGGCGGCGTTCTCCACTAGAGCGTCATCGACCCCATCCGCCCGACCCCCGTCCGGCAGCATTCGAGGAACTCCTCAGTGCTGTCGGCATTTTTTTATACTATTTGCGTGCTAGGGCAGTTTTGCTATAATTGGTTTCCAGAAGGGCTTGAGAAAAAACATGGCGAGCCCGAACTATTCAGTAATCAGAATTTATTGTTTGATATGCAGTCAGATCAAGAGTTCGTTGAAATGATCGTTAAGGCAGTTGTTGCCCACCCAGAAGGTGTTCACACAGACCGCACCGTTGATGAACGCGGCGTTCTCATTACACTTACCGTACATCCAGAAGACATGGGCTACGTCATTGGCCGTCAGGGTCAGACAGCTCGCGCGATCCGCACACTTGCAAAAGTTGTGGGCGCAAAAAATAATGCACGCGTGAATTTAAAAATCGTTGAACCAGAAGGTTCTCGTGGCCCCCGTCGCTTCGAAGATCGCGATCTCTCGGGCGAAGAAACACACGCACAGCCACCTCGCGCGGAAGCAGAGCGCGGATTCGATGATATTCCATCAATCGACGATCTCGGAATTTAATTTCAGAATGAAGAAAAAACAGCGCGGCCTAACGGCTGCGCTGTTTTGTGTATACGGCGAGATATATGAAATACAAAACCCCGAATCCTTGAAACAGTGCAGGTGTTGTGATGTTGATGATGAATAGTGCGATGGCGCCAGCGAAAAGTCCGCGCGAGAGATGGTCGCCGAGGTGTGTGGCACGGAAGAAGTTGTAGAGGATTGTGCAGAGAAATGCAAGATAGGCGAGTGTGCCGAGAATGCCGAACTCCGCGATCATTTCGAAATAGCCCCAGTCGAACTGTGTGCGCGCTTGCGGCTGTCGGGTGATGGGGTCGAGATATGTTGCGGTTGTGCCGAGACCGGAGCCGAGCAGTGGGTGTTTTTGGATGGTACGTTTGATGTCGGGGAGGAGTGCGAGGCGGATTGCGCCGCTTGGATCTGATTCGGGTGCGCGCACGCCGGTTACGCGAACGCCAAGAAGATCAAGGCCGAGTGATTGTCCGCGACTTGCTGCGAAATGTGTGCCAAAAAAAATGAGCAAAAATACGCTGAGCGAAAGTGCGGAAGTTTTGAACCATTGTTTCCCGGAAGTTCGATATAGAAGAATGAGCGCCGAAACGCCGAGCGCGAGAATGTAGATGCGGGTGAAGTTCACGGTCAAAACAAAGAGCGCGGGTACGAGCAGGAGCCACCATTTTTTCTCGGATTTTTTTATGAGCAAGCTCATCAGCACGAGAATGATGGGGATGAAAAAAAGTTGTTCAGGCAAAACGACGCGGAAAAAATGTTCGCCAAGGTCAGTGATTTTTCCGGCGGCGATGTTGCGGAACCAGTGATAGTGCGGGTCTTTCAGGAAAAAGATATTTGCCGAATAAAACAAAAGTGTGAGACCTGAGAAAATCGCAGAACCCCACACGAAAACGCGCAGCGCAGTTTGATAGATCGGTCGCTCCTCAGTTTCGAATTCGAGCGCAGGGAATAGTAGGAGTGCAAATAAATAGAGAATCGCGTCTTGCAAGACGTAGCTTGTGTTGTGCTCGCGAAGAAATCCGCCGATAATTGCAGCGAGAAGAAATGCGCCGAAGACGCCGAGTGTTATGAGAATGTTTTTAGGCGGAAGCGGCGGAAGTTTTTTTCGGCGAATAATATCGAATATCCAAACACATGCAAAAATTCCGAGCAGCCATGTACGAAGAAGGAGTGAGTTGAATTCAAAAAAATGTCCTGCACCGCCAAGCAGGAGTTCGAGAACGAGAATGGTCCATGCGGTCGCGCGATTTTTGAAACACGTATATAGAAAAAGTATGACAGCAAGCGCGCCGACAATTTCGCTGCCGACTGGAATATCTTTTAGAAAAAATGAGGCTCCGCGAACCAAAATATATAAAACGAGGAGGCCGCTGAAAGATCTTTTGAAAAAAGTGTTCATATAATGCCTGGGCAGGAATTGATTTTAACAATATACTATACCCGTTGCAATGTAGCGATTTTTGCGCTACACTAATCCGTCACTTATGAAATTCACCGCAATCACCCTATTTCCAGAGATGATCGAATCGTACGCGAAAGCGGCGATGCTTGGGCGCGCGCAAAAGGCGGGCCTTATTGAAGTTGCAACAATTAACCCTCGTGTGTTTGCAAAAGACGTCCACGGAACGGTTGATGATAAACCATATGGAGGTGGCGCGGGAATGGTTATGAAAATCGAACCGCTGCATGCGGCGATCAAACAGGCAGCGCCACGTGCAAATAAAAAACGTCGTGTGATTTTAATGTCGGCGAGTGGGCGACAATTTTCACAGCGCGTTGCAGAGGAGTTTGCAGAAAAATATTCTGAATTAGTTTTTGTGTGCGGACGCTACGAAGGTGTTGATGCGCGCGTTTTAGAATTTGTAGATGAAGAAGTTTCAGTTGGTCCGTATGTTTTGACGGGTGGCGAATTACCAGCGCTGATTATTACTGACGCTGTCGCGCGTTTGGTTCCGGGTGTGCTCGGTAACGAAGCGTCGCTTGCAGAGGAGTCGCATAACGAATCCGGCATCGGTGAATATCCACAATATACGCGCCCCGAAGTATTTAAAAAATTGAAAGTGCCAGCGGAGCTTCTCAGCGGCAATCACAAAGCGATTGCGGAGTGGCGAAAAAAGCACTCAAAAAAGTCCTAAGTAAATGGGTCTATGGGAGAGGCTTTTGGACCCTTGGATTTACCCACAGTCACAAGCCCTTGACATAATTTTTATCCCCACGTACAATACCGACACGCGAAACGAATAGGCAACGAACGACAGCAGCCAATCGCGTAAAATATAAGCTCGTTAACAATTCAAGATGTGACAACTAAACATGCTGTGGAATGTGCTATCGATTGGCGCATGAAGCAGTGGTGCTAGTGGTCCTA
>SXGR01001038.1_pt1 | contig 13557 bp, 15 predicted proteins | sample 3174711 | NCBI WGS metagenome assembly SXGR01 (sample SAMN11356860, study PRJNA531348) | freshwater metagenome | isolation source: freshwater sample F1-60 | place: China: Fuxian Lake, Yuxi | collected 2017-12-25
AAAACTGACGCAATGACATGGGGTAATTGTGCCGTATTACTTCAGACTGCCCCGCTCTTGTATAACTGCGAATCGGGAAAATAGCTCCTCTGAGTACCACTTATTCTCTTCAGTCGCCTTTATCGCCTGCATATGCGCCTGACCCTGGTAGGCAAACTCTCTAAGGTGAGCAGCACTTTCCCATAAAGAAAACGTCCCCTGCAATCCAATAGGTGCCTCACCGATTCCTATGGCATTTATCAAACCAGGAGATTGATGAAGACTAATCGTTACTGGTGGAACTGCTCTCCAAAAAATTATATTTTTTCTCCATACGATCCTTGCTCGTGTGATGGCGGCAATTTTTCCATTCCAATCCAATTTTTCAACTTCAAATGGTTGTTTGCCCGACCATAAGCCATTAACAGAAAGTGGTTTTAAAACTGCTCGGTACTCTTGCTTTGCAATCTTATTCCAACCTCTAATTACTTTAGAATTATCAAGATTTTCTAAGTGATTCTCCTCGATTGTAATCAAAGCACCCCATCTGAATGGATTGGCATCTTTTGGAGTAAAACTCTCACCTTTTCCAGTTCCAAGAAGTTTTACAAATGACACACCAGATAATCTCGTGAGTGCAAACTTATGAAATGCCATAAAAAGTATGGCAATTGGTAGGAATACTTTCCTTATCTGCCAGAAATACACAACAGTAATCATGTAACAGCACCTGTAGTTGACATTATTTCAGATACCACCTCATTTGGACTATCCCACATAGGAACATGACCAGTTTGTGGCAAAACTATCCACTTCGCATGCTTGGGGGCTAGTGAGCGTTCTTGGCAGGTCTTAAAGGGAAGCGTGTGATCACTATCGCCAAATATAATCGTTATAGGAATAGAGGTTGTAATTTGCTTATCAAATCTTTTTCCAAGAAGTGCGTCCCAAGCCGGAAAATATCCAGTAGAACCGGCCATTGCATTTGTAGCATCAAGGCAAAGCTCATAACTTAACTGCCGCCAACGAGGTGAAACTGTTTCAAATCCAATTTTTTTTGCCCAGGTGTAATTCAATGCCGAAGGTGCAAGCTTTTCTACACCACTTGCCATAAAGCGCAGAGCTACTTCACCTGGATACCTTGATGTGAATGGTGTTAGCCATAATCCAGCTGGGGCAAGTGCGGTGATACTTTTAACATTTTCAGGGTAACTTGCTGCCATTTCAAGACAAATCCAACCCCCGAGTGAATTACCAACTAAATGAAATTTATCAATTCCTAAACTATGTAAATTCTTTATAACAAGATGCGCTAGTGAGCTTGGATCCATTGGTTGTACTGGCGAAAAAGCGGTCCTACCGTGGCCTGGTAAATCAACTGCGACAATCTTGAATTTATTCTTTAGATCACTAATTATTGGCTTCCATGCGGTAGCTGCAGAACCCATACCGTGAATCAGCACTAATGGCTCACCCGCTCCAAAGGACTCGATTGCAAGTTTCATAACGATAAGATTACCTTCTAATGATAAATCTAGATGCATTAACCTTTGCTCAAAAGATTTCGGAGGAAAATGTTGTTGTACTTGATGTTCGAACCTACGAAGAGTTTACCCAAAGTCATATACCAGATGCGCTCAATATTGATGTTCAAGGTGATTACTTCAACGCAGATGTAAGTGCACTTGATAAGTCAAAAAGTTATGCTGTTTACTGTAGATCGGGAGTGAGATCTGTGCTCGCATCTGAAGTGATGGCACAGATTGGTATAGCCAACGTTTACAACCTAGCAGGTGGAATTATGGAATGGCTAGAGTCGGGTCGAGCTACCGTTAATTAGATTCAAATAGAGTAGGAATTAATTCTTCAACTAGTTTTTTTATTTGGTCTCTAATTGGCCTAACATCTGCCACACCCTGCCCAGCAGGATCGGGGAGCACCCAATCTAAATATCGCTTACCAGGAAAATATGGACATGCATCACCGCAACCCATAGTAATCACGACATCTGATTGCTCAACTGCAGATGTTGTAAGTACTTTAGGTATCTCATTTGAGATATCTATACCAACCTCTTTTAATGCTTCCACTACTGCTGGATTAATTGAGTCAGCGGGAGCAGATCCAGCTGATCTAACCTCAACCTTTCCAAGAGACAGATGCGTTAAGAATGCGGCCGCCATTTGTGATCTACCAGCATTATGTACACAGACAAATAGAACTGAAGGTTTATTCATTTGCTTCAAGTTTTGGATTTGTAATATACATAGCTGCGGCTACTCCAATAGATGCACCTATTAGTTGCGCCATAATAAAAGCCAAAACAGATTCATTGGCAATTCCAGTTATAGATGTGGTGAATGAGCGAGCAATAGTCATTGCAGGATTTGCAAATGCGGTACTAGATGTGAAAAGAATTCCACCAAAAATCCAAAGTGGAGCATATATAGCTACTAAATCCTCACGTTTAGGAAATCTTAAAATTATCCAAACTAAGCCTGCTGTAGCCAGTACCTCTGAAACAAATAAGTTTGAACCACTTCGCAAAGTAGTTGACTGAGCTAGGAGTGATTGGTCAAAAATATAATTTGCTATCGCTACCCCCGAAATTCCACCTGCTATTTGGGCAATAATGTAGCCAAGTGATAAATTAGGTTTTATTCTTTTCAGGTAAAGCATGATCAAAGTTACAGCTGGATTAAAATGCGATCCGCTGGTTTTAACTCCTAATCGGATTACAAATGCCAAACCAATTCCAGTAGCCAATGCATTAATAAATAATCTAAGGCCAGAGTCAGAGGTCAGATTAGCTGCCATCTGTCCGGAACCAACTATTGCTACTGCCAGAATCAAACTTCCAACAAACTCCATACCAATTGCACGCTGAATCTTCATTAATTCTCCTCAAATAAATATCTCTGTGATAAGCGTAAATGCAGCTATTGCGAATAATAAAAATGCAAAGCCTCGTTTTAGGTGAACAGTTGGTGTACGAGGGGCTAGGTGTGAAGAGATCGAAGCGATTATGAGGGCGCCGATTGCAATTATCAGCGGATAGCTCCAATTAATTTCACTCCAAATTGCATGCTTGGCAAGTAAAGCGGTTAAGCAATTTAAGGCAATAATTAGAAGTGATGTTCCAGCTGCCTTATTTTGAGGCGTCTGAAAGAAGAGTATTAATACCGGAATTGCTAAAAAACCACCACCGATACCAAATAATCCAGTTAGGCAACCAATTAGAAGTGATAAAAGAATTAAAGCCCAAACTGGCATCCTTCTCTCTGGTTTGGCGGTGATTGGAGCACGAAGCATTGAATAACCCGCTCCAATTAACACCAAGGAGAATCCAATTAGAATTACTAGGTCAGGTATTTTTGTAATTAATAAACCTAGACCAATATTTGTGATTAGGCCAAGTGCCCAAATTGTTACAGCTTCCTTTATCAATATATCTTTACTTTTAAACTTTGGGATTACTCCAGCGAAAGCTGCCAGAAATACAACTGCAAGTGCGGCAGTTGTGGCATGAGGTGGTGTGAAATCAAATAGGTAGAGCAGGATTGGAACTGAGACCATCGCTCCACCTGCACCAATTAACCCCAAGACTGCACCTATGAAAGCACCAGATGCGATAGCGGTGAATATCAAGGTGGCGCTCATGTGTAGATACTTTCACAGATCATTGCTTTTTGGGCATAAAAAACCACCCACTACTAAAAGGTCTAGTGGGTGGTTTTTTTATAATTACTAGCTAAAGAAAAGCAGTGTTCCTATATTGCTTCCAAAATCAGCTCCACCTCGAAGGAGCGCGAAGATGATTAAAGCTGCACCAGCTAGGGAGAGATCCTTGAAAAAAGCAATTCTTTCATTTGATTTAGCCGTCGCATCACTTTCTTTCCAAAAAGCATGCATCAAAAATGCGGTTGGAATTAAGAAGATTGCGAGTAAAAGTGCACCTAAGTCAGCATAGAAGCCGAGCGCAATATAGATGCCGCCAAGAACTAGCATCAAGCCGCTCACATAAACAGCTATCTTTGCCATTGGAATTTTCTTATATGTAGCATAACCGGTCATGGCAGCGTTTTGCGTAAAGTGATTAACTCCAGAGCTAATGAAAAGAAGAGCAAAAAGCACTCTACCTGCGATTAATGCAATTTCAGTTACTGACATTTTTCTCCATAACTTCATTTAGCCTATTTTGGCTGTTTGTCACATATTAAGCCTTACTGTCAGGTGAATAAACTAACCTTGGGGTGTGTCTAGTGAAAATATCGCCACTATCTTGCATGTTGATATGGATGCTTTTTATGCATCGGTTGAGGAGAGAGATGATCCTAAGTTAAAAGGTAAGCCAGTTATTGTTGGGGCTGGCATTAGAGGCGTTGTCTCAGCAGCAAATTATGAGGCAAGGAAGTATGGAATTCATTCTGCGATGCCGATTTTTCGGGCAAAAGCTTTGGCTCCTCATGCAGTCTTTATCCCACCAGATATTGAAAAGTATTCAGAGGTATCAAAGCAGGTAATGCAAATATTTAATGATGTCACACCATATGTTGAGCCAATCTCACTAGATGAGGCATTTTTAGATGTAACCGGTGCAAGGCGTTTACTTGGCAGCGGTATGGATATTGCAGATTTGATTCGTAAGCGAGTAGAGAAAGAACAGGGGATTACCTGTTCAGTTGGAATTGCCCATAACAAATTTATTGCAAAGATTGCTTCGGCTGCCTGCAAACCAAATGGAGTACTTGAGATCAAGCCGGATCAAGTTCTAAATTTTCTACATCCGCTAGCAGCTTCGCAAATTTGGGGGGTAGGTGAAAAGACCAATGAGCAGTTAGCCAAAATGGGCTTATTTACAGTTGGTGATATTGCTAATACTCCGCGCAGCACTCTGATAAAGATGTTGGGTCAGGCAAGTGGTGCCTCCTTATATGAACTTGCCTGGGGTAGAGATTACCGAGATGTTACGACTGAACATTTTGAGAAAAGTATCAGTGCATCTGAGACCTTTACTTTTGATATTGATAAGCAGGAAGAAATCTTAAAGGAGTATTTAAGGTTATCTGAAAAAGTATCTGAACGGATGCGAGAGAAAGGATTAGCCGCAAATACAATTACAATTAAAGTTAGATTTGCCGACTTTAGAACTATTTCAAGATCAAAAACATTAGATCTTCCAACTACTGGCACCCAAGAGATTTTTGAGGTAGTAAAAGCTCTTTATCTATCCCTAAATTTAGATAAGGCATTAATTCGACTAGTCGGTGTTGGCTTAGATTCCCTGGTAGAAAATGAAGATTTACAACAGATGGTTTTAGGGCAACGGGAAAGTGGTTGGATGCAGGTGGATCGGGCGGTTGACCTGGTAAAGGAAAAATTCGGGCGCGAAAGCCTTAGGCCGGCGCGGTTAGTCAGTGAGGATGATGAAGATAACAGCGGTTGAGTTTTAAAATTTTGCTTATTGCTCTATATTGCGAATATGGCACTTTCTGATCATGAACGTAAGCTTTTGGCCGAGATGGAGGCTGCCCTTGAGCAGGAGGATCCACGGCTTCTTTCAACCCTAACGGGAAAGGCCCGCACCCGCCAAGGCTCTAGAGCACTTTTAGGATTAAGTATTTTAGTTGTTGGGCTTTTGGTTTTAATCAGTGGCTTAATTGCCAAGGTGACTGTGGTTGGCGTAATTGCATTTCTGATCTCCCTATCTGGTCTGCTGCTGCTAATTACTAACCTAAAAGTGAGCGGAACTCCGGTGCGAGTTAAGAAGCCAGGCTGGGGAAGCAATTTAGAGCAGAGATGGGATCGTCGAAATAACGATAATTAGTCGCTACCGCTGCCCTCTCACCACCCAATGGGTGGTTTTTTTATGCCCAAAATGGGTCAGAAGCAGCTAAGTGCTAATGGCACCGCCCTGCTTGGAGGCGTTGGGTAGGAAAGTGGGTGGGTGGGGTTGAAAGTGGAGAAAAAGGGAGTAAAGTGGTGACCTGAGCTATTTCTTAATCATGGGGAGGTCAAGTGATGTTCCTTGGCACCCATGAACCAAAACTTGATGAAAAAGGCAGGTTAATCCTGCCTGCCAGGTTTAGAGAGGATTTAGCAGATGGCTTAGTCATAACTAAGGGTCAAGAAAATTGTCTTTATGTTTTCCCCGCTGCGGAGTTTGCCTTAATAACTGAAAGATTACGGTCAGCACCTGTTACCCAAAAAAATTCTCGAGATTATTTAAGAGTGATGTTTGCTGGCGCTCATGATGAGGTGCCAGATAACCAAGGTCGAATCAATATTCCAGTAGGACTTCGTAGCTATGCAAGTTTAGAGAAAAACTGTGTAGTTATTGGCGCAAATACTCGCATAGAAATTTGGGATGCAACTGCATGGAGTAAGTATTTAACAGATCGTGAAAAAACTTTTGCTGATGTTTCCGAGGAGGTACTGCCTGGATTGTTTTAAATCCAACTAAATATCTATTTAGGCCACCGCCACTTTAAGCATTCGCGGCGCCACTTCCCCGGTGCCGCGCGTTATTAGCTAAAGCTCCGTCAAGTGGCGGTGACCTAAGTAGATATCTAGTGATAAAAGTAGAAATTATAAAAAGAAAGCTAAAAGAGAAAGAGGGGGAGGCAATGAACGCAAATGTGACGCACATTCCAGTCGCATTCGAAGAGTGTATAAAGCTGCTATCCCCTGCAATTATTAATAAAAAGAGTCCAGTTTTAATTGACGCTACTTTGGGATTAGGTGGACATGCCAAAGTATTTTTAGAGCGCTTTGAAAATTTAAAGCTAATTGGTATAGACCGCGATTTAGATGCATTAGATATTGCTAAATCAAATTTAGCCCAGTACGTAGACCAAGTGTGCTTTATTCACAATACTTACGATCAAATCCAACCTGCCCTTAGGCGAGCTGGTGTAGAGGCAGCAGATGCCATCCTTTTTGATTTAGGTGTCTCATCTATGCAGCTTGATCAGGTGGATCGGGGATTTTCCTACTCGCAAGCCGCGCCACTTGATATGAGAATGGATCAAAGTACTCCAACTACAGCCGCCATAATTTTAAACACCTATACCCATGGTCAGTTAGCTAAATTGCTACAAAACTATGGGGAGGAAAAATTTGCCAGCAAAATTGCCGAAAATATTATTAAAGCTAGAGATAAAGCAGCTCTAAATACCACCAAAGAGTTAGCGCAGATAGTTAAAGACTCAATCCCAGCTCCCGCACGGCGCACCGGTGGAAACCCTGCAAAGCGAACCTTTCAAGCACTTCGGATTGAGGTTAATCAAGAGCTAGCAATATTAGAGCGGGCTATCCCAGCGGCACTTTCCGCCTTAACTATTGGTGGCCGCCTAGTTGTTATGTCCTATCAGTCATTAGAGGACCGAATAGTTAAAAACCATTTTATGCAGGCATGTAAATCTAAAACACCATTGCAGTTACCAGTTGAGCTGCCAGATTCAGCAGCTAGTTACAAGTTGCTTATCAGTGGCAGCCAAGGTGCTGATGAGGTTGAGCAGGATCTAAATCCGCGCTCGCAATCAATGAGACTTAGAGCGATTGAGCGGGTGGCTGCCTAATGGCGATATTTGAGTTAGCACCGGCAATTGAGATCTCACGCAAAATAGTTAGAGAAAAAACAAATCAAGTGGTGCTGCGATTAGTGCCAGATACTAAAACTGGGCAGGTAGCAGCAGATCGTACCTTTGGCTTGTTCCTAGTTGGTATATTTACAATCGGTCTCCTAGCTTTACTGGTGATAAATACAGCACTCGCCGAAGATGCATTTGTACTTCAAGATTTAAAACAACAGGCGCAGATTCTGACCGATCAACGCGAAGCCATTTTGCGTGAGTTAGCTGCCAAATCATCACCAGATAAATTAGCTCAAAATGCAATTGATCTTGGCATGATTGCTTCAAACAAAATTCATTTCTTAGATTTATCAGTGGGTAAGTAATGAATCATCAACAATTAGTTCAAGATAGAATTCGAAAAATTGTAGCAATTGCAATTGTAATTTTTTTGCTTTTTGGGCTCAGATTAATTGAGATACAAGCAATACGCGCAAAGGGTTATGTTGAGCGAGCAGACAATGAATTAAGTAAATCAGCCACCTTACTTGCACCACGAGGTGCTATTTATGATATCAATGGGATCGAGCTTGCTCGAAGCATTTCAGCGATTAATATTGCAGTTGATCAAACTGTCGTTAATGATCCGGTAAATGCAGCAATGGTGGTTGCGCCAATTCTTGGGATGAATCCAACAGAGTTGCTGCCAAGTCTTACTGGTCAAAAACGCTATGTCTTAATTGCTAAAGATGTGCAGCCATCTGTTTGGCGGGATGTAAATGATGCTATTAATTCTTATAACACCAGGGTAATTAAAACGAAGAGTGATCTAAATAAACGCATAGGTGGCTTTGTTCCAGAGCGCAGTTACATCCGAGATTATCCAAGTGGAAAATTAACCGCTTCACTTATTGGAGTTATAAATGATCAAGGTATTGGTTCCGGTGGACTTGAAAGCAGTTTAAACGGCATCTTATCTGGGACAAATGGCAGATATATATATGCAAATGGTCGTGGAAATATCATTCCCGGTTCTGAAGAAATAAGAGTTGAAGCCAAATCAGGTACGAGTATTCGCTTAACTATTGATCGTGATGTTCAATGGGTAGCCCAAAACGCGATTAGCCAAGCGGTTGCATCCTCTAAAGCAAAATCAGGCACAGTAATTGTGATGGACCCAAAAACTGGTGAAATTCTTGCGCAGGCAAGTGCGCCTACCTTTGATCCAAATGTTCCAAGCTCAATCACCGTTGATAAATTAAATAATCCATCTGTGCAAGAGGTTTATGAACCAGGATCAACTGGCAAAGTAATTACCGTGGCAGCTGCGATGGAAGAGGGATTAATTACACCTGAAACTGTATTTTCAATTCCATATTCGATAAAGGTATCTGATGGTGTATTTCACGATCATGAAAGGCACCCTACCCAAAGGCTAACCACTACTGGCTTATTAGCAGTTTCTAGCAATACTGGGTCTATTAAAATTGGTCAAAAACTGGGTAAGGATAATCTATACAAGTATTTGACTAAGTTTGGAATTGGTCAAAGTACAAATTCGAAGTTACCCGGTGAATCTGCGGGAATATTACACCCGGTTGAGAAATGGTCTGGTACATCACTTCCAACAATTTCATTTGGTCAGGGTTACTCGCTAACAGCTATGCAAGCCACCTCAGTTTTCGCCACAATTGCCAATAACGGAGTGAGAGTAAAGCCATCAATTCTCGCTGGAGTCGTTAATGAAAGTGGAAATTACACACCCGCCGGCCCAAATGAATCAACTAGAGTTTTAAGTGAGCAGACAGCCATAAATATGAGAGCGATGATGGAGAATGTTGTTTCAAAAAATGGCACAGCCCCCTCTGCCGCAATTAATGGCTATCGCGTTGCAGGTAAAACAGGTACCGCCGAAAGGTATAACACGATTTGTAAGTGTTATAGCGGTTACACCGCATCATTTATTGGATTTGCACCAGCTGATCAACCAAAGTACGTAGTTAGTGTGACTATTCAAGATCCAAAAGGAATGCATTGGGGTGGTGTGCTAGCTGGTCCAGTATTTAAGAAAGTTATGGAGTTTGTCCTGCAAAATCAACGAGTTTCACCTACTGCTGAAACCAAAACTTTTTACTCCTTAACCGAGGCAGCTTTAAGGCAACGCGATAAAATTACTCCAAAGAGTGGGGCATGATAAATGAACGCCAGGCCAGCAAATATCACGCATAAATCTCTCCCTACTTTCGATAAAAATATTTTTAGTGAAGATATCAAAATTTCTGGAATTGCAATTAATGCTGACCAAGTAGTTCCAGGTGACCTATTTGTTGCTTTAGCTGGGCAAAAAACTCATGGCGCCAATTTTGTGGACAAAGCTATTAAAAATGGTGCTGTGGCAGTGCTAAGTGAGAGAGAACTAGAACTTTCGATTCCAAGCTTTATTCATTCTTCACCTCGGCAAATCTTAGGAGAGTTATCAGCCTGGGTTTATGAAAGACCATTCACCAAACTGACGGCAGTTGGAATTACAGGTACAAATGGAAAGACCACAACTAGCAACATACTTAATCAGATCTGGCAATTAAGTGGATTTAAATCAGGATTAATTGGAACATTAGGAGTGGAAGTTGGTGGTGACACGCTTAAGGGATTAAGAACAACTCCAGAAGCAGATGAGTTACAAGCTTTAGCTGCTCTGATGGTAAGTAAGGATGTAAGCCATTTAGTGATGGAGGTAAGCAGTCACGGTCTTGACCAACAAAGAGTGCAAGGCGCAAAATTTAAGGTTGTTGGATTCTCAAACCTAACTCAGGACCACTTGGATTATCACAAAAATATGAGTAACTACTTTAACGCGAAAGCAAAACTATTTACTAAAGAGTATGCAGAAAGTGCAGTAATTAATATCGATGATCAACACGGTTTACAACTCAGTAAACAGGTATCAATTCCCATTCAAACAGTCTCCCGTAATAATAAAAATGCAGATTGGTACTATGAAAAAATCGAATCCAAGATCGATGGCTTTGAGGTAGATATAAATAGTAAAGATGGAAAGAAGATAAGTGGAAAGTTATCTTTAATCGGAGAATTCAATCTCGATAATCTGTTACTAGCAGTTGCACTTGCAAGTATTGCTGGACTTGACGAAGATAAAATCTCAGCGGCAATCGCAAAGTTGAGGAGTGTTCCTGGTAGATTGGAACAAATTAAAAACGGTCAAGGATTTACTGCATTAGTTGACTACGCGCATACCCCTGATGCTGTGAGTAGAGTTTTGGAGATAGCCGGAAAAATTACGAACGGTAAAGTGATTGCTGTTTTAGGTTGTGGTGGAGATCGAGATACTTCCAAGCGCCCAGTAATGGGACAAGCTCTTTTCACCGGCAGTGATATAGCAATCTTTACAAGTGATAATCCGAGAAATGAATCTTCAGATGAGATTCTCAAGGCTATGGTGGCCGGAATTGATCTTGCAGAGAAAGGTTTTGTAATTAAGGATCGTCGGGCAGCAATTGATTTTGCAGTAGCAGTGGCATCTGAGGGTGACTGTGTATTAATTCTAGGAAAAGGACATGAAAGTGGGCAAGAAGTAAATGGGATTGTTACCCCATTTGATGATCGTAAAGAGCTAGCTGATGCAATAAAGCGAGTGTTAAAAAGATGATTAAGACTACAGCCGCAGAACTTGCAAAAATTCTTTCGGGTAAATTAGAGAATCTGCCCGCAGATACTGTTATCGATCAATACCCAGTGATTAGTTCGAAGAATGCACAAAGTGGAACGTTTTTTGTTGCATTTGAGGGAGTAAATGTTGATGGGCATTCCTTTGTTGAGGATGCAATTAGATCTGGTGCAAAATTTGCTTTAGTTTCAAAGAGCGTAAATGCTCCATCGATAGTCGTGGCAGATGTTAGCCAAGCACTTTTAAATTTGACCCATTTTGTAAGAACTCAACTATCTGAAATGAAAGTCATTGGTATCACTGGCTCACAAGGTAAAACTACAACAAAAGAATTTTTGTACTCAATCTTGAAATCTGCAGGTGAATGTATTGCCACAGAGGCAAACTTTAATACCGAGATTGGAGTTCCATTAACTCTTTTAAGGTGTAACGAAAAAACCAAATTTTGCATTGTTGAAATGGGGGCTAGGCACCTAGGAGACATTGCAAAATTGACCAGGGTTAGTGCACCAGATGTGGGAGTTGTATTAGTTGTTGGCTCGGCCCACATAGGAGAATTTGGATCAGTTGAAGCGATTGCAAAAACTAAATCAGAATTAATCACAAATTTGTCAGCTGGAAAATCTGCAGTTCTTGGTACTTACGATTATTGGACTCCAAAAATGGCTGAAAATCTACCTCTTGAAGTAATAAGTTTTGGTGAAGCAGCAATGGTCAGAGCCGCAGATATTCAATTACCCGGCGGTTATGCCCATTTTGACCTTGTAACTCCAAATGGACGAAATGCTGTATCACTACAATTATTGGGCGAGCATCAAATACCAAACGCGCTTGGAGCAGCTGCAGCAGCGTTTGCACTTGGAATTAGTAATGAAGTTATTGCACTTGGACTTACAACTGCAGAACTTGGCAATAAATGGCGTATGCAACTAGAAGAATTAGACGGCTTAAAAATAATTAATGACTACTACAACGCAAATCCTGAGAGTATGAAAGCCGCTCTTAAAACCTTGGTTTTACTAAGTCAGGAAAATGGCGGGTCATCTTGGGCAATTCTTGGGAAAATGCATGAGCTAGGCGTAATTGAAGAGCAGGCACATAAACAAGTGGCAATGTTCTGCCAGGAAATTGGGGTGGATCACCTGATTAGTGTGGGTACTGACCTATATAAGCTCTCTAAAAGCGAATCAAATTTGAAAAACATGGTGGTGCATGAGTGTCCAAGTACTGATGCTGTTTTAGAGTTAGTCAGTAATTTCTCATATGGGGATGTAGTTTTGCTGAAAGCTTCAAGATCTGAAAAATTTGAGGAAGTTGCAGATTTAATTATCAACAAATGGAATGGAGAACGGGCGTGAGAGGAATACTTCTTTCTGGTGCAATCGCTTCCATATTTGCTTTTTTTGCAACTCCATTATTAATTAAATTGCTTTCTAAGAAAGGTTACGGGCAAATTATTCGAGATGACGGGCCTACCTCTCACCAGGTAAAACGTGGGACTCCCACTATGGGAGGTTTGGTTTTAATAGCAGCGGTGGTTGTTGGATATGGACTCAGTCACTTAATTAATGGTGTCCCAACTACTACATCTGCGCTGTTGGTGATTGCTTTAATCGTTGGTTTAGGCTTTGTAGGGTTTCTAGATGATTACCTTAAAGTTGCGAAGCAAAAATCACTTGGCTTAAATGCAAAACAGAAGTTATTTGGCCAGGCAGTCGTTGCGGGCGGTTTTGCCTACGCCGGATTGCAATTTCCAGATCAGAGCGGATTAACACCAATTTCTTCCTATCTTTCTACGGTGCGCGACACCTCAATAAAGATGGGAATTGTTTTAGTAATTGTCTGGGTGATTTTAATGGTGCTTGGAACAAGTAATGGAGTTAATTTAACTGATGGTCTCGATGGACTGGCAACGGGTGCTGCAGTTATGGTGTTTACAGCATTTATCTTAATTGGGGTTTGGGAGTTTGGACAAAGTTGCGCTGTCTCACCTGGACTTAAGTGTTATGCAGTTCGTGATCCACTTGATTTAGCAGTGCTTGCAGCAGCTCTAGCTGGTGCTTGTGGTGGTTTTTTATGGTGGAATGCTTCACCAGCAAAGATTTTCATGGGAGATGTTGGCTCATTAGCGTTAGGCGGTGCCCTAGCAGGGTTAGCAATAACACTAAGAATTCAATTATTGCTGGTAGTTCTTGGATTTATTTTTGTGTTAATTACATCATCAGTAATAATTCAAGTCGCATATTTTAAAATAACTGGTGGCAAAAGAATTTTTAAAATGGCTCCGTTACAGCACCATTTTGAGCTAATTGGTTGGGG
>SXGR01021672.1_pt1 | contig 13555 bp, 13 predicted proteins | sample 3174711 | NCBI WGS metagenome assembly SXGR01 (sample SAMN11356860, study PRJNA531348) | freshwater metagenome | isolation source: freshwater sample F1-60 | place: China: Fuxian Lake, Yuxi | collected 2017-12-25
GACGCGCTAGCTTCAGGTGTTAGTAATCGAAAGGTTGTGGAGGTTCAAGTCCTCTCCTGGGCACCATTAAGACTCACTGCCAATTCGGCTGACTAAATCCAAAAAGATCTCAATACTCATCCGGGACTTGAACCGAGAGGTTCACAAAATGCGCAGCATTTTGGACGCCCGCTTTTCAGGGCGCCCCGCCTTTACAATGTTTCCGGAATTAACCCCAAATCGTGTTCTTTAGGGCTCCTCTGACTGCTCGCAGATAAAAGTTCAATTATACGTACCATTGGATTGGATATAACTTTTTTCAACTTTCCACTTGACCGAAGCCTCTCACCACATTTGCTACATTTCCTTTCCAGCGTCGCCGAAATGGCAGCGCTACCTTGGTCGAAGCAATCGGTTCCGCATAATTTGCATGTCATGCACAGAATGCGCGCTTTAAGGTGAGGCAGCGATTTTTGAGCCATATACGTACGAACTTGATGTTCATCCAAAACTATTCCATCAATCTCAACGGAGCAAAACGTATCATCGATCGTAGCCTTCTCCCCATCTTGATTGAATGCGTGAACATGAATCCCAGATTCCTGTAACCCTCTAGAATTCCAAAATATAGATGTATTTGATCCCCATATTTGAATTCCCCCTCTATAGTCGCTCTGACTGATTTTTAATTTCTTTTTAGATTTTTTGGTTATTGGTTTTCTATAAAATGGGAGAATTCTAATTGCAGCTAATGGATTGCCTACTGCAATATCAATATCACGAAAGTTTTTTCCACAACTTGAGCATAAATGTGATTTATGTGGGTGCAAGCTGAACCAGTCCCTATCTAGATGGGAATATCCACAATAACTACAATAAATGGCTTTTGGTTCATATCCAAATATATTAGATATGGCAAAATAGATGGCATCTAATTCCTTAATTTCGATTACCATTCCTTTGTATTTCAAATTTACTTGTCTAAATGTCGCGTCAACTGTTTTATGGTCACCAACTTTCTTTCTAGCATGAACATGTATTCCCCTATCTAAATTCAGCATTGTTGTGTCAAATATTGGCGGCATAGCTCCCCAGAGCGCAATGCCTCCTGGATAGTCTTCAACACATATGGATTTTATCTCACTAGTTGTCACGGGTTTTACTTCGGAATATCGGCACTTTTCAGCGCGTACACCATACTTGGCTGTTGCATCAGCTTTATGTGAAATACACCAATATTTGGTTCCACCATCCCGTCTTTTCCCAATTTTTACTATTGAGCATGCGATTCTATGGTCAAACTTGAGTTCTTCCTGATACATGACTAGTGTGTCACCTTGAGACTTGCTAACCATTCTCTTAATTTCCCTATTTCTTTTTCACCTACTTCTGATCCCCATCTACCAACAACCTCTATAGGAGAATTTCCTTTTTTCTTCAATATGTCACTGAGCACAGGAAGAGTATCTTTTCTCCCTAACTCTATTTCTTCATCCGATTCTATTGCCAAAAGATTTCTACCAATTATGTAGTTAGTAATTCTGCTTTCGAAAGTTCTGTGATCGTCAAGTGGATGCTGCATTCCTGCCCCATCTACAATGATATTTCCAGTTAATTCTCCATTCGAGAGCTTTTTTAGCCTTAAATTCGGGTACTCATCATAAGCCTGAAAGGCACTTATTTTTCGATCCACTTCAAAACCACCCATAACATACTGATTGGCTCCTTTAACTTTCCCTGATATCACAAATATGTGATCACCTTCGTGAAGCTGCTTACGGAAATCCGGTCGGCAAGCACCAAATGTCGGAATTGGACCAAGATACGGGTCCTTAACATGCTTACCTAATTGCGGGTCATACCCATGTCTAGTAATAAATATTTTCCCAATCATAGTAACCGCGCCTCACTCGAATTAAAGCTCCAGTCAACCCGCTGTTTCAATCTGTTTCCTTGATGCGACTCCAATAGTCCTTCGCGCTGAAGCCGTCCAACAACTACACCAGGAGAGATATCGATAGCCTCAGCAAATTCATGTATCGATTCGTTTGAAAATATTCCAAATGATATAAATTTATTTAGCAAATCAGCTGGTATGAGAGTATTCGAAGCAAATCTATTAGCTTCATCCTCAAATAGTTGCATTTCTGGGTCTACAACATTGTCAGTTAAGTTATCGTCTGCATTATCCATAATAAAATTGTGCTTGGCCTTATGAAGCAACACATGACCCAGCTCATGGAATAAAGTAAACCAAATTTGATCATCTGATTTATAGCGCAATGAAATAGCCACCAAAGCCCGATCAGCATTTAACCATCGTGTGCAACCACTAATACCTGTTTTCGCTAAAGCAGGCTCCCATACAAATGCTACTCCGCATTGAGCTAGTACTAATCGAACTTTTTCAAATCCTTCGTCAACTCTTAGTCTTGTAATACTTCTAATAACTTGCAGAGAATCTACTAATTCCTTTTTGTTATATTCACGAACTTCAATTTGTTCAGCTATTAATTCGACCGCTCTAACCCATGCTGAAATAGCATAATCGTTTGTCGAAAACTTTCGAGTTTGCCTATAAGATACTCGCGACTCTTTCCACACAGAATTCCAACTATCAGGAGACGAAACGCCCAAGAATCGAAGTATTTCTAATACATCCGAAGAAAAGTGCCCGCCGGTTGGATAAATCCAACCACGATCTCTCATCTCCTTAATAGGAAATTGCTGAGCCCAAGAATGCCATCCCTTCGATGTCTGTGCTTCAATATTCCTAGCAGCGATCTCGTCATATTTGCATTGAAGGTTCATCCAGAAATGTGCTGGACGACCTAATACTTTCTCAAAAGCAAAAGCAGTAGCTGTTGAGATAGAAGCTTTTCCACTGCAAATTTCACTTATGGTTTTCGCGGTCAAACCACATCGACGCGAAAGCTCTCGCTGCGACCATCCGAATGCTTCTAAATAATCCAAAACAGTTTCGCCTGGGTGAGCAGCGCTTACGGGCTGATAACTAGTACTATCCATGGGTGTCCTCGATACTCACGATTTGAATTTTCTTGATATTCTTCCATCTTTCTTGTTCGTTCTCGAAAACTATTTCCTCGGCAAAGATTGGTTTGAATAAGAGCCGATAGGGTTGCTTCAGGTCCATAGAAAATATTCCATTTAGCTTTCCTCCCAATTCGTGAATTCTTTCAGGCTTTGATCTTGCAGGCCAAAAGTCATTCAAACTACCAGCCGCATGAAGAGCATCCAGTCTTAACCGAATGTATTTCGCCATCGGTTTGCCAAATCTTGCCAAAAGAAGTGCATCATCTTGCAAAGATGATCTGAGCTTGTTGTTCGATATTATTATTTCCAAAGCGCATTACCAATTTAGTAATTTATATCGTGCTATATTAGTTACCTTAAAGGTAACATATTACCTCGCAAAATGCAATGGTTAAGTTTCGTGGTCGATGTAACGCGCATAAATTCCAACTTCTAGAGGAAGCATTTTGGATGCCCGTTTTGCAGGGCGCCCCGCAGGGGCACCATCAAATCTCAAAGCCAGTTCGGCTGTTCGAACACGAAAAGAACTCAATGTCCGACCGGGACTTGAACCGAGAGGTTCACAAAATGCGCAACAGCGAGGCTCTGGCCGACTGCAATAGCAACCACAATACGGGTGTGACGGAAAAACCGAAGCCTGTCATGTAACCGAACAGTTTTCCGTGTCAGCGATACTTTTGGTGTTGTTTGCAGGAATCGTTGTCGAAAGCAATCGATAGAAAGTCGGGCAATACTCAAGCTTTGTAGGGTAGAGAAACGTGATGAGCAATCGCCAACCCCACGCGCCTCAGGTGCTGGTAAGTGTCAATGCGATCGTAGCGACGAATAAGTGTCCCCGTTTACTGGCTGGACTATCGATATTGAAAAATACCTGCTTTAACCATGAAATGGCTACTCTCCGCAGGAAATGAAACCTGGCTTAGCTCTTTCTTTTCATTCCAGACTGACGCGGATATTGATATTCAGCGGCTTCGGTTCGCCTTCGCCGTGAGAGGTATCCACGGTTACGTTGCGCACGACGGCATCAGCCCTGCCACCTGACGGATTCCGGCGGTTGACGGCTTGCTCCAGGCCAAAGCTTCCGGTCTTGGTCGCGGACCACAATTTGATCAGCTCATCCCGCAGCGCGGCATGGTCTGCGTTGTCGAACTGCACCGTCTCGATGCATTTGGTCAGACGCGAGGCCCGAATGCCCTCGTTGGCCAGCCAGTGCACTTGATCCCTCTGTTGATCGACCTCCTCGTTGGTCATGGGCTCGCCCTGTCTGGATAAAACCTTGCCATGCTGCATTTTCGGCACCGCCCGGTGATGCAAGGCCACTACTTCCCAACGATTATTAAACACTGGTGAGCCGGAACTGCCTGGCTCAGTATCGCTGGAATACCACAGGAAGGGATCCAGATCAGTGCCATTCTCAAGATGCAACAAATTGCTGTTGTGCACCACCACGGTTTTCATGCGACCCTGGGGATGCTGGATGATATTCACCGCATCGCCGATGCGTATCTTGCCCTCGCGGGGAATGAGTGGATGAAAGCCATAAGCAGACAGACCTGCACCAGCCATGGATTCGGGACGCACGGCAACCAGCGTGAAGTCCAACGCTTTATCGGTGAGAAAAAAGCGCTCCGGATCCAGCTCGAATTGCTGCAAGGTTTTGGCATCGCCGAGTTGGTTTGATTCAAAATCCAGCTCAAGGCTGGAAGACTCGGCGGTAGCCACATCAGGGAGCACGTGGTTGTTGGTCATCATCAAATCGAGACCCACCAGGAATCCGGTGCCAAACTCCGATTCGAAACGGACGTTTACCCGACCCACCGACGCTGCCGCCTGCAACCCGGCCTCAAAAAACTCAATGGTAAGGAAGTCGCGGCTGATGCCAGTGACCGCCTCCAACCCGGCCAAGGCATTCTTGGTTTGTTGCTTGCGCAGCCTTGAGAAATGCTCCGCCAGTTCCCGTTCGCGCTGCCGGTATAGCTGGTTCCGCTGCTCTGAATCAACATCAATTGCCTTTCCCTGGCTTATCAGTTTCGCCACCTTGTTAATCGCGCGGGCGCGGTTCTCATAGCGTGCAACGGCATCTTTGTAGGATTTATTCTTGAGTATCCTCGAGAACGTCGTCATTGGGTGGTCTCCGACTTCTGTCTGGTTTTATTGTAAAGCCAAGTTGCTACAATCCCTGACCGAATGAGTATACATCCATAAACCACAGAATCCGGAGAGCGCGACATGGAGAAGATAAGTTACGAACACTATCTGGCAATGCTGCAAAACATTGATATGTCAGATGAAGACCTGATGGAATATTCAGTCGTCGAGCCGGGCAAGGGCATGGAAATACAGATTCGTCCCAATCCCGAACGCGTCGACATGTCCGCAGAACAACTGCAACGTGAGAACGCCATGAAAATCGGCAATGGAATTGCCCGTTGGCGTCGACGCTCTGCGTTTAGCCGGCGCAGCAAAACCGAAAACCTGCCGGTACTGGTTTCAGAAGGAGACAGCTGGTTTCAGTTCCCCTTTCTGATCGAGGATGTGATCGATCATCTGGGCAAGGACTACCTGATCTGGTCCCTGTGCGCGGCCGGTGATACTGCTGACAACATGGTGCACGGAGATCTGGCTCAGGGCAAAACCGAGTACATGGCGGCGCTGCACAAATTCAAGAGTAAGGTTAAAGGCTTTCTGTTTTCAGGTGCCGGCAACGACATCATCGGCGAAGACCCGGAGACGGCAAAGCCTGTGCTCACGAATTTGTTGAAAGACTTCAACGGCGACGACACTGACATTATCGGCCACATCGATTCTGAAAAACTCAATGCTGCCCTCGCCAAGCTAAAGACTGCCTATGAAACCGTGATCACCAATGTGCGCGCCGAGTTTCCAAGTCTGCCGATTATCATTCACGGTTATGACTATGTGTTCCCGTACCCTGAGAATCCTGCCGATCCCAGAGATCCCCGACATACCACTAAGGAAAAGTGGCTAGCTCCTCCCATGATGGCACGCAACATCCAGAACCAAGCTCTGCGACGGAACATCATTAAGCACATGCTGGACAGGTTGTATGCAATGTTGGAAGAACTGGCTGGCGATTCCACTGTCACTAAAGTGTGGGTGGTGAATTGTCGTGGCGCCATGCCAGCGGTGTCCGACTGGGTGGACGAGATTCACGGAACTTCTCAGGGTTTTGCGAAGGTAGCAGAACGTTTCCGCACAGTAATTCGCAATGCCGGGATCGTCTAGATCAGGTATCAATGAGCGGATAGTCGGATAATGACGTTCAACCCGGCAAAACCATAACAGCAGTACCAATAAAAATAGTGTGGAGTGATACATGAAACCCCAGCCCCTGATTCGAAGCCTGATACTCGTTGTTATACCTTGCCTGACTTTTGCTGCGGAAGATTATCAAGTGCCGAAAACGGAATGGGGATTGCCTGACTTGCAGGGGGTATGGAATTTTTCTTCCAATACGCCCATGCAACGTGCTTCCGAATATGGCACTCGGCGATATTTAACTGATGAAGAAGTCGCGCAGATGCAATCCAGGTCTGCGGCAAACGATGAGGCTTCTGATGCTGCCATTCCAGGTACTGGTGTGGATGAAGCGTACAATGACTTCTGGATTGAAAGTGCCGGTTTAGGTGGACCTGGACTTACTTCGCACATCATCTATCCCGAGAACGGCAGATTACCGGCGCTGCAAGAGTCTGCTTACAGGACACCACCGGGGCAACTGCCAGAACGCCCGGTGCGCACTGCGCTTGGCGTAACATTTGGTACCGATGGCCCGGAAGATCGACCCTTGTCTGATCGCTGCCTGGTTGGCTTCAATGCCGGTCCGCCGGTTTCTCCCAGTTTCTACAATAACAATCTGCAGATAATTCAGAACAGGGATCATGTGGTGATCATCACGGAGATGATTCATGACGCCCGCATCGTGCCTCTGGACTCTCGTCCGCATGCGCCGGAAACTATCGGTTTCTGGAGCGGCGACTCTCGTGGCTACTGGGAAGGCGAGACTTTGGTGGTTGAAACCCGAAATTTTAACGGTCTCACCAATTCGTTTTCCACGTTGGGAAGTTCCGAAGACAAATTCCTGACCGAAAAATTTACGCGCGTCACTGCAGACAGAATTGACTATGAGTTCACTGTTGATGACCAATCGACATTCAGTGACAAGATTGTGGGACTCATTCCCATGTACAAGGTGTCAGGCCTTGTTTACGAGTATGCCTGTCATGAAGGCAATTATGGCATGCTGAACATCTTGCGCGGCGCGCGAGTTGCAGAGCAGAGCGACGAACAATCGGATCCACAAAGCCGCACCGGCGCACGGTAAAAATCCGGCTGGTTAAATTCGCAATGGCAGGAACAGCAATTCAATGCCCACATCCGCTTCAGCAAAGCACTCGATTCCTTGCTCTCCTGCCCGACATTCTGAAAAATTGTCTGAAGCGACTGATTTAGGTAGACTGAACTGCTTCCAAACTTCCTCAATCGCTTCCAGCAATCAGACAAGATGTCAGCATGCCAAGTTCGAGTGGATTCATCACCGTTATATCCAGCCTTCTGAAAGTATCCGCTGACGGTAACAGTGCTACCCGACCCGGATTGCAGCGATTACTCCTATTGCGCGCTTTCGTAACCCTTGCCAGTCTGCTGGGTCTGTTTCTGTTTCATTCGGTATCCTCACTGGACATACCCTTTGCATTTATCTATACATTGTCAGTCGCAATTTTCGTAACAGTGATACTTGGATACTGGCGGCTTTCCAAATCCTGGATCGTTAGCAATGCCGAATTGTTCGGCCACTTATTGATAGACGTACTGTTTCTGGTTTTGTTGCTGATTAACACGAGCGGCGTCGGCAATCCGCTTATTTCCTATCTGCTCGTGCTCCTTGCAGTGAGTGCAACTCTGTTGCCGCGTTCACTAGTATTCATTTTTGCCCTGGGTACTGTGCTGCTTTACAGTTCATTCATGCTCGCTGATCTGAACACCGAACACGACATGCATATCAATGCGGCAAGCGAGGAAACGACCTTTCAGCTGCATCTGGTTGGCATGTGGGTCATCTTTCTGGTCAGCGCCTTGTTGATCACTTTTTTTATTACCCGCATGGCAGAAGCAATCAGGGATCGCGAGTTGAATCTCGCGATCGCCCGAGAGGCAGAAATGAGTAGCGAACAATTGGTGGCAATTGGAACCCTGGCTGCCGGCACCGCTCACGCTCTTGGCACACCGCTCTCTACGATGGCCGTACTGTTGTCTGATCTGGACAAAATGGAATCAGAAAACCTGACTCCAGCAAGAATCAAGGAGGACATCACTCTGCTGCGACAACAGGTGAATCGTTGCAAGCATTCACTTACGCAACTCACGTTGTATTATAACAAGGATAATTCGGAGCAGGATGCGCGGATACATCTGTCGGAACTGATGAACGACATAAAAGGTTATGTCACCAATGTGCATCCGTCAGCCACAATTACTTTCACCACAGATTCCGCACAAGATCCATTTGTCGCGGCCAATCCAAGCTTTCGCCATGCGGTGATAAATATTATAGAGAACGCAATCAGGGCATCGACGTCTCACGTTGAAGTAACCAGCAAGGTACTTACGGGAAATTCCCGTCAATTGGAAATTTCCATAAAAGATGATGGCCCCGGCATACCAGCCGAAGTGATGGAGCGCGTCGGTCAACCATTTATTTCCATGAACAAGGATCATATGGGGCTTGGCATTTATTTGGCTAATGCCGCAGTGCAGCGGCTTGGCGGGAGCATTGAGATGTTCAATGTCAAAAACTCCGGAGCACAGACCACTATCAGAATACCACTCCCGGAACAGGTTTAGGGTAAACCTCAGGTATCAGTTTAGATGAACTCGTCACACGTACTGCTGGTGGAAGACGACGAAGTGTTTGCGCAAGTTGTTGGCAGGTCACTCAGTCGCCGAGGTTACAGAGTGACCCATGCTGTGGATGTGGAACGGGCGTCTGCACTGATTGAAACTGAGGCATTTGATCTGGCGATTCTTGATCTGAACCTGGGCAAGAAATCCTCACTGGAGCTGATCAAGCCACTGAAGCACAAATATCCGCAGATAAAGATATTGATATTAACTGGCTTCGCAAGCATTACCACCGCCGTCGAGGCGATAAAGTTGGGTGCAGATAATTATCTGGCAAAGCCAGCCGACGCGGATGAAATCCTCGCTGCTCTGCTGGCTGAACCGAAATCCAGGCAATCGGAAAATTCGGCACAGCACGTTTTGGAGCCGATGTCCGTACGCAGACTGGAGTGGGAGCATATTCAAAAAGTATTGCAGGAACACAATGGCAATGTCTCGGAAACTGCCCGCCAATTGAAGATGCATCGCCGCACACTGCAACGCAAACTGCTGAAAAAACCGGTTTCAAAATAGGTCTTCAATACCAGAACCTTAACCCCGCCACCCAATGCGTCTCCCTGTCATCTTTTCCAAGAGGCAACAGCCTGGCAGTTTCCCCGAACACTGCCGCGCGCTCCAAGCCAATATACGGAGCAAACTGCCGGCTGAATTCATAACGCAGACGCATTCCAGCCTCCAGAGTTGATGCACCCTTGCCCCGTCCTGCAGCAATATCGGATTTTCCGTATGCTTTGAAATCGAGTCGAGGTTGCAAGATCAGCCTCTGCGTAAACAGCAGATCGTATTCGGCTTCCAGCTCAAAAGCGGAGCGACCACTATTTCCGATATGAATATTGGTTTCCAGATCGAACCAATATGGAGCCAGGCCTCTCAAACTGATCGTCGCCCAACTTCGGTTCTCATCTTCTATCAGATCCTGCGTCGCGCCCAGTCGCAAATTCCAGAAGGGGCTTACGGCATGTGACCAGAGGAAATCGATCTCCGCCCGCTCCAGGGTATTGCCGACTAATTCGGCTTCAGCGTTTATCATGAATCTGTAGTAGCTATTGCCTCTCCAGAGCCGGCCTTCCAGTTCGGTCGCCTCGAATTTTTCGTGACGCACATGTTCCAGCCGATCCATCCAGATACCAGTGAATGTCAATTCATCGGCCATGTGTGCGTGCTGTCCTTCGGAAAGCACGTAGGGCCCGGTTGTGCGCGTATGGCCGTTGGAATAGGCGTGCGGGTCACGCAAAGTGCCGGGTGCAGCCACAGTGTGGTCGGAGTGATCGACTGCAGTAGCCGGTGCCAAAGGAGCTGTTTCAGCATTATGCGCCTGATGCTCAGCGGCGCTGGTTGCAGCCGGCTCCGCTGGTTCTGGTGCACTATGACTCTGGTGGTCATGTTGCACCTCCTGTGTATTCTCGTTTTGTGTAACCTCGTTTTGTGCGACCCCGTCTTGAGCAACCACGGCGCTCATGCCAGACATACAGAATACGAAACCCAACCAATGAGAAATTCTCGATGTCTTTTTCATGACACCACCACTTCGCGCATCATGCCCGCTTCCATGTGAAACAGCAGATGGCAGTGCCATGCCCAGCGACCCAGCGCGTCGGCAGTAACCCGGAACGCCATGCGCTGTGCCGGTTGTACCGAGAGAATATGTTTGCGCGTCATGAAATTGCCGTTTTCGTCTTCAAGAGCGCTCCACCTGCCGTGCAGGTGCAAGGGATGCGTCATCATCGTGTCGTTGTGGAGAATGACACGCAGCCGTTCGCCATGACGAAAGTGAACGGGCGTGGACTTGCCATACTCCAGTCCGTCGACTGACCAGCTGTAACGTTCCATATTACCAGTGAGATGCAGTTCGATTTCACGACCAGGATCCCTGACATCGACTTCACCTTGCAGACGGTGAAGATCGGCATATGTGAGAACACGGTGTGTTGCTTCCCTGAGGCCGATACCGGGATCATCCAGATTGGTGCGAGGCGTATCGACGCGCATATCGGTGCTCGGACCGAACTCGGAACTGGCATGACGCGCCAGCGGCTGGTTCACCGCTGGCATGCTATGGGATGCATGATCGCCGGTCGCAGCCATACCCGACTCATGGGAGCCAGTTCCCATCATGTCCACCATGCTCAGCCATTGCGGTTCTCGCTGCGGCGGGATTGCCGCAGAAAGTCCAGCTCGCAACGCCAGCGTGCCGCGGGCATAGCCGGTACGCTCCATGGTTTCAGCGAAAATCGTATAAGCATCTTCGGTAGGGCGCACAACGACGTCGCAGGTTTCGCCGGGTGCACAGCGAAATTCATCACAGGTCACGGGTTCCACATCAACTCCATCAACCTGCACTACGGTCATGGGCAAGTCAGGAATTCGGAAATCGAAAAACGTATTGCCTGCGCCATTGATTACGCGCAATCGGACGGTCTCACCCTTCGCGAACAGGCTGGTGGCATTACTCGCCGGTGTCGTGCCATTCATCAAATAGGTGAGTGTCGCTGCGGAAAGATCAGCGAGATCCGTTGGCTTCATGCGCATTACATCAAACATCTCGCGTTTGCTGATCGCGCTGCCGAGACCGTCGCGGGCAATTTCCCGGAGCAGCTGCGGAAACGTCGGTTGGTTGAAATTGTACAGATGTCCCTTGGTCTTCAGTTTCGCGAATGCGTAGTCCGGGTTTTCATCAGTCCAATCTGAGAGCAGGATGACATGATCGCGATCTGTCTTGATGGTTTCGCCTGCCCTTGGCTGCACGACGATCGCGCCATACATGCCGCGCATTTCCTGAAAGCCAAAATGCGCGTGATACCAGTAGGTGCCACTTTGTTGCACACGAAATCGGTACTGGAACGTTTCATTGGGGGCAATGCCGTTGAAACTGATGCCAGGTACGCCGTCCATCTGGTAAGGAAGTATTATGCCGTGCCAGTGGAGAGCAGTAGGCTCGGTCGTTCTGTTGGTGACATTGATAACGATATCGTCACCCTCCACCCAGCGCAGAGTGGGCGCCGGAATGGAACCATTGATCGCGCGACCGATTCGCAGTTTACCGGTAAAGTTAACCGGCAAGTCTTCGATGACCAGATTAAACTCCTTGCCACTGAGAACCTCGGCACGATTGGTATTGAGTAGTGAGTCAGTCGTCGCTCCTAGTTGCCGACTCCAACCAAAGGAGCCGAGCACACCGCCGCCGATCAGGCCTTGCACGAAACGGCGCCGCGAACGATCTAAGTTCAAAAGTGTTGGATGATAATGCTGTCTATTCGGAAGCTTGATTTGCATTGAATTACTCCTGCCATTGCCCAAAGAAGCCTTAGCCTCGGATCAAAACGCTGGAAATGCAGGGTCAGATCGATCTGCGATCTATTTATCGAGAGATGACTGCGGTGATTGCTGTTACTGGAGTAGACGCAGCAGCAGCAACTCATTCAGAAACAGGTTCAGAGATGTATACAAAAACTGCTAAAGCGAGCGAAAGCTCTCCGCATTTCCCGATGACGCAGGGAACAGACCCTGTTCAGGAAACGATGGGTGGTCGAAACGGATTGTCAATGCGGAAGGAGGCGTCCCTGTCAGCGGCGCTCGCGCTCCGATGGGACAGAACTTTGTCGTTGGATTGCACGGCGAGTATGCCAACCGATGAACAGTGATTCAGACAATCCATGCAACTTTCTTCACAGTCCATCGACTGATGCTGATCGCCGGTGGTAACTGGATCGAGGCAATCTTCAGCATGCTTGTCACCGTGCATTGCTTCGTGTCCGTGGCCGTGATCGTGGTGATGGGTAATGACGGCGTTTTGCTCGACATGCTTGAAGGGTATAACTGCGGCAAAAGCGGCGGTCATTTGCGAAGACAGCATGCAAAACAAGGCAACAAAAAGTATTTTTCGCGATCTTTTCATGTGTATTACAAACTGGATGGCTTCTTCACGGTGAATATTCGCAGTATTAGGCATGAAAAAACAAGGTTGCGCAATTGGAGAGACCATTCAAAACCACGGATTCCTGATCTTGATTGGAATACCAAATGACTCACTGCCTCAAAGATGCATCTGCTTTCTGTATTCAGTTTCCACTTCGACCAGTCTGTCTTTGCCAAAAAATATTTCCTTGCCGACGAAGAATGTGGGTGAGCCAAAGTTGCCACGCGCAACTGATCGACTCGTGTGGTCGAGCAGCGCCTGCTTGATTTCTGGATGTGCAGTGGCTTCGAAAATGGTCCTGGCGGGAAGCCCGGCTTGTTCCAGCGCATTGGTCAGGATCGCCACATCACCCATATTCAATTGCTGCTCCCACATGCCAGAAAAAACAGTATCAACATAAGCCGCAAAAAAATCCTGTTGCTGGGCAAAAACAGCACCGCGCATCATCGTCAAGGTGTTGATTGGAAAAAACGGATTGCGTCTGAAAGCAGCAAGATTGTAATTCTGAATGAAACGTTGCGTCTCCAGCTCCGTGTACTTCCACTTGTTTTCCACGTCGCGGAAGCTTTCCATGGGTGATTTATTTCCGGTAGCTTTGAAGACCCCCCCGAGTAATACCGGCACATATTTAAACCTGGTGCCAAGACGCTGCTCAATCCCCGGTATCACCTTGTGTGCGAGATA
>SXGR01459183.1_pt1 | contig 13549 bp, 13 predicted proteins | sample 3174711 | NCBI WGS metagenome assembly SXGR01 (sample SAMN11356860, study PRJNA531348) | freshwater metagenome | isolation source: freshwater sample F1-60 | place: China: Fuxian Lake, Yuxi | collected 2017-12-25
CAGCGGCTCGTCCAGCAGCACCAGAGACGGCTCCATCACCAGGCAGCGCGCGAGGGCGACCCGCTGGCGCTGGCCGCCGCTGAGCTCGGCCGGGCGGCGATCCCCGAACCCGTCGAGCCCGACCTTGGCCAGCACGTCGGCAACCCGCCGGCGTCGTTCCTCCGCCGCCATGCCGGCGACGCGCAGCGCGTATTCGACATTGCCGTCGACCGTCAGATGCGGCCACAGCGCATAGGACTGGAAGACGATGCCGACGCGCCGGTCCTCCGGCGGAATGTGGACATCATTGCCGGAGACCCGCCGGTCGCCGATGTCGATGCTGCCGCCGTTCAACGTTTCGAATCCGGCGACCAACCGCAGCAGCGTCGTCTTCCCGCAGCCGGACGGGCCCAGGACCGCGAGAAGCTCGCCGTCGGCGACGTCGATCGAGATGCCGCTCAAGACCTCCTGGCTGCCGAAGGACTTGGAAACGCGATCCAGGGTCAGTCGCGCCACGGCAGCGCCCCCTTGGGCATCGCACGCCCGGCGACCAGGGTCGCCAGCATCAACGCCAGCGTCACCACCACCGTCACCAGGGCGAGCGCCGAGGCGTAGGTCGACTCGCCCCCCTGCTCGAAGCCGAAGACGACCACGCCGAGCGTCTCCGCCCCCGACGACCACAGCAGCGCCGAGACCGTGAGCTCGTTGAAGGCGGTCATGAAGACGAGGAAGCCCCCGGCGACCGCCGAGGGCGAGACCACCGGCAGGATGATGGTCCTGAGCCGGGTGAAGAAGCCGGCGCCTGCCACCTGCGCCGCCTCTTCGAGGCCGCGGTCGAGCTGGCTATAGCCGCCGACCACTGGCCTGAGACCCAGCACGAGGAAGCGTGCGACATAGGCGAAGAGGATGATCCAGACGGTGTTGTAGAGGCTGACCCCGAAGAACGGCAGCGGCTTCAGGAAGACCAGGATGGCGGCGATGGCAAGCACGACGCCGGGCACGGCATAAGGCAGCTCGGCGGCGAGATTGAGCAGGCTCAGCAACATCGACCGGCGCCAGACCAGGAAATAGGCGAGCACGACGCTGATGGCGATGATGATGACCGCCGCCGCCGCGGCCAGCAGGAAGCTGTTGACCATCGCCCGCCTCGAGGCGGCGTGGCCGAAGAGGACGAAATCGTAGTTCTCGAGCGTCGCCGATGCGGCGCTCAGCGCCACGCCATAGGCGGGTACCAGCGAGGTCGAGAGCAGGCCGAGGACGGGCAGGCCCAGCATGACCGCCACGGCCAGCCACATGACCCAGGTGACCGGCCGCTGCCAGGCGCCGAGAGCGAAGGGCTGGGTCGCCGCCGACAGCATCATCGTCCGGCTGTCCCCTCCCCGCGTCACCAGTCCCTGCAGGACGATGCCGGAGAGCGCGATCAGGCCGATGACCAGCGCCAGGACCGATACCTCGCTCAACGCCGTCGGCCCGAGCCCGGCCAGACGCTGGTCGATCAGCGTCGGCAGGACCAGGTAGTTGGCGGGAATGCCGAGGAAGGCGGGGATGCCGAAATTGCCGACGCAGGAGACGAAGGAGAGCGCCGTCGCCGCGACCAGGTGCGGGGCCATCAGCGGCAGGATGATCGTCCGAAGCACGGTCCAGGGCCGGCCGCCGGCGGCACGCGCCGCCTCCACCAGATCGCCGGGCAGGCCGCGAAGGCCGGCCCTGAGCGCGAGGAAGACCAGCGGCGCGTATTGCAGGCCGAGGATCAGGATAATGCCCTGGCGGGAGTAGAGCGGGTTCGGCGCCCCCAGCCGCGGCTCGAAGCCGAGGGCTCCCAGCAGCGGGCTGCTGGGCGCCATCACCTGGAGCCAGGCCAGCGCCGTCACCTGTGGCGGGATCATCAGCGGCAGCACGAAGCAGAAGATGAAGGCGCTGCGCAGCCTGGCGTCGGTGAGCGTGACCGTGAGCGCCACGGCCGCGCCCAGCAGCACGGCGACCACGGTGCCGCCGATCGCGACCTCCAGGCTGTGAATGGTCGCGACCCAGGTCGAGGAACGGCCGAGCGCCGCGGCGATGGCATCGAAGGACGGCACGCCCTTCGGCGCCACGCCTTCGGTGAGCAGCCGGCCGAAGGGCAGGATCGAGAGACCTGCAAGAAGAAGGGCAAGGCAGGGGAGCAAGGCACGCTCCCCCGCCCGGCTCGCGAGCCGGACAGTCGTCATCGCGCCGCTAGATAGCGCAGTCCCGCGTCATTCGCCGAACAATTGCGCGAACCGCTTCTTGTCTGCCTCGGTCGTGCTGAGGATGCGCCCGACATCCATGGGCATCAGGTTCACCTCGCCCGGGGGCAGCCCCATCTCGCTGGGCACGCCCGAAAGCGCCGGCATGTAGCCCTGCTTCGCCGCCAGCTTCTGCCCCTTCTCGGAGAGGAGGAAGTCGACGAAGGCGCGGGCGGCGGCCGGGCTGGGCGCGGTCCTGAGGATGGCGACCGGCTCGGTCACCGGCACCACGCCCTCCTTCGGGAAGACGAACTCTACCGGCGAGCCCTTGGCCTTGGCGTTCAGCGCCATGAACTCGACGATGATGCCGTAGGGCTTCTCGCCGCTGGCGACCGACTTGAGCACCGCGCCGTTGCCGCGGGCGGAGACCGTCTGGTTGGCGGCCAGGGATTCGAAGTATTTCCAGCCGAGGGCGGACTGCTGGGTGACCGCGCCGAGCACGATCACCGCCGCGCCCGAATAGAACGGGCTCGGCATGATGATCTGGCCCTTGAGCTCGGGCCGTGCCAGATCGGCCCAGGAGGTCGGCTGGAACTTGGCGCTCTTGTGATAGACGATGCCGCTGGTGATCAGCTTGGTGCCGAAATAGGTGCGGTCGGGGTCGAAGGCACCGGCGGGATAGCCGTCGAGCCTGGCCTCCTTGTAGGCGGCGAGCCGGTTGTCCTTCTTCAGGATCTCCATGCTGACCGCATCTGCGATCAGCAGCACATCCGGGCGTGGCTGGCCGGCTGAGAACTCGGCCGCGAGCTTGGCCAGGATCTCGGTGGTACCGGAGCGGAAGATGTCGACCTCGGTGCCCGGCCGCTCCGCCTTGAACGCCGCCACCGTCTCCGCCGCGTCCTTGTCCGGCTGGGAGGTATAGAGCGTCAGCTTGTCGGCCATCGCCGGCAAGGAGACGGAAAACAAGCCGGCGACGACCAGAGACGCCACGGCGCCGAGACGACAAGCCAATCCGCGCATGCCCGACAACCTCCCTTAAGCTACGGCCGCCTGCCGAATTGAGCGGGTTGCGCCGGCGGCGGTTCCGTATAGATGCCCTGTCGAAGGTTACAGTAGCATTTCACCCGATCAAATCAGTTCGCTCGAGGCCAAAGACGCCATGACCGCAAACCCCTGCCCTGACCCCGTCTTGCGGGAACCCGACCGATGATCCGCCGGGATCCCGTCGACGTGGTCGTGGTCGGCGCCGGGTTCGGCGGTGCCGCCTTCGCCTGGCGCCTGGCGACCCGCGTCCCTGAGATCAGGATCGTCTGCCTTGAGCGCGGCGGCTGGGTCGACCATGCGACCATGCCGCCGACCGGCACCGACTGGCAGCGGGCGACGATGGGCGACTGGGCGACCTATCCCAATCTGCGCCTGAAGTCGAAGAACCCGGCCCCGTCGGCCGACTATCCGATCGACGACGACGGCTCGGCCTTCAAGCCGCTGATGTGGAACGGAGTCGGCGGCTCGACCATCAACTGGGCCGCCCATTTTCCCCGCCTTCACCCCCTCCGACTTCCGCACGCGGACTCTGGACGGCGTCGGCGACGACTGGCCCTTCGACTATTTCGACCTCGAGCCCTACTACGAGGAGAACGACGCCATGGTCGGCGTCTCCGGCCTCGCCGGCGATCCGGCCTACCCGCCGAAGCCCGAGCGGCCGATGCCGCCCCTGCCGCTCGGACGCCTCGGAATGGTCGCGGCCCGGGGGTTCGACAAGCTGGGATGGCACTGGTGGCCGGTCGATGCCGCCGTCAACTCGCGTACCCATGGCGGCCGCGCCGGCTGCAATCATTGCGGCCCCTGCCTGCTCGGCTGCCCGACCAAGGCCAAGTCGTCGGTCGACTCCACCTACTGGCCGAAAGCACTGGCCGCCGGCGTTGAACTGCGCACGCACGCGATCGTCCAGCAGGTCGATATCGAGGGCGGACGTGCGACCGGCATCCGCTATCGCGACGCCGACGGCCGCGACGTGGTCCAACCGGCCTCCTACGTGGTCGTGGCCGGCAACGGCATCGGTACGCCTCGTCTGCTGCTGGCCTCCGGCCTCTCCAGCCCAGCGCTGGGCAGAAACCTGATGTTCCATTCGGCCGCCTACGTCCGTGCCATGTTCGAAGAAGAGCTGGACGGCCCGGTCGGCCCGGTCGGCTGTGTCCTCTACAGTCACGAGTTCTACGAGACCGACGACTCTCGGGGTTTCAAGCGTGGCATCCATCTTCAGGTCACCCGCGAGAACGCGTTGCTGAGCCAGGCGGCGCGGCTTGAGCCGAACTGGGGCGCAGAAGCGCATCGTCTCCTCCGCGAGGAGTTCCGTCACTCGATGACCGTCCTGGTGATGGGCGAGGATCTGCCCGAAGACCACAATCGCGTGACGCTCACGGACAAGGTGGAAGCGGATGGGTTGCCCGGCGTGAAGCTCGACTACACGCTGTCGGAGCACTCGCGAAAGAGCCTCGATTTCGGCATCGCCCGCGCCCAGGAGGTCTTGAGGGCGGCGGGCGCGCATCGCATCCAAACCATTCCGCTGGCTGCGGTGACGGGCTGGCACCTGCTGGGGACCGCGCGCATGGGCACCGATCCCGCGATGTCCGTCACCGACGGGAGGGGCCGCTGCCATGCCGTGCCGAACCTGCTGGTCGCCGATGGCAGCCTGTTCCCGACGGTCGGTGCCGTGAATCCGGGATCGACGATCGGCGCCCTCGGCCTGAAGATCGCTGACGACCTGGCGACGGACCTGGCATGACCCGGGACTTCGGCGCCGCCGTGCTCGACACGCTGCTTCCCGGGGACGCGGTGTTGCCGGCGGCCTCGCTGTCGGGCATCAACATGGCCGGCTGCCTCGCCGCACACGCCCCCGTCTTGCAGGCGATCACCGCTGCCGCCGGCGGCGAAGCCACCTTCGTCTCGAGCGCGCCGGAGGCCAGGGCGGAGCTTCTGCGGGAGATCGACCGGGGGCAGCACGCGCCGGCATTCAAGGCCCTGATCGCCGCCGCGCTCCACGACTACTACAACAGCGACGTCGTCGTGAGCGCGCTCGGATGGCGGCCGGGGCCGCCACAGCCAGCGGGCCATAAGCTCATCGAGCCGGACGCGGCTACTTTCGGGCGCCTCGGCCGCGTGAAGGCCCGACCGCGTCTCTGGCGCTGACCTCCATCAGCCGATCCTCCTCAGTCCATCTTGGCACTTGCATGTTCCTATTTTGTTCCATACCGTTCCTTGCATCATGCAAGCGAAGTTCGATCTGGGCATGGCGGGCGAGATCGGGCGGGTACGAGACCGTCTCTGTGAGGTTTTCGGTCGTCTTCGCGACGCAGCGCGGCCGCCGCCGATAGACCAGTTCGTCAGGTCCTTCATCGGCAGCCGGACGCGGGATCCGGTATCCTTTCGTGCCTTCGGCAACCTCGTCCATCACTTTCCGCGCTGGGTGGATCTCGCCGTAGCGCCGCCCGCGGCGATCGAGCGGATGATCTTCGAAGTCACCTTCGCGGATGTGAAGGCCGAGCGCCTCGGCCCTGCTCTCCGCCTCATCGCCGCCGATCACCCGGACTTCGGCCTGGAATTCCTGCGCAGACGGAAGGTGGCCGAAGCGCTGGCCTGGCTCGAGCGCCTGCCCGGCGTCGGCCGCAAGATCGCTTCGTCGACGCTAAACTTCAGCACCCTCGACATGCCGGCATTCGTTGTCGACTCGCATGTCCTCAGGGTCCTCCAGCGCTACGGCTTCATCGGCCCGAAAGTCGATCCGACCGGCGCGCAGGAGGCGGTCATGGCGGCGGCGGCCGGATGGAGCGGCGAAGACCTTGCCGAGCTTCACTCGCTGCTGAAGCTGCTCGGCCAGGCCGTCTGTGGCACCAAGGAGAGGCGCTGCGAGCTCTGCCCGCTGCAGGCGCGCTGCCGGATGGCCAACTCTGCCTTGTGGCAGAACGCCCCTCGCCGCCTCAACCCGCCCGATCGAGCCGCACGTCCTTCATTCGATCCGAGCTGACGAGCATGGCCGCGACTCGGCCGCCCTCGCGGATCATGCGGACGGCGTGGACCACCCACCAGCCCTGCCAGAGCTGGGTCTTGCCGACGAAGCGGTCGGGGGCCAGCGGCTCGAGAGGCACCAGCGCCTGGCGCTGGAAGCCCGGCCCGAGCTTGAGCACCAGCCCGCCCGTCTCCCGCCTGACCTCGAAGGTGGTCGCCAGCTCGTCGCTGGCGTAGCGGCCGACGCAGGCCTCCAGCGCGGCGGCATTGGGCTCGTAGACCGGGGCCGGATCGAAGACGCAGCGCTGACCGCCGAAATCCATGCGGATCACCGGCGCCTTGTTCAAGCCCACCTCGATCTCCGCCGTGGTATCGACGTTGGACCAGTTTTCGAGAAAGCGGTTGCCCCCGACCGGGCGCAGCACCAGGGCGTGGCCGTTCTTGTCGGCCTCGATCGCGGCGTCCTTGACCTTCAGCGTCATCACCTCGCCGGACTCGCGGTCGATGTAGCGGCCGTCGAGGCTGGCGAGGCTGACGCCGGGGATGGCGACCTGCTTCATCCGCTCCGCGCCGATCCTCGCGGGAGACGGCTCGGTGAACTCGTCGGCGAGCGCCACGTCGGCGATCTCGGTGAAGCGGCGATAGGTGTCGGCGTCGTCGCGGTTGGAGAGCAGGACCACGCCGAAATCGGCGCCGGGCATGAAGGCGAAGATCGAACGGTAGCCCGGCAGCCCGCCGCCGTGGCACCAGACATCGAGGCCGCGATACTTGCGGACGCCGAGGCCGAGGCCGTAATTGGTCGGGCGGCCGTCGGCGAGCTTTCGGGGCGTCGCCATCAGGCGGGCGATCTTCGCGTCCCCGATGCCGCCTTCGCGGAACATGCCCTGCCAGCGGACCAGATCCGGCAGGTTGCTGATGAGCCCGCCGGCGCCGCCGAGGCCGATGTTGAACACCCCCTTCTTCCAGCTGCCGTCCGCCTGAGGCAGATAGGAATTCGCCAGGTTCTCGGCGACGTCGCCGGCCTCGTCGCGGAGCCGGGTCTGGGTCATGCCGAGCGGCTTCAGCACGTCGTCGGCCAGGAAGGAGGCGAACGGCCGGCCGCTCCTGCGCTCGACCACCAGCGCCATCAGGATGAAGTTGATGTTGGTGTAGACGTTGCGCTCGCCGACCGGGAAGCTGAAATGGCGCTGGTTGAAGGCGATGTCCAGGAAGTCGTCGATCGAGCGGGCCTGGTCGGTACCGACGCCGGAGAGCTGCATCAGCTCCCAGGAGTCGCGGAGCCCGCTGGTCATTCCGAGCAGATGGCGGATCGGCACCGGCCTGTCGACCTTGAGCTCCGGCACGATGCCGCGGACGTCCTCGTCGAGGTCGAGCTTGCCGCGCTCGACCAGCAGCGCCGAGGCGGCGGCGGCGAAGGTCTTGGTGATGGAGGCGATGTGGAACCGCGTCTCGGGCTTGTTGCGGGCTCCGAGCTCCAGGCTGGCAAGTCCGAAGCAGCGCTGGTGCACGACGGCGCCGCCGCGCAGCACGGCCAGCGTCCCGCCCGGCGCGCCGGGCGCGTCCCAGCCGGCGAAAAGGGCATCGATCTGATCGGTCTTGAGCGGCGTCGGCATCGGGACCTCTTACGGCGAAAGCAATGTCCGATAGTTCCGGGCACGGAGGAAGCCGCGCAACGACGGAACGCATTTCGCGAAAGGCCGCAAGACGCGATACGGTGCCCCCTGCATCAGGCAAGGTCCCGGCCATGAGCCGAATAGCCGAGATCGAGGCGCTGCCGCTCCGGATCAGCGAGAAGACCGTCTGGATCTTCCTCAAGGTCGTCGACGACGAGGGGCTGTCCGGGCTCGGCGAGGCCACGCTTCAAGGCCGCGAGTCCGAGGTACTGGCGCTGCTGGCCGAGCAGGCGCCGATGCTGGTCGGTACCTCGGCCGGGCCCGCCCCATTGAAGGCGCGCATCCCTGATCAGACGATCGTAGAAGCCGCGATTGCCAGCGCCCTCGACCAGGCGCTCTGGGATCTCCGCGGCCAGCGCGCCGGCAAGCCGGTCTGGCAGCTTTTGGGAGTAACTCAGCGCCGGGAGATTCCCCTCTACGCCAACATCAACCGGCGAACAATCGACCGCAGCCCCGCCGGTTTCGCCGCCAGCGCCCGCGACGCGCTCGCCGTCGGCTTCACCCGCCTCAAGCTCGCGCCCTTCGATGGTCTCACGCCTGCCCTGGCCGAGACCGATGCCGGGCCTCCCCTGATCGACGCCGGCGTCGCCCGCATCGCCGCGGTCAGGGAGGCTGCCGGCGCGGATGTTAGGGTCATGGTCGACTGCCATTGGCGCTTCACCGAAGCCACCGCTGATCGCGTCATCAACCGGCTGGCGGAGATCGGCGTCACCTGGTTCGAATGCCCGATCCCCGAGACGACGGAGACGCTTGAGGCGCTCCGGCGCCTTCGCGCCAAGAGCAACACCCGCGGCATGCAGCTCGCCGGCCTCGAGATGTCGACCTCACCGGCTGCGCTTCGTCCGTTCCTCGAGGCAGGCTGCTACGACGTCGTCATGCCGGACATCAAATATATCGGCGGTTACGCCGGCATGCTCGCCGCCGGCAAGCTCTGCGCCAGCTACGGCGTCGGCTGCGCTCCCCACAACCCGACCGGGCCCATCTGCCATGGCGCGAGCCTGCATGCCGCCGCCGTGCTCGACGGCTTCGACCTGCTGGAACACCAGTATGACGAGTCGCCGCTGTTCGATACGCTGGTTGGTGGCAAGCTTCCCAAGCATGCAGGCGAGTCGAGCAAGCTCTTGTCCAAACCCGGCCTCGGCCTCGCGCTGGTCCCATCCCTCGTCGCCGAGCTGACGGAAAGGGTCTGACCCCTCAGATGTCCGGCGAAGAGTTCCTCGGCTACCACCGCCCGGACGGCAGCGTCGGGATCCGCAACCACCTTCTGGTGCTCTCGATCGCCGGCCTGACCATCCCGACGGCGCGCCGCATCGCCTCCTCCCTTAGCGGCGCCGTGATGGTCGGCATGCCCTACAACCACGGCAGCCTGCTCGGCGCCGACCGGGCGACGTGGCGGCGATCGCTGATGCGGCTGCCCAACCATCCGAATGTCGGCGCGGTGCTGTTGATCGGCGACAGCCCGCCGTTGATGGCCGAAGTCGCCGCCGAGGTCGAGCGCAGCAAGCGACCCTTCGCGGCTCTGACCATGGATGATTGCGGCCACGATGCCGTCACCTTGACCGAACGCGGTATCCGCGCCGGGGCGCGCCTCGCGATGCTGGTCTCGACCTTCAGGCGCGCACCGGCGCCGCTGTCGGCGCTCTGCCTCGGCCTCGAATGCGGGCGGTCGGACCCGAGTTCCGGTCTGGTTTCAAATCCGCTGCTCGGCCGCATGGCCGATCGTCTGGTCGATGCCGGCGGCCGTGCCATCATCGGCGAGACGGTCGAGTGGCTGGGCGCCGAGCACCTGCTGGAGCGGCGCGCTACCAGCCCGGCCGTCGCGGCTGCCATCCACGACGCCGTCCGCCGGCGTGAGGAGACCGCAGTCAGCAACGGCCTCGATCTCACCGGCAACAACCCCGGCCCGACCAACATCGCCGCCGGCCTCTCCAGCATCGAGGAGAAGGCGCTCGGCAACATCGCCAAGAGCGGCAGCCGGCCGATCCAGGGCGTGCTCGCCTATGGCGAGGCGGCCGCCGGCCCCGGCTGCTGGGTGATGGATGCGCCGGCCTACGCCTCGGAGTCGCTGACCGGCTTCACCGTGGCCGGCGCCCAGCTCATGCTGTTCACCACCGGCGTCGGCAACAGCTTCGTGAGCTCCATGGCCCCGACCCTCAAGGTCAGCGCCAATCCGGTCACCTGCGCCCATATCGGCGAGCAGCTGGATCTCGACGCCAGCGCCGTGTTCCTCGGCCGCGAGGCGCCGGAGGTGGCGGCCGATCGCCTCTGGCAGCGGATGCTGGCCGTCGCCTCGGGCGACGCCACCTGGGGCGAGGTGCTGGGCGAAGGCGACGAGGTCGTCGCCCGCTACGGCCCGGCGATGTGAGGGAGGCGACCACGATGGACACGCCGATGGTCGACGCGATCCGCCTGAGCCCGGAGGACGGCGTCGCGACCGTGCTGCGCCCGGTCGGCCGCGGCGAGCGCATCCGCGTCGGCTGCGGCGAGACGGTCTCGGCCTTAGAGGCGATCCAAGACGTGCCGCTCTGTCACAAGATCGCGCTCCAGCCGATCTCGCCCGGCGACCGCATCTTCAAGTACGGCGAAGCGATCGGCGAGGCGACCGGCGCGATCCGTCCGGGCGAGCACGTCCACATCCACAATCTCCGCAGCCTCCGCGCCCGCGCCAAGTAGCGTCAGCGCGGCCACACCCGCGGGAACAGAGCGCAGTCCATCGGGTCGCCGTGCTCGAGGCCGGGATCGGATGTCGGGATCGCCACCTCGCCCGAGTGCACGCAATAGCGCGCGTCGTCGCCAGTCCAGCGCGTCGCCAGCGCGCGGCGGCGCCGGCTGAGCGAGGCGTTGCCCGGCGCGCCATGCACGATCATCGCCTGAAACACCAGACAGTCGCCCGGCTCCATGTCATAGGCGACGATGTCGTAGGCCGAGCGATCGGCATCGATGTCCGGCATCGTCTCCAGGCTGCGCTCGCGATAGGGGCTGCCGTCGGCGAAGTGATAGGGCAGGAACGACCGCTGCCAGAGATGCGATCCCCGCACATATTCGACCGCGTTCTCCTTCGCCACCGGATCGAGCGGCAGCCAGATCGAGCACACCTGAGCGCCGCTCACCGCCCAGTAGGGCTGGTCCTGGTGCCACGGCGTGCGCTCGCCCGTGCCCGGTTCCTTCACCAGCAGCTGGTCGTAGAAGAAGTTGACGCGGGTGGCCCCCATGACGCGGCCGGCGATGGCGGCGGCCGGCGACTCGAACACGAAGCGTCGGAACGGGGCCAGCCGCTGCCACATGTCGAGGTCGCCGAAGAAGCGGCCGGGATTGCCGGGCTTCGTATAGATCTCGCCATGCGGGCCGGGCTTGGCCATCGCCTCCTCGACACCTGCGGCCAGGACGGCGATCCAGCCGGGATCGAACATGCGCCGGAGGCAGACGACACCGTCCCGCTCATAGGCGGCAACGTCGGCGGCCGTGATCTGACTGATCGGGTTCAAGCTCATCGCGCCCGACTATAGCCCGCCTCCGGTCTTGCCTTGGATACGTGATCATATATACTACGATTAAATTAATCGCAGTTTAATACCCATGGCCTTCTACGGTGCCGGCGTCGAATACGCCCTCCACACGCTTCTGAACCTCAGCCTCGCGCCGTCGGGTACGGCGCCCAGCGCGCGCGACCTCGCCGAGTTCCAGCGCCTGCCGCTGGCCTTCATGCGGAAGCTGCTGACCCAGCTCGAGAAGGCCGGGCTGGCCGTCGGGTCCGAAGGTATTCGCGGCGGCTGGAAACTGGCACGCGAGACGAGCAAGATCACGCTGCTGGAGGCAGCAGAGGCCGTGCAGGGCCGGGATCCGCTGTTCGAATGCCGGGAGATCCGGGCACGGTGCGCGCTCTGGTCCGATGGCGGGGCCCCTCGCGCCGCCACGTCCGGTGTTTGTGCAATCCACGCCGCGATGCTGGCCGCAGAGGCAGCCATGCGCCGGGAGCTCGCTCAGCGCACCCTCGCCGACATCGCCGGTCAGGTCGGCGCCAAGGCCTCGGCGACGGCGGCAACCACCGTCGCCGCCTGGTTCACCGATCGCTATGCCGGACGGCGCGCGTCGCCCAAGGAGACCACCCGTGACTGACGAGATCCTGATCATCGGCGGCGGTTTTGCTGGATTCTGGGCGGCGATGGCCGCGCGACGCGTGGCCGAAGACAGGGCGCGCGTGACCATGGTCTCCCGCGAGCCCGTGATGCAGATGCGCCCGCGGCTCTACGAGGCGAATCCTGAATCGTTGGGCGCCGATCTCCTCCCCCTGCTCGACACCGCCGGCGTGAGCTTCGTCCAGGGCGACGCAACCGGCCTCGACCTCGCCGGGCACACCGTCGCCTTCGCCTCGGGTGCCATCCTCCCCTTTGCACGTCTCGTCGTCGCCACCGGCAGCACCATGCGCCGCCCGCCGGTTCCGGGAGCGGAGAAGGCTCACGCCATCGACAGCCAGGACGACGCGATCGCCTTCGACCGGCGGCTGGCGGAGATCGCCCGGGGCGTCGCGCGGCCGAGCGTCGCCGTGGTCGGCGCTGGCTTCACCGGCATCGAGCTGGCGCTCGAACTGCGCGACCGGATCGCGCTTCACGGCGGCGACGCCGAGTCCCTCCGCATCGTCCTCGTCGATCGCACCGCGACGGTCGGCGCCGAGCTCGGCGCCGGACCGCGTCCGGAGATCGAAGCGGCGCTCGCGGCGGCCAAGGTCGAATGTCGCCTTGGGGAGACCGTCATCGCGCTCGCGGCCGATCGCGTGACCTTCGCCGACGGACCCGCCCTCGCCGCCGACGCGGTGGTCCTGACCACCGGCATGGTCGCGTCCGGCTTCGTCCGCCATGTGCCGGGCGACCGGGACGCCCTCGGCCGGATCGTCGTCGACCGTTCGTTGCGCGCGCCGGCTGCGCCCGAGGTGTTCGTGACGGGTGACGCCGCCGCCGCCGACACTGGCGACGGCCACCGGGCGCTGCAATCCTGCCAGCATGCGCTCCAGCTCGGCCGCTTCGCCGGCGAGAATGCCGCCCGCGATCTTCTGGGCCTGCCGACCATGCCCTACGCACAGCCGCGCTACGTCACCTGCCTCGACCTCGGCCGCTCCGGCGCGGTCCTGACCGAAGGCTGGGACCGGACCGTCTCGAAGACCGGGGACGAGGCCAAGGCGCTGAAGCGGCGGATCAATACGGTGGTGATCTATCCGCCGGCGAACGTGCCCGGCGCGACGCTGCTGGCATTGTCGAGCATCGACCCGGCCGAGCAGCGTCTTCCCGGCTGATCAGACCGGCGGCGGGTTGCGGTCGCTGCTGGTGCGGCGCTGGTGCCAGTAGGGATAGGCGAGCGGCCGCACGCTGGCTTCGTCCAGGCGCTTGATCTGTTCGGCCGTCAGTTTGAACTCGACCGCGCCGAGGTTCTCCTTGAGCTGGGCCTCGTTGCGGGCGCCGACGACCACCGTCGAGATCGTCGGACGGGAGAGGACCCAGTTCAGCGCCACCTGCGTGACGGTGCGGCCGGTCTCCTTGGCGATTACGTCCAGCACATCGACGATGGCGTAGAGCTGCTCGTCCGGAACCTGAGGGCCCATGGCGCCGATCTGGGCGATGCGGGTTCCTTCGGGGATCGGCCGACCCCGGCTGAACTTGCCGGTAAGCTTGCCGCCGGCGAGCGGGCTCCAGATGA
>SXGR01177077.1_pt1 | contig 13541 bp, 14 predicted proteins | sample 3174711 | NCBI WGS metagenome assembly SXGR01 (sample SAMN11356860, study PRJNA531348) | freshwater metagenome | isolation source: freshwater sample F1-60 | place: China: Fuxian Lake, Yuxi | collected 2017-12-25
GCTCGGCGCGGCGATGCTGGAGAAGGCCAAGCGCCTCGGCCTCGGCCAGCGGCTGCGCTACCGCTGACCGAGAGCGGGCACGCCACACAGCACATGCGAGATCCGAAGCTCGCCTGAGCCGAGCGCCGCAGCCAGCCGCTCGGCGTTGGGGCCGGTCGGGCCGTCCTCGTCGAGAGAGGGGGAGATCGACCGCACCAGGTCGTAGGCGATGCGGGTGCCTTGGCCGAGCCGGAGCGGATGGCGCAGGTCGGCAGCCTGGGCCGCGACGATCAGCTCGATCGCCGCCACCCGATGCAGGTGGGCTGCCAGCGCCATGGTCTTGGCGACGACGCTTGGCGCCATCGTCGCGTGATCCTCCGCCGCCTCCGAAACCGCCGCTCCGTCGAGCAGCACCGGCTGGGCGAGGCGCCGGATCTCGGCGAAGAGATGGGCCGCCGTCTTCTGGATCGCGCCGAAGCCCGATCGCGACGGCGCCTGCGGCGCCAGCTGCAGCGGCAATCCGGTCATCGGCGGCGACATCAGCCGCTTGACCCGCTCGAGCGATGCCTGGGCCGCCTGCGCCAGCCCGAGTCCCAGCGTCTCGAAGGCGAGCGCCAGCTGCGGCAGGTGGAAGTTGGCCGTCGACAGCCATTCCTCGCCGAGGACCAGCGGGCTGTCGGCGGCGGCGTTCAGCTCGATCTCGACCGCACGTCCGGCTTCGGCCAGGGCCCAGAGCACGGCTCCATGCACCGTGGCGACGCAGCGGAAGCTGAACGGGTCCTGGGCCCGTCGCGCCGCGCCGGGTTGCCAAAGGCTGCTGCCCTCGAGCAGGCGGCGAAGGCGCGCCGCCGCCTCGACCTGGCCCGGCGCCGGCCGCGCCTGCTGGCCCCTCGGGTCGAGGACCGAGACATTGCCGCGGAAGCCTTCGAGGCTGAGTGCGGCGGCGGCATCGAGCGCGTCGAGCGCGCTCTCGGCATCGGCCAGCGCCAGCGCGCCCTGCCCGACCGTGAGCGCGTTGGCGCCGATGAGCGCGATCCCGTCTCTCGACCCTAGGACCAGCGGCGCGAGGCCGGCGGCTTCGAGCGCCGAGGCACCGATCAGGGCCACGCCGTCGACATCGGCCCCGCCCTCTCCGACCAGCGACAATGCCATATGGGCAAGCGGCGCAAGGTCGCCGGCGCCGACCGAGCCGAGGCTCGGCACCTTCGGTACCAGTCCGGCATTCAACGCCGCGACCAGCGCCTGCAGAACCGCCGGGCCGGCGCCCGAGCCTCCGGTCGAGAGACCTGCGGCGCGCGCCGCCATCATCGCGCGGACGACCTCGGCCGAAAGCAGCGGCCCCATGCCGGCGGCGCGCGCGCGGATGGCGCGAAGCTGGACTGCGGCGTGATCGTCGCCGTCGATCCGTGCGGCGGCCGTGGCGGCCAGGCGCCCGGCCGTGGCGGCGGCGATCTCGACCTTCGCACGGTCGCGGGCGATACGGACGATGTCGGCAGGTACAAGCCCGTGCCCGGCCAGGATGACGGGCGGCGGCGTCACCCCAGGTCCATGAAGCGCACCGGGCGGTCGACCGGCCTCAGGAGGAAACGGCCGAGGATGTCGGCATAACCCCGGTAGGCGAGGCCGTTCCAAGCCGGCTGCGAGCGATGGAAGGCGCTGAGCTCGAACCACGGCAGGTCGGGCCGCGCATGATGGCGGGCATGCAGGTTGTTGTAGAGGAACAGGAGCGCCATCGGCCACGCCGCCTCGACCACCGCGGTGCGTCCGGATGCCTCCGCCGATGCCTTGTGCTCGGCGAAGGAGCGGACCTGGGTGAGCGAGATCGAGAGATAGACCGCGACGCCATAGGCCCAGGCCGGCACCGCCCACCAGGCAAGCCAGCCGACGACCGCGGCGGTCAGCACGACGTGTCCGGCCCAGATGCCAAGATGCTCGCCCCGCACCAGGCGGCGCAGCTCGCCCCGGAAGAAGCAGAACAGACAGACCGCAGGCCCGATCGTCACCCGCCCGAGTAGGGTGTGATGGAAGACCAGCACCGCGCGTTCGAGGCCGGAGGCGCCGGTCCATCGTCCCGCCGGCACGTAATAGGATTCCGGATCGACCTCGGGCACGGTCAGGTGCTCGTCCCGGTGATGGCTGATGTGGCTCGAGCGGTAGAGCTCGTAGGGCAGCCAGAGCGCCAAAGGCGGACTGCCGAGCGCGGCATTGACCCAGGCGCTGCGGGTCGGGTGGCCGTGGATGGTCTCGTGTTGAAGCGAGCCATGCCAGGCCAGCAGCCAGGCCATCGCCGGGATCGCCATCCAGGCCGGCACCGCCGCCCAGCCGGCCACGAGCGCGAACCAGCTGCCGTAGATGGCCACCGCCACCGCCCAGGTCGGCAACTCCCATCGGCGCCAGAGGCTCGCATTCCCCCTCATGGGGAAAAGCCTATAGCGCCCCTTCAGTCGCCGCGCCAGAGCGCCGGCCACGTCTTCAGGCAGAGCGCCAGCAGCACCAGCCCCTCGATCATGCTGACGACCACCGCCCAGGGCGCCCCGATCCAGTCGGCCATGACGCCGATGGCGAGGAAGCCGATCTGTCCCATTCCGATCGAGGAGCTGAGCACACCCATCATGCGGGATCGCTGGTCCGGCGGCGCATGGGTCAGGATCAGGGTCGACTGCATGGTGGCGAAGCCCGACGATCCGAGACCGAGCGCGATCAGGATGGCGATCGAGAGCACGTAGTGCGTGGAGAGCCCGAAGCCGAGCGCGCAGATCATGACCGCGGCCGAGCCCATGACGAAGACCCGGCCGAACCAGGCCTGGCGGGCGATACCGGCGAGGAGGACCGAACCGGCCAGGGCGCCGATGCCTTCGGCCGAGCTCAAGAGGCCGACCTCGACCGGCGAGGCGTTCAGCACATCCTTGCCGATGACCGGCACCATGCTCGAATAGGGAAAGGCGAAGCCGTTCATCACGACCGTCGCGGCGAGCGTGCCCATGACGATCGGGCGCGAGCGGGCGAACAGGAAGCCGTCGACGATGTCGGCCAGCACCTTGCGGCCGCTGGATCCGCGCGCCGCGGTGCCGGCCTTGAGCCCGAGCGCCAGGAGCGCCGCGATGCCGAAGCAGGCGGCGCCCGCGGCATAGGCGCCGCCGACACCGATCGCCGAGTAGAGCGCGCCGCCGACCAGCGGGCCGACCAGCCGGGTCGAATTGATGGTGGCCCAGTCCAGGCTCATGGCCTTGCCCAGGCGCTCGGATCCGGCGATCTCGCCCAGCAGGGTGCGCCTCACCGACATCTCCGATGCCCAGTAGATGCCGACGAGAACCGCGCCGACGCCGACATGCCAGATCTCGATTTGCCCGGTGAAGGCGAGGACGGCCAGCGTCGCATAGACGGCGGCGATCGCCACCAGGCCGAAGATCAGGACACGCCTGAGCGGCAGGCGCTGGGCCCAGGCGCCGATGAAGGCGCCGCTCAGCATCGGCATCAGGCGCGCCAGCGTGATGATCGCGACCAGGAACGGCGAGGCGGTGACCTCGAAGACGAAGATGCCGACCACGATCTGGTCGAGCCATCGCATGAGCCCGGCAAAGGTGCCGATACCCCAGACGCGCCGGAACGCGTCGTCGGCGAGCAGTGCCTTCATTTCCTCCAACCTGCCCGTCCCTCTCCGATCGCGCGGAGGGGAGGGTTCTTCTTAGGACGCGGTCGCGACGAAGATCACCGAGGCGGGCTTGCCGGTCCTGGGGTCGACGGGCTCGCGCATCCCGGCCAGCGACAGGCCCGCGTCCCGAAGCGCCGCGATCCAGGTGCCGAGGGTGCGGAAATACCACGGTGCCGGATCGGTGAAGGCATCCGAGAAGCCGGCCCAGCTTCCCTTCCGCCAGCCATCGACATAGGGCGCGTCGCCGCCGGCGATCACCGGATGCAGGGTCTGGATGACGAAGGCGCCGCCGTGCGCCAGGAGGTCGGGAATGCGCTTCAGCAGGCGCGGCACGCTGTCCTCGCCGAAGAGCGCGAAGTTGCAGACGACGACGTCGAAGCGCCGGCCGTCGAGGCCGGAGTCGATGATCTGCTGGTAATCCACGGCCTCGAAGGCGGCCTTGCCCTGGGCCTGGGCCTTGGCCTGGTCGATCAGGGCGGGGATCGCATCGACGCCGAGGACGTCGAGTCCCCGCTCGGCGAGCGCATGGGAAAGCCAGCCTTCGCCGCAGCCGAGGTCGAGCACGGTGCGGGGCCTGCGATCGACGACGGCGGCGATGGCCGCGGCATCGGTCGCCCGCACGCGGCTCTCGATCTCGCGATTGCGAACGGCCTGGGTCCAGGCCGCCGCATTGGCGGTCCATGAAGCGAGGATCTGCGATTCAGTCACGGTGGTCTGCCAGGATCGAACGGAGAGGCCATCAAACTAACAGGACGCCCCTGCCACGGCGAGCCTTGCCGATGTAAAATGTCTTAATAAGGAGGGCCGCCATGCACGATCGACGCTCGGCGCTTCGCGTTGCATTCGGCGCCGCCGCCACGCTCTGCCCCCTGTGCACGGCCGGTGGCGCCGCCGCCGCCGGGGTCAAGTGGAGCTACGAAGGCGAGGGCGGGCCGCCGGTATGGGGCAAGCTCGCGCCCGAGTTCCAGGCCTGCTCCGCGGGTCGCGAGCAGACCCCGATCGACCTCAAGGAGGGCATCAAGGCCGAAACCGGCATGCTGTCCTATGCGTATAAGCGGATGCCGGCCCGCATCCTCAACAACGGCCACACCATCCAGGTCAACTGCCTGGCCGGCAGCCAGGTGCAGATCGGCAGCCAGACCTACGACCTGCTGCAATATCACTTCCACCATCCGAGCGAGCACATCCTCGCCGGCCAGCGCTTCGAGCTCGAGCTGCACCTGGTCCACAGGAACAAGGCGGGCGATCTCGCCGTGGCCGGGGTCTTCATCCGCGCCGGCGCCGCCAACGCGACGCTCCAGTCCCTGTGGTCGGTGATGCCGGCGAAGGCCGGACCGGAGAAATGGACCAGCGTCTCGCTCAATCCGGACAGGCTGCTTCCGACCAACTCGATCTACTACCGCTACTACGGATCGCTGACGACGCCTCCCTGCTCCGAAGGCGTTCTGTGGACGATGTACAAGGAGCCGATCGAGGCCTCGGAAGCGCAGATCAGGCAGTTCGCCGCGCTCTTCCCGAACAATGCCCGGCCGGTGCAGCCGCTCAACCGGCGCTTCCTGCTGTCGAGCGGCTGAGGCGTCACCTTTCCCTGCGCATCAATTCGGCGACGCGCTCGCCGATCATGACGCAGGTGAGATGGGTGTTGGCGCGGACCACCCAGGGCATGATCGCGGCTACGGCGATGCGCAGGCCCTCGGCGCCGCGCACCCGGTAGGACGGATCGACCACCACCTGCGAGTCATCGGCCGCGCCCATCTGGCAGGTCGAGGTGATGTGCTGCCCGTCGTTTACCTCGGCCAGCAGCCAGCGCCGCGCGGTCTCCTTGTCGAGCAGCTGCTCGGGCTAAAGCTAGCTGAACCCGACCATCACCTGGTCGGAGATGCGCGCCGCCTCCGGGTGGCGGACGAGGCGGACCAGCCGCTTCACCCCCTCCACCATCCCTACCATGTCGCGTTCGTCCGAGAGCATGTCGAGGTCGATCTCCGGATCCGCATCCGGGTCGTGCGAGACCAGCTTGAGCGATCCGCGCGAGAAGCAGCGATGGTGGACCACGCCCATGACGCCGATGTCGTTCTGGTTCTGCGTCAGGTCGAGATCCGGGCACCGGCCGAGGCTGTCGCCAAACTGGTTCACGGCGATCAGCATCATGTCGTTGGCGCCGCCGGATGGTCCTGGAGATGGCGGCCGACCGGGAGATCGAGGCGCGGGGCGATGCCGAGCGCCTCGAGTTCCACTGCCGGGCCGATGCCCGAGCGGAGCCGGATCGCCGGCAAATGCGCGCCGCCGGCGGCCAGCACGACCTCGCGGGCGCGGAACTCCTGCCGCCCTCCCGGCAGGCGCGCAGCGACGCCGGTCGCGACCACGCCGTTGCCGCGCGGCGCGAGCAGCACGCGCTCGACCAGGGCATCGCAGACGACCGTCAGGTTGGCGCGGCCGCGGACCGGCTCGAGATAGCCGTCGGCAGTGGAGACGCGGATGCCGGCCGGCGTGTTGTTGATGGCGTAGCGCGAGACGCCGGTCGCGTCGGGCGCGTTGTGGTCGTCGGCATAGGGATATCCGAGGTCGAGGCCGGCCAGCAGCAGCGCCCTGTCGATGGCGCCCCATTCGTGGATCGGGTTCCGGCGCACCGGCGTCGGCCCGCTCCGACCGTGGTAGAGCGCATCGCCATGGTCGAGGTCGGTCTCCATCCGAATAAAGGACGGCATCACCTCTGCACAGCTCCCGAAGGCGCAGCCTTCTTCGGCCCAGCCGTCGAAGTCCTCGCGATGGTCGCGGATCGCCACCTGGCCGTTGATCGCCGAGCTGCCGCCGAGCACTCGACCGCGCCAGTATTTCCGCGGCGCCTGCGCCGAGGTACGGCAGGCCAGCAGCTTCGGCCACTGGAAATGGCCGAAACTGTCATGGACGATCGGCGCCGTCGGGTTGGGCGCCTGCATCGCCGGCGGCACATCGCCCGTGCGGAGATCGGGACCCGCCTCCAGCAGTAGCAACCGCCGCGCCGGGTCCTCGCTCAGGCGTGCCGCCAGCGGTGCGCCGGCCGAGCCTGAGCCGACGACGACGACGTCATAGGTCTCCGTCACGACGATCAGTATTCCGGCGGCTCGTACATGCCGCCATGCAGCTTCCATTCGAGCGGACCGTCGACGTCGACGCCCTCGACCTTGAGCCGGTCGAGCCACGTCTCGGCGTCGTCGGTCGGCCTGAAGCCGATCGCCTCCCAGTTCGGATGCTTGATGCGGAGCCGCTTGTTGTTCGACATGCCGAAGACGATGGCAGCGCCGACCGTCGGATGCTTGAGGGCACGGTCGAACAGCTCGACCGAGTCGCCGTGGCTGAACCAGGTGGAGAGGTGGCGCTGCTGGCTCGGCCGTTTCTCGAAGCTGCCGATGCGCACGCTGACGGATTCGATGCCGTGCTTGTCGAAATAGTAGCGCAGCATCACCTCGGCGAAGACCTTGGTGACGCCGTAGAAGCTGTCCGGGCGCTCCGGGTCGAGCTCGGTCATGCCGTGCTCGACCGGATACATGCCGTAGGTGTGGTTGGTCGAGGCGAAGACGATGCGCTTGACCCCGGCCTTCCGCGCCGCCTCGAAGATGTTGTAGAGGCCGCGGGCATTGACCTCGAACATCTGATCGAAGTTGAGCGGATCGGGCGCGCCGGCGAGATGGATCATTGCGTCCACGTCGGCGGCGGCGCGTGCGCACACGTCCGTGTCCGCGATGCTGCCGACGATCAATTCCTCGTCGCTCCTCGGATCAGCGGCGGGCTTCTGGTCGAGCAGGCGGAAGCCGTCGTGGCGCGTGACCAGGCCGGCTCGCAGCGTCGAGCCGATACGCCCGGCGGCGCCCGTGATGAGCACGCGCCGCCAACGATGATCGATCATGGTACTCCGTCCGACGAAGTGGGGTGTGCGAAAAGCCTACATCAGCCGGATGAGGCTCGCCAAGCCAACCGTACCGAATGCAACGCCGTTTCGCCGGGCGGAAGCATCCGCATGTCCGGCTTGGCCGCGAGGTCGCCGTCCGAATCCTCGTAATCCGAATGCGAGGTCCAGGTCTCGAGCGAGATGTAGGGCGCCGCCGGCTTGGTCCAGACGACGAGGTGAGGAAAGCCCTCCGCCGTCATCACCAGGGCCGATCCGTCCTTGGCCGCGAACGCCATCTCGCGGCTCCGCGCATTCGGGAAGACGAAGGCGCCGTCGGCGAAGAGAGCGGGCCTCAAATCGAGCCGGCGGCCCTCGAGCGGCGACGGCCGTTGGCTGCGGCGGACCAGCCCGGCGGCGGTCACTTCGGGCACAGTCGCCGCCTCCTCCGCCTCAAACTCGACCCGGTAGTCCTCCTTGGCCCCGCCGGCGAACGGCCAGTTGAAGGCCGGGTGGAAGCCGACAGCATAAGGCATCGGCTCCTTGCCGCGGTTCTCGACGGCGAAGCCGACATCGAGCATCCGCGCCGCGATCTCGTAGTCGACGCTGAGCCGAAACGGGAACGGATACGCCGCCCGCGTCTGCGCGTCGTCGACCAGCGCGAATGTGGCCTGGTGCTCGTTGGCCGTCACCCGTGCGAACGGCCGGAAACGGGTGAAGCCGTGGCGGAACATCTCGTAGGTCCGCCCCTGCCAGCGATAGCGGTCGTCCTTCAGCGTGCCCACGATCGGAAAAAGGATCGGCGCCCAGAACGGCCAATGGGCGGGATCGCCGTGCCAGAGCAACTCCGGCCCGCCCGCCGGCCGCCAGGAGCGGAGTTCGGCCCCGTCGCCGGCGACGACCGCGCTCGCGCCCTCCGCCCTGAGGGTCGTCAGCTCCGTCATAAGCCCTGGACCGAATCGCCGCCGTCGATCGGGATCGCGGTGCCGGTTACGAAGTCGAGGCCAGGGCCGCCGAGGAACACGGCGATGCTTTGGTGATCGTCGGGCGTGCCCCAGCGGCCGGCAGGCTTCCGGGCAACTACACGGTCGTGCAGGCCGGGGATCTGCTGAAGACCCTTCCGCGTCAGGTCGGTGTGGATCCATCCCGGCAGCACGGCGTTGACCTGGATGTTGTCCTTGGTGCAGGCGCGGGTCATCAACACCAAGCCGCCCTTGGTCGCCGCGTAGGGCGCGGTGAAGGAGGCGCCGAAGATCGACATCATCGACCCGATGTTCATGATCTTGACGCCACCCGAATTCTTCATCATCGGATAGACCGCGCGCGAGCACGGGAAGGCGCTAGTCAGGTTGGTGTCAATGGGGAAGTAGCACTCCTACGGCTATGAATTTCAAGCCAACAAACACAAGCAAATGGTAAGCGCTAAGCCCGAACTTGTCAAGTACCAATTTGCGAGTGACCTCCACCCCGCCATTGCCTAATGGTAAACGATCACTAGTGTTGGATATTCCGAGAGATATGGCTGTCTGTGCGATGACGGCTTGGAGGTCACTCGCAATTGAATTCGGATGCAAGCCAAGGTCGATCAACCGTTGAATCGAGCCCGTCGTTTCATTGCAGTGCAGGGTCGAGAGCACGAGATGGCCGGCTCGACTGGGGCGTACCGATTCAAGGGCGAACTCCGCATCACGAATTTCACCAAGAGGAATCACATCGAGATCCTGACGAACGAATGAACGCATCGCGTCAGCAAATCCAAATTCAATCTCAGGGCGCACCTAACTTTGTGTTAGACCGGCGAGTGGTTATTCAATTGGTTCTTCAATCATGATGACTTTACGTGATTGATCCGACGCGAGTTCTCGTAAACCCGCGTGATTCGTTGTCGATTTACCCGATCCTGTCGGTCCAACAATTAAGACCATGCCGGTCGGTTGACGCAACAACCGACGATATGCAGCATCGTTGATAGCATCAAAACCAATTTCAGAGATCGACAATAGTTGCACGTTTTGCGGCAGCAGACGGATGACCACGTGTTCGCCATACAACGCTGGTTGCGTCTGTACTCGCATGTCAAATGCGGAGGAACCAACACGCACATGAATGCGCCCCCCCTGCGGCACGCGATGTTCAGCGATATCAAGATTAGCCTTCACCTTAATAACATTGATCAATGCGGCGAGATCAACCACCGATAATTTAGGTCGTTCATATCAGCCAATTCACCGTCTACGCGTAGACGTACCCACGATTTGTCTTCATTTCGTTCAAGATGTAAGTCGCTCGCCCCAAATTCGATCGCCGCCAACAGCAATGAATCAAAGAGCCCAAGGGCACGATCCTTCACGGCATGCGCTGGCTGATTGCCAAGACCAAACGCAGCATTCGCTACCCCAGATACCGATACGCCTTCCGTACTGCGGGAGACATCGATCATCGACCATAGCAAACGAAACCCTGCATCGGTCACTAAAACACCTTGGACCTTGCAGTCACCAAATGCGCGAGCGATCTCGTTGATCGGCGAAGCTAATTCGGTCGTTTCAACAATCATTGTATCCCCATGAAATTTAATCAGAATCAGATGATTACGATACAGAAAGGCACGGGGAAGACGTTGACTCAACGTTGCGTCAAGTTCCTTCAGCAACACTGACGCGTTACCAACTAACATACCCTGGCGCTCGGCTTCCTGGCGACGACGCTGCAATGGCGTCGCAGAAACAACGGAAGGTGGCACTTTCGGCAGCGTTGACTTCACTATCACCTCTGAAGCGTCACCTTGCGCCATATTCACGACAACATATTCTTACTGATCAAAATGGCCGCCTTTACGGTGCGTCATACGAAATATAGTCAAACAAGCACGATCGCGACCATCGCAGTAAATCAATCGGCCATCAATCGCTAATTGAGCAAGCAAACGAGGAGGGACACCATGACATTCAGCCGTAATGACAATGGCGTCGCACGGCGCCTATTAGGCCCAACCATTAAATCCATCACCAACATGAATAACCACATTTCCTATGCCCAGCGTGGCAAGATATTGGTGAGCCAATCCGCCATCGGCGCACTCTTTTCAACGGCAAACACCCAACGTGACAAATGAGATGCCACCGCGGCGAGATAACCAGAACCCATGCCCACATGCAGTAATTTTCCCACTCCATCAACCCGTGCCGCTTCAAGTAACGCACCATCAGTACGTCGACTTGGCATACTGCGACCATGACCATCGCCATGTTTGCGCTGCGGGTGGAAGACGCTCGCTGTAATGGCACGCAGTGCCTGCTCTACCGGTTCCGAAAATGTAGCTACGACATATTTATTTTGAGATGGAATCGAATCATGAGCATTCATAATTCGATTATCCTACTCCAATAGAAGACATCAAGGTCTTTAAGTCACTAGTTCCTGCGTTTTCATGACCCGAGTACGTCGATGCTGCTTTATCCGACTCAGACCAACCTAACGCTCGTTAGGCTCGCAATGCTCGTTACGGCAAACGAATCTCCGCAGAGTCCCCGTTGGCCAAATCGTGCTCAGCGATGGTTCGCCCACCAAGGATCACGGTCAGGTGCTGCAGCTTGTCACAACGCTCGACCACCACGTCGAATTGACGATTAAAAGCTTTGACTGAGCGCAACGCCATGCGTGGCCAGCCTTCAGGCAAACGCGGAGTACAACGGAAGCGATCAAGGCCGGTGGGCAACATGCCGATCAGACCCTCAGTAAAGATCCGGCAATAAAGACCGCTTTCAGAAGATAAATGGCGCTGATCGCCTTCGGGCCATGCTTCGACCGGATAAGGCACGTGATCGCCCAATAAACGACGGCCGGTGTAGGCAGATAGGTAACGCAAGCCCGTCGCGGTTTCGCCAGCCTGAAAGACACCACGCAAGCCATAGAGCGTCGAACGATCCCAGAAGGCCAGATCTCCAGCTTGTGAAGCGAGGCCATCCGACGTCCACAGACGTGGTGAAAATAAAGCTGCAATAGTGCCATCACGGCGATCCATCAGGCCCATGCAGAGTGGTAAACAAATCCACGAACGCAGAAGATCATTGCCCTCGTAATAACGGTACGTCGAGAAGCCCTCAACCGTGGAGCCGAAATAACTCTCAATGGCTTTGGCCAAGACCACGGCGCGCTGGTCAAACTCAATTGCCTCTGCCTTCAAGTCCAAGGCCCGCGCCAGATCAGCCGCCGATCGCAAGCCACCATAACACAACGAAGACGTCGATAAATTTGCATTGCCCGTGGGCAGGCGGCCTTCGAGTTCATCCGACTGCGAAGCGATAACGCCATCAGGCGTGGTCATGAATTTACAGTATTCCAAACACCAAACGATGGCAGGCCACAGTTCTTTGGCGATTTCTCTGTCACCACGTGCCAAGCAGAAACGGGCACAGCCATACGCATACATCGCTGCGTCACCACGATCTTGATGGTCTACTTTCTCAAGACCTTCGCCAACCATCGAATAAGGGATTTTATTAGCGTATTGACCGGGTTTCATGAAGGGCTGGAACAGCCGATAGGTGTCGAGTGACGCTTGATTACCGTTCTTATCGCCGAGGAACGGAAAGAACGGTCCCGCATATTCGACGTTATCATTACACCATGCAGCGGCGTAATAAGCTAATCCACCAGGTGCAAGGATCATGCCGCCGCGAGTCGCATTGATAGATTCAGCAACACGCAATTTACAGAATGCAAAAGCACGGTCGAGTTCTGGCTCAGGGGTTTCCAAGCGTAGATCTTGCTGCAATGCAGCAACGTGAGCACGTCGCGCTTTTTCATCAGCGACAATATCGATTTTATCAATCGGCTCAGTCTCAAGATGACCGGTAAAGAGAACAGCAAAAGTAAGTTCTTTCCCTGGTGCGAGTACGGTTGACTCGGGCGCTGTACAACTTACTTCCACAACGTTCACGCCGTAAAATCCAGTTTCTTGATGGCGAATGGCCAACGGAGCGACGGCAATCGTATGCGCGGTCTTACCGTTATTGCGTATCGTCCAGCGATCGATCGCCGTGCGAACCGTCGAACTTGGGAAAGCACAACGCGTCACCATCAAGTCCTGACCAGCGCGACCTGAAATCGTCAATGTGCCATCAAGCACGACTTGATCGACGGTGATGGCGCCAAATGGAGCGGCATCAACCGTGATAACTGGATCGGCCTCTTGGCGATATTCATGAATCGTCGTACCAAAAGTCCCGTTCTTCTTTTTTCGCAGAGTTGGCCACACCACGCTGCGTGTCATCGACAACGCATGCTGTGCATCAACTTTGTAGCTCACCACTTGACCAACGCGCAGACCACCTTGTTCAATAAAGTCCCCATGCGGCAGTCGCGCATCCTTCGCCACCGACCACACGGTCGACATATTTTCGCCCAAGGTCCAGCGCGGCGGAGTCTGTGGAGCTGCCATCGTCGTCGGCTTCGCACCCGTGACTTGAAAAGTCGCATCAGCCCACACCGCATGATCGCGACGCGTGCCATCAAAGCCGTCGGACACTCGCAATGCCAAATGACGAACGCCAGTCACATCAACATCAACCGCTTGTGCTGTCATAGCACCTCGCATCAGCGGGCTACACCACAAGACTTTGCCGTCGCCTTCGAACGGATAGGAAATTCAAGTCCTCAAGCGTTCTCAAACTATAACCGCTGGACCGCTTTTGTCAAGCACCACTCTGCGCTGACCTCCACCCCGCCATTGCCTAATGATCAACGATCACTTTTGTTGGATATTCCGAGAGATACGAGCTAAGTAACAAGCAGAAATTACCCGACTTGTTCAGGCCAGCATCGGCAGTCCTAAACATTCAGTGCCCTCTACCAGCGGCTGCACCACGCCTGCCTATGCTCCGCCACGTGTGCCATTCCTACCGCGCAGGATTACCGACCCAATGTCTGGGCGGACTCCGATAAAGCAACAGCCGCTCGCGCCCGGCGCTATCCTGCGCTGCCACCCGCTCGCCCGCATGCACTGAAAATCCGCCCCGGTGCCCCCACCCCTGCATTACCCCAACC
>SXGR01499604.1_pt1 | contig 13541 bp, 6 predicted proteins | sample 3174711 | NCBI WGS metagenome assembly SXGR01 (sample SAMN11356860, study PRJNA531348) | freshwater metagenome | isolation source: freshwater sample F1-60 | place: China: Fuxian Lake, Yuxi | collected 2017-12-25
CGTCACCTGGGCCGAGCTAGAACGCGTCGCAAATCTTCTGAATAACCGCCCGCGCCGCTGCCTCGGCTACAGAACCCCCAACGAAGTCTTCCTCAAATAATCTGCAACCTCAAATTGCATTTGAGATGACGCAGCGCCCCACTCGGTAGTGCGATTTCGGCACCAATTTTATCCAATGCGAATGGCTCGTGGCCATTAGTGTATTGGACAGCAACCAACGGATGGCAATGCTCGAATAGCCCGCCACTATCTGGAATCGACTATTGGATTTATGACATGAATGACACGCCAGGTATGTACTATCATCCCGCGTTAAAGGGAGGCAGTCCACCATTCTTACTCATGGGCAAGCCCATCTGGTTTCCTCAGAGTCTTAATCCTTGGAATGTTATAGGAGGCGAACCTTACTTTTTCCGGCATCCTGCTTTTATCTTCGGAAAAATCTTGATTAGAACTCCCTTCACGCCATTACCTCCTCAACCTCGGGGTGTTCCTCAATTTTGGCCCAACGGAGCAGTACCGTGGCACGAATTTGATCGGCAGAACTGTCCGCACAATCCCGGGCTTGGTTGTTACGAAAACGGCAACTGCCCGTGGTCACCACGTAATTGGCCGCAAGGTCAATATCCTGCAGAGCCGATTCGCGACTACATGATTCGATGGGGGTTTGCACTACCATGGGAATAAGTCGTTTTCGCACTTGGTATATCTTATTAGTTGTTGTGCCATTTTCAGTGGCTTGTCTCCCGCTGCGGACTTTAGCTGATGAAATTGATAAACGAGCAACGATCGTAGTTCAACGAGAGAGTAGTCTGCAGGCGCTGACTGCAGGTAATGTGAGGATATTAGGATTTCGGGATGGTGGAAGAGGCGGTCCACACAAATGGAGTTGGCTAAACGTTGATACCAATTACCGAAAGCACGATCTCAACGCGACGATAGACGGTGGAACTTTTGGGATCGCGCTTTCGAAGCGAAAGCAATCTCTTGTTTACTTCCAAAGTGCCGACGCATTTAGACTATTGGATGCCGATGGCCAAGTCGTCAAGGAATTCCGTTGGGAACTTGGATTTGTAACATCCGTAAAATCCAACGGGCAGGAGAACTTGGTCGTCGTGAACAGTATCGACAGAAATAAACGTCGTGAGAGTAACGGACAACTTTCAGTTATAGACCTAGACAAGTTACATGTAATCGGACCAATCGAAGGGACGCAACCAACGATCACACAGGACGGAAAGACTTTGTTTTTCATTCGGACGGATTCAGCCAACGGATCTCGCAAGTCGCTTCTTTATCAGGCGGATTCTCTGCTCGCTACCTCTCGGATTGTCAAAGAATTCGCCCCGCCATTTGTCCAACCGACAGTGTCTGGTGATGGCAGGTTGATCGCTGGTGTGTCGATGTCGGGCGAGGAATTTGGGCAAACCTTGGTGCTCTACGATGTTCGGACTGGTGTCACGAGAAAATTATCTCCGGACGACGTTCGCTGCACTGAGCCATTATTTTCACCGACCAAGGATCATCTGATCGCTTATCGAATGCGTCGCAAGGGCAGCGATGGCATCCAGGATGCTGGGCAGATTATTTTGCATTCAATTAACGGTCCGCTTTTAGTTGTAGAGGAACACGCGAGGCCACTATCTGAGTCATATTGCTGGAGTCATGACGGGCGGCAATTCTATTGGATCATTGATAAACCGGGCTCGGTCAATGGCTCGCTTCTGAAGAAATATGAGGTGACGCCACCCTAAGGACGCTTAGAGAGAAAAGGCAAAGTCAATGGTGCCACAAACCGTTGTTTGCAGCTTGCAACTGCGGTGAATGAGCCCGTTGGGATGAGAAGCGGAACGGTGCCAGGAATCAAATCGAGGCATGTAGCAACGGTTCAAAATCGCCAGGTGCGCCCACTTCTACGCCAGCAGCCCGCAGACCACTTCGCCATGTACGTCGGTCAAAAGGAAATCGCGGCCGGCGAAGCGGCTGGCGACAGAAAAAGATTCCGTTCTTTCAATCGAGACATGACGAAGGCATCGACGGGGTGAGCCGCGCCGACGTCTGGCAACTTTGCCTTGAGCGGCTCGGTGAACGACTAATGCGATTCGTAGTTGGCTCCCTCTTTGATCCATCGCGTCAACAGGTCGATTTGATTTACGGACAACGCCTACTTGTAGGGCGGCGGCATCACGACGTCGGCGTCGGTCGAGGTCATGCGACGGATCAATTCGCTCTTTTCCGGATGAATGGGTCACGACAGAATCTCCTTCACGACTTGTCCATGCAGGTCGTGCAGGTGGACTTTGTCTTTGACGGCGGCAGTAGCCGTAGTCGTCGGTGTCGTCGTTGCGGATGCCGGGCTTCATGCCGCCGCCGGCCAACCACATCGTGTCGTCTTGCGGGTTATGGTCTCGGCAGTTGTCCCCTTGAGCGACCGGAGTGCGGTCGAATTCGCGGCCCCAACTGACAAGATCCGCGACAATTCGATGATGACATGGGCAACTTCTTCGCTTGCGTGAATTCTCGCTACGAGACGGAGTAGCGACATTCGCCATCACGACAACCCGATGACGTGCCATTTGTCGAACATCGCTCAGAAGTTCGGCCGAATCTTGAAGTGAAGCCCCGAAACTGAGTAAATGAAACTGAGTAAATGGTCGATGCGACGAAGCCAACGCTCGGCCAGGCCGCGAACAACGCAAGAAGTACGAATTCGCGTAGTGACGGATTTGTGAAGTCGTGACAAGGTGCGGGGGTTTCAAGGTGACTGCGCCCCCCACATCTTGTCACTGTGCCACTCCCGCACCTTGTCACCTCGCAGATCAGATCAATGGGCACGACCAAGTGGACCACGTTCGTTGCCGGTGACTCGCCAGAGCCTGGAGATGTTTTCGATCCTCACAAGTCGCGGCTGCGCAGCCAGACGACAGATTCCGTCCCGCGGATTCTGTCCGAGTTGGGTGTGTCCTTGTTTGTCTCGACGTATCAAGCCGGATATGTCGTGGTCGTGCGAGCTGACGCGTCCGCGCAGCTCAACACGCACTTCAAGGCGTTTCCGCGACCGATGGGGCTCGCGCAACGCGGGGGACGGCTGGCCATCGGCACGGATCGCGAAGTCGTTGAATTCTGGAACATGCCGGCCGTCTGCGAACGGTTGGAGCCGAAGGGAATCAGCGATGCGTGCTTCGTTCCTCGAAAAAGTCACTTTACCGGACACATCGACATTCACGAGCTGGCGTGGGGCGACGAGGGGCTCTGGTTCGTCAATACGTTGTTCTCGTGCCTTTGCACGTTGGATGCGGAGCACAGTTTCGTGCCGCGCTGGTGGCCGAAGTTTGTGACGTCGTTGGGGCCGGATGATCGCTGTCATCTCAACGGCGTGGCCATGCGCGACGGCCGGCCGGCGTTCGTCACTTGCCATTCGATCGGCGATTCACATCAAGCTTGGCGCGAGCACAAAAAAGAGGGTGGCATCCTGATGGACGTCGCCAGCGGCGAAATCGTGCTCTCTGGATTGGCGATGCCGCATTCGCCGCGATGGCATGACGGACGATTGTGGCTGCTGGAATCGGGAGATGGCAGCCTCGGGACAGTGGATCTGAAAACCGGACGCTATGAAGCGATCGCCAAGTTTGATGGATTCACTCGCGGTGTCAGTTATAGCGGCCCGTTTGCGTTCGTCGGTCTGTCACAAGTCCGCGAGTCGGCGATCTTCAGTGGCATCCCGATCGCTCAACGCTTGCAAGACAAGGAACGCATCTGCGGAGTCGCGGTCGTGCATCTGCCATCAGGCCGGCAAGTCGGCTGGGTCCATTTTCAAGACGCAGTGCAGGAAGTTTTCGCGGTCGAAGCGGTACCGCATCGGTATCCCGATTTGCTAGAAGCAACCGATCCGCTGGTGGCTTCCACCTATTCGTTGCCGGATGAAGCTTTACCGCATGTTGGCTCATCGCCCCGCCGAGGCCGCTGATCTCCGCTCGAAAGATCGCGGATTTTGAAAATTGTTTGTCACTTTCCGACCGTCAAAAGCGATTTACCTGTGGCAGCACTCGGACTTAAGGGGGAGCTTCACAGGCTTACGGCGGGCCAATTTGTGAAATTGCGGAATCTGTACCCCGACTCCTTGTGGGTCGGTCGATTCACGAAGCCTTGAAAAGCTCAGCCGATTCTGAATCCTCCGACCCACAAGGGGTTGGGCTACAGTTTGCCCAACACGACGAATTGGTCAGCCGTGCTTTCAGGCTCTTCCTCCCTTGTGCTCAATCGTTGCCGACTTAGATTGTGCGATGATAAGTGCCGAGAAGGTAAATCTTTGCCCCCGAATGGGAGGTGTGTTCATGTTGTTGAATTCTTGGCTGAAGTCGTGCATGTCCCTCTGGAATGCGAATCGTCGCCGTGGTCATCGAGGTCGCCGGGCCGATCAAATGGTGGTGGTCGCCAAGCGCATCTCATTCGAGCGGGCGGAACTGCTCGAAGATCGTGCGTTGCTGGCCACGATCACCGTGACGAGCCTAGCGGACAACTCGACGGTCAATGGGGAAGTCACGTTACGCGAAGCGCTCGATGCGGCGAATTCTGATACCTCCGTTGATGGCTCAACGGTCGGAAGTGGAGCCGACGAAATCGTCTTTGCTCCGGAGCTCACAGGCACGATCACGTCGGCCGGGTCGGAACTGGCGATCTCGTCTGACGTAACGATCACTGGCTCAACGACTGGAAGTGGAACCGACGAAATCGTCATTACTCCGGCGCTCACAGGCACGATCACGTTGGACGGAACGGAACTGACGATCTCGTCTGACGTGACGATCACTGGTCCGGGGTCTGGCATGCTGACGATCAGCGGCGATGATCTTTCACGCATCTTCAGCTTGAGCGGAATCAATCTCACGGTCGAAATCAGCGGCTTGACGTTGACCAAGGGGAGTGCCCAATCCGGCGGAGCGATCCTCAATAGTCACACGCTCACGGTCTCGGAATGCGTCATCACCGACAGCAGCAGTTCTTTTGAAGGAGGAGCTATCTACAGCACGGGGACGCTGACGGTCCATCAAAGCAGCCTTACCGGCAACACCGCGACCTTTGGAGGCGCGATCTACAGCACCGGCAGTTTGACGGTCACCAATAGCACGATCAGCGGCAACTCCGCCGATTCTCTCGGCGGCGGCATTAACAGTTCGGGGACAGCCACCGTCCTTCAGAGCACGATCAGCGGAAACTTCTCTCTCAACAGTGACGCTGGCGGCGTCGGCAATGACGGGAACTTGATCGTGTTCAACAGCACGATCAGTGGCAATTCGGCCTCGGGGAGCGGAGGTGGTATCGGCAACAGTGACAGTGGCACGTTGTCGGTGATTCAAAGCACGATCAGCGGCAATACGGCTGGAGAAAGTGGTGGCGGCATCGGCAACGAAGGCGTCGCCAGTATCAACCAATCAACGATCACGGGTAATAACGCGATCTTGGCCGACAACGGCGGAGGCATTGGATTCACTGGGGCAACCACGTTGATCAATACCATCGTTGCTGGAAACACCGCTGCCGGCAGTCCCGATGACTTGGCTGGCGATCAGAGTCTTGAAGGCCCCTCGCGACACAATTTGATCGGCGATCCGAACTCGGCAGGCGGGCTGACGCACGGTCCGAACAACAACATCGTCGGTGCGAGCGACGGAGCCAGCGGACGAATGCTGCTGATCACCTCGACCGTCCTCAGCTCAACTTTGTCCAACGCAGGTGGTCTCACGCGCACGCATGCGCTTTTGACCGGCAGCCCGGCCATCAACGCTGGCGGAAATTTTTCCGTTCACGACGACATCTTCGACCAGGACAACGACGCTGACTTCGAAGAAGATCTGCCGTTCGATCAACGTGGCGTCGGCTTCTTTCGCCGAGTCGGTGACGGTGGGACTCCGCCAGTTGATATCGGTGCCGTCGAATTCAATGTTCCATCCGTCTTCGTCAATGTTGAAGCTTTACCCCTGTCCGTTTTGGAAAACGGCACGACCAACCTCGTTTTCACGTTCACTCGTTCGGTGACGACTGGCTCTTTGACAGTGAATTTCGTTGTCTCCGGCGAGGCCGAATTCAGCAGCGATTACACGCAGACCGGTGCCGCCACGTTCTCGGAAACGGCAGGGACGGTCACGTTCGCAGATGGTCAAGCCACGAAAACAGTGACCGTGGATCCCACGGGAGACACAACGCGAGAAGGTAACGAATCCGTGATTCTGAGCGTGGGAGACGGGAGCGGGTATGTCGCGGGTGACCTTTTCGTCGCTTCAGGCACCATCGAGACCGACGATTTCATTGTCGTCGATACGCTCACCGACGTTGTCAACGGCAACTTCACCGCCGGCAATCTCAGTCTGCGCGAAGCCATCGGCCTCGCGAATGAGGGTCCTGGCCTCGACAAGATCACGTTCGCCACCTCGTTGTTCGGAAGCGCGAAGACGATCACGCTCAGTAACCTTGGTGACTTGGACATCGCCACGAGCATGGAAATCATCGGCCCGGGAGCCAACCTTCTGACCATCAGCGGCAACAACGCCTCCCGCATCTTTAACGTGAACGACGGCAACGAAGGCACGTTGAACTCAGTGACGATCAGCGGACTGAAACTCATCAATGGACGATCTCTGGAACCGCAAAATCCGGATGAAGAAGAACCGGAAGAAGAAGTTCCGGAGGGCATCGGGTTTGGCGGGGCAATTCTGAATCTCGAAAGTCTGGCCATCGCCAACTGCACGATTAGTGGCAACTCCGCCTCGTCAGCCGGCGGCGGTATCGCGAGCGGCCCTTCAAGTCATCTCAGCGTGAGTCAAAGCACGATCAGCGGCAATACCGCTCGGTCCGGCGACAGCCAATACGGCTTCTTTGGGTCCGGGGGAGGGATTGCGTTTGCATACGGCTCTGCCGGATCAATCATTTCGAGCACCATTAGTGGAAACACTTCCGTGAATGGCGGCGGACTGGCGATTGAGGGTGACAGCTTTGTCACCGTTAGCCAGAGCACCATCAGCGGTAACACCGCGCAATATGGCGGCGGCATCGACAGCGCCGGGGGATTCGAGGATGGCCCTGATTCTTCAACACCGGTCTTGATCCTTGCCTGTACCATCAGCGGCAATACGACGACTTCATTTGCCGGCGAATATGAATCCTATGGAGGCCATGGCGCTGGAATCGGCAACGAAGGCTTCATGAGAGTGGTTGACAGCACGATCAAGGACAACAACGCGGCCGGTGATGGCGGAGGCATCGGCAACATCGGCACGCTCGACGTGATTCAAAGCACGATCAGCGGCAATAAAGCGAGCGGTCGCGGTGCTGGTATTGGCAACGGCGGATCAGCCACGATCACGCAATCCACGATCGTCAAAAATACGACCACTGCCGCTCAAGGCGGTGGTGGCTTGGCCTTCAGCGGCAGCACCACATTGATCAACACGATCGTCGCCGGAAACACATTCGGTAGCATACCCCGCGATATCATCAGCGAAGGGGAGGAACTTGATCCCGAATCCCGTCACAACTTGATTGGCGATCCGAACACGGCGGGGGGGCTGACGAACGGAGCCAACAACAACATCGTCGGCAACAACGGCACGTCGGTGTTGTCGCTCGCCTCCATTCTGAATACGACACTCGCCAATAATGGGGGACCGACGTTAACCCATAATCTCGTCACCGGCAGCAAGGCCATCGGCGCCGGTGGGAACATCTCCGTGCCGTCGGACATCGGCGACGTTGACGGCGATTTGGACGTTGACGAGGAAATGCCTTTCGACCAGCGCGGAAATGGATTCGTGCGTCGGTTTGGAACGGGATCGCCAGTGCCGGTCGATATCGGAGCGATCGAATTTGCTCCGCCCCCCGTGTTTGTCACGATCGCGGTTTCACCTGTCTCGGCGTTGGAGAACGGTACGGCGAATCTCGTCTACACGTTGACGCGGACAACAACCACCGGCACGCTGACGGTGAGCTTCGACGTGTCCGGCACCGCGACGTTCAACACCGACTACACAGCGACCGGTGCGGCGACCTTCACCGCAACGGACGGCACGGTCACGTTTGCCGCCGGCGCGGCGACCAAGACCGTGACTATCGATCCGACAGGCGATACCAGCATCGAAGGCAACGAGACCGTCGAGCTGATCGTCGTCGAAGGCGCTGGCTACTTCGTCGGAACCAATCATCATGCGACTGGCATGATCACCGACGATGATGCTTCGTTCGCGATCGCCGCGATTAACGCCAACAAAGCGGAAGGAAACACCGGCAGCACACCGTTCACGTTTACGGTCACACGTATCGGAGCCACGAGCGGCACCGCCAGCGTGAAGTTCGCAGTGACGGGAAGCGGAGCGAGCCCAGCGATTGCGGCGGACTTTGGGACTTCGTTGCCGACAGGCACGGTCAGTTTCGCGGCGAACGAGACGGTGAAGACCGTGACGATCAACGTGAAGGGGGACACAACCATCGAGAGCGACGAGGGGTTCACGGTCACGCTCAACACGCCGACGGGGGGCACAATTGACACGGCGACCGCAACAGGGACGATCCTCGCGGATGATGCGGGGCTGTCGATCGCGGCGACAGACGCGGTGCTTGCGGAAGGGAATACCGACGACACACCGTTCACGTTTACGGTCACACGCATTGGACCGGCCACGGGTGCGGCAACCGTGAACTTTGCTGTCACGGCGACTGGCGCGACGGCAGCGAATGCCGCGGACTTCGGGGGCACGTTCCCCAGCGGGCTGGTCGAATTCGCGAATGGGGAGACCACGCAGATCATCACAGTCGATGTCAGCGGCGACACAACGGTCGAGGCGAACGAGACCTTCACCGTCACTCTCTCCAATCCCGTCGGGGCGTTGCTAGGAACGAATACCGCCTCCGGTACGATCAACAACGATGACACGAATCTGTCGATCGCGGCGACCTCGGCCAGCAAGCCGGAGGGAAACATCGGCTTGACGGCTTACACGTTCACGGTCACACGGACGGGTTTGACGAGCGGCACATCCAGCGCGGACTTCGCGGTCAGCGGCAGCGGCGAGAATCCGGCGAACAACGAAGACTTCAACGGAGCTTTCCCGACGGGCACCGTCGAGTTTGCGGCGAATGAGACCACCAAGGTCATCACGGTGAACGTCAGCGGTGATCCGTCGGTGGAACCGACCGAGACGTTTGAAGTGACGCTGTCGGATACAGAAGGTGCTACGCTGGGCACGTCCACCGCGATAGGCACGATCGTCAGCGACGATTCGTCTTACACGATCGCGGCGGCGAATGCGGAGCGAGCAGAAGGGAATACCGGCAACACACCATTCACGTTCACGGTGACTCGCAACGGCGGTGCGTTGGGCACTGGGAGCGTGAAGTTCGCGGTCAGCGGTCAGGGCAACACGCCGGCCGCCGCGGCGGATTTTGGGTCCGCGCTTCCGACGGGTACGGTCAACTTCAAAGCGGGCGAATCGACCAAGACGATCACCGTGAATGTCAAAGGGGACACCGTCCTCGAGGAGAATGAAGCGTTTGCGGTCACGCTCTCGACCCCGGTTGGTGGAATTCTGGGTGACGAGGCGACCGCGAACGGCACGATTCTCAATGACGATGCCACGCTGACCATCGCCGCTGATTCGGCAACGAAATCGGAAGGAACCGGAGGCATGACGCCGTTCACCTTCACGGTGACGCGTACCGGCAGCGTCATCGCGGCAGCGACCGTGAAATACACCGTGGCGGCAAATGGCAGCGGAGGAACCCCCGCGTCGGCGACCGATTTCGTCGGCGGAAAGTTTCCGACGGGTATCGTCAACTTCGCCGCGGACCAAGCCACTGCGACGCTCACCATCAACGTCAATGGGGACACCGTTGTAGAAGCGAACGAAAGCTTCAAGGTCACACTGTCAGCTCCAACGGGAGCCATCCTAGGCGCGGCCGCGAACATTGTCGCCATTGGCACGATCAACAACGACGATGCTTTGCTGTCGATCGCCGCGACCAGTGCTGTCAAAGGCGAAGGCAATGCTAGCTTGACTACGTTCACCTTCACGGTCACTCGTACCGGCGACACCACCGGAGAATCGAGCGCGACTTTTGCCGTCACGGGTGCCGCGACGAACGGAGCGAATGCTGCCGACTTCGGAGGTGCCTTGCCGACGGGTGTGGTCGAGTTTGATGCTGGCGAGTCCTCGAAGGTCATCACCATCGACGTCGTCGGCGATCTGACCGCCGAAGCCAATGAAGGCTTCATTGTCACGCTGTCGAATCTAATGAATGCAGTCATCGGCACGGTGTCCGCCAACGGAACGATCACCAACGACGACACCAGTTTTTCGATCATGGCTACGAACGCGACCAGCGCGGTCAAGAAGGAAGGCAACTCCGCCACCACCAACACGGCGTTCACGTTCGCTGTGACGCGGATCGGCTTGCCGGTTGCCGGCAGCGTACTCTTCTCCGTCGCCGGCAGCGGCGACAATCCGGCCGATGCAGCCGACTTCGCGGGCGGAACCCTTCCCGCCGGCGGCACATTGAATTTTACGGCCTCACAAACCACGCAGACCGTCACCGTCAACGTGCGCGGTGACACCAGCGTCGAAGCCGATGAACTCTTCACGGTCACGCTCGCCAACCCGACGAATGCAACGCTCGCGAACGCAGCCGCCAACGGCACGATTCTCAACGACGACACCTCGTTCTCCATCGCCTCGGGGGAACTCTCCAGCATCGACGAAGGCAATGCGGGCCTCACCGCGTTCAGCTTCATCGTCACGCGCGCCGGGGCGACCTCCGCTGCCGGCAGTGTCAAATTCGCCGTCACCGGCACCGGAGCGAATCCCGCCAACGCTGCCGACTTCGGCACTCACATCCCGGCCAACACCGTGAACTTCGCGGCCAACGAAACACAGAAGACGATCACGATCCATGTGAAGGGGGACACGACGGTCGAATCCGATGAGGACTTCGTGGTCACGCTCAACACGCCCAACTCCGGTGCCACGATCGCCAATCCCACCGCGACGGGATTGATCATTGATGACGACCTCCTCAATGATCTGCAGTGATTCTGGCTCTGCCCCGAATCATTTGTGGAGGCGGATGATGCTGCTTGCCGCCTGGTGAGGGCCAAGACAGACGCGACGAATGCCGCTCGTTCAGCACAGGGAACCATCATCAACGACGTTTAAGCCAATCGCCTGCTGACCACTTCGCCATGCGCGCTGATCAGGCGGAAATCGTGGTCGGCGTAGCGATAGGTCAGTTTGGTGAGGTCGAAGCCGAGCAGGTTCAGCATGGTGGCGCGCAGGTCGTGCGGGTGGACTTTGTCTTTGACGGGGTAGTCGCCGTAGTCGTCGGTCTCGCCGTAGTGGATGCCGGGGTTCACGCCGCCGCACTCTGGCCACATCGTGGAGCCTTGCAATTGCCTTGAGCAATCGTGTCGTCGAAGCCAACAAGGGTACGGCCAAAATGGAATTGAGTGGATCGACTACAGCGCGTCGTCTCGCAGTCGATCGCCTCTCTCCGCGCAAGGAACAATTCTCAACGACGATTAGGCGACCGCGAAGAACAACGCGGCGAAGGAGATCTCTCGATCCGGGGATGAGATCAAAGTGGACGTAATCGGTGGCATGTCGGCAGCGGTTTCGCACGGTCCGTGTTATCGTTTGCCTTAGCCACACATGTGCACAAAATCTCCCGGAGTGAACTCCTTGATGGCATCGGTCGTCATTGAAAATCCAATCCTCAACGGCCCGTTCGCGGAGCCGTCTCGGCACTTCAAATTTGGCGATCACGGGATCACCGACGAAGTCATCCGCGGACGGCGAGTCAGTTCGTATTTCATCCCGATTGCCAAACCGAAGAAGACCGCCAAGGGGAAGGGCAAGCAGCTCGTTCTCGATGAGGACTGGGTTGCGGATCGGGTGGAAGAGAACGTCTTCATCAACCAAGTCCGCGACCGGGTGAAGCTGTGGCGGGAAGGGGGGATACAAACACGTCACGAAGACGACGGCCCGCCTGCTGGAACACTGGAACTCGACCGACCGGAGCCGTCGCCTGTTCTTCTGCCAGATCGAGGCCCTCGAAACGGCGATCTACGTTCTGGAAGTCGCGAAGAAGGCGGGCGATGCTTGGATTGAGAACGACCTTCAGAAGTTCAACCAAGCCGCGAATCCGCTGCTGGATCGCGTTGCTCTGAAGATGGCCACGGGCAGCGGCAAGACGGTCGTGATGGCGATGCTGATCGCGTGGCAGGCACTCAACAAGCTGGCCAATCCGCAGGACGCACGGTATTCGGATTCGTTCCTGATCGTCACACCGGGGATCACGATTCGCGACCGGCTGCGCGTGCTGCTGCCGAACGATCCGAACGACTACTACCGCGCTCTCGACATCGTTCCTGCGCATCAGTTGGACCAGCTTCAACAGGCGAAGATCGTGCTGACCAACTACCACGCCTTCCAGCTTCGCGAACGTGTCGCCGCCGGAAAGCTCACGAAGCAGATTCTGATCAAGGACGGTCCGAGTCCCTTCACGGAAACTCCCGACCAGATGGTGCGGCGAGTCTGCCGCGAACTCGGCAACAAGCGCGGGATCGTCGTCTTGAATGACGAGGCGCATCACTGCTACCGCCGCAAACCGGCCGATCTGGAAGAGGACGAGCCGCTCGTCGGTGATGATCGGAAAGAGGCCGAGAAGCGGAATGAGGAGGCCCGAGTCTGGATCACCGGACTCGAAGCGATCAAACAGAAGATCGGAGTGAAGGGGGTCTACGATCTGTCGGCCACGCCGTTCTTTCTGAAGGGATCGGGCTACTCCGAGGGGACGCTGTTCCCGTGGGTGGTCTCCGACTTCTCATTGATCGACGCGATTGAATCGGGCATCGTCAAAGTGCCTCGCGTGCCCGTGGCCGACGATTCAATGACCGGCGATCAGCCGACGTATCGCGACCTGTGGGCCAACATCCGCGACGGTCTGCCGAAAAAGGGGCGGAACGCCGACAAACTCAATGCCGTGCCGAGTCTGCCCGTGAAACTCGAAGGGGCGATCCGCAGTCTCTACCAGCACTACGAGAAGGACTATCAGCGATGGGAGAAGAACGCCGATGCCCGCACGAAGGGACTGACGCCGCCTGTGTTCATCGTGGTCTGCAACAACACCAGTGTCTCGAAGCTCGTCTTCGAATTCATCGCGGGTTGGGAAAAGGAACTGCCCAGCGGCGAAAAGGTGCTCGTTCCCGGTCAGCTACCGGTCTTCAGCAACGTGGATCGAGATCGGTGGACGTCGCGACCGAACACGATCCTCGTCGATAGCGAGCAGCTCGAATCGGGTGAGGCGATGAGCGACGACTTCAAAAAGATCGCCGCCGCCGAGATCGAAGAGTTCAAGGCCGACTACCGCGCCCGCTTTCCCGGCCGCGATGCGGATGGTTTGACCGACGAAGACCTGCTGCGCGAAGTGATGAACACGGTCGGCAAGCCGGGAAAGCTCGGCGAGAACGTGAAGTGCGTTGTCAGCGTGTCGATGCTGAC
>SXGR01020846.1_pt1 | contig 13537 bp, 14 predicted proteins | sample 3174711 | NCBI WGS metagenome assembly SXGR01 (sample SAMN11356860, study PRJNA531348) | freshwater metagenome | isolation source: freshwater sample F1-60 | place: China: Fuxian Lake, Yuxi | collected 2017-12-25
GATGGGGAATACAAACCCCAGGGACGACTGTGGAATTTTCGCCTGAATGGGGATGCCATAGTGCCTGTGCGCGGCCAGCCTTTACCGGAAATAACCGCACTGCCATTTGATGCTTCGCCGGAACTCATTGCAGACGGCTATGACAAATACTCTGCCAACTGCATGTTGTGTCATGGGGCTGAAGGTATAAGCGGAGGACCCGTAGCGGATTTGCGTTATGCCACCGAAGCAACCTACGCGAACATGCAGACGATCGTGCGCGAAGGTGCTTATGCCGGACTCGGCATGCCGAATCTCGGGCATCTGCTTGATGAGGATGATGTTGACAGCATTCGAAACTGGATTCTGTCACGCCGGGCATTGCTGATTAATCAATAGGCACAAAGCCTGCGAAAACGAATCGACATCAGCTGGAACCGAACGACGAGAGAGAAGAAACAGCAGCAGGGTTGGGTGCGACCGCAACAATTCAGGATTTGAAACGTGCGGACAACTCAAGAGACCTTTCCCTGAACGGCGCTCCAATTGGCCTGAGCCTGCAGTATTTTGCGGCTTGCCAGAGAATGTAGGCTTTTCATGTGATCGGGATAAACCACGTGCGCAAATTCAGGGACTTGGATGCCGCGCGGTCAAGCATCCAGATTGCCAAGCCGTTCAGGAGAGGATATTGCACCGTTGGCGCATTGCTGCTGATGCTGATGTTCGCCGCCGCGACTACTACAGCTGCCACCTACGATGTCCAGAAACTTGGTGTCCCCCGATTCGTCTCGACCAACTACATCGACGTTGCAAAGATTTTTGCCATCTCGAAATTCCGGTCAGGTTCTGGTCATAGTTATGCGGATGACTTTGAACAATGTCGCTCAATGAAGCATTACTTCATGTATCCGAATGAGAGTGCCGTGATTCAAGCGCCGGTGGCTGGCACCATCACCCGCATATTCGATGAATGGGCAGGCACGCAGGTGCAAATCACTTCCACCGTGCAGCCAGCATTCACTTTTATTCTCTTTCATGTGGCATTGACGCAGCGGCTGGCGGTTGGCGATAGCGTGCTGGAGGGTCAGGTGTTGGGGACCCATGTCGGCATGCAGACGTTTTCGGATATCGCGGTGGGCGTGAATGTACCGGGCGGATACAAACTGGTTTCCTATTTCGAAACACTGACAGAAAACGGCTTTGCCCCGTTCAGGTTGCGCGGCATCACCGATATTGCACAACTGGTAACACCCCGAGCGGAACGCGATGCCGCACCTTTTCAGTGTCAGGGAGAAACCTTTACCAAGGGCAGTACCCAGGCTGACTCAGAGTTTGTCACTCTGAATGGCAGTTTGCCGCCCACGGCGATCGTCAGCGTGAACGGACCTGTGGAACATCAGATCATCTCGGCGCTGGTATCTCCACCTGACACGGTTAACCGCATCATTGGCAGCTTGTTCGTTGCCGCTGTGCTTCCGGAAAACAATGCGGGCGCTATTTATTTTCTGCAGAGTTCGGGTGCCTGGGTTGCAGTCACCAGTTGCGCCAACGCACCTGCCTACCAGCAAGGTCAGCTTTTTTCAAACATGGGTGTTTTCGTGATCGGTACGCCAGCAGACCTGAGACCTTATCTTGGCGTGTCTGTGTATGCCGGCTATGGCATTGGTTCAACCTGGGAAACTGCCTGCAACAATATGTTGCAGAATTCCAGTTATTCCCGGATCTATACCTTGCATTAACGACGACTAGCTCTGGCGAGAGCAGGGACCCCTTTTCTCCACGATCAGTTAGTTTGATGGATTTGTGGGTGTCCCATTTCGCCTACTCGTCAATCCAGCACTAAAAGGTTGCTATTGGATTGACCGGTGACCCGGTGCCATTCGGTATTGGCAGGGGAGCGATTGTCAACATGAACTCCCAGCGCTGCAGATCAGCCGCCTGCCTGGCCAGTGCATCGAGATCGGCGCGGTCGACGAGGTGAATTCCCAACATGGTCAATGCAAAATCATGCAGCGCCAGCGTGGGCAAGTCGCCCTCTGGTCGCGGCGTATATCCCGGTGTTTCCCAGCCCAGAATGGCAATGTCCCGCTCCCGCAACCAGGGGATAACTGTATTGTCGAACCCCGCTGCCTCGGCCCAGGTATCGAATGGCCCTTCTGCATCGCGACGTGCCCAGCGTCCCCAGCGCAAAAACATGGCATCGCCCGGACCCACCCGCACTCCCGACATTGCTTCCCAGGCTTCGAGGTCCGCTACCGTGATGCGATAACCTGGTTGCAGGTAGTCGACACCCTTCAGCCTGGGAATGTCATAGAGCACTCCGCGGGTGACAATGCCATCTTTCATTGTCAGCACTGCACTGACGCTGGCTCCTGTTGCCATCGTCACGGTATCTGCTATTTCAACGCCATTCCACATTTTGCCATCGAAGAAAATGTGAGCGAATCCATCAATATGCGTGGTCCCGGCACCATGTATGCAGCGATAGGTAATGCTGTCGCTGGCACCGCTGTTGCTGACGTTGAGCATCTGCCATTCCACCGGGCAGGGATTGTCCACACTTTTGACCGGGTCGGCGGTACGAGCGAGCGATACAGTGACGCCGCTGCGCACCAAACTTGCGGCCTCGCGTCGTTTCTCAGGGGTTACAAGATTGAGGGTGCCAAGCTCATCATCGGGTCCCCAGCGACCCCAGTTCGACAGTTCGACCTGCCAGCGCTCGTATTGCTGTGTCGAGACAAATGCCCCCGCTTCCTGGCCGTGACCAACCACAGCGAATCCGGAATGGGCCAGAATTCCTGTAACGAGGATTGAGGAAATGAAGAAAGAGTAATTGCGCGCAGGCATCGTTGACTCCTTGTTTTAAGCATTAGTGGAAATCATCAACTGCAAAAAATCTGGTGTCGCTGGAACTGATGGGGCTTGAGCAGACATACAGTACTGTATTTCTGCTCTGATCTAAATGAATTACGCGCTTCTGACAAACCTGTCGTCTATGCAGGAGCGAGGAAGAGTGTTCGCGGTTCCTCAGTCGCCCGTTTGCATGACCGGTCAGGGAGGCTTGGACTACCTGCGATGAAGCAGCGCATTTCTTACAGGAGCTTTGCAATGGAAAATGCCAACATGGGATGCAAACACGATGCATATAAGGGACACCCACTTACTGCAATGGAGGAAAGCGACGAGTTGGCCTGGATTGTTGGTGGGTGTCTTATGAGTGTCTGTTATGAGTGTCTTTGCGAACACGTTTGCGAACATAACCGGAAATGGAGTGAGAGTGAGAAGTAGTTTCGGCATCCACCTGACGATGGCGGGGTTGGAGCTTGGGTTTTTCCTCGACGGAATTGAGTTATAACATCAGGTATAGAGGAAGCTCAGGATATGTTTCCGATAGCGTGGCATGGCATGGTCCTTGAGGCCGTCTGTTCCAGGCTTCAGAAAATCTTCCATGCGGCCGGTTACTCGATTCAGGAATTTCTCCCACTTGCTGAAATCAGCATGAATAGCACCGGCAGAGTCAATGTAGCGCTTTTGACCGGTATGGCTACAGCCAAGTGAGCGCGGAGGCATGCGTGTGACCCTATCGTTATTGTTGACGAAACGAAAGTAGGGTTGTCCGATCCATTGGTTGAACGCATCTGGATATTCTTCGTCACCCACTCGCGGTTGGCCGAAGCTGTAGATGCCACTGACTTGTTGTTCATCTTCCAGCGCGTGAGTAACTGCAACAGCAGCGAGAGCGGCTCCGAGACTGTGTCCGGTGAACCACAGGGTTTGCGGATTGGTTTTGTCACGCATCCGCTCGATCACTTTGAACCTATCATCCTATACAAACTGATATGCTCCAACGAAACCTCTGTGCATTTTTCCAGCAGGACACGATACTTTGCGAATCTTGGCGTCAGATAACAGGTCCTGCAGATGAGTGGGCTCAGTGCCCCTGAACGCGACAATAATGAGCCTGTCATTGGAGGCGACAAATTCTTCCTTATTCTTTTTGCTGAGAAATTTGAAATCATCCAGACCCGGACCCTTTACGGCCTTTTTAGCGAACCGCAAAAACCATAGGAGATGCGGGTTGTCCACGAAATTACTGTGCAAGATGTACATGGATGAGCAGGGAGAAATTCCAGCAAGCTTATTGTCAATCGTGACCTGGTCAAAATCTTCTGTGTTTTAGCTCTGACTTCAGCGCAGCGAGATTCAGCATGTTGCGGCAACGGGCAGTCAGCGCTTGAGTACTCAGGGTTTGACCCGATAGCAGCAGGAAGGCCGTCAATGACGGAGCCAGGAATAATTGCATGGATCGCATTGGCATTAGTCGAAGCAGGAGGCTTGCGGGTACCAATAGTTGTCTGCGTTCCAAAAAAAAGCCCGCGCAAGAGATTAATCTGCGCGGGCATAATTACCCATACACGCAGTGTGAACTGATGGAATACTGAAGAACCGGGGGAGAGAGTCCTGCTCTTCACGCAGTCAGTGAACACTGTGCTTGGTTTTGATATTGCATTTACTGTGCCAACGTTTATTGGCTTGATTGCAGGCGTTTTGCCAGAGTATTGCGGGATTCTGCGCAGAAAATTTGACGCATTTTGATGCACATTGCTCTATTGCAGTGCATCGATTGGGCGGCAAGCGGGAAGAGGAACCATTCCCATCCTTGACTGTTCTGTGCAAGCCGGAGAGCTTGAAGATTGGCGCAATCGAGGAGATGATTCCGGGCGGGAGCGCTTGTCACTGTCTGCGAATTCGAATGAATGTCAATTCAATGGCATTACAAAAGCAATTCAATTGCCAGGGATCGATTTCACAGCTTCTGTGTGCACTGCACATTTTGTCGACAACCAATTTGCCGACAACCAATTTGACAACAACCAATCTGCCTACAACCCATTTGAGAGAACGCACGCCATGTCATTACGATCGAGGCCATTACTGCCTGCCATAGAACTGGAATCACCTCGTGGTGTACCGGTCGACGCCACCATAATCTGGCTGCATGGTCTCGGCGCTGACGGTAATGATTTCGCTCCCATAGTGCCGCAATTGAAACTGCCGAAAGAGTTTGGCATTCGCTTCATCTTTCCTCATGCACCGGAGATTCCTGTCACAATTAACAACGGTTATGTAATGCCAGCCTGGTATGACATCAAGCTCATGGACATCGACCGTCACGTGGATCAGGAGCAGCTGATGCAATCGGCTCGCTGGGTACACGACTTTATCGACAGGGAAATTCAGCGCGGCATCGCCAGTGAGCGCATCATCGTCGCCGGCTTCTCCCAGGGTGGTGCAGTGGCGTTCGAGGCGGGGCTTACCTATCCGCAAACTCTCGGCGGCATCATGGCGTTGTCCACTTATTTTGCCACTGCGAACAGCATCAAGATCAATCCGGTGCAGAATTCTCTGCCGGTGCTGATTTGCCACGGTACGCACGATTCCGTGGTGCCCGAAGCGCTGGGTTTGAAGGGTTTCGCTGAGCTGCAAAACCTGGGATTCTTCCCGGATTACATAAGTTATCCCATGGAGCATTCTGTGTGCCCGCGGGAGATAGTCGATATAGGCGAGTGGATCACGCATACACTCACCTAGGCTTGTTGGTTGCGAGGAATCAAGAACAAATTGCGGGATGCTTTCACTTAGGGCCACGAGTCAGTAAAGCATTCCAGCAAGCAGTGTGAACTCACCAAGACCAACAGTCTCTGTCCGGTGTCGTTAAGTCGCACAGCAAATTCACACGGGCATCCCTGCTGGAAAACGTTGCCGATTTCCAGAATCAATCTTTGCAATCCTCCCTTGACCTTAGACTTCACTCTAATGTTTATAATTCATCCTGCCTGTGATTCCTCATTCTATAGAGGTATCAGGACTACCGATGTACCCGAAACAAACAGGGTCAAACAACGGGAACCGCCAGCAAACCGCAAAATTCAGCAAAGCCATCGAGGTGGATGTGATCAAGATCAGTGAACTCTCAGCAAAGACGGGATTGAGTCCCCACACGCTCCGCTTCTATGAGAAGCATGGCCTGATCCACGCCAGTTCGCGCAGCGACTCTGGTTATCGTTACTACAGCGAGGCGGATGTGCGGCGCGTGGATTTCGTCCGCGCGGCGCGCAATATTGGTTTCTCGCTGGAAGACATTGGGCAGTTGCTATCCATTCGGCTCGACAAGCAAAGCCATACCTGCCAGGAAGTCACCGATATTACCCGCGCCAAGCTGGAAGCAGTACAGTGCAAAATCGCGGAGCTGCATTCCATGCAGCAAACCCTGCAGATACTGTTGGAGAGCTGCTGCGGTGGTCCGGAAAACGCGACACACTGCTCCATCATGGAAGCGCTTGATGAGGGACTGGTTCGGCAAGGCTTGACCGCAAGCGCCAGGGTGACTGGTGTCAAGACCGGGCAACAAACCAAACTTGCGACTTCATCGAAGACTGCAACCAAAAACCCGTCAAATACTCACTCAAAGACCAAGCAAAAGCTCAACCAAAAGCCCAATCGAAAACCCAAGCAAAAGACCAGACCAGGGAAGCGCACCCAATGAATTTTCTGCTCATATTCTGGGATTTAGTGGTGGAAAGTGCGCCGTGGTTGCTGCTTGGGTATTTTCTCGCAGGCATCATCAAACAAATCATTCCGGCCGCATGGATGGAAAAACAACTGGCAAAACCGGGGTTGGTGTCTATTGTCAAAGGCGCCCTGATTGGCGCACCACTGCCATTGTGTTCCTGTGGTGTGATACCGGCGGCACTGGCGGTACGCAAAGCAGGGGCCTCGAAAGGCGCCACGTCATCCTTTCTGGTCGCAACGCCAGAAACTGGTGTGGATTCAATCGCGTTTTCTTATGCGGTGCTCGGGCCGGTGTTTGCCATCGCGCGTCCGCTTGCTGCGCTGTTCAGCGCCATCATCACCGGCATTCTGGTGACTGTTTGCGACAAGGACTCGGCGCCGACTCCGCAGCCTGCGGTTGCAGACAGTTGCTGTGGAGGCACTTGTAGTACCAGACAAACAGCAGCGCCGGTGCCGACTCCAGGGCTGATGCAGAAAATACTCGAGGCTTGCCGTTACGGATTCGGAACCATGATCGCTGATACAGCTTTGTGGTTGCTGATAGGATTGTTGGCTGCGGCCGCGATTTCAGCCGTGGTGCCGGCAGCTTTTTTCCTGCGCTGGGGCGATGGTCTGCTTGCCATGTTAATGATGGTGATAGTGGGACTGCCCATGTATATCTGCGCCACCGCATCGACTCCGGTAGCAGCCAGCCTGCTTTTTGCTGGAGTTTCTCCTGGTGCAGCGCTCGTCTTCATGCTCGCAGGTCCAGCCACCAATATTGCCACGATGGGTGTGATTCGCGAGCAACTGGGCACGCGCTCACTGATCGCCTATCTTGTTGGTGTAATTGGTGGCGCGCTCGCAAGTGGATTGTTGCTGAACGCGCTGTTTGCAGTTTTCGCATGGGATGTGCAGATAGCAATCACAGAATCGGGAACGCACAATTCACTCTGGAAGCAATTGTCAGGCGTGGTGCTGGTGTTTTTGATTGCGCGAATGTGGTTGCAGCCGCTGCTAGCACGAGGGCTTGTACGTCTGCAAAACCGTCCGGCTGCAGACCGGCAACTGACAGGCAGTGCGCCCGTTGAATAGGCACTACGGGAGGTTGCCCTTACATCGATCTGTTGTTAGGATGCGCGCCATTCGTACCAAAATCTCCAGAAGTAAATGGCTATTTATACTACAACCCACGACGCCCTCACTGGTGTCACGCGTATCGTCGTAGAAGGCGATATACAACTGGAAGAGCTGAAGGCTTATGCGGAATCGGCTGATTTCGCGGCCCGCTGCAGTAAAATTTGTTGTGATCTGACCAAGTCAACGGTCAGCTCTGTATCCACGGAGCAATTGATTCAGTTCACGCGCAAGGTAAGACACCTGAATCACCCAGGAAACAAAGGCGCTTTCGTGGTCAGCAAGAGTGTGGATGTGGGTATGCTGAATATCTTCAAGGTCTACACCGAGCAGTTGCAATACGACGCCACACTGGAAATATTCACCGAGATCGACAAGGCAATGACCTGGCTCCAGCAGAGCCAGTCCTGATCCAGTTCATTCATGCCCAATTCTTGAAGTTGTTCTGACTGGCAGTTGTCCTGACTGGCAGTTGTCCTGACTGGTAGTCGTCCTCGCAGCCATCAAAGTTTGCTGCGGCTGCTCACCACCCGATGCGCAGCATCGAGATCGAACACGATATCCGCTCGCGACGTCACGGTTTGCAGGCAGTGTCGGGTGAGCCGTTCAAAGTGCTGGATAAATCGGACAATCTGGGCGGCCTGCATTCCAGCTGATGGGTTGCCTGCTTTTTGCCGGAGTTTTTCCTCCTGCAAATTGCGCCATTCCAGGACTTGTTCGAACCCCGGTGCGTGCAGCATTACCAGCACGTCAAAGCTGGCGAAAACCTGCTGATAGCCAAGACCGAGTTGGGTGTTTACATAGCCTCGCCAAATTTTTTCAGGGTCTTCGAATTGCTCCAGTGCATTGACCGGCGATTGCAGTTCCGCTTCAGTTTGCGGCAGCGCACCCATAAACCACCCTTCCAGGAAAATTAAATCCACTGGCTCATTGCTGTGCCGCCATTGTGCTGCGGGGGTGCAGTCGTCGGTGGCCTTGTTGAATGCTGGCAAGGGTACGCTGTCATTGGTGCTCGCTGTATTGAGTTGGTGCAATGTCTGTTGCAGGCATTGCACATCATGGGTGCCAGGCACTCCGCGCGTAGCCAGCAGCGGGTGAATGCGACGGGCAAGCTCACCACGTTGTGATTTACCCAGATAGAAGTCATCGATGGAGAGTGCCACCGCTCGCAGCTCATGCGCTGAGCAAAGCTGTACCAGCAGGCTGGCGAGTGTGGACTTACCGGTACCCTGCGCACCATTAACCCCCACCAGCAAGGGGCGTGCGGTTTGCTGTTTGTGTTTGTCTATAAGTGGCGGGAGGAGCGGCAAGAACCAGTCAGCGATATCCTGCCGGTAAGCTTCTGGAAGCGCTTCTTGCTGTATAAAACGGTCGATAATTTGTTGATACATTGTGGATAGATCCTGACCCTTGATTTAGTTGCGTTTATCCCACAGTCAAAAGCTGAAGCCAAGTAACTCTGCAGTGTCCCGGTGGTTTGCCTGTGATACGATTCTTTGCGCGACACATCCTTATCTAATCCCGTTTCCCGAAACCTGCTCATGTCTTCATCCTTGCTGCCAGAACGCTCCCTGCTGATTTCGCCGACACTGGCGGCGACGATCGGCCTGGAAGAGGCGGTTATGTTGCAAGAGCTGGCCTATCTGATTGCGCAACGCCAGACACGAACTTACCGCAATCGCCAATGGCTCGAACTCACTGCTGAGCAGTTGCAGGAGGCATTTCCTTTCTGGGCTCTGGTCGACATCAGCCGAGTGCAGGCAAGTTTACAGGGCGTGGGTATGTTGCTGATCGAACCAGTCACCAACTCCGCACATAGCTTCCTCTTTGCCATCGATGAGGCGACAGCAACTTCACCAGCCGCTGCACGTAAACCCGTACCGGAAAAACCTGTCGACAAGCCTGCAGCAGCACAGCTGACAGGTGGCGCTTCACTCATGCCTCCCCACTGGCAACCCGAAGCGGAATGGGTTCAGTATTGCCTGCAGCAGGGCGTACCGGAGGCTTTTGTGCACTCACTGGTGCCGGAATTTGTCAGCTACTGGCGCGACCGTGCCCAGGCGCGACCCTCATGGGGCATGGCCTTTTATAAACACGCGATTCGGGAGTGGCGCACAGAACAATCGAGGCAGGGGGCTTGGGAAAATTCTGGCACGATGTCGCCAAACTGGCGACCAAGTGAGGACGCTCTTGGCATTCTTGTCAGCTCTGGTATCAATAGCAGTTTTGTCGAAGATGCGATTCCGGAGTTTGTGCTGTACTGGCGTGAACGTGGCATGGTGCATGGCGCGTGGAATACCAAGTTCATTGAACACATCCGCCGGCAGTGGGCAAAATTTTCTGCCTCTTTCGGCTATGATGATACGCCTCGAGCAATATCGGCCAACTGGAAACCAAGTGCGGATTGTTATGAAATTCTGCAACTCGCCGAGATCGATGAAGATTATGCACGCAGCAAGATCCCTGAGTTCGTCATGTACTGGCGAGACAGTCAGCAGGTAAAATCGTCCTGGAACACTGTGTTCCTGCAATTTATCAAACAGGATTGGGCGCGGCAGCTGAAGCAAACCGGCAGCGCGGATATCACACATGCAGAAAATCAAACCCTTGTTGGAACAAGCCAGCAAAGGATTAAAGAAAAATTCCAGCACATCGCCGACCGCAGCTGGGCCGAGTAAGACACATTCGGCCACCACGCGTGAAGGAGTAGCTGCGCCTGCCGGCGACTATGCCGCACACGGCGCGCTCGACCATGTCGATGCCATCAACCAGATTTTCGCTGAGTTTGAATTTGCCTATCACAACCAGTTTCACAAGGCGTTTGCGAATGCCGAAAGTCTGATCATCGCCAAGAAGTATTGGCTCAGCAGCCTGGAGCAGTATGCCCCTCAACAAATTGTGCTGGCGGCAAAACGGGTAATCAAGTCACAGGATTACTTGCCGGCAATCGCGGCGCTGGTGCGCGCTTGCGAGCAGGGCTTCGATCTGTTTGGGCTGCCATCTCCGCGTCAGGCCTACCTTGAAGCTTGCTCGGCTCCTTGTCCAAAGCGAGCGCACAACTGGAGTCATGAGGCGGTGTATTTTGCCGGCAAGGCGACCGGCTGGTATTTGCTCGCAAACGAGCCCGAAGCCCATGCATTGCCGGTGTTCGAGTACAACTATGGCCTGCTCTGCAAACGCGTGATGCAGGGCGAGAGCCTGACTCTGGAAATACCCGAACCCTTGCCGGAAAAGATTGAGCGCAGGTTGGAAGCATCAGAGGCACAGGCGCGAATCCGGAAAATGCGCAAGGAGTTGGGGTTGTAAGCAAGGCAGCTGGGGGTTGTGGCGGGAGTGATTCAATTCGCCAGTTTTTGGCGTAATTGACCTGAGTCCTGTGAGTGTCGCAGTACTGCCAGATCCGGGCAAACGTCTGCAAGTCGCTGTTTCTGCTGGATTCGTCCCCCAATGCAAGTCGTGTTCGGAATTGGCGCAGTAGTTGCAAGTGCAGTTTTGGTAGCGAAGCTATGGGTCTTGCAGGTCCTCTCAATGCCGATCCTGCGAGTTATTCCACTATCAGCGGGGAAACGCAGCATGGCAGACATGTTGCATTTTGACAGAAACAAAAAATCGGACGTTGTAAATGCGCAGGAAAATCCGTCAGCGCAATTATCTGGAAGCACGGGTAGTGCGACCACTAGTTCGCGCAGGCGTTTTAGCAGCGATGAGGTAGCCGACATTATCCGCATCAGCCTGCAACAGGAATCCGCAAATCCAGATAACTCGATCGACTTTGAAGAGCTCGTCACCATTGGTCGGGAAGTAGGAGTTTCAGCGGCGCAGATTGATGTTGCGGTGCAATTACTCGAAGAGCAGCAAAAGACCGGGGACAAGGAGAAATGGCTTTGGGTGCGATTCAAGGCCCATTGCGTCAGTTTTATAGCCGTCAATTCGTTCTGCATAGTAATCAATCTGGTGACTGGCACAGACGTTTTCTGGGCTGGGTATATACTCCTAGCCTGGGGGATGTTCCTGCTGGGCCATTATGCTGGACTGCGCTATGCCCCGGAATTTGTGCAAATGGCGATGAGCAGGACAAACCTGCTGGCTGGTGAAACCATCCGGGAAATCCCCAGCGACAATGTGAATGTAAGCTTTACGGTTGCAGATGCTTCAGGTCTGATGGGGTCAGAAGGTCTGGTTTTTATCGCAGAGGATACAGTGAAGATCGAATATCAGACCTCCGATGCCGTGCTCGGCTTATTGAAAACCGGAGTCAAGGAGGCAGCCATCGCAATTGCCGATATCGCCACTGCGAAAATTGAGCATAAATTCTGGAATATGGAGTTGGTATTACAGAGTCGTAGCCTGAAGATTTTTCGCTCACTGCCTGGACATTCCTCTGGCACTTTGCGACTCAAAATCGGTCGGTATTCGGCTGTGGCCGCACAAAATCTTGTCGATACGATTGACAAGCTGAAACTCCGCTGATCTAAACAAGCTGCTGATCTAAAAAGCAGGTGGTCATTCAAGCAGAGAGTCTTTCAAGCAAGTAGTCTCAAGAACAACTGAGTGTAAACGCGAAAGGAAGATCAATATGTACCGTATTCTTTTATTTGCCATCGCCGCAATCATCCTCAGCAGCAGCGCAAGCGCGCAATCTGCGGACACTTACCAGGTGCCAAGAACTGAATTCGGCCAGCCCGATTTTCAGGGTGTGGGGAGTACCCGCTTCAACACCATGCTGGAGCGACCTCCAGGTGTGCCCCTGGTGCTGCCGCCCGAAAAGGCACCCGGATTTGCCCAGGTGGTTGCCGGCTATCTGGGAGACAATACGGACCCCGATATCGACCGGCTGGGGCCGCCAGCACTGACGGTGGTCAATGGCGAATATCGCAGTTCTGTCATCGTGTATCCGGAGAATGGTGTGCTGCCTTATAACGAGCTCGGCGTGAGTGTGGCCGGCCATTCCTATTTCGAGGGCGACGGCTACGATCATCCGGAACAGCGGCCCGGCGTGGAACGTTGCACGGAGGCCTGGGCCTCACCCCCAATGCATGCAATCGCGTATCAGTTGTTCCATGGTTTTGTACAAACCAAAGAGACGATTGCCATTGTCAGTGAAGAAGCAGTGATGCTGCGCGTCATCCACATGGATGGCCATCTGCGCCCGGATGCGATTCGCAGTTTTGAAGGACATTCTGTCGGACACTGGGAGGGTGACACACTGGTAGTGGAAACCACGCACTATAGCGACGTCAATCCGAAACGCGCAGCGATGGGCAGGGCGATGTTGATCAGCAGCGCGGCCCGGGTGACCGAGCGTTTTACCCGCACATCTGACACCGAACCGAATTACCAGTACACGGTGGATGATCCAACCTACTACACCGAACCCTGGCGTGGAGAATTCTCATTTGTGCGTGAAGAGAGTTCACATATCTACGAATACGCCCGTCATGAAGGCAATTACAGCATGACTGGCGCATTGCGCGGAGCGCGAGTGCAGGAGGCGCAAGCAGAGGGAACTGAAACCCGATAAATTTGGCAATGAGAAGTTGGCAGCGTGAATTTGGCAGCGTGAAGTAAGCAAAGCCAGGCCGGCCTTGTCTTGATTGGCCAGTTTCTCTTTTCTTTGCTGGCTGACGACACCGAGACTTCGCAATTTAAAATCCCGCCGCGTTTTAAAAACAAGGCACCGCGTATTGGTACCCGGCATTTCGCCAAGAAAATCCCCTGCACTTTGCACGCAGGGATTAGTCAGGTGTTCGTCTATCCGTTCAACTTCTTGTATCTCACCCGTGTCGGTGTCGCGTTGTCGCCCAGGTTTCCTTCTTTGTCGGTCGGTTCACGGAGCCCGTTTTGGAATGGGTGCGTCGAATCATGCCAC
>SXGR01215105.1_pt1 | contig 13537 bp, 5 predicted proteins | sample 3174711 | NCBI WGS metagenome assembly SXGR01 (sample SAMN11356860, study PRJNA531348) | freshwater metagenome | isolation source: freshwater sample F1-60 | place: China: Fuxian Lake, Yuxi | collected 2017-12-25
ATGGGGCACCAGCTGGGCGAAGAACGACTCCGCAGAAATCCTGTCCGGCGCGACCGGCGGCTCGTCCTGATGCCCCGTCGCCATGGTCAGAATGTCGCGGACGCGCATGGCCTTGAGGTTCCCAGTCGGCTGCTTTGGAGCTTCCTTGGGAAAGAACTTCAGCACATCGTCATCCACTGACAAACGCCCTTCGCTGACAGCCAACCCCACCGCAGTGGATGCGAAACTCTTACTGAGGGAATACAGCACGTGATTGTGCTCCGGGCCGTAAGGCTTCCACCACGCTTCGAGGATCACCTTCCCGTGGCGCACGATCATGACGCTGTGCATCCCCTCAACCCGCCGGTCGAGTGTTTCGATGAGCGTTTCCAGCGCAACGGACGAAACCCCCTGAGACTCCGGCGTGCTTCTAGGGAGAGGTTGCGCCGCGAACGCCGGAACGGCGGCGAAAACGAGAACAGCGAATAGCGGGGAGAATCGAAGTGAATTTTTCATAGCGGGATGTGGGGCTGTGTTGCCCGAATCCGCTTCAGGTGTCACGAACGAAAACCGTGTTCCACGTGGAACAGCCCTACAAGTCCCCGCAGCAGGAGTTGTGACCACTCGGACCGTCGAAGTGTTCCTCCGCTCCACAGGCGCTCGAAGCCTCCGGCGAGTCCCCCACGGCCTGCGCCGCAATAACTGGCCCTCGCTTGAGCCACACCAACAGGATGCTCACATCCGACGGCGAGACGCCTGAGATGCGCGATGCCTGCCCGATCGTCGCCGGCCGAATCTTGCCCAGCTTTTGGCGCGCCTCCTTCCGCAGGCTATGCACCTCCCCATAGTTCACCCAAGCCGGAATCTGCTTGTCCTCCATCGTCTTGAATTTCTCCACTTCCAGCTCTTGGCGCTGAATGTAGCCTTCGTATTTCAGGGCGATCTCGACTTGCTGAACAACGTCCAAAGCCAAATCCGTCCGCGCCTGAGGCAACTTCTCGTAAGACACCTCCGGGCGTCGGAGCAATTGCGCCAAAGTATCCTTCCCATCCCGCGTGGAATGAAGACGCGCCAACTCCGTCTCGATAGCCTCGCGCTTGGCGGTGAACTGCCGGTAATTGCGCTCAGGCAACAGTCCAATATCCCTGCCGAGATCCGAAAGCCGCAAGTCACAGTTATCCTGCCGCAGTAACAGGCGATACTCCGCCCGTGACGTGAACATGCGGTACGGCTCCACCGTTCCTTTCGTCACCAAATCATCGATCAGCACCCCGATATAAGCCTGATCGCGGCGCAGGACGATAGCCTCCCGGCCCTGCACCTTGCGGGCCGCGTTGATTCCCGCCATCAAACCCTGAGCACCAGCCTCTTCGTAGCCGGAAGTGCCGTTGATCTGACCGCCAAGGAAAAGCCCGGCGCAAGCCTTGGTTTCCAAGCTCGGATGCAACTGCGTTGGAAACGCAAAATCATACTCGACCGCGTAGGCTGGCCGCATTATCTCCGCCTGCTCGCAACCAATGATGCTTCGCACCATCCCGACCTGCACCTCGTAAGGCAGACACGTCGAAAACCCGTTCACATAGATTTCATCCGTCGCAATTCCTTCAGGCTCAAGGACTAACTGATGTCGCTCCTTCTCGGCGAACTTCACGATCTTGTCCTCGATGCTTGGGCAATACCTGGGACCGACCCCTTCAATCACTCCCGAGTACATGGGCGACTTGTGCAGGTTCGCGCGAATCAACTCCGCCGTCTTGTCCGTCGTGTAAGTGATGTAACACGGCAGCTGGCCGCCGTTCTGTTCGAGGATCGAACCAGGCGGATACGGCCCCGTCGCACCTGAATCTCCAACCCGATCCGGCCGCAACAACCTCGCCGTATCGTTCCAGAGATCGTCCTTCCAAAACGTGAACCATGGTGCCGGCTCGTCGCCCGGTTGCACTTCCGTCTTCGAAAAATCAATCGAGCCACGCACCAAACGCGGCGGCGTCCCTGTCTTCAAGCGGCCGAGTTCGATGCCGATCTCCTTTAACGATCCCGACAGACCCATCGCTGCGGACTCGCCAGCTCGCCCGCCACTCTGCTGGTTCCCGCCGATGTGCATCAACCCCCGGAGGAACGTCCCCGTCGTTACCACGACCGTTGTGGCCAGATACTGCACCTCCAAGGTCGTCTCCACACCACACACCGCTCCGTCCTTCACCAGAAGCCGGTTTGTCTGGCCCTGTTTGCAGTCGAGATTCGGCTGCCGTTCGCAAATCCATTTCAGCCGGAACTGATATGCCTTCTTGTCGCACTGCGCCCGGGGTGCCCAGACTGACGGCCCTTTCTTGGTGTTTAGCATTCGGAACTGAAGCCCCGTCATATCCGTGTTCCGTCCCATCTCTCCGCCAAGTGCATCGATCTCCCGCGCCAGATGGCCTTTGGCCAGTCCTCCAATCGCAGGGTTGCACGACATCTGCCCGATCGTATCCAGGTTGATCGTGAGCAACAGCGTCTGGCAACCCATCCGCGCCGCCGCCAGCGCCGCCTCGACTCCCGCGTGCCCCGCTCCGATCACAATCACGTCATACCGTTTTGGATAAACGAACATGCCTCCCAGCCTACCCAACCCGCACCCAACTTCAATCCTCCTGCTTCGCTGGAGCGTTCACTGCCAATCATCGACGACCCAATCGAATGCCAGCAAAGGAGTCGCGCGAAGAAGCGAAGGACGCGAAGAGGTCAGGGAAATTGAGCCTTGGATAGCGCTTACCTATCAGTCTGTCGCAGCCGTTGCAAAACCGTCCCCCGCCTTCGCGTTCTTCCCAGCTTCGCGCGGAATCTGTTGGGTTGTTACGGCCGTGTTCAGCCCTATCGTCGCGTCTCGAGTTGAAGCGTGTTGGTCCCCGCGTTTGCACCTGCGCGGGTCCAGACGATTGGCCCGGCGAAGCGGCCGACACCGGAAGGCAAATACGCCAGCCACCCGTGAGCGAGACCTGTCCCTCGGTTTGCCGTGACATGGAATGGCACCAAGCCATTGCCGACTCCGGCAGCGGTCTGGCTGAAGGCGCTGCCGTCCGGCAGTCGGCCTCGGACGGTGACGCGGCCGGAACGGCTGACGCGAAGCGTGTTCGTTCCGCGGGCAGGCGGGTTGTCGTTGTTCTCCGACACTTCGAAGAAACTGCCGCGAAATTCCCCGGCCATCTCCAGTGCGCCGACAGCATCAGCGTCCATCTCGCGGCGACCGAGCAGTTCGGCGGCGACGCTGGCGCTGGCCATTGCGCCGGTCACTGTTCCACCGTCTGCTTGCCATTGGAGAACCAACGCAATCGTTTCCCGCCCGCGAGCTGAGATCTCCCGGGACACACGCAGGTCTTCCGGCAACGCGCCCGTAAAGGACTCGCTTCGGCCGCGCCAGTTCAATCGCCCGCTGTAGGTGCCGCGCACGGTGACGCTGGCGGTGAAGCTTCCGCTGTTCGACAAGCCCGGCGCAGCAGGCGGCTGGAACAGTCCCCGGTAGGCTCCTGCGATCTCGATGAACGGGCCGGGGACGAAATGCGCGATGACCGACGTGTTCGACGCAGCGATGAACGTGAGCGCGGGATTGGTCCCGAGGCGCGTCCCCGACCAATCGCTCCAGTGGCTGAAGCGATGTCCTGTCGTCGGGCGTGCAGTGAGGGAATGGGTCCGGCCCTCAGTGAGCGACCTGCCGTTGCGCAGGCCGGAGACGGTCCCGTGGCCGTCAATCCACAGGGCAAAGCGCGCGGCATCGGGCTGCACCAAGATGTGCGCGGTGTTTGTGGTGGAGAAATTGCCGGCCTCGTCCACGGCCACGATCTGGATCGTGTGGTTCCCGGGACTCAGCGTCAGCGCGGCGAACCAGTTGGTGATGCCCGTCGCCGGTTGCGCCGCGCCGCCATCGACGCGGTACCACACCGCCGTGACCTCGACGTCGTCTGACGCGGTGCCAGCGATCTGGACGGCGGAATTCGCGACGCGCAGGGGCGACTCGGCAGGCGCGGTGATCGTTAGAACCGGCGCGTTTGTGTTCACGACTGAGAGCGTCGCAATGCGGCTGGAGATCGTCGAAACGGAGTTGGAGACGCGGCAGAAATACCTTCCCGCATCCGCCCCGCGAACTCTCGGCCAGCGCAGGAAATTGGTCGTTTCGCCGGGAACAGGTTCGCCATCACGGAACCATTGGTAAGCCAGCGGAGCTGAACCGATCGCCATCGCGAGGAGTTGTGTCTCCTGGCCGGCGGCGATGGTGAGATCCGCAGGTTGTTCGATCCATCGCAGGGGCGTTTCGGTCGCCGCGACCGGCGTGGGAGTGGTCGCCCACCAGTTAACTGGATCATCGCCGTAGAAAGTTTCGCCAATCCGGTGCAGCGAAGCTCCCGATCCATCGGCGGCCGTGGGCCACGGAAACGCATCGGAGTAGCGCACTCGATCGACGACGATGAATGGAACGATGCCGGATTGCGGCGCGTCGGGCCGGACGAGTTCGATGTTGCCGGCCGAGTTATCGAGCGGAAGAAGCATCGGGCCGTGAACGATCGCTCCGGCCGGCACGTTGTTCGAGGCGAGAAACTCCGCCAGCGCCGGCGGGTCAGCGGGATTCACCCCGGCGATGAGAATTCGGCCGCCGGGCGGAAGCAACACGCCGGGCGGAAGCTGGAAGTGGATCTGGTCCAGGGTGGAATCGACGAGCCGCCAGGTGTTCGTGGGGAACGCCGGGTCGAAGAGCGGGAGCGGGACATCGAGCAGGTTCCGAATCTCCACATATTCATCGCACATGTTCGGGAAGTCGGCGCGATCCGGCGGGTGGTAGTGGATCTCGCTGATGACCGCCGGACCGACGCGCGGGCCGGTGTTCGGCGCGAGGAAGGTCATCTCGCGTTGCGCGACGAAGTGTTCCGCACCGACGCTGTTCACGTAACGCCCGAAAGTCACGTTCGTCTCCGAAGTGCCGAACTTGAATCCATGCACCCAACCCGTGAGCCCGCCCTCGGCGTCGGCGGAGAAGACAAAAACTTCCTCGCCGAAATCTCCGAGCCCGAACCCGATGACGGACGGATCTTCGTTCGGCGAATTGAACGCGTGCTCGTCGAGCGCCAGGAAACCGCCCGCCGGAATCGTCACGCCGGGTGGTAGGCGAAACTTCTGCGGCTCATCGAAGTCATCGGTCAGGAACCAGCCGCTGATGTCCGCCGCGTTGGTGCCAGGATTGTGCAGCTCGATCACGTCCTCGAAGGGCAGTTCTGGCCGCGACAGCACTTCATTCACAACCACCGCCGGGATCACGGCGGGAACGTCCACGCGCCCGGGCGAGCCGCCGCGCTGGCCGCTCGCGCGCCACGCCGTACCGCGCCGGTGCGAGCTGGCTGGAGACGTTTCATCGCGCAGCACGAGCGAGAATCCGTGCCCGTCGGTGATGGGACTCCACTCGTCATCGTAGGTGATGTCGAAGATCGTCACACCGTCCGTGGTCATCAGCCACAGCCGCTCGCCGTTGTCGCTCAACGGGCCGGTGAATTCTCCGGCAACCGGCAGGCCCGGGCCGTAAAGCGTCTCAAAATCCGCCCGGCTCGACACCAGCAGCACGCGCTGACCGGGATCGATCGTCACCCCGTCGAAGGTGTATTCGATTCCGGCGAGGAACGTCGCGCCGTCGAGGCTCACGAGGTTCGTGCCAGTATTCTTCAACTCGATGAACTCGACCGGCAACGAACCGGAATCCGGCGGGTGATAGAAAATCTCGCTCAAGATCACCGGCGGCCCGCCCTGCTGCGCCGGGTTTCGTTCTCCTGGAGTTTGTTCGAGATACGTCGGGAACTCTGTCAGCACCCGCCCATCGTCCATCGGGAACCCGAATGAGAAGCGCGACGTCTGGGGTGGATACTCGGGCGCGAATTCCTGCGCAATGGTCACGCCGTCGGGATGCACCAGCGCGAGGTAATCACCACCGCCGCGCAACGTGAACGTCGTGTGCCATGTGTATTCCGGCAGTGATCCTCGGCCGCTGGCGAAGACGATCTGGAATCCGCCCGGCGGAAGATTCGTGGCCGGCAGTTGCCACATCCGCAGACTCTCGCGGTCGTCCGTGAGGAACCAGCCGCCGAGATTCACGTTCTCAGTGGTTGGGTTGTGAAGCTCGATCCAATCCGGCGAGGCGCCGAAGGCATCCCGAAGCGGCCCGTTGTTCACGGCCTTGAACTCGGTGATCACCACTGGCTGGCCGACGGTAGAGACCGACATGGACGCCGCAACGGCCAGTGCAAAAAGGTGCGGGAAGAGCCTTGCTTTCATGGTTCACGGGCCGGCAATACTAAGTTCACAACCCCGGTGCCCTGTGTGGGACTCGCGCGGTTGCGCCGTGTGGTGCCGATGCTCGATGTGTTATCAACGAACCGAAGGAATTGAAACCATGAATCTCTCCCAATTCACCGCGCTCCTCTGCGCGTGCGCCGGCCTTCTCGTCCTGCTTCCTCAACAGGGCGCGGCCCAGCTCTTCTCGAACCTTGACGCCTTCGCCAACCGACTGCGCGTCGGCGACCCGGAGATTCGCGCGACCAATTCTCTCGACGGCCCCAAGGGCATCGCGACGGCGGACTTCGACGGCGACAACCGCCCCGACATCGCCGTTGCGAACACCGACGGCACGGTGACGGTCTTCTACGGTCGGCCGCAGGGGAAGTTCAGCCCGCCGACGCACCTGCGCACGGGCGTCGAGGAACTGCGCGGCATCACAGCCGCGGATGTCACAGGGGACGCGCGGCCGGACATCGCCGTCGCCGCGCCGTACTCGGGCGAGATTTTCCTGTTCGTGAACCAGAACGGCGAATTCAACGCTCCCCTGCCACTCCCGCAATGGATCGGCGTGCGCAATGTCAGCGCGGGCGACTTCGATGGCGACGGCCGCAAGGATCTTCTCATCGGCGGGACGACGAACGGCCTGCGCCAGCTTCGCAGCTCGGGAGCCGGGGCTTTCCAGACCATCACGAACCTCACCAGCCTCGCCGCCACGAATGAAACGGATTTCCCGAAGCCGCTCTACGTGCTCACGGTCTTCCGACCGACGGGCGCGATTCGCGACGCCGTCGTCGCCACGCACGCCGACACCAGCCTGCTCTGGGTTCTCACTGCCAATGCCAATGGCGCGCTCGCGCCCGTCGCGGAACTGACGAACCAGTTCGTCCACGCCGCCGTCGTCGGCCCGATCCTGGGTGATGTGAACACCGGCCTGAACGACCTCGTCACCGCCTCGCGCGACGCGGGCACCATCGAGGTCCGTCGCGGAACCAACGGCGCAGGTCGCTTCCAGCAATCCGTGACGCAGCGCATCAACGTACCCGGCGGCCCGCGTGCCCTGAGCATCGCGGACCTCGACGGCGACGGGTGGAATGATCTCGTCGTCGTGCTCCGGAACTTCGACCGAGTGCTGACGTACCACAACAGCATCGGCGTGCTCGTGGCTTCCACCGAAATGCCCGTGGGCCGAAGCCCGCGCGAACTCGTCTCGGCGGACTTCAATGCAGACGGACGGCCCGATGTCGCCGTGATGAATCGCGCGTCAGCGGACGTGAGCGTGTTGATGACCTTCCCCGGCCAGTCCGGCTTCGGCGCGCTCGACCAAATCTATCCCGTGGACGGCGGCGTCAGCGGCCTGCACGTCCTGGACTTCAACGACGACAACCGCGACGACGTCATCCAGCTCCACCGCACCTCCGGCGAATTCAGCGTGCGAATCACTGACACCAACGGTCGTCTCGGCCCGCCGCAGTTCTATCCGATGGGCACGTTGCCCAGCGCGCAGGCGATCGTGGACGTGAACAACGACGGCTTCCGCGACATCGTCACCGCGAACCTCGGGCAGGACGGCATCGACCAGGGTTCCGTCTCCGTGCGGCTGGGCAACGGGGCAGGCGGCTTCGGCCCCGAGATGCGCTACGAGCTTCCCGACGGCATGGCCGGCCGGCTCTTCGCGCTGGTGGCGGCGGACTTCAACAACGACGGCCACATCGATCTCGCGGCGGGCTTCTTCGATTGCCGGATCGCGTTCTTCCGTGGCAACGGCAACGGCACCTTCACCTACACGCGCGAACATCGTTTCGTCTATGAATCGCGCGTCATGGTGGTCGGCGATTTCGACAAGGACGGCGACATGGATCTCGCCGGGGCCGGTTACGCGGGCGATGTCGTCGTGATCGAGAATCGCGGCGACCTGCTCACCACTGAGACCCTCACGCGCACGGATTATCCTGCGAGCGATCCGAACAAGGCCGGTACGAAGGACATCGTCACCACCGACATCAATGGCGACGGCGATCTCGACCTGCTGATCGGCACGGGCAAAGGCACGATGCTTTTCATCGGCCTGGACGGAATGGCCTTCTTCCCCGTCAGCCGATCGCTCCCAGGCACTGACTTCCCGGCGTCCGGCGTCGCCCTCGGCGATTTCGACGGCGACGGCAGCCGCGATGTCGCCGTGTCGTGCCGCGTGCTCTCGTGCGTGACCATTCTCCGCAACACCCCGGACGGCCTCCAGCCAGCGCTGTCCGTCGATGTTCCTTCCGGTGAATTCCTCGCCGCCGGCGATCTCGATGGCGACGGCCAGGACGATCTCGTCGGGACGGGCAGCGTGCTCTGGACCGCCCTGAGCAGCCGCCGGGCGCAGCCCTCGCCGCCCGTCATCGCCGCCGCGAGCCGGCCCACTGCCGGCAAGCTCGTCATCAACGAGATCCTCGCCGTGAACACCGAGCTGCCCCTGGAAGCGGATGGCGACCGCCGATCCGACTGGGTCGAGCTTTTCAACGCCGGTGCCACAGGCCTTTCGCTCAATGGATGGAGGCTCCGCCTCGAAGAACCCGGCCAGCCGGCGCGCGACTTCACGTTCCCCATCACCGCCTTCTCCAGTCCGAACACGCACTTGCTCGTCATCTTTTCCGACACGCGGCGCACGCTCTATCACACCGGCTTCCGCCTGCCCGGAGATGGCGCGACGCTCAAGCTGTTGAACCCGCAGGGCACGGTCATCGACGAAGTCGCCTACGCGCGCCAGCAGGAGAACATCTCCTTCGCACGGTATCGCGACGGCCTGCCCGCCTTCGCCGCCAATCCGTATCCAAGCCCCGGCCGCGCCAATTCCGACAACGGCCCCGTCGAGCCCGTCGCGGATCTCGAGAACTACGCTCCGCTGCCCGCGTTGCCCGATGAACCTGTGCGCTTCACCGTCACCGGCCGCGACGACATCGGCATCATCGGCGTCACCGTCGTGTGGAAACGCCTCGACGTGCCGAACTCGACCGAGCGGCGAATCCAACTCTACGACGACGGCGAGCATGACGACGGCGCCATGCAGGACGGCACCTTCGCCGGGCTGCTGCGCCCCGGATTGCCGGACGGTGCGGAGATCCAGTTCTACATCGAAGTCGCCGACCTCAGCGATCAAGTCGTCGTGCTGCCGGACGAACCGATCTTCTCCGCCAACGGCGCGCCCGTCACCCTCTACAGCCTGCGCGTCGGCGCGCCCGAGACGGCCGCTGCGGGTCTCGAGATTTCCGAAGTCGTGGCCGTCAACTCGACCGGCCTGCGCGATGAGACCGGCGCAACGCCGGACTGGGTCGAGATTCGCAACACCTCCGCCAACGCCGTGCCCCTGCGCGGCGTCTCGCTCGCGCAAAAGTTCTTCGGAAACGGCACACGCCATACGTTCGCCGAGGGCGACGTCCTCCAGCCCGGCGAATATCGCGTGATCTACTGCGACAGCCGCCCGACCAACGGTCCGTCCCACGCGCCCTTCAGCCTCAGCCGGACGGGTGACGAACTCATGCTGACCGGCCCCGGCTCCAGTGGCGCCCGGGCCTTGCTGGATCACGTCAACTTTGGCACGCAGCAGCCGGACATCGCACTGGCCCGCCTTGGCGCGGCCGGCGCGTGGCGCAGCACCGCGCCCACGCCGCGCACGGCAAACATGGCGGAGCCGTGGCTGGGCTGGCCGAGCTTCGCGGACCTGAGCTTCAACCTCGCCTTCCCCACGACCACCAACGCCACCTACACCGTGGAAGCCACCGATTCACTCGCTGCGCCAAGCTGGCGTCCGGTAAACGTCGTCCCCGGCAACGGCATCGAGCGGATCGTGAAACAACCAATGTCCGAGCGACAGTTCTTCCGCGTGCGCCGGTCGCAGTAGCTCGAGCAGCGCGTCGTGTCAGAAACGGATCATCCATGAGAACATTTCTGGAGCTAACGCTGAAGGTTCTCACCGCCCTCGCAATCGTTCTGTGCGGTGGCGTCACCCTGCGCGCTGAGATCATCTACTGGCCAATGACCGCGCTGGATCTGGCCAAGCAACGATCCGAGAGCGTCAGTTGCGTCAACCATCTCAAGCAGATCGTGCTGGCGGCACGCATTTCGTCGCTCGGCGGCGGCGCTTTCCCCCAGAGGATTCTGAATCTCACCAACGAACTGGATTCACCAGCGGTGCTCTTCTGCCCGGCGGACATCGATCGTCAGGTCTCCACGAACTGGGCCGACTTCGATTTGAGGAGCAGCGATTATGAATGGCTGCCTCAGCCGAACTGGAACAATCCTGACGCCATTTGCTGCCGGTGCCGCATCCACAATAACGTTGCGCAGGTGGACGGGTCCGTGCGGCTGCTCTTTGGCTATCGCAGCGGATGGCCCGCGATTGTCGCAGCCCCCCTTCAGCAATACGCGACCCCGGGCTCGGAGGTTCGCTTCGAGGTCGGCGTTGCGCCCGACTCTCTTCAGCCGATCAGCTATCAGTGGCGGAGGCAGCAGTTGTATTTGGTGACGAACGTGACGTTCCACGCCGATCCGGAAGATCCCAGCGGCGGGTTCTGGACAACGAACCGGCGGGGCCAGTTCACGACAACGATTCTCAGCGGAGAAACCAACCTCAGCTACGTGATTGCGAACACGCAGACCAATCACACCGATTACTACAGCGTGGTGGCCAGCAATGCCCTGGGTTCCACGGCGTCAAACCCATCCCACCTTTTTGTGGATCCGTGGGTTTCCGCAAGGATCACCAACAACTACTGGTCTGCGGTCAACTGCGTCAACAACCTGAAACAGATCGCCCTCTTTGGCCGGATGATGGCGAACGACCGCGACGAACAGATGCCGCCAAGTTTATCCGCGATGACCAATGCCTATGGCGCGCCGATCTTCGGCTGGCCGGTGGTTCTCTACTGTCGATTCGATGCTGCCCGGACGGTTCCGGCGGACTGGGCCGGCGTGGACCTGGCGAATACCAGCTATGAAGTTCTCCCGGGCGACAGCGCCGATTTCGATGCTCCTTTCTGCCGCTGCAAGGTTCATGGCTTTTACGCGAAGATGGATGGAGCGGTGGTTTCCAAACCGCACTTCTCTGGCATCCGACGCCTCACGAACCACACGGCTGAGTTGACCTTCACGGTGTTCGCGGGACAAACCAACGTGTTGGAAACTTCCACGAACCTCGCAAACTGGGCGACGTTGAGCAGCTATTCTTCGACGAATGGAAACTTCGTTTTCCACGACACCAACAGTTTCCCTCAGCGGTTTTATCGGATTCGCACCGAGTAGGCGAAACAGTGTCGAACCGGTCGTCAGCCGGGTTTTCAGCGGATTCAGCGAGGAGCGATCTTGTCCCGCTCTTCCCATCGATGTTTCGTCCAAGCGACAGCCATTCCGGCGGCGAACAATGCGAGGCTTCCGAGCAAGGCGATGGCTCCGGCGGACGCATGACGGAACAGCCAGTGGGTCGGCGCGCAACAGAGCACCGCAAACCCAGCGATCGCGAGGACGATGGATGCGCGCAGCCTGAAGACCCACCAGAATGCGATCAGCAACAGAGCCGCAGCCGTTGTGAAGCGAACGCTGTCCGCCTGTAACGCGCTTGTCCAAATCGCCGCATCCAGCAGCCAGATGCCCGCTGTCATGACGCGAAGGAATCGCTCGACCGACGGTTCCTTGGATGCCCAGCGGATGCTGTGCAACAGGAGGAACATCGCCGACGTCTCGACGATGACGTGCGGGCTCAGGATCGGAAACCTCCCTGAGAATATGCCCATCCCCAGCGCCACTGTGGCTGCCGCGGCCAGCCCGACAACCGGTGAACGCGAGCGCGCCGCGTAGAGCAGCACGAAGGCGGACCATGCGAAAACCACGCAGCCGGATCGTCCGAAGTTCGGCACGACGGCCTGCGCCCAATCGATCGGGAAGCCCGCCAGGATCATTGCCAGTGAGGCGAGCGCCAGTTGCCCGACCGTTGATCGCAGCGGCCACGTGTCCGACGAGCGCAGCCAGAGGATGAGGTAGCCGATGTGTGTGCCGACGGCCAGGGTTGCGAACACGGGACTGTTCGCAAACGCCGGAAGCGGGGCGAGCACGGCGAGAAACAGGATCGCGCGGCGCAAGGCGGGAGCCGGATTCGGAAGGAAATCCTGGAGACGGTGCCACAGGGTCCAGACGATCGCGCAACTCAGCGGCGCGACATGATGCGGCTCCAGCGGCAGGCTGCAAATGTGCGCGATGCTCCACACGTGAACCGCACTGCCCGCGAACCACAGCGCGTATATGAAGATCGGCAGCCAGTGACGTTCCGGATTGGAGCCGCCGTATCGACGAGGTTTCGGCAGCAGACCAGCAGCGAAGACGATGGCCGGCAGCGCGAAGTGCCACAGGAATTGGTTCTCCTCCTGCCAGTCGAGAAGGTCTTTCTCCATCCTAATCCGGAAGACGAGCGGCAATGCGATGTTGCCCGCGAGCACGGCTGCGCCGAGCAGCAGCGCCTGCGGAGGCAGGTTGAACTCGGGAAACCATCGGCGAATCGAGAGCATGCGCGCCGCAGACGCGACGAAGCCCGCCAGCGCCAGCATCCATGCGAGGCTCATGCCTTCCTTCAGTTCCTGCCCCTGCACGGTCGCCTGGCTGATCAGCAGGAATGGCACGAGCACCAGACCCTGCTCGACGACGACGAGCAGTGAGGAATCGTACCAGATCTTGCGGCGCGCGAGGACAATGCCGGCGATCACGACGAGCGTTTCGTAGAACTGGAGCGCGGAGAAGTTGAAGAACAGGTTTTGAATCTCGCCCGTGAACAATGAATCGACACTGGACAGTCGGTTGACGGCGTAGAGCAGCAACGCCGCGCTACAGAGGAAGAACGGATTGCAGACCAGCAGCCGGCGCATCCAGTGTCGCCAGTCGAACGGCGGTTCGATCGCCCGCAATGTTTCAGAACGAGGTTCCGAAGTGTTCAGGTTCGAAGGGTCGGTGTTCATAGGGCCTCTCTTTTAGTCGGAGATGACGTTGCGACGAGAACGGAGCCCGCTCGCCTGGTGTCGGGCGCGCGCACCCTGCGTGGATAAGACGCAGCCGGTGAGGCGTTCTTCCAGCATTCATGCACTGACACGTCCAACTGCATCACCCATGCCAGCGGACGGACTGACGGAGTTCCTACAGGCCGATGCATCGCTTCGTCTTCGCCCGAGACGACAATAAGTTGTGCGTATCCCTCCCACAGCGTGCTATCTCTCCCGGGTGACCCGCCAATATCAACAACAGG
>SXGR01247238.1_pt1 | contig 13535 bp, 11 predicted proteins | sample 3174711 | NCBI WGS metagenome assembly SXGR01 (sample SAMN11356860, study PRJNA531348) | freshwater metagenome | isolation source: freshwater sample F1-60 | place: China: Fuxian Lake, Yuxi | collected 2017-12-25
ATATTATAAATTAGATTCGTTATAATTTAAAAACATTTTTAAAATATATTATATAGTATATTGTTAAGTATATTTTAAAGTACATAAAATGAACCCTCAAGAACGTTTACAGTTAGACAAACTAATCCGAGCAAATGATGTAACCGATAATACGAATAATATTCGCGAACTTAAACATAGCAAGCCTCTCGGCGATGACATTATAACGCTTCTTAAACTTAAGAAAGAGTACCAACGGTTGTCTAAAAGTAACCCTGCACAATTTGACAATATTTGTGTATCTAGATGTCCTTTTTTATTTAATAACTATACCGACATTTTTAATAAAGTAAAAAAGGATGAAATAGATTTAAATATTCTTTTCCAGTTACTTCATATTCTTAAGCAAATCGAGGATGGAAAGCTTGACCAGCATAACGGTTCATACGAGGTCGGTAAATTATTAAAAAGTATTTATATTGATAGCGCAATGAAAAAGGCAGATAATATCAATAAATCACACGACCATTCGCACGGAAATGGAAACAAGGAACATACAAAACCACCAGCTGTGAAAAAGATTTCATGGTCTGAATTCAAAGCAAAGAATATGTCCTCATCCTCATCCGCATCTGCATCCTCATAAACACATAGGTATCTAATATTAATTATGTCTCTAAAATTGAAATAATTAATATTACATTTATAAATACATAAACATTTAGTTCTATACCATATAACATACCACACACCGAATACTACATACTACATACCACATAACGCAAAAAAACATAATGTCTAAACGAACAAAGTCGGCTATTTCGTCGACACCCACGACAACATTGGTTATTGTCGAGTCTCCAGCAAAATGTAACAAAATAGAATCTTATCTTGGACCAGGTTATAAATGTATAGCAACATTTGGACATTTCCGCACATTAGATGGTCTAAAATCAATTAATATGGATAACTTTAAGCTGAAATTCTCATGTATGGATGAAAAATCAAAACAGATTTCCCGTATTAAAAGTGAAATAGAATCATGTATGGGTAATGTTATTATTGCTACAGACGATGATCGCGAAGGTGAGGCGATTGGGTGGCATATTTGCGACATGTTTAAATTACCAGTAGAAACAACCCCGCGAATTATTTTCCACGAAATAACAAAAACGGCCATTGAACGCGCTGTAAGTACCCCCGGAACATTGAATATGAATTTGGTATATGCACAGTTTGCGCGCCAAATATTGGATTTATTGGTAGGATATCATATCTCGCCACAGCTTTGGACGCATATTGCGTCAAGTGTTAAAAACAGTTTATCTGCCGGTCGATGTCAAACACCAGCCCTGCGATTAGTATACGATAATCAAAAAGATATCGATGCCTCCCCTGGAAAAATGGTATACAATACTGTGGGATATTTTACAAAACTGAATTTACCTTTTACATTGGGTCGACAGTATGATACCCCTAAAGATGTGGAGGAGTTTTTGGAAGAAAGTGTGAATCATGAACACGTGTTTACTTTATCGCCACCTAAAAAAACTTCAAAGGCTCCTCCCTGTCCTTTTACCACTAGTGCGCTACAACAAAAAGCGAGTAGTGATTATAACTATTCTCCTTCAGAGACGATGTCGATATGTCAGAAGTTATATGAAAGTTCGTTTATTACGTATATGAGAACAGATTCAAAAACATATAGTCCAGAATTTATCGAGAATGCTAAAAGATATATATGCGAAAAATGGAGCGATAAATATGTCAACCCCAATATTCAATACCTTGCTCTAGGGTTTGGTTCAGGGGATGTTTCGGATGTATCAAACTCAAGCAAAACCAACACTAGCAAAACTAAAATAAGTAAATCTGGCAAAAGTTCAGACGATAAAGGCGTTAAAGCACAGGAAGCACATGAAGCAATTCGCCCAACAAATATCTCTACGCTGAAAATTCCGGATACATTTACAGCACGCGAACAAAAATTATATAAACTAATATGGACAAACGCAATTGAAAGTTGTATGTCGCACGCAGCGGGTGTTACAATAACAGCATGTTTAACTGCGCCAAAAAGCAATGAATATAAATATACGGCCGAACTAATCGAATTCCCTGGATGGAAGGCGGTTGATGGTTACGAAAAAGAAAATCCAAATTACACCTATTTACAAAATATTAAAAAAAATTGCGTTATTCCTTATAATAAAATTAAAGCAACCGTTACTATGAATGAATTAAAGTCGCACTATACCGAAGCAGGTCTTATAAAAATATTAGAAGAAAAGGGTATCGGACGTCCATCTACGTTTTCATCTCTTATCGAAAAAATACAGAAAAGGGGTTATGTAGAAAAACGTGATGTTTATGGTAAAAAGATTAAATGTACCGACTTTGAATTGTTGCCGGATGAGTTGCTTGAAATGCCGACAGAACGCGAATTTGGTAATGAAAAAAATAAACTAGTAGTACAACCATTGGGTGCTATTGTAATGGAATTTATAATACTGCACTTTAATACTCTATTCGAGTATAACTTTACGAAAAAAATGGAAGATGATTTGGATAAAATAGCAAATGGTGATATTTTATATACGGAAACATGTATGTTTTGTTTAAATAACGTAAACCAACTAACAGCAGCATTAAAAGATAAAAATATACAAAAAGATACTGTCGCTATCGACGAAAGCCATGTATATATGGTGGGAAGTCGGGGTCCTGTTATAAAACATACAACATTAGACGAACTCGGTAAAAAAAAGATAGAATATAAAAGCGTTAAACAAAATATAGATTTAGCGAAATTAAAAAGAGGAGAATATGAACTAGCGGACGTGGTCGATGAAAAGGGAAATATTGATATGGGAGGTATAAAGCTTGGTATATATGATAGTAATGAAATTATATTAAAACGGGGTAAATACGGCCTATATTTTGTATGGGGAGAACAAAAAAAGTCTTTATCTGGATTGTTTCCGAAAAATAAGAACCCCGGTAGTATTACATATCATGAGATTGTTAAGATTATCGAAAATTCTAAAGCGCAAATTCAATCACAAGTTGAAAATATGAATGGCGGTGGTGGGGGTGGTGGCGATGAGGTCGATGAAGGTGTAGGTGGAATCAAAATACCTATAAAAGGTATGGTTAGACAAATCACAGATGACATAAGTATTCGGAATGGTAAATATGGAGATTATATATTCTACAAAACCAGCGAAATGAAAAACCCGACATTTTTAAAACTTAAGGGATTTACTGGCGATTATAAAACATGTTCTATATCTAGTATTATCGAATGGATACAAAAAACATACAAAATATGATAATATAATAATATATTTCGAAATAACTTGAAATATTAAATAACAATATTGTTTATATATTTTTATAATATTTTATACTGCAATATATAATATGGAAATATTTCGTACTTTAGGTCGTAAACAAAAAGAAGTACAAATTCAAAAACTAAAAGATGATATATCAAAATTATCAGAAGAATTAACAACTGGTATTATAGATCTATCAGAAAAGGCTACAAAACTTAATGAATTAAGAGAAACCTATAAGAATTCCGAGTCTGAAATACAAAATGATTCAGAATCCGATGAAAATGAACCAAAGAAACCATCAGTACTTACAAGTTTTTTTAGCAATATATTTCGTTCAAACGAACCTGAGGCTGCTGCTGAGACCCCCAAGACTATACAACCTCAACAAGATATAAGTTCATCCGCAAATTCAGACTACGTTGACCCTGAATCACAATCGGCACAATCTGAAGCATCTACAGCACAAATACCACTATCATCGCCCCCATCTGAAACCCAAATAGACAAACCTTTTTCATCAGACTTTTCTCAAGGTTCTGACATGTTTTCCTCTTCCTCTCCATCTTTGGCTGTAAATAACCCAGTCCCAGACGCATCCGCGATACCACCACCACCTCCATCACCCCCATCGCCTCCATCACCAGACGCATCCGCGATACCACCACCTCCTCCATCACCCCCATCGCCTCCATCACCAGACGCATCCGCGATACCACCACCTCCATCACCCCCATCACCCCCATCACCAGACGCATCCGCGCTATCACTTGACTCACTTCAATCGCCGCCTGACCAACAAGTAATACAAAAACCTCAAAAACAACCGAATAAGGGTGATGATTTTGGAAAATATGATATACCACCAAACATAGGTGGAAAAAACAGGAAAAAATCAAAACGGTCCAAACAAACAATACGTAAAACTAATAAAAATTCAAACAGAGTAACAAAAAAGCAAAAAAATACTACCACTACAACTACAACTACTGATAACAAAGCACATGCTCAAGGCTTAGCTCAAGCTTTACTACAAGCACAAGGACAATCATAAATGTTAACTTACACTATACCGTAAAATAAAATAATTTTGTATATTTAGACTTTTACAAAATTATTACGTTTATCTTATCATATATATATTTTTATTTATTGTTTGTTTATAATCTAAGTCCTATATTGAGCAGGAATGCGTATTTTCAATTCGCGCGCTATTTCATCACGATAACAATCAAATTGTAAAATAAAGCTAAAATCGTTATTACTAAAATTAACCAAATTCCCGTTATGGTAACGAAATCTAAATTTTAATTTAGATACCCTTTCAAGAGGTGGATAAAAGTGTGAAAAATTTTGTAGCAATGCGTTTTTAGAATCAAAATATTGAGAAACAGGTACACCTAAAAATGGTATTTTAGCAAATGATGAATTTACTTTACCTCCATACGTATTATTTGTAGTAGAATTTACTCTTCTAGGATAAGGTTGAAGCTCATCAATTTGGTTATATTCAAACATGTCCAAATAAAAAACGGTTTCTCCTAAAGTGTTTATAACATTTGGAGGTTCTAAATAATATCCTCCTGGAGGTAGCCAGTTATAAAATGGGTCAAATGTGGCATTTTTGTATTCATAATTAAGTGGTATAGATGTTTGTGTAGCAACATATAGTTCTTTATTAAATCCTAAAAAATATGGAAGTCCCCATTTTGTATTTCTACAGTAGATTATTTCATTAGGAGGGGAAACTTGGCAGTTTACATACGCATTATTGCTAGGGTCATAATAATCTTCTATTTTATCGAATAACAATGTAAAAGGGTCTTGCTTATTACCAAAGAATATTTTTTGATTTACTTCATTATATATAACTGTAAAATTAGTGTACGCTGGTGTAACTAACTTTGATACTGCATTATTCATACAATTTGTAAGTTCATTCGCCATTTGTATCGGAGCGTATAACCCTGATTCAATCATAATCTGTATAGAATATGTATTTCCGGCTATCGTAACACTAAATGACATCTTTGTATTTTGTTTTATTGTCGAAAAAACATCATTAATCGATGGAAAGTTTGTCTCTATTAACCTTATTGATTGAACATTTGTCAATGATTGCGGAAGAGTTATTTCAAAATGTGCAGAATTTGGCCAGGCACAAACATCTCTATCTTCGGAATGAATAGTTACTAATTTTCTATCCAAACAATATGTCTGTTCGCGTGCTATTAGCGGGTGTTCCGTAAATGTGTTTCTATTTTGTCCGTTCATTTATATAGTAAAATATATTATTATATATTATACCATATAGAATTTATTTTTATATGATATTTTATTTGTATATATAATTGTTAATTCCATTAAAAAAAATAATAATATAATTTATAGTATAATCTATTTCGTAAATTATAAAAATGCAGAGTAATAATCCTATGATAAATTTTTCCCCTATTGATAAAGTTAATTATAGATTTAAGACAATTTATTATTTAATTAATATTTGTATTCTTTTAGCATTTGTTGGAATTATTATAAAAATGGTATTCACATCTCTTAGCATGGGCGAAGATCAAGGACCAGCATTTGCAACATTAGTTGGATATATTTTTACAAGTCTCGCTCTTTTTGGTCTTTTAATGGCCGTAGTTTCTTACTACTTTAAAGTTAAAAATACCCCATCCTGTTCTAGTTTATATCCTAGTTTCTTCCAAATACTCGCCCTATTTATTATATTATTTGTTATTATTCGCCAATCTATTTCATTTTCTAAAATGATTAACACTTATCAAGTAGACCCCGAATATTATAAATTTTCGAGTTATTCGGGTATTCTAATTTTCTTTCAACTTGTTCTTATATATAGCTACTTACAAGGAAACTTAAACTGTATTAGCACGACAGTGGGCACCTTAAGTAAACCTTCTATCGGAACTTTATATTTAAGTATTGTATTATTTATTCTTAATATTTTAACAGTTGGTATTATGGAAGTCATATTGCGTCTTTTCTCAACTTGTTTTTAGTTTGTTGTTAAATATCGTTGTTAATCTCGTTGTTAAATTATTAATACTTCATTATGGATTATTAATAATTATGAATTAACTCAAATCTCACGATTATTATAATATTATTTTTTAAATCTTCTGTTTATAATACTTTTATACATATCGCTATTCACAACTTTAATTGCTTCATTATTTAAATCTTCTGAATTCGTGATATTGTTTTCTCTTGCCGTGAAAAAAACAAAATCTCCAAATAGTTGTGTTGTTTCAGCAAAATTTGTTTTAAGAACATGCCAGTTATTATATAGTATTGGTGAATTTGCCCATTGTAGAAAATTATTAAGCCAAACAACGTCTCCTGTATCGTCAATGTCAGTTGATGTAATAAAATCTTCCCATCCTTGAAATATGGAAATAGATATATAATTTACTGCATACCATTTATCTGTAGTATTATATTTTATTTCTTCTCCTAACACTTTTTTTTGCCACGTATAATAGAGGGAGTTAATAAAAGTTGGGCATTCTTTATAATATTCTACAAATGATTTATTTACATTTAACCATCCACGGTCTATAACTTTATAAGTTGCTTCTCTTTTCATAGATTGTAATTGTAGATTAAATACTCTATAAGTTAAATAAATACCTATAGGAATAAATACAGCCCCTATTATGGAAAATTTTGACACGAATATACTTATTTTTGATTTTTCTCCTTTTTTTGTAACATGCCACATAGCATACATTAAAATTATACAACTAATAAAAAAAATATTTCAATAGTAATTAACATATTTTTGTTTATATATATTATATTATATTATATTCTATTATATTCTATTCTATTATATTATACTATATTCTATTCTATTATGAATTAACTCAAATCTCACGCTTCTCTTACATCTCTTGTTTATATTGCTTATCCTGCTTCTCATGCTTCTCTTGATTCTCCTGATTCTCTTTCATTTTATATAGAATATCTCTAATCGAGTCCTTGATGTTTTTCACCTTATAAAGCGACTCAAGTCTTGATGTATCTAGAAAATTATTCGAACGTTCACTGGCCAATATCTGTCTCTGTTCTTCTATACTAAAATTATCCCATTTAAACTCTTTATCAACTATTTCCCTATACATTTCCAATATATCATTGTGGCTTATTAGTCCAGGATTTGTCAGATTCACTGTTCCGGTTACCTTCTTGTCACACATGTCAATCATAATCGGCAATAACTCGGGAAGAACCGACATAGAATTATGTATCGAACATATTTTCTTATATGTAGTGATTTTTGTTATGAAATTTCGCGAATTTATTTCATCTGTAATCGGCATCCTAATACGAACATTCAATACGTTAGTAAACATTTTCATAATCATATCCGTATACCCCTTTACAATAGAATATGACGACCCGAAAAAATTAGGTTTAGAATCTTCCTTAAAACCATTCAGTTCTTCTTCATATGGATGTTCATCATCATATGTATATATACATCCTGTCCCCAAATATGCGTAGTGTATACCAAGCTTATTAGAAATAATGGCAAGAATTGTAGGCGAATAGAGGTTATCTCTAACATTTTCTCGTAGTTTTCCCTTTTGTTCTAAGTAGTCTATCGTAGTATAATTCACACCGTCTATTATTCCATGCGTTCTTCCAATTGTGGAAATTATATTTGTAGGATTAATGCGCGTTATTTCTTCTTCGAGGGCGACGATATCTTCAGCCCTTACATCGCCAATAATAACATCATGTCCTCCTTGTACCAACAACTCATACACCTTTTGCCCAATCCATCCGTTTTTACCATATAATAAAACTTTCATATTATTTACTTATTGTTTTATTTATTATGTAATTTCTTTTTAATTAGTATTTTGTGTAAGTTATATTTTTATTTATCAGCTAATGTTTTAATTAAGTTGTTGACACCTTCGTCGAAGTTTTCACTTATATCCCATCCGAGACTTTTAATTTTTTCATTACTTATGTAATATCGTTTATCGTTAAAAGGGCGATCAGTAATATATTCTATATGCTCATTATAGTTATCTGTTTTTTTAATTTTATTAATCAACATCTCAGCAACCTGTTTTACAGTATACTCTTCGTTGTCATCTGAGCCTATATTATATATTTCACCAATGACACCCTTTTCCAATATTATATCAAACGCCTTTACTACATCCGATACATGTATAAAAGCACGCACATTAGATCCATCTCCTTGTATTGTTACCTTTTTATTTTCACTTAAAAGCTTTATAAATCTGGGTATTATTTTTTCAGGATATTGATTAGGTCCATATACATTGTTGCCTCTTGTTATGATAATGGGCATATTAAATGAATAGTAATAAGATTGCGCAATAAGTTCGGCGCTTGCTTTTGTTGCTGCATATGGATTAGTCGGACATAATATACTTTCTTCTGTTTTTTTACTTTCATTTTTTTCTATCATAGACTCTCCATATACTTCGTCTGTAGAAACGTGTATAAACTTTTTAAGTTTTCCATATTTTCTAACTGCTTCTAACAAATTATGAGTTCCTACAACATTATCATTAGTATACTGAAGAGCATCTTCGAAGGAATTTTGTACATGACTTTGTGCTGCAAAGTGAATAATATAGTCAATTTTATAATTTGTAATTATATGATATACTAAATCATAAGAACATAAGTTTCCCTTAATTAGTCTATAACGATCCGAATTCCTAATATCTTCTTCTATATTTGTTTCTGATGCACAATAATACATGGCGTCTATATTTACGATATTAAAGTCATTATATTTCTTAAAAATATAATTTATGTAATTTGAACCGATAAATCCGCAACCTCCTGTGATTAACAAGTTTTTCATTTATTATTTTTGAATATAATAAATAACGTATTATTACTTATTATATTTATATTTTATACTAGTTTATATTTTATACTAGTTTGTATAAATAGTTACATAAATCACATAAATCATATATTACAAAACAGATAAAAATTTATATGTTATCCCATATGACATATTATCTTCCCATAATCCCGATATTTTTAGAATAACGTCTATATTTTTCTTCTTATCGTTCGAATCAGAAAATAATTTCAGTACTCCTGTATTAACTTGCGCTTCTAAATTATATGCCGGATTCTTATCCGATGAATATTTTTCCAAAATTATATGTTCTATATTTTTAATATTATTGATTGTTTCGGCATTTTTATCGATATTATAGTATATAATATTTTTATTATACTGCTTATCTACACCATCTATATTTATTTTTAATAAAATATTTATACCATTGAAAATAATATTTGGTGTAGAGTATAAAATTCGAATAAACCGACTTTCGTTTATAATAGTATTTTGAATTGGTTCATTAAAATATATGTAGTTTTTATTAAAATTTTCTGGATTTGTATCGATAAGTTTCATTTATTAATAGTTGAAATATTTTAAAATGTATCTATATTTACTCTACTGTAATTACTATTATATATTTAAGTATTTCTTATGTATTGTATTTTAATGAAATATGTAAAATTAAAATACATATTTATTGAAATACAATTTAAATCTAAAGTGTAAAATTAAAATAGTATTAATTTGTATCATAATAGTAGTTCCAAATGATGAAATTTCTAGAAACACATTTTGACGATTATATTTCTTCTAATAACAAATGTTCTCTTCATCCCAAATTGAATAAGTTATACGAAGGGTTTCCATCGAAGATTGAAAATTTGAAAAATCTTATTTTTTATGGCCCAAAAGGTATTGGAAAATATACACAAGCTTTGTCATGTATAAAGAGGTATAGTAATAGTGAATTAAAATACGAGAAACGTCTTACTATAAATTCGAATAAGGATAATTTCATAATAAAGATGAGCGATATTCACTTTGAGGTAGACATGTCATTGCTGGGGTGTAATTCTAAAATCTTGTGGAATGATATTTATAATCAGATAAACGATGTTGTATCTACGCGAACAAATACATATGGTATAATATTATGTAAATATTTTCATAAAATACATAGTGAACTGTTAGATATCTTCTATAGTTATATGCAGTCTCAGTCATTAAATAAGATAAAAATTATTTTCATAATTATAACCGAAAATATCAGTTTTATACCGGATAATATAATTAACAATGCTCAAATAATAAGTATTCCTCGTCCTAAGATTTCTAACTATGTTAAATGTTTTGCTACAAAAACAGCAATAAACGACCAATTAAAGAGTAATACTATTACAAATATATCTAATATAAAAAATGTAATAACGCACATAAGTTCACTAACAAATCCTCATGAGTGTATTTGTAATGCGATAATAGAAAATATAAAGAATCCCGATAAAATAGAGTTCTTAATATTTCGAGATATTTTGTATGACATATTAATATACGAGTTGGATATAAATGAGTGTATATGGTATATTTTGACTGCGTTAACCCACGAGAATTTAATAAACGATAATAGTATGTCCGATATTTTATTAAAAACAAATATATTTTTTCAATATTATAATAATAATTATAGACCAATTTATCACTTAGAAAATTACATGTATAATCTAATAACAATAGTAAATGGATATAAAAAGAGTACAGAAAGCTCGTGAAGTATTAAATCTAAAATATAATTATACATTAGAAGAGTTAAAAAAGAATTATAGATTGTTAGCACTTAAGCATCATCCCGATAAAAACGCAAACAGTGAAGAATCTTGTGAACTTTTCAAGGAAGTTAACAGTGCCTATTTATATTTATTGAATTTCGACATTTCTCACGAATCTCATGCGTCTCATATGTTTAATGGGAGAGAGAATTATGATGCCGAAGATGAGAATGGAGGTTCGGATAGTTATATGTCTATCTTTCGCGTATTTATACAATCTTTATTACAAAAGATGACAGCTATATCGCAGGATAATACAGCGATGACTATAAATACTTTAATAAAAATAATAGTAGAGGATTGTCAAGAATTGTCGATTAAAATGTTTGAGGATTTGGATAAAGAAGCGGCGTATAATATATATGAAATTATAACAACATATCATAAGGCGTTTCATATAAGTGTAGAAAAAATGGAACTATTCGAGAAAATCATGAGAAATAAGATGGCTCTTGATAATCTGGTTGTTATTTCCGTATCACTAGAGGATTTAATGGGAGAAAATAATATATATGTTTTAGAGCATGATGATAAGAAGTTTTACATACCTCTCTGGCATACAGAGTTATATTATAAGTTAAAGTCTGATAAAACAGATAATACATCCGTTGATCTAATCGTTCGCTGTATTCCCATTATACCTTCTCACATATATATAGACTCAAATAACGATATATACATAGACATTCGTATGAAGATCGCAGATTTACTAGAGAAAAGGTGTATCGAATTTGAAATAGGTGGTAAAATTTTTATGATAAATGCAGCGGCATTAAATATAAAAAATAACCAAACATATGTGTTACCTGGTGTCGGAATACCGGTAATAAATGCGAAAAATATGTACGATATTGCCGATAAGTCGTCTATAATCGTTAATATAGAATTATGTTAATGTATTTAGATTGTTTTATTATATGTTATCACGTGATGATATATAATAAAAAGTTGGTATTTCTAAGATTCTGAGATAACTACAGGGTTTTGATTTTTTATTTATTTGACAATAAATTTCCCCATTTCTCACCAATCTATAACATCTCATATGTTTATGTTTATCCTTGAATAGAACGACCGTTATTCATAACCTTGATCCACGCAGCTACAAAATCACTTACGAACTTATTTTGAGCACCATATGAAGCATATACTTCACAATTAGCACGCAGCACAGCATTTGAACCAAAAATAAGATCACAACTAGTTGCTCTCCACTTTACAACACCCGTCTCTCTATCGAAACCTTTAAAGATGTTTCGATTACTACATTTCGGTTTCCATACAGTATTTATGTCAAGGATATTTACAAAAAAATCATTAGTAAGAACACCTGGGCGACTGGTAAGGACTCCGTATGTAGAATTGTCGAAATTACCACCTATTGTTCGTAGACCACCTAGAAGGACTGTCATTTGAGGAGCACTAAGAGATAAAAGTTGCGCCTTATCAATTAACAATTTGTCTGATTCTACTGATAAATTATCTCTATGATAATTGCGGAATCCATCCGATAGAGGCTCTAATACATTAAACGAATTTATGTCTGTTTGTTCTTGAGATGCATCCATGCGTCCAGGCACAAATGGCACACTTACCGTATTTCCAGCCGCCGCTGCCGCTTGTTCAACTCCTACATTGCCACCTAATACAATAAGGTCGGCAAGTGATATTTTTACACCATTCGTTTTTGAATTGTTGAAAGTAGTTTGAATAGTTTCAAGTATTAAAAGAACCTTTGCTAGTTGTTCAGGTTGATTAACAGCCCAAAACTTTTGCGGTAATAACCGTATACGAGCACCATCAGCACCACCACGTTTATCAGAACTGCGATATGTTGATGCAGAAGACCAAGCAGTATAAACAAGTTCGGAAATAGTTAGCCCCGAATTCATTAGTTGTGTTTTAAGATTATTGACATCAGAAACTGATACGAGAGGGTGATTAACAACAGGAATTACGTCTTGCCATATAAATGATTGGGTAGGAACTTCGGGACCAAGATAGCGCCATAGAGGACCCATATCACGATGCGTTAGTTTAAACCAAGCTCTAGCAAAAGCTGTAGCAAATTGGGCGGGATTAGCGAGGAAGTTTCGCGATATTACTTCGTATTTTGGATCGAAACGAAGTGAAAGATCAGTTGTCAACATTCTTGGAAAATGTTTTTTCAATGGATCAAATGCGTCAGGAACATCGGGAATATCAGCCGATGTGTGTAGCGCTTCCCATTGATGCGCTCCCGCTGGACTTTGAATAAGAACCCACTCATGCTCGAAAAGACTTTCAAAATAATAATTGCTCCATAATGTTGGAGTATCTGTCCATGTAACTTCAAGGCCACTAGTTATAGTATCCGGACCCTTTCCTGTTCCAAAAGAATTTTTCCACCCAAAACCCATTGCCTGAATAGGAGCTGCTTCAGGAGCTGGGCCAACATTATCAGTACTAGCGGCGCCATGACATTTCCCAAATGTGTGTCCTCCAGCAATCAGCGCAACAGTTTCTTCATCG
>SXGR01409155.1_pt1 | contig 13535 bp, 14 predicted proteins | sample 3174711 | NCBI WGS metagenome assembly SXGR01 (sample SAMN11356860, study PRJNA531348) | freshwater metagenome | isolation source: freshwater sample F1-60 | place: China: Fuxian Lake, Yuxi | collected 2017-12-25
GTACCCGGGCGCGCGATGCGACTCCGAGAGTCACTCCTACTGTTACTACTTTGACGATGCGCTTGTTAAAGATTGGGAATGGACCGAGCGTTACCCCGGTCATGAGGAAATCCGCAGTTATCTCAATCACGTCGCCGACCGCTACCGCCTGCGCCCTGATATTCGCCTGAATACGAAGGTGCGGACAGCTCGCTACGACGCCCATGACAATGTCTGGGTCATCGATACCGACGGGGGTCCGGGTTATACGGCGCAGTTTCTGATCACCGCAGTGGGGTGCCTGTCGGCAGCAAATGTGCCCGACATCCCTGGACTCGCGAACTTCTCAGGGCACTGGGTCCATACAGGTCAGTGGCCGCACGAGGGCGTCGACTTTCGCGGCAAGCGCGTCGGCATGATCGGAACAGGCTCCACCGGTATTCAGTGCGCGCCGGAAATCGCCAAGACCGCGGCTCACCTTACCGTGTTCCAGCGCACCGCCAACTACAGCATGCCGGCAAACAACGGTCCACTCTCGGCAGAGTTCAAGCAATACGTGCGCGAGCATTCAGACGAGATACGGCAGGTCATGCACTCAACCCCGAACGCACATGCGTTTCGGTTCCACGATCGGTCGGCGTTTGATGTAAGCGCAGATGAACGCGAGGCAATCTACGAAGAGGCCTGGCGAACAGGCGGGCTTCAGTTTCGTGCCTCCTTCCGCGATCTGCTGTCCGACCAGGCAGCCAATGACACGGCCGCCGAGTTCATCAAGTCGAAGATCTGCCAGATCGTCCGCGACCCGGTGAAGGCCGCAATCCTGTCGGATATCGACCACCCCTTTGCGGCGAAGCGCCCGCCGATTGATACCCACTACTTCGAAACTTTCAACCGCGTCAATGTCTCGCTGGTGAATCTGCGCGCCGATCCCATCGAAGCAATCGTACCCACGGGTATCAAAACCCGAGACGCATTGTTCGAGCTGGACATCATCGTTTTTGCAACGGGGTTCGACGCCCTCACGGGCCCGTTGCTTCGAATCGGTATCGAAGGGCGAAACGGGGTTCGCCTGGCTCACGCCTGGCGCGAAGGACCGCGTAATTACCTTGGCCTTCAGGTACCCGGCTTCCCAAATCTGTTCATGATTACCGGTCCAGGCAGCCCCTCGGTGCTTACCAATATGCCAGTCGCAATCGAGCAGCATGTTGAATGGATCACCGAATGCATCGCCCACATGCGAAAGCGCGGGCTGTCGAAGATCGAGCCGATCGAGTCGGCGGCAGACGCTTGGCTCATGCAGGTTCAGGCGGCGGCGAATGCCACGCTGCTCCCCAGGGCGCATCACTCCTGGTACCTTGGCGCAAACATACCGGGGAAACCACGCGTTTTCATGCCCTATGCGGGCGGTCTGCCCCATTACCGAAAGCTTTGTGAGCAGGTGGTCGAGCGCGGATACGACGGGTTTGAATTTACTGGCCTATGATTTTCTCGATGCGACCTCGCGCCATCAAACTGTAGGCTCCGCTGTACGCCCCTCCGAGGTGAGTCGGCTTAGGACCTCCAGGTTGTGCGATCTTTTCGGGCATCAGCCAGAGTGCCCGTCGTCAAAGCTCCGAAACAGTTACGCTAAGGAGACATCCCGTGTGCAAGCTCCCTAAATCCGGTAAGGCCGCGCTGATCGCGATTGCTGCAATCCTTGCCCTTGCACCCTGCGTCAGCCGAGCACAGCCGGCCTGGCCGAGTAAGCCGATTCGCATTGTGGTGCCGCATCCGCCCGGCGGCCCCAGCGATATTGTCCTGCGGGCTGCGGCCGACAGCATGCAGGCGTTGCTCAGGCAGCCCATCGTGATTGAAAACAAGGCTGGCGCAGGCGGCAACATCGGCGCTGCGGAGGTTGCCCGTGCGGCGCCTGACGGCTACACCTGGATGTTCGGAACCGACACCATCGTTACGGTCAATCCGCATGTCTATAAAAGCTTGGGCTTCCGGGTAGAAGACCTGCGACCAGTCATGATCACGACGCAGTTCAGCCAGACGCTTGTTTGTAACCCGGCGCTCGGCGTCAAAACAGTGGCTGAGCTTATAGCCCGGGCGCGCAGCGACAAACTGTCCTACGCATCGGGCGGTGCCGGCGTACCTGGCCATCTGTCCATGGAGCTGCTGATCCATATGGCAGGCTTCAGCATGGCGCACGTGCCCTACAAAGGTCCGGCGCCGGCCACCTTCGATGTGGTGGCCAACCAGGTGCCCTGCGGGCTGCTTGCCGGCCCCACGGTGCTACCGCACATACGTGCTGGACGCCTGGTTCCACTTGCCGTTTCAGGCAAGTCACGCTCTCCAACGCTTCCCGAAGTGCCGACCATGAGTGAGGCCGGCGTACCCGGCTACGCGGCCGATTTTGCGCTCTTCCTGCAGGCGCCGCGCGCTACGCCGGACGATATCGTCACCCGCATGCGCGAGGCGCTGCTCCAGTCCCTGAACATACCGGAGGTAAAGACGCGCCTGGTAGCCTCCGATCAAGTTTTGGTGGGGTCGAGCCCCGAGCAGGCCGCCGCGGTCGCCGCATCCGATTCACGTAAATGGGGTGAAGTGGCGCGCCGAATTAAATTGGGCCTTGATTAAAACGCGACTTAGGCGATCAGTGCGCATGCCGTGCTGGGTGACATCTGGATGCCCGCAGCTGAAGGGCAGCAGACATGCGCCAGCCTGCAGAATTCAACGCACAGCGGCACCGGAATGCCTGATGGCAACGGGTGGCGTCGCCGGCGCAGGTCACCCGGCAGTACGGGATGCGTCCGCCCCGTCTCGCCGCAGGTCAGCGTTTCCATCCGCCCGCGGCTGCTGGAATTGCCCGATACGGCCGTCATCGGTACAGCATTCCCGGGTTGCTGAATAGCTCGCGGAGAAAGGTCAGGCGCCGGCGAACGGCGCCCTAGATGGGCGAGCGCATCAGCCGCTGTCGCCTTGAGTTGCTGCAGGAGATATTTCACTCCGTGTCCAATTGCCTGGTCGGGCCTGGGTAGAAACAGGCCAGTGGCAACATTCGATGCGAGCGTGTTGTCGAGCTGACTGGGCACAGTTAGCCTTTGATGAGATTGGGGGAGGACAAAGCAGCGGGCTTGAAGGCGGCAAGCGTCCCCGGACTCGGAGAGACCAGGCTCAGCGGCTGCGCGCTGATCCATTTCCCGCAGTTCAGCGTCGCTGAACTCGCCGATCGCATCCTCGAGGCTCGAACGCACGCCCTCGGCCGTCTCGCAGAAATTTTCCAGCGCGATCATCCAATCTGTCACCGGAGTCGATCCGACGGGCATCCGCAAAGAGAACACCAAGGTCTGGGAGCCGGGATCAAGAGCGAGTGCACCACCCCGCGTCGCTTCCTGATGCAGGTTCGGCGAGAGGGCGGTCATCAGGGTGGCGACGGTACGGCCACGCGTGAGGTCTGCCAATACCGAGTAAAACACAAGATCCTGCCGATCGGGGCTGGTCGCGACTGAGACAGCGAGATCGTCCGCCATACGTAGATGAAGCTCGCCGTCATCGGAGATTTTCGCGCCGACATTGAAGGCCTCGTCGAGCAGGCCCGGTTAGCGGATCCATGGGATTTACTCGAGTTGAAGGTTCAAGCCCTTGGCAAGGGTCGCCCAGATGTGGTCTTGCTCTTGCAGGAAACGGGCGAACTGCTCAGGACTTGACGGGTCGGGCTGGATGCCCAGTTTCTCAAAGCGCTCGATCATGGCCTTGTCCCGCAGCATTTGCGTGGCAAGGTCGTTGAGTCGTTTGACGATGGGCGCAGGCAAACCCGCTGGCCCCAAGAAACCGAACCAGCCTTGGGCTACAAAGCCCGGGTAGCCCGATTCGGCCACAGTGGGGACATTTGCCAAAATGGGTACACGCACCGCGCCGGTGGTGGCCAACACCTTAAGCCTACCCGCCTGGAAGTTGGCGACAGTGTTGGTGAGAGCACTTTCGAAAGATAAATCAACAATGTTGGCCAGCAGGTCTTGCATCGCGGGCGCGGCCCCCTTGTAGGGCACGTGGGTCATCTTGATGCCGGCATCGGCGGCCAGTTTCTCGGCAATAAGATGGGGGAGCGACCCCTGCCCCACGCTGGCATAGGTGATTTTGTTGGGCTGCGCTTTGGCGGCCGCGATCATCTCGGGCAAGGTGTTGTAGGGGGTCTTCAGCCCCGCCAGAATGGCGCCCGGCGTGTTGACGATATTGGTGATGGGAGTGAAGTCGCGGCTGGGGTTGAAGTTCAGCGACTTGTGGATGTGCGGCGCAATCGAGATGGCGCTGACAGTCATCACACCCAGGGTGTGGCCGTCGGGGCTGGCCTTAGCCAACATAGCGGTGCCGATGTTACCCCCGGCCCCAGCACGATTCTCCACCACAACGGTTTGGCCCAACCCCTCAGTCAGGTGTCTGGCCAACTCACGCGCCACCAGGTCGGTGACGCCGCCCGGTGGGAACGGCACGATCAAGGTGATGGGTTTCGAAGGCCAGTTGGCGGTTTGCGCACCGGCCCAGCTCCAAGGGACCAGACAGGCCCATGCAACCAAAGCCAGCAAGGTTTGACGTTTCACAGCAAGTCCCTCAAGTGGGTGAAATAGCGCTGTTCAATCTAACCATCACCCTGCCGACAGTCAATCGGCTTAGCAAAAAGCTGAGAAACCCCTAGCGAGTGAACCACTTACGAATCACCTGCTCTGCTGGTTTGGCTCGCAGGGAGTACCCAAGGTTGGGAAAAGTCGAGCCAGGCAACGCAGCCGGTGGGGGTCCCGTCTCTTCGGCGCCCGCCATCCCATACATTGCCAGGTGCGGGTTCTGGCAGATCGCGCTCCCGCTGGACAGCGCAGCCCCAATACGGTCCTATCGCGGAAACCACCTGTCAGTCGCTTTTCAGGAGGGAACGCCATGCACCGCTTTATTTTCATCCAGGTCGCGGCCCGCGTACGAGCACTCACTCTTGCCATCTGTGCTGCAGCGCTACCGCTCTCCTCTGGCGTTAGCGCTGAACCTGCTTACCCCTCCCGCCCTGTCACGATCATCAATCCGTTGGCAGCAGGCGGCGGCGCTGACAATTTTCTACGCGCGCTTGCTCGTGAAATGCAGAACCCCTGGAGTCAACCCGTCCTGGTTGAGAGCCGGCCAGGGGCCGGCGGACTGATCGCCGGCGAGTTCGTGGCGCGCGCCAAGCCCGATGGCTACGTGATTGGCGACCTGCAATCCACCCACTTGATGCCCGAAGTGTTTGAGGCGCTTCGTAAAGCGAACTACACCTCTGCTGACCTGCGACTCGCGGTGCGCGTGTTCTACCTGCCGTCGGCGTTTGTGTCCCGCGCCGGCGTGCCCTGGAAGGATATGAGCCAGTTCGTCGGATATGTGCGCGCCAACCCCGACCAGGTGACCTTTGGCCAAACGACGGGCGAAGGGCATCCGCTGCATCTCCTGGCTCGTGCGATGTTTGATCGTAACGCCATGAAAGTCGTGGAGGTGCCCTTCAAGGGCGCCGGCGATGCGGTGCTGGCGATACTCGGCGGACATGTCGACACCGGGTATCCGCTTTCAATTTCGAGCGTGCAAGCCCACAGTCGGAGCAGGAAATTGTCGATCTTAGCGGTCGACAGTCTTGCACGAAATCCAGCTTTGCCCGAGGTGCCCACGCTGACCGAACTAGGATTTGATCCGAAGATGGCGCCCAACTATCACGTGTTCGCGGTGCCAAAGGGAACACCTGACGGCGTCGTTCAGAAAATTGATGTGCGGTCCGTCACGCCCTCGGCACCGAAGCGATCCGCGACTACGCCCGCCGGCAGGTGGTCGAGCTTTACTACGGCTCTGCAATTCAGGCGGAAGAAGAGGTCGCGCTGAACCGTCGGCAGATTATTCCGCCACTTGAGCAAATGCTGAGAGAAAGCAGCAACCGTAAGCGCTGATACCCACTTTCCTTGGGGCGTCCGCCACCCCGAGCACGACCGGAGCGGGCGCCGCGACGTTCAGGAACCCGGTTCGATCGACAGCAGCAACGCGTAACGGGTGGCGAGCTGTCCGGTTTGCTGGATCCAGAAGGTGAGCGGGCCCGGCCCCAGCCCGGTGGCCGCTACATTTGCCACCACATTTTTTCCGAGATCTGCCGGACCAAAGTGACCGAAGGCGAGCATCTTCCCCGTATCGAATCCTGCGTCAAAAATGGCCTTGTTCTGGATAGCGAAGAAGGCGATTTTGTCGATGGAGTCGTAACCGACGAATGCTGCCGACCTGAGCCGGAAGCCCGATGGAATTTCGATACTGAAGTAGTCTGCATCGCCCGCCACGACCTCTCCGTGAAGTAACACCCACTGCTTCAGCGACCCGATCAGCGTAGGCAACAGCGAGCTGCCAGAGGCCTCGATCCACCCCATCCCTGGACCACCCAAGTTGACCGTTACCGGCGCAGAGGGATTACCCGCGAGATCGGTCTGCCGTAGCACGAGGAAAGGAAGGGAATTGCCGGAGACCGCCAGGCTATCGCCGCCACCGCTTATCCAGGAGCCCCCCCTGATCGATTGAAAGCTCCCAGCGCGCATTGGGCTCCAGACCCTGAATGGAGAGTTGCGGCAACCATTGACTGCCGGCGCTCACCGCAGCAACTGCCGAGGGGGCCATGGTGTCGAGCATGCAGTTGGCGACCACGATTTCAGACGTGTTGCCCAGGTCATCCCGGGCTCGGACCCAGATCGTCTTCTGGCCATCCCCCATCACTTCAAATGAGTTCCTCCTACCCCGGGACCAGCTCTTGCCAAGGTCGAGAGAATATTCCCACCCCAGGCCTTCGGAGCTCGATACATCCCAGAGCCCAGTTCGAGTGACCCCGTCATTCACGCTAAGTCCCGTGTCTGTAAAACTCAACCGCGGCGGCGCGAGGATCGCAGACCCGGCTGCGGGCGTCGGCCCTCCACGTGTATCCATCTGGGAGACTAAACCGCCTCCACTGCTACCGCCACCGCCGCAAGCCGAAGCGACCGCCAGCAAACCCGACAGGACTAGCCTGCTGCATCACCGGACCAGATATGACACACCTGCTCCATCAAAGCGCAGCCGAATTGAACACTCCATGCATTCAGAATCTGCGACGCAAATATGACGACCGTATGACATTACCGCCTACCCGACGGATCGCTCATGCGGACATACGCCGCGGCGGTTAACGGCCTGTCCCGCGTCATCCGCCACAAAAATCGGTACTGCGCTCGGGCCGCCGGACCTTGCAAGACGGGGATGCAGAGGTAAGCTGCACCCAAACCGAACACTCAAGGACGTCGCTCATGTCACCATCGCGCTTACCCAAATTGCTGCGCCGGATTGGTTCGCTCATAACACCTGCCTCGCTTGCCAGGACGCTCGGCGCCGCATTGTCATTGGCACTCGGCGTCTCAGTGTGTAGCAGCGCGCTGGCACAGAACTACCCGGAGCGCCCGATCAAGATCGTCGTACCGTGGCCAGCCGGAGGTATCACAGACTCCGCGGGGCGCATCATGGCGCAACGCCTCGCCGAACGGTTTGGCAATGCGGTCGTCGTCGAAAACCGGGCCGGCGCGGCAGGAACAATCGGGGCTGAAGCGGTTGCCCGCGCTCAGGCAGACGGCTACACGCTTCTGCTCGCCAGCGCAGAGACCCACGCAATCGCACCCAATCTTCGCGCTCGCCTTCCCTATGACCCCAACAAAGACTTCGCCGCTATTGCCCCGTTTGCGATTAACCCGTTCGCACTGGTCTCGCGCCCCGACTTCCCGGCACGAGATCTGCGCGAACTGATCGCAAGCATCAAGGCTCAGCCTGGTAAATTCACATACTCCTCGGCGGGCCTCGGAAGCACATCCCAGATTGCCATGGAAACACTCAAAGGTCTTGCGGGAATCGATGTTCTCCATGTGCCGTTTCAGGGTCAGGCACCCGCCATGACGTCGCTGATGGGCGGGCAAACCGACCTACAGATGCTGCCAGCCGGCAGTGCCCAGACAATGGGCGCCGCTGGCAAGATCAAGGTCTTTGCTGTCACCACCCATGCACGGTACTTCAATCTGCCAGATGTCCCTGCGTTGAAAGAACTGGGCTATGACGCAATGAACTTCGCTAATTTCTTTGGGTTGGTGGCACCGGCTGGCGTGTCTCCGGCGGTGCTACAGCGACTGGAACGTGAGGTCAGCGCGGTCGCGCAAGCAACCGAAACCCAGGCAGCGCTGCGCAAACTCGGCGTAGATAGTTATCCGCCCATGTCGGCGCGCGAGTTTCAGATCTTTCTCGACGATGAACGCCACCGCTGGGGCGGCGTCATCCGAAGCCTCGGCCTCAAACCCGAATAGCCTCAGGCCGCCGGGCGCACCGCCCGATAGGCCGAGGATGGTCGATAGGCCGGATCTGCAAGCAGTCGACCGCAGCCTGAAATGGGTGAGGCGATGCCCGCGGTCGCCAACGCGTTCCAAAGCATGGCCCCCGCACTCGACAACACGGGCTTGCCAAGATCGGCCTCGGCTGCACCCAGCACCGAAAGTGTAGGAAGCCCCACGCCACTGACGAAGACAGCATCCGCATTGCTTCGATTGACTTCGCGAATCAGGCCGTAAACCCGCCGCGGCGGCTCATCGAAAATGCATTTCACGTCGGGGAGACACTGCGCATTCACCACTTCAATCCCATATTGCTCGAGAACTTCCTTGCTGCGCAGCGTGAGCGCAAGGTCGTAAGGCGTTCCGATCGCCACCCGTCGAATGCCCAGCCGTTCAAACGCCGCGGCTGCACTACCCAGCGCGCTGATGAACGGAATTCCGGTACGGGCTTCCATGCGCTCGCAAAGGTCGCGATCGCCTGTCATCCCAAGGGTGTAGCTGGTAGCGGTATGTGCGAGCACCATTACGTGAGGTTGCACACTCGCCAGCATGTCAACGGTTTGGTCCAGGTTTGCAAGCTGGCTGGCCGCGCGCTGATGCAGATTCTGCAGCGTGCCAACCTCACCCCTGGCAGTCATACGGTTAAAGTGCACCGACACGCCTTCGGGCACCGCCTGAAACATCTCTCGCTCCACCGTCGGCGTACCCGGGGGGATCAGGAATCCAAGCCTTGCTCGCCAATCGGTCATTTGGTTCTCCAGTTCGCAATAGTGAGACGTCTGACTCGGTGCTACCCCTTGAAGTAGACATGCCGACCGAAGGTCCGCGCCCGCTCGTATTATTCACCAGCGGGTCCGGCACTGAAAGCGAACGGGGACATGATCGCCGTTCCGCATCAAGGCGTAGTAAGCATGGCGTAATGCTCATCCTTCAGCTGTACGCGTCGCATTTTCAGATGTTCGAGCGCCTCGTATTCGGTTACCAGCTTGGCGAAGTGCGCGTTAGAGGTTTTGAGTGCGTGGATTCGGTCTCGAAGCTCAGGGAAGTCGGTAGCCAGTGGGTGTTTATCAACATAGGTCATTGCGAAGCCTCCTGCAGCAAGCAGCCGATTGAAGCGAGATCAGTTGAACAGTACTGAGGGCTGACTGTCACATGAACCAATACGTCAACCATTGAGCGGGGTCACGGGCCCCTGCTCGCAGCTTCAACCGAGGGGAGAAGCGCACGCATCACACCGTTCCGCCCCCACAACGAGCGGCGGGGAACAAGTTATCTGCCGAGCGCTCACTGATCCGCCAGAGATCGGCTGGCCAACCCTAGTCGCCTACCGGCTCGGGCGGTTCGGCCCCCGCCCAATCCTCGATGAACCGGACGATTTCCGTCATGTCCCGACCGCCGCCCCCCTGGCGGTACGCAAAGTTCCAGAGCTGACGCGACTGCTGGCCGATCCACATTGGTACACCCAGCGCCTCGCACTCATCCACCGCGAGCCCAATGTCCTTGCAGACACTTGAAATCGGGAAACCAAAATCGAACGTCCGAGGCAGAACCTGACGGACGAATTTTTCCTGCGATGCTGCGCTACGGCCGCTACTGATGCTGAGCACATCGAGCATCAACTTGGGATCAAGCCCACCCTTGACCCTGGCCACGTAGGCCTCGGCGGTAACCGCGAGTGCGGTCGACGACAGCATGTTATGCAGGAGCTTAAGTAGCTGTGCCTGGCCCGGCTCACCTCCGATGATGGTGGGTTTCCCAAGCACTCTCAAGATCGGCATCACCACCTCAACCGCTGGCTCGAAACCCGACACGATCACTGCAAGACTCGCTTTCAGCGCTCCGGCTGCGCCGCCGCTCACCGGCGCATCAACCAATTCGATTCCCCGCGCGCGAAGCGCTTCCGCCGCCGCCCGCGGTGATCGCCTCCAACAATTCGCTGCCACTCACGCGTCGTGTCTGCGAGAGCGCAAGCGCAACTGGAGCAACCGGTGCGGTCGGGTGAGCGACGGTGGGCAGATGCGTGTCATCAAAATCGAAGACATTCGCCGCCATGGCATTGAGCGAGGCAGCATGCAACAGGCTCGCGGTCATGCCGCTACCGATCCGGGTGAAGGTCCCCACTGGTCCGATCCGAGCAAACACTCGCGCTGCAGTTGTCACGGCTGGGTCGCGAAACCCTGCCAGGACGCACGCAAAGAAATTAACCAGCGACCGGAGTGCCTGCCGTTACACGCCTCGCGGCAGATCAGCCCAGCGCCACCCGAGCGCCGCCTCGGCGAGTGCCCGGCTGAGTGAACCATCACGGGCGACCATCATGAGGCAAGCCACCCGTGGTCAACGGACATGTTGGCACCGTTGATCTCGGCTGCTGACTCGCTACAGAGAAAGGCAATCAGCTCAGCCATATGCTCAGCCGGCACAAACCTCGCGACCGGCTGCTTACCAGCCAGAAACTCGCTCGTGGCCGCCTCGCGATCAATGTTGCGCTCAGCCATGAGGCGCTGCAGTCGCGATTCGATGTTGGGCGTCAGTACCGAACCCGGACTCACCGCGTTGCATGTGATGCCCTGCCCCATGACCTCGGCGGCTACGGCGCGGGTCATACCGGCCAGTGCCGCCTTGGTGGTCGAATAATCAATCCGATTTGGCGTGCCGCGCTCGCCATAGACCGAGGTCATGTTGATGATTCGGCCCCAGCCTCGCCGACGCATTCCGGGCAGCGTCAAACGAACCGCATGAAACGGCGCACTGATGTTCACGGGCAGGGCGCGATCCCATGCCAGAGGAGGAAACTCGTCTACCGGCGCAAAGTGTCGGATCACCGCGTTATTGATCAGGATATCCATATTCCCGAACGCGGCGAGCGCCTGCGCAACCAGCCCTTCGACCGCATGCGGATCGGCCAGATCCGCTTGATGATACCGGGCGTCTGCTCCCAGGCCGCGCAGGGTGTCGAGCGCAGATTCGGCCGCCGCAGGCGGTTCGAGACCGTTCGACATGACCGCACAGCCACGAGCCCCCAGTGCCCGTGCGGTCGCAAGACCAATGCCGCCGACCGATCCGGTGATGAGAGCGGCTTTACCGCTTAGTGACTCGTCCTGCATTCAACCTCCTAAGTCAGTGCCTAGGCCAGATCGATTCGCCACACGACACTCCTGCCACGCCGATCAGTCGAGCACTGGCCGAACCAGCCTGATCAAGGCGTCAACGGACGCCTGATCCTCGAGCTTGCGGATCAAAGCAAGACTTTGCTCAACCCGATCCCCCAAACATTCGGGCCTGGGCACCAATGCGCGGTACTTGTCCTCCACATCGGCCCATTCAATTCCAGTAGTGCCTGAACCACGAGGCGCTTTGCACGTGTGCGTGAGCAGCCTGCCATCGGTGGTAGTGACGGCTACGGTGCCACCGTGACGATGACCGAAGCGATCGGGGTGTGCAGGCGGATCCAGATCAAATTCGATGCGACCAATCATTGACACTACAACCGGATCGAACATTCTTTCAGGCGAGAAGAGATTCCAGCCAATGCGGCGATCCGCGATGGCACACGCCACAAAATAAGGCACGCTGTGGGCGGCGCTGATCAGGTCATGCGGCGGAACCGCCTGGTGCGCCCAGACCTTGAGCTGGGGTGCCGAAATCGTGGCAGAGGCAACCTGCTCAGGCTTGAGATCGTGCGCCACCGCGAGTTCGATTGCAGCCTGCGCAATCGCGTGAAAAGGATGTGCGCCCGGCATGAGCTTGATCGCCATGTCGGTCACGATGTCCCATGACGCACCCAGTCCCTCGGCCACCTGCTCAACCGCCTGACCGTTCATAGCGTCAAAGAAGCCACGCGGCGATTCGAGTACCGCGCTCTCAGACTCGAAGCCGCTCTCGGCGGCGACTGCCGCCTGAACTCCCAGCATCGCAGCGAGCCCGGCGTGATACTCACGCGCGCAACTGGTGTCAGCAGCGATCGCCATGCCACACGCAGACGACGCCGCAAGCGACAGCGCATGCGTCATCTTCTGCCCATCCAGTCGAAGCAGACGCCCGGCGGTTACCGTTGCACCGAAGACTGTGGACACCGATCCGTGAAAACCGCGCTGCATTCGCCCCGGGGTGAGAGCCTCATCGACCCGACCGGCGATCTCATAGCCCATCACCAAAGCCGCCAGAAATTCTCGGCCGCTACGCGCTCGCCACTGGGCCACCGCAAGACCAGCGGCGGTCGTGGGCGTTCCGATGTGGGCGATGCTGCGCAAATCGCTGTCGTCGGAGGCCGCGGCATCGCTTGCCACTGCATTCACGCGGGCTGCGCGGTCGGGCGCAAGTGTCCCCGCTGCAAACCACAGTCCGCACAGGCCGCTGCTACCCAGCTGAACTTCAGCGGCGAGCAGCGCCCGCGTTGATGCGACATCGACCCCGCGACTTGCGCTCGCGAGCGTGCTTGCAACAACCATCTTTGCACGTTCAAGCGTAAGCGAGGGAAACGATTCCGTCGGTGTGTCGGCAGCAAACCGACCCAGTTGCTCGGCAAGGGTCGGCCCATGGGGGCGGTGCGCGCTCATTCGGTCGTCCGCCGATCAGGCCTTCTTGTCCGTCGCGTCAAGCACCTCGCGCGAGATGCGGAAGCCATCGATAGCGGCCGGTACCCCCGCATAGATGCCAACCTGAAGCAGCACCTCGCGGATTTCCTCTCGGGTGACGCCATTACGAAGCGCCCCCGCCACGTGAAGCTTGAGCTCATGCGGACGGTTGAGCACACCGATCATCGCAATGTTCAGCATGCTGCGGATCTTGCGCGGTAACTCCTCGCGCCCCCAGACCGCGCCACAGCAATACTCGGTGACCAGATCCTGAAGTGGTCGCGTGAAGTCGTCAGCCGCTGCCAGCGATTTTTCGACATATTCGGCACCAACCACTTCCTTGCGAATTTGCAGGCCGCGGTCAAAGAGTTCCTTGTTGTTCATGGGGAAGCGCTCCGAAAAAATGAAGATCATTAGAAGTGGGAGTCGGATGGTAGACGGCCAGCCTTGTCCAGGCAACGCCAGGCGGCCCGCCTGTTGCGAGTTCGTGATTTGTCCGGTTCTGTAGCACGACATCAGTCCGGTTGTCATAGTGCCCTGAAGGGGGTGCCAGATGACGCCGAGGCGAGTGCTACAGGAGATACGGAAGATGAGGTTCGAAGAGGCGTATGAGGGA
>SXGR01325744.1_pt1 | contig 13532 bp, 11 predicted proteins | sample 3174711 | NCBI WGS metagenome assembly SXGR01 (sample SAMN11356860, study PRJNA531348) | freshwater metagenome | isolation source: freshwater sample F1-60 | place: China: Fuxian Lake, Yuxi | collected 2017-12-25
CTCGTGTTCGAAGTCGATGTCAATGTCTGGCGGCTCATGGCGCTCGCGGCTGACGAATCGCTCGAAGAGCAGGTTGAATCTCGCCGGGTCGACCGCTGTGATGCCAAGGCAATAGCAGAGAACGCTGTTGGCGGCCGCGCCGCGACCCTGGCAGAGGATCCCGCGCGAGCGGGCGAAGCGAACGATGTCGTGCACCGTCAGGAAGTACGGCTCGTAGGCCAGTTCCTCGATCAGGGCGAGTTCCCGCGCCAGTTGCGCGTGGACCATCGTCGGTATGCCCTCGGGATACCGCTCTGCGCCGCCTTCGAGCGCGCGTACGCGCAGCGCTTCGATCGCGCTCATGCCCTCGGGCGCGCTCTCGCTCGGGTAGCGGTAGCGCAACTGCGACAGTGAGAACCCCGCGCAGCGCCGAGCGATCTCCATCGTCCGCATGAGCGCGTCGGGATGGCTGCGCCAGCGCACACGCATCGCCGCGCCGCCGAGCAAGTGCCGCTCGGCGTTGGGAAGCGCAGCAAATCCACTCCGGCCAACAGGCGCGCCACAACGGATCGCCGTCAGTACGGCATGAAGCCGTCGCCGTGATGGGTCATGGAACCGGACCCCCTGCGTGGCCACGAGCGGCACACCACACTCGCGCGAGAGCCAGCCGCACTGCTCCACCCGAAGGTCCTCTTCCGGTTCACCCACGCGCGCGACCATGAGCCAGAGCCGCCCGCGGAGTTGGCGTTCCATGCCCGCAAGCGCCTCGGGCAATCGCGCTTCGTGCAACTTGGCTCCCGGCGGCGCGACGACAAGGACCTCAAGTCCGCCCGAGAGTTCAAGGAATCCGTGCAGGCTGAGATGCCACTGGGTGCGCTCGAGGGCCTGCCTATCGCCGTGATTCGCATCTGGGCGCATGCGTCCGGTCGTGATCGCGCGGCAGAGCCGCCCGTATGACGAGCGATCAGTGGCGTAGGCGATGACTTCGATGGTGTCGAGGCGCTGCGCCGTCGCTCGCGCCGAACCATCGAGCGCAAGATCGAGGCGCGCGCCAACGAGCAGCGACATCGCGCGCTCTTTGGCCTCTTGGTGCGCACGAACCATCCCCGACATCGTGCCGCGGTCGGCCAGACCGATCGCCGCGAGACCGAGTTCCGCCGCGCGGGCGACGAGTTCTTCGGGATGGCTCCCTCCTTCCAAGAAGGAAAAGTTGCTCATGACATCGAGTTCGGCGTATTCGGCGTCTTCGGCGTAAGGGTGCGCGGGATCCATCTCAACTCCAGATACCCGCGAGCGTCCACTCGGCACCGCATCGGCAGAGCCAGAGCCACTGCCCGTCGCGCGTCCGCACGCGCCAGTAGTCGGCACTCGCGCGATCCCATGGCGACGCGATCCGTTCAGGGCCATGCCACGCCGACAGCGGCACTGCGTGTCGCCGCCAGCGCAGACTCGGAGCGTGTGGTTCGGGAACTTCGACGCGCTCGGGCTTCGGCGCCATGAACGATGGACGCCATGCACCGACAGCGGCCACCGAAGCGTCACGATGCGCTCTTTGCAACGAGAATCCGCCACGCGCCACGCGGATCCATGCCGTGGCTCGCGCGGGATGGTGGTCCTCAACGAATCCCGCACGCAGCACACCCGCAGGACCAAGGCGCGCCACGACCGTGTCGATCCATTCGGCGATCCCGTCGCCGGGACCGAGCCGCCCCATGCGCAGCACCACAAGGCGCAGCGACTCGACACCCAAGCCCATCGGCATCCGCTCAAGGCGAGGCGCGAGCATTTTCATGATGTGTCGCGCGCCTGCCGAAGCGGCGCCGAGCGTCAGGCGATACGCCTGCTCGGGGGCGTCCGCGCAACACGCGGCGAGTTCGAACTCGCGCGCGCCCCGATCTCGCGCGAGCAACTGTGCGCAGATGTTCTCGACGAGACCCTCCGCCGCGCGGGCGATGGCCTCGGGGTTCGTGACCGGGCCATCGAAGATCCGCTCTGCTGATGGCGGTGGCTCTGCGCGAATGGGCACGATGAACTCCGCGACCTCGCCGGTGGCTTCGCCCACGCGGCGCAGCGTCGCCTCGCCATATCGCGAGGGAATGCTCGCGCGCGGCAACGCTGCCAGTTCGCCGACCGTGCGGACATTGACGAGAGCAAGCGCCGTGAGCACCGCAGGCTCAAGGCGCAGCGCACGCAACGAGCATCCGGCGAGGTCCTCCGCCGATCCGTCCTGCGCCAAGGCCAGCGCCGCCGCGGCCGTCGATGCGGTGGCCACGCGCGCGGCGTATCCGAGCCGCGCCAGTTCCGCCACAACGCGCCCCTCGAGCGTCCGCTCACAGGGAGAGACGCGCTCGCAGCCGGTCATGTCGATGATGATCGCGCTCGGTCCGGGCGTGGGCTCGATCATGGTGATGGGCGCGTACCGCTGGCACCAGATCGCGCACGCGCGGAGAAGCGACGATTCCCGTTCGGGGCTCTCCTCGGCCTCGTGCCGTGGTTCGGGGCACAGCGCCCGCGCATGCGCGAGCGACATCCCGGGGCGGACGCCTGCGCGTGAAGCTCGGGCGCAGCACGCCACCACGAGGCGTTGGCCGCGCTCGGCTCGGATGATGAGCGTAGGAATGTGCCGCACTTCGCGGTCGCCGCGCCGAATCGCTTCGCGGCGCGCGCAGTCGGCTTTCCACCGGGGAAGGCAGATGGCGAGGATGCGAGGCATCGATCCCATGGCACACAACTGGCTCAGGCCGAAGTGATGACGGGAGCCGATGGCGGTTCGCCGCCACGCCAACTCCACGACGCGCGCAAGGTGATCCGCGTGCCCGCTTGCGCGAGGCCGACGGCGCTACGCCCGCGCAGCAGTTCGGCGCACCACGCTGGGGCCGATGTCTCGCCGGACATCGGCCGAACGGCCCACCGCGAGGCGGCGGCGGTCGGCATCATGCGCTGCGACCACGGCCTGACAGCGAGCGCAAGAACTGCGGGACGGTCTCGCGTGCGCGCCGCAGTCAGCTGCGTCCGGCGGCTCGCCACCATGTCGAAGCCATCCGCATCAAAGATGACGGCAACAACGCCATCGCAGGCAAGCGCCTGCTCTGCGGCCCAGAGGCGATTGGCCTGCTCAGAGCGCGGGGGCTCACCGGCGACGCGCTCTCGCACCGACGCGTCGATGAAGACGGATGCCGCTACGAGCGCGCGCGAACCATGCTCGTCGATCATGGACCGTGGCGCGGGCCATGTTCGCCGCCCAACCCACGCCACGCGCGGTTCACCACCGCGCCTTGCCAGCAACATGCGCCATGCGAGCGCTACAAGCGCGCCGTGAGGAGCGATCCACGCATGGCGCGATGGTGGCGGCTCCTCAACAGTCATCCACTCATGAACGACCCCAAGCGCCAACTCGTGCGATGCCAGTTCGTGCAGCGCGTCCCCCGCAGCGAGGATCCCGGCATGCGGGTCGGTCAGCGCGGCCACGCGCTCCCTCAAGTTGTCTGGGATGCGACGCATATGATGTTAGGTATCTGTTAGGGTATGCGATGACGGCGATGGAGGCAAGATCCTCCGCCACATTCCCTCCATTCACCCGCGACTGGGATCGAGGAAATCGCGCGTGATGCCACCCACCAATGGGCATCCCGCAAGCGCCATCGTGCGATCGAAGTCCTCAACGAGCAGATCGATGGCGCGGGCCACCCCCGCTTCGCCCGCGGCCGCGAGCCCGTAGAGGATCGGTCGCCCCACTTGCACCGCCGTAGCACCCAGCGCCAGTGCGCGGAACATGTCTGCGCCCGAGCGAATGCCGCCATCGACGATGACGGGAACTCGATGCGCTACCGCCTCTGCGACGCGCGGCAGAGATTCGGCCGTTGCTGGTGCGCCGTCGAGTTGGCGACCACCGTGATTGCTGACGACGATCCCCGCGGCGCCCGCGCGCAGCGCCGTCTGCGCATCGTCGGCGCGGCAGATGCCCTTGACGAGCACCGGGACCGACGAGATCTCGCAGAGCCACTCGAGATCGCGCCATGTGAGGCTCGCGGAGATCGTCCATCCCAGCGCGCCCCCGATGCCGACCCCGGTGTGGTCGCGAGGCACGCTCGCGCCGAGCCCCTGGAGGTTGGCGAGCGACATCCCCTCGGGAACCCGGAATCCCGTCTTCATCTCGCGCGAGCGCAGTCCCCAGACGGGCGCATCGACCGTCAGTTGCAGCGCACACACGCCTGCGGCGATGGCGCGCGCGACCAGCTCGCGCACGAATCCGCGATCCGGACCGATGTAAATCTGAAAGTGGACTGGCCCCTTCGCGGCGCGGCAGACTTCTTCGACTGAAGTCGTCGCGAGGCTGGAGAGCACCATGCCGATACCGCGACTCCCGCACGCACGCACTGTCGCGAGTTCGCCGTCAGGATGGGCCATCTTGTGGAGTGCCGTCGGCGCCGCAAGAATCGGTGCCGAAAGAGGGGCGTTGAGCAGCGTCGTCGCGGTCGATCGCCGCGCGACATCAACCATCACGCGATGCCAGATCGGAATCGCCTCCCACGCCAGGCGGTTTCGTTCGTGGGTTCGTTCGCGCCCAGCCGCGCCGGCGTAATAGGCATAGGCGACTTCGCTCAACTTCTCGCGAGCGACGACCTCGATCTCCTCGAGCGAATGGATCGACGCGAGATTGATCGTGTCGTCGTCATCGGTGGCCATCGATCAAGGATAACCCCGCGCCGCACGCTGACGGCGTACGAGCCGTTCGCGGACGATGATGATCGCTGCGACGGGAACCCACACAAGCATCCACACAAGGCTTGACATCCACGGCGGCGGCGCTGGACCCACAGCGATCGCCACTCGAACGCGCATCGATGGTGAGCCCTGCACTTGGGCGTCAACGACCCACTCGCCCTCTGTCAGCGCAAGCAGCGCCGAACGGGCGAATCGGTCACCTTCACGCGCCGACTCGACGATGCCGGCACGAGCGACGCCCGCGGGACCACTGGCCGTGAACGAGATCGGGGTCGTCGAGTCCGCCTGACCCCGATGCGTCAACAGGAACGAGAGTTCGACATCGCCCGCGTGCGGAGGCACTGGGGCGACGAACACAACGAGCGCGCTCTCGCCCACTTCGATGCGTGCCACCACAGCGCCGCCGTCGCCACGCGCGAGCGAGCCCGCGAGCGCCGCAACGAGAACGGCCACGACGAGTGCGGCACGCCTCATGGCAGGAGTGTTCCGCGCATTTGCATGGGCTGCAGGATGATCCACATGGCCAGGCACAGAAGCGCGAACTGCACCGTCCACCATGGCCAGGCACGCCCGGTGCCCGCTGCACGCCACACCATCCACGCGCTCATGAGAAACCCGGTCTCCACCAACAGAAACTGCACGGGACGCAGCCATGATGGCATGGGTCCGCAACATGATGCGGACCACGCCGGCTCGCCCAGCAGCGTGATGCCGAGGTCTTCGGCCACACGCTGCACCACCGGGACGGCCGTCGAAGCACTCGTTCCAAGATGAAAGAGCCAGTGCGCGGCCCACATCGCGACCCCAATGGGCACGCTCGCGTGGATCCCTTGGCAGAGTGTCGGCACGAACGAGGCGGGGCCACAGCGCGACGAGACCCACGCCGCACTCCCCATCGCGACCCCCGACACAACGAAGAGCGCGCCGAGCGAAAGCGTGCACTCGGCCAGCGCGAGTGGCCATCCCCGTGCCGCGATGGCATCGGCGAGCGCGAGCCACGGCCCCGTCATCGCGAGCGCGTTGGTGAACGCACCGCCTGTGAGGACCCCGAGGAGCACCGCCATATCCAGGCGGCTCGCGATGCGCCCGATCGATGACCCCCATGAGGGGTCGATGAGCCCTCGGCGCATCCGCTGCGTGAGGACGCCGACATTGGCGCGTGGGCACGCATCAGCGCAGTCAAGGCAGAAGGTGCAATCCGCGTTGCCACGCTTTGTGGGCTGGAAGAGCTCGAGGTCGCAGCCGTTGAGCGTCAGTGATGCGCCACGGATGCACTCGTGGGTCGTGCACTTCGCGCATGTGTCGGGCGACCGCACCGACACCGACAGTGGCGACACGAGACTCATCGAGGCGTGCAACTGCCCGATGGGACAGACCCACTTGCAGAAGTTCCCTCCGGCAAACAGCATGTCGATGACGAACGCCCCGACGAAGTACCCGACGATGAGCCACGCCGTCGCCAGCGGACTCGCCCAGAGATCGAAGGCCTCATAGGTGACGAGCCAGCCGACAATGAGCGTCGCCGCGAGCCACTTCGAACGAAGCCCCCGTGGGAACGACCATCGCGGCCTGATCCACCGACGCGCAAGGCGCCTCGGGGCGATCAGTGGACAGGTCATGCAGGCCACATTCCCCCCGAGAAGGAGGACGATCACCACGAGCCCGCGCCAATGCGTCCATGGAATCGTCCCCGCGAGATTGCTCGGCGCATCCACTGGGCCAACGAACCCATCGATGGCCACCACGCACGCGGCGCCAACGAGCACCCACCGCACGCACTCGCGAACGCGCCTCGTGGCGAAGAGCCACCCGACACCGCGAACTTTCAAGAGGTCGAAGCGCATTCGGCGTCCGTGAGCGCCCCGCCGTGGATCTCGCGCGAACGCACTCCGCAGGTCGTGGCGTGCGCGCCCACGCACCGCGCGAAGAATGAGCGCCGCCACAATCGGCAGCACCACCAACTGCCCCGCCGTCCACATGAACGCCCCCGCAAGATGCTGATCCTTGAGTGCGCTCATCCCCATCGCCGGCGCCGTGGCCTCGTAGCGCGCATAGATCGGATGTTCGGCAAACGAGAGCACCGCCGCGAACACCGTGTTCTGCACATCTGCGGCGAGGAGGTAGAGGACGAGCGCGATCCCATGCCAGCGTCGGCTCCACGGCCAGGGATTCACGATGGGCCACCAGAAAAGAATCGCGGCACCTAGGAACGACGCGTGTTCGAGGCGGTGGAGCCATTCGGCGTCAATCGCCCGCTCATAGAGCGCAGGAATGTGCCAGACCCAAGTCGTGACCGCCAACGCCATCCACCCAGTCATCGGGTGCACAAGTGCCGCGAACGCGCGACGAACGCTCGGGCTTGCGAGGAACGGCCCGAGCGCATCGCGTCGCAAGCAAGTGGGGAGCCCACGAAGCAGCGGGATTCCCGGCGATCCGACGAGCAGCAGTGGCGCGACGACCATCATGAGCAGCCAGTGCTGCACCATGTGCACCCAAAGAAGCACATGACCAAGGGAGTCGATGGGTGACGCGATGGTGACCAGGAGGACAGCGATGGCCGCGCCGAACGCGACGACGCGCCCGCGCCGGAATCCCCGCACGCGACCCACGAGTCCGCGCGCGCCGCGCCAATACAACACGACGAGAACGGTGAGCCCGGCGATCGTCCACGGATCGAACGTCCACGCGCGCCACATTGACCGCTACCTCGACGGAAGCGGAAGGAGCGCGCCGGGAATGTCTGCAGGTGCTTCGTCCGATGGCTTGAGCGTGGCGAGGAACGACACAAGGGCACTCATCTGCGCGCTCGAGAGGTTCTTTCCATACGCGGGCATGTTGCCCCCGCCCTGCTGCACCTGCCGCGTCAACTGCTCGGGTGTCATGCGTGTGGCGATCGAATCGAGTTCGGGACCGCGCCGGCCGCCTTCGCCGTCAAGCGCGTGGCAGTTCCGACACTGCGCGTACTGAAACACGATCGCTCCCTGCACTTCGAGCGCCTTGCGTCCGCGCACCATCGCCCCTGGGGTTGGCAGCGAACTCCACGCGTCCATCACCGGCGACCATGGACTCGTCATGCCTTCCCAGGTCAGCGACGCGATGCCGATGACCGCGAGCGCCGCCGCGAGCATCATGCCGGGCCGTCGGCTCGGCGCGCGTTCGCCCGCCCGACCCAAGAGCGGCACCAGCAACAGCCAGACCACGAGGAGTGCCGGCGCCGCGAGCATCACGACCGTCTCCGACGATGGTGGCAACAGGCTCACGGCGCCGAAAATCCACATGAATGGATAATCGGGCCTCGGGTTTGTATCGATGAGCGTCGGATCCGGTTGCGCCCCCGGTCCAAACGGTCCATACACCGCCGCGAGGACGATGAGCGCGATCAGGCACGCCCCGCAGAACACCATGTCGCGCTGCGAGGCGTCGGGATGAAACGGCACGCCCTCTCGCTCCATGCGCGCCTCGTATGCGGGGGTGTAGGTCGCCGGATCGACGCGCTCGCCGGCGCGCGGCATTTCACTGATGCCGTGTCGCATGATGAGCGCCAGATGCAGTCCCAAGAGCCCGATCGCCATGCCCGGCAGGATGAACACATGAAGCGCGAAGAACCGGTTGAGCGTCTCGCCGCCGATGATGGGACCCCCGAGAACCAGATCGCGCATCTGGCTTCCGATCAGCGGCACGCGATCAACAATGGAAGCGCCGATCCCCAAGCCCCAGTAGGCATCTTGATCCCAGCGCATCACCTGCCCGGTAAAGGCGAGCCCGAGGACAACAAGCAGGAGAAACACTCCGGTGATCCAGTTGAGTTCCCGCGGGTACTTGTAGGACGCGTGGAGGAACACCTGCAGTCCGTGGATCGCCATCATCACCACCATGGCGTTACTTGACCAACCGTGAATCGCTCGGATCAGCCAGCCTGCGGGCACCTCCGAGTCGATGTATCGAAGGCTTGCCCATGCTTCAGCGGCACTGGGCGCGTACACGGTCGCTAGACACACGCCGGTCACGACCTGAATGACGAAGAACATCAAGGTCGCGCTGCCGAAGACATACCACCACTTCGCGCTCGCTGGAACGCGGTGCGACATGAGTGGTTTGATGAACGCGCCGAGTCCGCTGCGCGACTCAAGCCACGCGATCGTCACCCGCGCCCATTTCACGGGGCGTCCTCCATGCCCGGAAGGCGCCCCGCGTCGATCATGAGCGCGCCAGCATCAAGCTTCCACGCGTACTCAAAGAGGCCGCGTGGTGGAGGCCCCGCCGCACGCGAACCATCCTCGTAGTACGCACCGCCGTGGCATGGGCAAAGGAACAGCTTCGACTGCTCGAACCAACGCACGGGGCATCCCAGGTGCGCGCAGTTAATGGCGAACACTTGGTACGAACTCCCCGCCTTGATGCAGCGCACCCAGCACGCGGTCTTCACTGACTCGCCATCGGTGGGCTGTCGGATCGGGTTGATGAAGGTGGCAAAGCGCGTCGTGCCCTCGGGGAATCTCGCGAGCTCGCCAAGCGCCACCCACGCCGGATCAAAGCGTTTTCGCGCGGGCCCGAGAACAAACGAAACCACTGGAATCCCTGCGAGGACCGCGCCAACCGCCATGAGACCAGCGCCCGCCTTGGACATGAATCCGCGCCGCGCCGATACCGCTCTCCCTGCGCAACCGCAGCCACCACACCCACCGTCCTCAAACTGCGGGTCGCTCATGGCGGTGCGTCCTTCTTCGCGGCCCGGTGCGACGCCACAAACGCGATGATGTCCGCGGCCTCCTCTTGCGTGAGTCCTGACGGCCGCGACGGCATCGCGTGGTTCCATGCCGGCATCCCGAGCACCGCACGACCCGCGAGCGTCGACGCCCAAAGCCCTTGGTCGCTGACAAGTGCGAGGAACGCTGGATCGACCAGGCTGCCACCGGGAGCGCCATCGCGGTGGCACGGTGCGCACGCGTTCGCAAACAACCCTTCCCCATTCGCGCGATCGCCGGGGACGATGGTGGCGGAGATACCCGCACCCGAAGAGCCCCCGAACACCCCTCGCATGCCTCTCGCGAGCGCCATCACTTCGTCATCCGTGAACGGACCGCCGGCGGACTGTGAGAAGGCGGGCATCATCACTCCCTGGCCGTTCGCCGTCGCCGCGATCACCCGTTCATCGGAGGCGAATGTCCAGTAGGACCGATCCATCAACGGAATCGACGCGCCGTCGGCTCCGCTCGCATGGCAGCCCCGACAGTATGTGTTGAATGTCGCGCGGGTCCATGCCTCAGAGCCGATCGAAGGTGGGGCGACCTCCGAGGGCATTCCGGGCAGGCGGTCGCACGCGGTGACGGCCGCGAGCACGGCCCCGATGAACAGCACAACGCGAGAGGGAACTCCGTTCATCGGCGCCTTCCCCGATGAACTCCCATTCGGTCGACGATGGATCGACCCGCGTGCGCCTCGACAGTACCGCGCCCTGCAACCCACCAGCCGCAGACAACTCCGAACGCGACCTGACTGCCGACAAACCATGGCCACGAGATGAACCCGTCAAGCGCGGGATTCACAATCGTAAGCGTCGGCCACACGAGTCCGGTGACGATGACCGGCAGCGCGACCGAACCGGCAAGGATGGGCCGCTGCGGAGCGATCGGCAACGCGAGCGCGTAGAGAACCCCGCACGCCACCGAGAGCGCCCCATGGATCATGCACGCCGCGCCGATCCATGCGGGATTGAACAGCGCGAGCGCGGTCTCGTCGGCGTCGCCGACGCTCGGCATCACGCATCCGGCGAGGAGGTTGATGGGGAGCCACACACTTGAGTGCTCGACAAGTCCCCAGATCGACGCCACCACGGCCATCGCCACACCACCGAAGATCCCTCCGAGGATGCCGCTTCGCCATGGATGAGCGCGCTCGGGGTAGATGCCGCGCGTCCCGGCGCGCTGGATCGCCTCAACGGCGAAGTCCCATCGCCGTTGGGTCGCGTTGGGCGCGGGGATCTCTTCGAGCCGTTCACCGGGGAAAACATCGCCGAACCACTGCCAAAGTCCGACAAGGGCGATGACGGCCCCGCCGACCATCACCCAGAGGTTGGTGACGAGCCCCGCCGCCACGAGCGTCACGCCGAACGCGGTCACGAGCGGTGCGCTTGTTGACTCAGGAATGCCGTGTTGGTACGGGGGTTCGCGCTTCATGGACTGGCTCTCCCCACCACATACACCGTCGTGAACACAATGATCCAGACGCCATCGACAAAGTGCCAGTACCACGAAATCATGTCGACAGCATGCGCGTGGGTCGCGGCGACTCGACCCCGCATGGCGCACGCGAGAACGCCGCTGAGGAGCACCAGGCCGACGATGACATGCAAGAGGTGCAGCCCGACGAGTGCATAGAAGGTCGTGCCAAACAAGTTGGTCCCGATGAAGAGGCCGTGCTCGTCCATCAGCTTGCCCCACTCTGAGAAGGTCCCTACGACGAACCACGCTCCCAGCGCAATGGTCAGCGCGAGCCACCCCTTCATCGCGGCGAATCGCCCGTGCTCGAGCGCGCGCACACCCGCGACCACAGTGAACGAGCTCGAGATGAGCGCCACCGAATTCACGATGACCATCGGCAGTTCGAGCGTCTCCCTAGGTTGCGGCCCATGGGCGCTCTTGCCGATGTAGAAGAGGTACGCGACCACGAAGGTCAAGAAGATGCACGACTCTGCGGCAATCAAGCAGAGCATGCCGACGGCCCCACGCGTCGGACGCCACGCCGACTCGTTGGGAACCGGCAGGTGTGTCGATGCCGCGCCGCTCATGCGCCCTCCTCGTAGGCCGAGTCAGGATCGTCGGGGTGCACCGCATCCCACAGGGGCCGCGCCGATGAGACTCGCGGAATCCGGTCAAAGTTCCACTCCGGCGGCGGACTCGATGTCGACCACTCGAGGGTCCATGCGTTCCACGGGTTGTCGCCAGCGGGCACACCCGAACCCAAGGACTTGATGACATTCCACAGGAAGGTGATGAGCGCCACAGCTTGAAGCAGCACGCCCGAGGAGGTGATGAGGTTCCACAGTTCGAGCCCCCGGCCGGGTTGATACGAGTAGATCCGGCGCGGCATGCCGAGGATTCCCGAAATGTGCATCGGGAAGAAGGTGACGAACATGCCGGCGAACAGCAGCCAGAAGAACCATCGGCCGAGCCGTTCGTCGAGCATCTTCCCGGTCACCTTGGGGAACCAGTAGAAGATCGCCGCGAAAATCCCGAACACCGTGCCGCCGAACAGCACGAAGTGAAAGTGTCCGACGACGAAGTAACTGTCCGAGAGTTGCCAGTCGAACGGGACGACCGCCAGCATGACGCCCGTCAGTCCGCCGAATGTGAAAAGCCCGATGAACGCGGCAGCAAAGAGCATGGGAGTGGCAAAACGCAACCGCCCGCCCGCCATGGTCCCGAGCCAGGTGAAGATCTTGATGCCGGTGGGCACCGCGACGAGGAATGTCATCGCCGCGAAGAACGAGTTGAGCTCAGGCGAGAGTCCGACCACGAACATGTGATGCGCCCACACTGCCAAGGCGATGAACGCGATCGCTAGCGTGGCCGCCACCATGAGCGCATAGCCAAAGATCACCTTGCGGCTGAAGACTGGAATGATCTCGTTGAGGAACCCGAACGCGGGAAGGACGAGGATGTAGACCTCGGGGTGGCCGAAGAACCAGAAGACATGCTGCCACAGGATCGCCGAGCCCCCCCCCTGCGTGTCGAAGAAGTGGGCACCGAGGAACCGATCCAGAAGCAGCATGGCCTGCGCTGCGGTGAGTACGGGAACTGCCACGAGCACCAGCGCCGCAACGACGAGCATCATCCAACACATCAGCGGCATGCGAAGGAGCGTCATCCCCGGGCACCGCATGCAGAGAATCGTCGCGACGAGATTGACCGCCGTCGTGATCGACCCGAAGCCACTCACCATGATGCCGAGGATCCAGTAGTCCGTCGAGTTCCCGGGCGAGAAGGTGCGGCTCGTCAGTGGGGCGTAGGCGAACCAGCCCACATCCGGCGCGGCCGACTCGCCGTAGAGCCCTTCGGCGCCGACATACGAGTAGTAGAGGAGCAGTGCTCCGAACACGAAGAGCCAAAGGCCAAACGCATTGAGCCTCGGGAACGCCATGTCGCGCGCCCCCACCATCAGTGGAATGAGATAGTTGCCGAATCCGAGAAGGATGGGCATCCCCACGAGGAAGACCATCGTCGTCCCATGCATCGTGAAGAGTTGATTGAAGGTGTCCGGATCGATGAGCGTTCCCGAATGCTGCGCCAATTGGGCGCGAAGGATCGCTGCCTCGACGCCCCCGACGAGGAAGAACCCCAGCCCGAACGCGATGTACATGATTGCGAGCTTCTTGTGGTCGACGGTCACCGTCCACTCGTGCACGATGGCTGTCCAAGGGCGTTGGGGTGCGTCGGGGGTCATCGCGTCACTTGAGGGTCACGAGGAACGAGACGATCTCACCGACCTCGGCGTCGGAGAGTTTGAGACTCGGCATGTTGCATCCGGGCTTCAGCCGCTGTGGGTCGTCAATCCACGCGCGCAGCGACTCGGCATCCATCGACGCCACCCCAGCACCAAGCGTTTCTCGGCTCATGAGGTGCGTCAGGCTTGGGCCGAACGCGCCATCGCACCACCCGTCGATGGCGTGACAGTTCGCACACGCGAGGTCGAGGAACCTCGCACGCCCCGCACTGACCTCAGCCGCAGCGACCGGGGGCTGCTCTTGCTGCGCTCGCCACGCGTCGAACTCGCGTGCTTCGACCGCACGAACGCGCAACAGCATGTTGGCGTGCTGTGTCCCGCAGTAC
>SXGR01176037.1_pt1 | contig 13529 bp, 9 predicted proteins | sample 3174711 | NCBI WGS metagenome assembly SXGR01 (sample SAMN11356860, study PRJNA531348) | freshwater metagenome | isolation source: freshwater sample F1-60 | place: China: Fuxian Lake, Yuxi | collected 2017-12-25
CGATCGGCAAGGCCGACGAGCTCGAGCGTCATGAGCGCTCTTTTCTTCCGCTCGGACCTGGAGAGGTTGGTGAGAAGAAGAGGTAGCGCCACGTTTTCCTCTGCGTTGAGGACGGGAATTAAATTGTAAAATTGGAAAATGAACCCGACATTGCGGCTTCGCCACTGGGCAAGGTCCCGCTCGCTCAGCGCCGTGAGCTCCGTGCCTGCCACGGTGACGGTGCCCGACGTGGGCCGGTCGATTCCGGCGATCAAGTTGAGGAGTGTCGTCTTGCCCGAGCCCGACGGCCCCATGAGGGCGACGTAGTCGCCGTCAGGAACTTCGACTGTAATCCCGTCGAGAACGACGAGCTCCTCCGCGTCGCGGTGGTAGACCTTGCGGACGTTTTCAACTTCGATGGTGGCCAAATTGCAGCTCCTACGGCCTTGTCTTGATCTCTTGCCCCTCTTGAAGTGTTTCCGCCGGGTTCAAGATAAGCTGTTCAGTGCCTCCGATGCCATCTTTCACGATGGCGCGGTCTCCCTTCACCTCGCCGAGCACGACCTTGCGCACCACGGCTTTGCCGCGGGCGGACTCGAAGACCACGTCGCCACCGGCTCGCTTCGTCAATGCCTGTCGCGGGACGGTGATGACCGGAGTCGGAGAGGCTCCGGGATCTGGAGGAAGCGCCAGGGTGGCGTCCTCGTCGAAGAAGGTGACGCGGGCGCTCAATTCGGGCCGCAGGAGATCGTCCTTCTCGAGGAAGGAGACCTTCACGAGCACGGTGGCCTTGGTGCGGTCAGCGCTGGGGATGATCTGTCGGAGCATGGCCTTGAACCGCCGCTCGGGGATGGCGTCGATTGAGATCTCGGCGGGATGTTGATCGCGTAGCTTTGAGATGTTCGACTCGTTCACGTCGACCTCGACCTCAAGCGTGGCGAAATCAGCCATCGCGACGATCGCCCCCGAGCTTGTCGAGACATTCACGCCCGGTGGGATCGGGGCAACGCTCTCGCCCACCTCGGCCATCTTCTTGATCACGATGCCGCTGAAGGGAGCCTTGATGACCGTGTTGTCAAGGTAGGCGCGAAAGACGCCAAGGTCGGCCTTCGCCAGCTTGAGTGCGGCCTCGTTGATGCGAACACGGCTGCGTGCCTGGTCGGTATCGTCCTGCATGGCAATGCCGTCCTTCGCCAGGCTCTCGGAGTTTTTCAGTTGTCGCTGGTTCTCCGCAAGCTCCACCTCAGCCCGCTCAACGGCAGCCTTGGCTCTCTCCACCTGCGCCTCCTGATCGGCGCTCTCGAGGCGGGCGAGGATGTCGCCCTCCTTGACTCGGGTGCCCTCCTCGACTCGGAGTTCGCTCAGACGTCCCTGGATCTTGGCCGAGACGACAGCCTTCTTGCGGGCCACGACGTAGCCCGAGGCGGTGAGGACCGGCATCCTTCGAGGTGCCTCGCCGGGCCGCATCACGAAGGGCCGAATGATCTCGACTTCCAGGACATCGGCAGTGTGGTAATTGCGCCACGCGTAGTAGCCGGCGCCTCCGATTCCGGGGAGCGCAAGCAGAAGGAGCGGCCAGCCGTAACGGCGCCGAGGGACGGCCTTTCGGTCAATTCGAAGAGAGGCGAGCTGATCCTTGAGATCGGCCAAACGGGTCGGGGTCCTTGGGGAGTGCCAGAGTTGCCTTGTGTGAAGGAAGCTGATTCTGCGGGGCGCATGCCTGGTTTTCAAGCGAGCACGTGGGGACGCAGAAAAAGAGGAGGACTTGCCCAGGGATCCGTGAGCCCCGGGCGACTTGGTGGTTCCACCGCCGTTCAACCCGTCACGCCTTCATCGGAGGCGGTGGCGTTCACGGACTTCAGCGCGCACGAGCCTTTCAGCTTCCGCCAGACGCGTCATCAGTCTCCTTGGCACGAGCGGCTGCTTCAACCAGCCCAGTAGCGCGTGCGAGAGCACTGGAAGGGCAATGGTTACATCCGAGCGCAGGTAGACGCTGCTCGTCTGCACGCACTCGGCGCTGGTCTTGCCCCAGGTGTGAGCCTCCCCGGCGTTGCAGCTCGACAGCGCGCCGTTGTCGGCGACGTCGACACAGATCTGGAGATCGAGGTCGAAGCCGCGGGCCTCAAGCCCGAAGATCTGCGATAGGGTCGGCTCTCCCTGGAGAGTAAAGTTTTTCGGCACGCCACCGCCAACAATCCAGACAGCAGTCTGGCTCTCGCGCTGCGTGACGAGCTGGAGGGCTGCCATCTGGAGGACGTCGCGTTCGGGCTCGAGGCGAAACTTGAAGCTGTCCTCGATGATGGAGAGGAGCACGCTCTCGAGAAAGAGGCTGCCATCCTGCGGTGCGCCGCAGAAGATCGGCACGTCATGGCGAAAGCAAGTGGCCAGAAGCGACGGCGCGGGGACCTTGTGCTTATCCTCGTACTGCGAGAGAGCGCGCCCCAGCTCATGGTGGAGCTCGGCCGTCGTCATGGGCTTCTGGAATGCGGGTGACTTGAGGCACCCGCCGATGAACTGGTCGGTGCCGAGGAGGATGTCGTTTGAGATGGCGAGGTCGTAGATCCTTACCGTGTCTTCTTGCCGGTAGGCCAGGTCGGAGCCGTGCGGATCGATCTCGTGAACCTGGTAGCCAATCGAGCGATGGATGTCGTGGTAGAGGTTGGCGCCCGTCGTCGTCAGTGCGTGGACTAGCCCCTTCTCGATGAGGGGGATGATGCAGGAGTGGTGCAAGCCGGCGGGAGTCATGGCCCCGGAGAGAGTCAGAAAGATGGTGAAGCCCTCTTCCACGGACTTCTGCATGAGTCGGAAAGCTTCGCGCATGTTGCGCCCCGCAAACGCCGGAAATGCCTGGTGGAGCAGATCGGCCGTGGGCTCCTGGCCGGTGATGGGCGGAAGGGCCACCGCGCGGCGGTGGGGTTGCAAGGGGGGGCGGTGTTTCCTGGACATTTTCTATCCCTGGGCTTCAGGAGTGGATTTCTGCTCTGGGGGATCGCAGGCGAGGACTCTATCCTCCGTTTCAGGGAAAATCACCTGCATCTGATCGCTGCGACCTGCCTTTGATTACAGCGCGGGTGCTCGTTTGTGAAAATCCGTGGCGCCTTGATAGGGGTGACCCAGTGCGAGGAGCGTGGCCTCGTCGAAGGGCCGTCCCAGCAACTGTGTGGCGAATTTCGCGTCGCTCGCGGCGCTTTCGCTCGTGGCTGCGACTCCCTGCGCGCCCACATGGGCGCTGGCAAGTTCGGGGGAAATGAAGACGGACACTCGATTTTCCTCTGGACAAGGTTTCCTACCTGTGGGGTGTGATCGATGATGTCGAATGAGGCTCCCCCGTGCTCCTCAGCGTAGCAGGCGTAGCGTCGCCGTCTTCGCCGATTCGATCAAGCACTCGAGGGTCCCGCTCTCAAACGGGCTCTGCCAGACCTGGTAAATATCCAGCGCGTGGCGCTCCATGGGGCACAGATACCCGATCGACCCATTGGAGAGGTTCGTCGAGACGACAGGACGGCCGGGGTGAGCTTGGCGGAGGGCTAGCTGGAGATCCGAGTAGGCCTCGCTGGGCTGTGCAAGAATGATCGCGTCGCCCACGCGCCAGGCCCAGAGGGGAATACTGGCGCTCGCCCCTTCGCCCACAATGCGACGCACCCGGGCGTTGCGGAGGAGACGTTCCTTCTTCACGCGATCCTGCTCAATGTTCATCTGGCGCTCGATTTCCACCGAGGAGGGAAGGGGCTTGAGCTTGAAATCCACGTCCACCTGGACAACCTCGAGGACTGTCGAGCGGATATCGGGGACGCGCTTCCATGTGCCTAGCGGGGCTCCGGATTCGACCACGCCGGCATACTCGAGTCGCGACCGTGGCGGAAGCATGGCCGCCAGCGTTGACAGCGCCGAGTAGCCGAGGATGGTACCGTTTCGGTCGGCCACTTCGGGATCGTTGGCGTAGGTGTCGCGTGGGGCGAGCTCACCCGAGTTTCCCTGGAGGAAGAGGCAGGGCGCGGCCTCTGTTGCGAGCTCGACCACCGAGCGCATGGCGCTCACGTAGTCGGGCGAGAGCACCTTGCAATCCCAGGCGACGATCGTCGGATGGCAGGCGTAGTTCACAACCGTGGCGAGGACTTTCCCCGATGTGTCGGTCACCCGACCCACCAGGAGCGTGTCGTCCGCAGGTCGTGAAGGGTTATAACCCGTCACGATGCGCTCTCGGTGAGGGTCGGGAAGGTCACGGTTTGTGGCCAGATCGCAGCAGCCGTAACGCCACTCCAGGGTCGCCGGAACGGCGCCTGCCACGGCTTTCCGCGCAGCCGAAATCAACACGTCGCGGACTTTCGTCAGATAGGCGTCGATGAGGTGTCCACCGGGTTTTTCGCGGTCTTCGCGGCAGATTGAAGGGCCGGCGTGAGTGTGCGAGAGGTTTACGATGACTCGGGAGGAGTCCCTGGCAAGCTCCCGTACAAGCGGGAGCCGTACGAATTCCTCGTCCTCCTTCGTGCGCCACCAGCCCAGATCAAGCGCTGCGAGAAGCAAGGGCGGGTCTTCCTTCCGCGCCTGGATGGAGAGCACCGTCGCCGTGAAGGGGCGGTGGATGGTCTCAGCCACGTCATGTTTCGCGGCGCCCCAGTTCCGGGAGAAGATCCCGACCGGCGGCGTGATATCCTCACGTGCCACGCCGATGAGGCCCGCGAATCCGGGCTGTGTGACGGGCGGCGGGATGGTCTCCGCGCGGACACTTCCAGCGAGAGAGATGAGGAAAGCCGGGCCCACAACACCCTTCCGAATCCGGTTGAGCTTCATGCTGGGATATTCAACACCCGGTATCTGTCAAGACAATGAATTTTCTGACCCAATCCAGTTGAGCTTCAGAAGCCTTTCGAGTACGCCTTCACACCTTCGTTTCCACTTGTCCCGTGACTTGCGTGATTCGTCCCGGGAGAGTATCCCCCGTCTTTGTTGAGGAAGGTCTTGGCGTCGGTTACACTTCCCATTTTGGGCTCCGGGTTTCCAAGATGACCGCTGTCCATGATCTACAGGGAGATCCCCGAATATGCGTGTTCTGACCCCAATTAGCTTTCTTGTAACCAACGCTGTGGTCTGCCTCGCACTGGGACTCACGCCAGGTGCAGACGCACCGGCCAAACCCGAAGGCCCCCCGGTCCGAAAGGCCCACGGCGTCGAGAAGCGCGTCCCCTGGACAACTTCGCGCGTTATGGGCACGCCCGATCCGCCCTCTCCCTACCGGGTCGAGCTGGCCTTCCCAAAGCTTCGCTTTCAGGAGCCGCTTGAGATCGTCACCTCGCCGGCAGGCGACCGTTTTTTCGTACTCGAGCGTTACGGCAAGATCTACAGTTTCGCCGCCGACCCCGTGACCGAGAAGGCCGATCTCCTGATGGATCTGGGAAAGACGGCGTACGGTTTTGCCCTGCACCCGCGCTTCAAGGAGAACGGCTATCTCTATGTCGTCTATGTCCTCGATCCGGTGGCGGTCCTTCCCCTCGGCTCACGGATTGCCCGCTTCCAGGTCGACCCCGCGAACCCCCTGCGCTGTGATCTGGCTACCGAGAAGATCATCTTTGAGTGGCCCAGCGGCGGACACAACGGGGGCTGTCTGCGCTTCGGGCCGGACGGCTATCTCTACCTCTCCGCGGGCGATGGAAGCGGCTTCGGCGACGAGTTGGGCACTGGACAGGACCTGAGCGACGTACTGGGCTCGATCCTTCGCCTCGATGTCGACCGGTCCGAGGCAGGCCGCGCCTACGGCATCCCCCGCGACAATCCCTTCGTCGGCGTCGCTGGGGCACGACCGGAGATTTGGGCCTATGGCCTGCGACAAGCCTGGAGGATCAACTTCGACCGCGTCACCGGCGAGCTCTGGGCGGGCGAGATCGGTCAGGACCTCTGGGAGACGGTACATGTGATCCAGAAGGGCGGGAACTACGGCTGGAGCGTACAGGAGGGGAGTCACCCATTCCACCCGACACGCAAGCTCGGCCCGACGCCGATCCTTCCACCTCTTGTCGAGCACCCGCACACAGATTTCCGCTCCATCACGGGTGGCTTTGTTTACCGCGGCCACAGGCTCGCGGACCTCCAGGGAGCCTACATTTACGGCGATTTTGACACCGGGCGAGTGTGGGCGCTCCGCCGTCAGGGCGGCAAAGTGACCTGGCACAAAGAGCTTGCCGACACGGCTCTCCGGATCGTTGCCTTCGCCGAGGACCGGGAGGGCGAGCTCTACCTTCTCGACTTTGTCGGTGGTATTTACCGTATAGTGCTCAACCAGCGCCCGGCGCAGCTCACGGAGTTTCCCCGCAAACTGAGCGAGACGGGCCTCTTCGCCTCTGCCAGCAAGAACTTGCCCGCGCCGGGGCTGATCCCCTACTCGGTCAACTCAGCGCTTTGGTCCGACGGGGCCTTCAAGGAACGCTTTATCGCCCTCCCCGGTGAGTCGCAGATCGGATTTGATGCCGTCACTTACCCGCAGCCCGCGCCTGGCGCTCCGTTCGGCTGGCGTTTTCCCAGCGGCACCGTGTTTGTGAAGACCTTCTCACTCGAGATGGAGGGCGGCAACCCCGCCAGCCGCCGCCTCATCGAAACGCGGCTGCTTCATTCCGAGGAAGTCACCGGCACGGAGGAGTTCGGCAACCAGAACTGGCTAGGATACTCTTACATCTGGAACGACGAGCAGACCGACGCCGTGCTGGTGGAGGCGCCGGGCCTGGATCGCGAATACGCCATCAAGGACTCCCGGGCCGAGGGTGGCCAGCGGCGGCAGAAATGGCACTTCCCAAGCCGCGCCGAGTGCACCCTCTGCCACACCATGTCGGCCAAGTTCATCCTCGGTGTCAACACTCCGCAGATGAACCGCGACCACAACTATGGCGGGGTCGTCGCCAATCAGCTTCGTACTCTCGAGCACCTGGGAGTCTTCACGAAACCTTTGCCCGCGCCACCCGAGGAACTCAAACGGCTGGTGGACCACGAGGATGAGAGCGAGGCGCTCGACTTGCGAGCCCGATCTTACCTCCACTCAAACTGCTCCCACTGCCACCGCAAGTGGGGCGGAGGCAATTCGGGCTTCCAGCTTCTCGCGGCGCTTCCGCTCACCGAGACCGGTACGCTTGAGGCACCGCCGATGCACGGAGACTTCGGCATTGCCGGGGCGCGGATTGTTGTCCCCGGCGCTCCGGAGCGCTCGGTACTCCACCATCGCATGACTCTCCTGGGTCTCGGGCGCATGCCGCACGTGGCCTCCAGCGTCGTCGACGAGGTCGGTGTCCGGCTCATCGATCGATGGATCAAACAGCTGCCCAAGGCGAAAGGCTCGGACTGAGCCCTTCCTCAACCCCGGAGTCCTGGAGTTTCTACGTGCCCCATTTTCTTGCTCGGGTGCTTTTTGGTGCCGGCTGTCTCGTCGCCGTCGGCCTCTCTTCTTGCGCGCTCACCGAACCGGATGTTCGCTGCGCGGTTCGTTTGGAGCTCACCGACGCGGAGAGCGGCAAGACGCTGGCGGGCCTGGTGCGCGTCCTCGATTCTCAGGGAGACCTGATTCCACTGGAGGGGCTTCTGAGCCGGGGCGAAGGTCTTGAAGAAAAACACAAGGCGCGGCGATGGTGGGTACTTCCCGGGAGCACCACGGTGGATTTGCCCCGAAAGCGCCTCGTGATCGAGGCGCTGCGCGGGATAGACACGCGACTGGAACGGGTGGAGCTGGACCTCGCGGGGAGGAGCACCGCGGAAACCCGCATCGCCTTGCGGCGTTTCCACAACGCCGGGGCGAACGAGTGGCGAAGTGCCAACACCCATCTCCATCTCCAGAAGCTGTCCCGTGACGAGGCGGACCGGTACCTCTGCGAGGTTGCCGCGGCCGACGGCCTCGACGTGCTCTTTGTCTCCCACCTCGAGCGGGTGGAGGCCGACCGCGAATACATCACGAACCGATATACTGCCCTTGATCTCAAGGCCCTCTCCGAGAAGTCAGGCGTCCTCTTTGGAAATGGTGAGGAGCACCGGCACAATTTCCTCAATCCCGGGGAGGAGCCGGGGAAGTCCTTCGAGGGCGAGGGGTACGGCCACGTCATGTTCCTCAACATCCTGAAACTGATTCAGCCCGTGAGCATCGGCAGGGGCATCACAGGGACGGGGACTGACGGCGTCCCCCTGCAGCGCGGGATTGACGAGGCGAGGAAGGACGGCGCTACAGTCCTGTGGTGCCACAACACGTTTGGTCTCGAGGATATCCCGAACTGGGTCACGGGTCGCCCCCACGCGCAGAACATCTTTGATGGCGATGCCCCGACCGACGGTAACTACAAGGGTCGCTACAAGGACACGTTCTATCGGTATCTGAACGTGGGGCTTCGCGTCCCGTTCTCGACTGGCACCGACTGGTTCATCTATGATTTTTCCCGCGTCTACGCGCAGGTCCCTTCGCTGAAGACCCCACGCGACTGGCTCTCGGCGCTCGAGAAGGGCCGCACGTACATCACCAATGGGCCCTTTCTTCATCTGACGGCGGACGGTCTCACCCCGGGCGATACCCTGCGGCTCGCGGAGCCGGGGCGGGTTCAAATCCGGGGCCAGGCGCTCGGCCGCGTGGATTTTCGCCGCGTCGAGCTCGTGCGTAACGGCGAGGTTGTGCAGTCGGCAGATAGTCGCCCCGCCGGGGATCATTTCGCCTCCGAGCTGCTCTTCGATCTTGACGTCGTGACCCCCTGCTGGCTGGCACTTCGGATCCCGCCGGCTGTCCAGGGGTCCCCCGAGAATGAGCTGGGCGGTCCGCTCTTCGCTCACACAAGCCCGGTCTACATTGAGGTCCAGGGGCGCCACGTCTTCCAGGCCGAGGTCGCGCGAGAGCTCCTCGCAGACGTTCAGCGTGCCCGCGAGGTCATCCTCAAGTCTGCCGATTTCGCCGACGAGCACGAGAAGGAGCACGTCCTGGCCGTCTACGAGCAGGCCATCACGGTTCTCGAAAGAATGTTGAACCCGTGACTTGCCGTGCAGAGAGGGACTCCCCTCGGCAATCAGTTCGATGGGCTGCAGCAAGGCCGACTACGAGTAGCAACGCCGCAGGCCGCGTCCCAGTCGCGGCAGCAGCTCAAGTTCCGTCATCCCGAGCTGTTGTGAGAAGGCCTCGCCGCTGATTGCGTCGTTTCCTTGCTTTCCGATGAGAACAACCTCGTCACCCACCGCGGCGCTGTCGATGCCGGTGAGGTCGAGCAGAAGATGCTCCATTGCGGCGAGTCCGATGACTCTTGCACGCCGCCCGAGGACGAGAACCTCCGCGCCACCCATGCTGCGAGGAAGCCCCGAGGCGAACCCGATCGCTGCAATACCCACACGCGCACCGGACGGCGCCTCCTCAACGCTCGGTCCGTAACCGTAACGTCGGCCTTCCACCAGGCGCTTGATCTGTAGCAGGCGCGACTTGACGGCCTTGAAAACCGGGCGGACGTCAGTGCGGTCGCGCCAGGGCGACTCGAGGAGGCCATAGAGAAGGCGGCCCGGATTCACGGCGTTCGATCGCAAGCCAGGGTAGCCGAGCAGAATGCGGCTGCTGGCGATCATGTATTCGAGCCCGCTGAAGCCAAGCCTTTCGGCGCAGCGCTGCGCGTCTGTGAAACGGTTCGCCTGAATGGAAACCGCGGCCGGGTCGTCAACGGCGCCCACGTGGGTATAGAGGCCTTTCAGTTGGATCCTGGGCAAGCCTTGAATTGTCCGCAGCACCGGCTCCATTTCGTCCTCCCGAAAGCCCAGCCGCCCAAAACCGCAATCCACCTTGACCAGGATGGCCAACGGCCGGTCGACCTTCGCCAGTGCGCCGAGGCATTCCGGCGAATAGACCGTCAACACAATTTCATGGGTCGCAAGCTCGGCGATCTGCTCGGGTACATAAGAGCCGTACAGGAGGATAGTGGCATCGGTCGAACACCGTCGCACCTCGATCGCCTCGTCGAAATCTCCGGCGGCGAAGGCGTGGATCTTCGAGTCCCTGAGAGCCTCCACCACGGCGGGGATGCCGACGCCATAGGCATCGCCCTTGACGACGGCATACAAGGTTGTGTTGTCCCCGGCGATCTGTCGCAGGAGTTGGGCATTGTGGCGCAAGGCGGAAAGATCAATTTCAATCCACGCCGGTCGCTGAACGCTCATGACACACCCGAGGTATCGGAGGTCTTGGGCGGGGTAAAGCCGGCAATGAGCTCACCCATGGCGCGGAAAAAGAATGCCAGATGCGCCCTTGAATTTGTCACGGACCGCGCCGCACGAAGGTTCAAGGTGGCTCCGGTGTCGAGCGTGCCGTCTGGCTGAATCACGACGCCATGAAGCGCTCTTGCATATTCGGGGGTGATCTTGCGATCGGCGACGTCCGCCAGTACAAGCTCTGCCGGGCGGTCGAATGGATGACCGTAACCACCGGCGCCGGGAAGGACCTGGAAGAAGACGTCTCCTTCCTCGACGGTATAGGCTTCCATCGGGAGGACTGGAAGTAGCCGGAGTTTCCCACCCTTCCTCTTGAGCACGTTCAAGTTTGGAGTGCCGAGATTACCCTCGAGGCCAGCGGGCGGCAGTTGCTCCCGGCGGTCCGACCGGAAAGTCATCACGCTCTCGGGCGCGAGGAAACGGTATTGCCGGAGGATCCCCAGCCCCCCTCGATGCTCTCCAGGCCCACCCGAGTCGGGAACGAAGCTGTATCGCTCGACCAGAAGCGGGTTCTCGGCTTCAATCAGCTCCACGGGCTGATTGGATTGATTTGCGGCGAGATTGGACGCGCCGTCGATGCCGTCGAGCGTGGGTCGTCCACCCCACGCGCCCATCACAGTCTCGTTGAAGACGTAGACCTGATCCCGCCATTGCCCGCCGACTGAAAAGTTGATCGCTCCGCCTTCGTTGCCCGCGGGGATGCGATCTGGGATCGCTTGCCTGAGAGCCCCGAGCACTGTGTCGAAAACGCGAAATCCGACAATGCCGCGGGCGTTGGCGGCAGCGGGCGGCTTTGGATTGACGATCGTTCCCCTGGGCGCGAACACGTTGATCGGAGCCGTGTAGCCCTCGGTATTGGGAATTTCGTGGCCGGCGAGGCATCGGAATGCGAGATAACTGGCGGAGGCAAGGAAGGGCCCCGGTGCATTGATCGCGGCCTTTACCTGAGGTGAGGTTCCGGTCCAGTCGAGCGCAACAGAGTCACCCTTCACGGTAACCGCCACATGAAAACGGACGGGTTTCGGGTCCTCACCCAGTCCGTCGATGAAGTCCTCGTGTTCGTAGCAGCCGTCCGGGATCGAGGCGATCACACGCCGCATCGCCACCTCCGCGTTCTCGTGCAACGCAAGGCAGTAATCGTAAAAATCGTTGGCACCATGGCGCTGAAGCAGTTCGAGGAGTCCCTGCTCGCCGCGCGTCACCCCTGCCATTTGCGCGCGAAGATCCCCGATTACCTGTCGCGGGATGCGGACATTGGCCGCGATCATGTCCAGAAGCGTCTGGTTCAGCTTGCCCTCGTCGGAAAGCTTCAGAAACGGGATGCAGATTCCTTCCTGATAGATCTCCGTGGCGTGGACTGCCATCGATCCCGGGGCGATACCGCCGAGGTCGGCGTGATGAACCAACGCTGTTGCGTAGCCCTCGATCGAGCCGCGAAGGAAGACCGGCTTGATCAGGTAGATGTCCGGCAGGTGCATGCCGCCGCTGCCGTACGGATCGTTGAAAATGAAGATGTCGCCTGGCCGCATGTTCCCGCCGGCCTTCGCGATCGTGCTGCGCATGGCGGTGGGGAAGGATCCGAGGTGGAGGGCGGTGGTCAGTCCTTGCGCCACGAAGCGGCCGTCCCGATCGCAGACCGCCGTGGAATAGTCCATGGAATCCCGCACAACGGGTGAATATGCGCTTCGCATCAGCACGAGGGCGATCTGATCCGCGATTGAATCGAGCGCATTCTTGACGACTTCGAGAGTGATCGGGTCACGCGCTGCCATCTTGGCCCTCCATTCGATCCAGAACAATATTCACATCGGCGTCGACCCTTGCCCGCCAGCCAGGGGGAATCAGCGTCGTTGCGTCATACTCCTCGACAACCAGCGGTCCGGACAGGACTCCCGCCGATCGCAATGCCCCCCGCCCGAGAACGGGTGCCTGCCGAAGGCCGTGGTCCCGGCCGAAATAGAGCTCGCGGGTAGGGGAAGAGGGGTACGCCGATTCGTGGCGCAGCGAGATCCTCGGCATTTCCGCGATCGGAGCTGGCTCCTGAGCGACAACCCTGACGCTCACGAGGACGACCGGTTCACCAGCCGCCGAATGGCCGTAGGTCCGGTTGTGCTCCTCGTGGAAGGCTCGCGCCAGCTCATCGAGGCTGAAGGCTCCGGATGGGGCCGGTGTGACGTTGATGGTGAGCTCGTACGCCTGGCCGGAGTACCGCAGGTCGGCCATGTAGCGCACGGTGATCAACTTCCGGCTGCAACCATCGGCCAACAGTTGTTGGATCGCCTTGTCAGCGAGGTCCGTGAGCCAGCTCTTGAGTTGATGCTCTGAAATCTTTGCCAGCCGCTCGAAGATGGTCCGCGCCAGCTCTCGCTCGGTCGGAGCGACCAGCAATCCGCACGCGCTGAATACGCCGGGAAGTGGCGGCACAACGATCCGCCGGACCTGCAGACTCTCCGCGATTTGCGGTGCCATCAAGGCGCCGTTCCCGCCGAATGCCACCAGGGCAAAGTCGCGAGGGTCCCGCCCGCGATACGTCGTCACGGCCTTGACCGCTCGGGTCATGACTGCGGCGGCGACTAGATAAATTCCGTGCGCGGCAGCCAGGACATCGGTTTTCAACGGTTGGGCGATCTGCTCCGAAATCACCTGTTCAGCCAGGCGTCGATCGACGGGCACCGTTCCTCCGGCAATACCGACATCGCTGATGTAGCCGAGGATCACCATCGCATCGGTCAAGGTCGCCACCTTGCCGCCCCGCCCGTAGCAGGCCGGGCCCGGCGCGGCGCCGGCGCTCTCGGGGCCGACCCTGAGGCGCCCCGTGGTGTCGATCCTTGCGAGGCTGCCGCCTCCGGCTCCGATCTCGGAGACATCGATCACCGGCAATCTCAGCGCGTGACCGCGGCCCTTGACCAGCTGACTACTGACGTTGATGCCGGAACCGACCTCATACTCACTGGTCTTGATCACGTGGCCGTTCTCGATGAGCGATGCCTTGGCCGTCGTGCCACCCATATCGATGGTGATGGCGTTCGACGGGGTCAGTCTTCTCGTGATCATCGCGCCGCCCACGACTCCGGCTGCCGGTCCGGACTCGACAATGGTCGCTGGAATTCGAAGGACAGCCTCCACGCCGAGAACGCCGCCATTGGACTGCATGATACGCAAGGGCGCCGTGACTCCAAGCTCGCTCAGTACTCCGACAATGCGCAGGAGATACGCCCGCACGACCGGCGCAACATAGGCGTTGAGCACCGTGGTGCTGGTTCTTTCGTATTCTCGAATCTCCGGCAGAATCCGGTGGGACGAGGTGATGTACACCTTGTCCCCGAGGATCCGCTCTGCTTCCTCCTGCGCAC
>SXGR01329065.1_pt1 | contig 13528 bp, 12 predicted proteins | sample 3174711 | NCBI WGS metagenome assembly SXGR01 (sample SAMN11356860, study PRJNA531348) | freshwater metagenome | isolation source: freshwater sample F1-60 | place: China: Fuxian Lake, Yuxi | collected 2017-12-25
GAGTGGCGAAGTTGAAGGCGTTCAGGAACACAAGATTGGCAGTGTCCCAGTTCGCGAAGATCTGGTACTGGATGTTGCCGGCAGCGGTGACGGTGCGCTGGACTGAGTAGCCGGTGAAGCCGGCGGAGGCGACCGAAGCAACGGCCGCGGCGAGCATGGAGCCCGCAACGAAGGACTTGATCATCTTTCTTCCTTTCGAAACCTAGGGAAAAGGGGGAGGGAGGGAACTGCTTCGGCGCAAAGCTGCCGGAGCGGTTTAACGGTAAACCAATGCGGGGGTCGGTCAAGCGATTGAATCGCAAAACACAAAAAACAAATAGCAAGGTCCCTTTTCCACTTCACTCGGACCAGAGCCAAAGACCGTGATTGCCTGCCGATACGCTTGAGGCGCACCCGCAGTTCCATGAGACGTTAGGTTGCCGCGAACATACCGTCAAGCAGAAGCGGCTTGGACCCAACGATTCTTGCAGTTCGAACGCTCCCGAGCATCGAATGAGCATCATTCGGGGCCGGAAGGGCCACGATAAGGTCGCCGGGTGTACGTCCAATAATCTGACGCACGGGCATCGTCGCGGGGTTTGACGCGGTTGATCGCCCCGCCACACTCACCGCCACGTGACGATGAACTGCCTGCGCCGGAGCCGAGCGCTCACGAAGATCCTCGAGGAAGACCCGTACGGTGCGACCGACCCATTGTTCGTGGACGCGTGCGCTGACCGAGTTCTGCAACGCCAGCAGGGCGTTGTTTCGAGCTCGCTTCACGCTGTCGGGGACATCATCGGTCAAGCGATCGAACGCCACGGTCCCTGGGCGAGGGCTGTACTTGAAGATAAAGTTGTTCTTGTAGGGCACGCGGCGGATGAGCTCGCAGGTGGCTTCGAAGTCCTCGTCGGTCTCACCACAGAATCCAACGATGATGTCGCCGCCGATCGTGCAGTCCGGCAGGGTGGTGGTGACGCGATCGATGAACTCGAGGTACTCCGAAACGGTGTAGCCGCGGTTCATGGCCTTCAGCAGGCGGTCGCTCCCGCTTTGCGCGGGCACGTGCAGGTATTGACAGATGCGCGGCGAATCACGCATGACGTGAAGGATGTCGTCTCCGAAGTCGCGAGGGTAGCTCGTCACGAACCTCAGGCGCTGAACGCCGGGCACCTCCTCATGGATCCGGTGCAGAAGATCGGCGAATGTTGTGGTGCGCGCCCCCGGGCCGAGCGGCTTGCGGAAGGCGGCTAGGCCAGGGCCGACTTGCGGCGCTTCGTGACCGTCGACCGTCAGTGCCGTGCCGTGGGTGTACCGATAATGATTGATCGTCTGGCCAAGAAGCGTGATTTCGATCACGCCAGCATCCACGAGGCGCTTGCACTCGTCCACGATGTGGGCAGGGGGGCGGTGGACTTCCGCACCGCGGGTGTGGGGCACCACGCAGTACGTGCAGAACTTGTTGCAGCCGCGGGTGATGCGCACGTAGGCCGACTTCGACTTGGCATCGTTGGCGACCGGCTCGAAGGCCCGGCTCAGGTCGAGCATTTCGAGGTTGTCCTCGGCGGCCTGAAGCGTGGCTGACCGACGGCTCTTGTTGCCAGCCAGGGCAACGCGCTCGGATCGATCGGCGGCATCGGCGCGGGAGGCGTTGTCGATGAGCAGGGGCAGGCGGTCGAGTTCGCCCGGCCCGCACATGAGATCGACTTGGGGGTATCGCTTGAACAGGTCCACCCCATCCCGTTCGGCCATGCACCCGATCACGCCCACGATCAGCTGCTCGCCTTGCTTCTTGCGGACCCCCGCAAGGCCGAGCCTGCTGTAGACCTTTTGCTCGGCATGCTCCCGGACACTGCAGGTGTTGAACAGCACGACCTGAGCGTCATCGGGGTGCAGCACGAACTGATGGCCGAGCGATTGCAGCTGTCCGCGCACAAGTTCGCTGTCGAGCTCGTTCATCTGGCAGCCGAAGGTTTCGAGATACACGCGCATCGATCGGCCGAGGATAGCGCGAGCATTCGCTGGAACTGAAGGATCTCACCCCGTCGAGCCGATATCTGGACGTGCTCCGCGCTGGCCATGGCATCGCCCTGCTCGCCCTCACGCTGCTCCTCATCGGGGTGGTGTTCGTCAACAGCGCTGAAGTCACCGTCGCGCGAGACACCCGCACCACCCTGTCTGCGGTTCTCCTGGATCGGCACACGATCTTCGCGATCGCCTCGATGGGTTGCTTGCTCCTGGGCATGGTGCTGCCGATCGAGCGGATGGCCGGCTGGTCCGGATGGCGATCGCCGCTGGTCTGGGCGACTGGGCTCAGCCTCTTGGGGCTTCTGGCGGTGCACGTGCCTGGACTGGGCAAGGAAGTCAATGGGGCGAGCCGCTGGGTCAGCCTTGGACCGCTGACCTTTCAACCAAGCGAGCTCGCCAAGGGGCTGATGCCCATTGGCCTGGCTTGGTACATCGCCCGAACCGGTGATCGCATGCAGCGCTTCGTGCCGGGCTTTCTGCTGCCGATGGCGATCGTGGGCATTGTTGCACTGGGCATCGCCGGCGAGGACCTTGGGACTGCGGTGCTGGTCACGGGCGTGGCGGTGATCATGCTGCTCGCTGGTGGAGCCAACGTGTGGAACGCGGTTGCCTTCCTGCCGGTTGGAGCTGCGGGGTTCATTGCGCTGGTCTTCATCAGCCCGTACCGACTCAAGCGCATCTTCTCGGTGCTCGATCCCTACAGCGATCCGCAGGGCTCCTGCTACCACATCATCCAGAGCATGGGAGCGATCTCGGGTGGGGGCGTTGCCGGGCGGGGGCTTGGCAACAGCGTGCAGAAGTTCGGCTACCTGCCGGAAGGCACCACCGACTTCATCTACTCGATCATCTGCGAGGAGATGGGGCTGCTTGGAGCGGTGGCGGTGCTGCTGCTGTACGTCGGCTTGGTGTGGTGCATCGTCCAAGTGGTCTCAAGCCGGGTGGCGTCGACCACTGAGTCGAGCAAGCTTGCCGAACCAAGCAAGCTCGCGCTTGACCCAATGAGCCGGGTGCTTGCGCTGGGCATTGGGACCACGGTGGGCCTGCAGGCCGTCATCAATGTGGTGGTTGTGACGGGCATGGCGCCGACCAAGGGCATCGCGCTTCCCCTGATCTCCCGTGGTGGAACCGGTTGGATGATGACGGCGCTCTGCCTAGGCATGGTGATCGCCATGGATCGTCGTGTGGCGCGCATGAATGGGCAGACAACCGACAGCACCCCGCCGATCGGTGGTTCGACTGCGGAGTCAGGCGATCTGGAGGTCTCGGTCTCTGGCGGCATGCCGGAGCCCGCCGAACCATGACCGCCGCTGCAGCGAGCGCAGGCGTGTCGTCCAGCCCATCGCTCGCCGTGGCGCATCGGTGCGTGCTCCTTGCTGGTGGTGGATCAGGCGGCCACATCAGTCCTGGACTGGCCATCGCAGAGCGCATGAAGGCGATCGATCCAGGATGCCGGCCGGTCTTTGCATGCAGCCAGCGTCCGATCGATGCACAGATGCTGAACGAAGCCGGTGCAGAGTTCGTGGCGATCGCGGCCGAGCCGATGTCGCTGCGGCCACGGAAACTGCTGCGATGCATACGGGCGTTCGTGCGTGGGCGCGCCGATGCGCTCCGCATGATTGACCGGCTGCAGCCATCGTGGGTGGTCTCGCTCGGAGGCTTCGTGACGGCACCGGTTGTTCATGCTGCGCGTGCGCGCGGCGTGCCGGTGCTGCTGGTCAATCTCGATGCCACGCCCGGCCGAGCGAACCGCTGGGTGGCGCGTCGAGCCCGTGAGGTCGTGAGCGCCATTCCTACGCCCACACTGCCAGGATTCGCGCGGGACATCATCGGTATGCCACTGCGTCGACTGGCGTTGGCGCCAGCTGAGCAGGCTTCGTGCCGCGAGCAGTTGGGCTTGCTGCCTGGCGTGCGCACGTTGCTCGTGACGGGTGCAAGCCAAGGCGCCAACAGCCTGAATGACTTCATGCTGCTCCAGGCCCAGCGCCAACCGGGGGCCTTCAAGGACTGGCAGGTGCTGCACCTGTGCGGTCCCGGCGTGAGCGGCGGGGCGGCCAGGTTCGAGGCGGGCTACCGGGCCGCGGGCGTGCACGCGGTCGTGATGCCGTTCCTTCACCGCATGGGACTGGCCTGGGGTGCAGCCGATCTGGCCCTCAGTCGTGCCGGGGCCAACAGCGTGGGCGAGGCTGCGGCCAATCGCGTCCCCACGATCTTCGTGCCGTATCCCTATCACGCCGATCTGCACCAGATGCACAACGCCATGCCACTGGTTGATCAGGGCGCGGCGGTACTCGCGAAGGACGCGGTCGAGCCAGAGGCGAACCTGCACGCGCTTGGTGAGCCGATGCTGAGGCTGATGCACGACGATGCCACGCGGCGATCCATGCGAGCTCGACTCGAGGCACGCACCGAACCCGATGCCGCAGAACGCATCGCCCGATTCCTCCTCGGTGCGGGCTCGTTCAGTTGATGTGGCCAAGCGCCGTGGCGGGGCCTGTGGCCACCGCTGGTCGTATCACAGCGTGACGAGGCACTCCGCGAGCAGATCGATCGCGGCCTTCAGGTCCTTCTTGTTGATCGATTCGGTGACCGTGTGGATGTAACGGGTGCCGGCACCGATGGCAATGCACTTCGCGCCCTTGCCACTGCGCTGGATGGCAGCGCCATCCTGACCGCCACGCGGCAGGATCGCGCGCTGGTGCGGGATCTTCTTGCGCTTGGCGATCGCACAGACCTGGGTGAGCAGGCCGTAGTCGCTGATCATGCTGCCGTCCTGCACCATCACTGCGGCGCCCACGCCATGCTTGGTCACGCGCTGCGAGTCCGGCACGCCTGGCGTGTCGCACGCCAGATTCACGTCGAGCCCGATGCCAATCTCCGCACCCACGGCGTTCGCAGCGGTCATTGCGCCGCGAAGGCCAACTTCCTCCTGTGTGGTGAAGGCAACGACCACGTCGCGCGAGAGCTGGCCGCGTCGCCTGGCGATCGCCCGGATCGCCTCGATGGCCATGAAGCAGGCAAAGCGATTGTCGAGCGCCTTGCTGATGACCGCGGTGGGCAGATCCATGAAGGGCTCGTCCATGACGACGTAATCGCCGACCTGCACGCGGCTCTTCACGTCCCCTGCGTCGCGGCCGAGGTCGATGAAGAACTCCTCGGTGCCCGGCACCTTGTTGCGCTCGGCCTCGCTCGAGATGTGAATTGGCTTTCCACTGGGATTCATCACGCCCTTGAGATCACCCTTCTCGGTGACCACCAGCACGCGGCGGCTGAACAGGTTGCGGGCATCGAATCCCCCGGCCGGGTTGAGCCAAAGGAAGCCCTGATCGTCGATGTGGCGCACGTAGAAGCCGATCTCGTCCATGTGGGCCGCCACCAGGATCGGGCCTCCAGATCGCTTTCGGGCCTTGATGGTGCAGAGCAGCGAGCCCATCGGATCTACCGAGACCGAGTCGAACAGGCCCTTGGTTTCCCGCTGCACGAGCGCACGAACGCGTTCCTCGCGACCGGGAATGCCTGGGGTTTCACAGAGACGTTGCAGCAGGGGGATGTCCATGGGTCGGGAAACCTATCATGCTCCGCCCATGCACGATGCCCTCCACGCCCTCCATGCCGAGTTCGCCCGCGGCGAGGCGCAGCGTCGCGCCGGTGCGGTGGCCCAGGCACCCGGAGCGGGGGAGCGTGGCGCAGGGATCCTTCCGGCCGAGGGTCAGGTGCAGTACCTGCCGTGGGCCGACGGCGGCGAGCCCGTTGCCCTGGTTCCCGCGAGCTACGGCAGCGTGGAAGTGGAGTACGCCGCACTGCGACGAGGCTGCGCACTCCTTGATGGTTGTGCGCGCGGCGTGATCCGCGTACGCGGCAAGGATCGGCTCGACGTGCTGCAGCGCATGCTCACGCAGGACCTTCGTGCACTCGAGGCTGGGGGCGTGCGAAGGAGTTTCTGGCTCAATCGCAAGGGCCGCATCGATGCCGACGTGGCGGTCATCGCCTTTGACGACCACTGGTTGCTCGAGTGCGACGCGCTCGATGCAGCCCATGCTGCCACGAGCCTGTCATCGTTCATCTTCAGCGAGGAGATCGAGCTGGCGCACGATCCGAAGCTTCGTTGCCTGTCGCTTGCGGGTCCCTCGACCTTTGATGCACTGGCTGCAGTGGGTGCCGAAGCGGCGGTGCTCGCACAGGCTGATGCCCGTTCGTGCATCGTGCAGGTGGCCGGGATCCCGTGCCACGCGTGGCGTCTGGACTGGTTCGGCGTGCCGACGGTGCATCTTGCGTGCGGAGCCGATCGAGTGGCTGAACTCTGGAAGGCGCTCGTGGCGCAGGTGGATCTGGCCCTGGGGCGGCGGCGCGTGCGGCCCTGCGGTTGGTACGCCCAGAACATCGCCCGCATCGAGGCTGGTGAACCCTGGTTCCACCTCGACTTCGGTCGCGACAGCCTGCCCCACGAGAGTGGCGTGCTGCGCGAGCGCGTGAGCTTCACCAAGGGTTGCTACCTCGGCCAGGAGATCGTGGCGCGCATGGACAGCCTGGGCAAGCCCAAGCAGGTCGTGACGGCGTTGCGCATCATCGGCGATGCGCTGCCCACAGCGGGGGAACAGATCTTCTCGCTCACCGAGGGCGGCGGGCTTGCGGAACAGGTCGGCGCGGTCACCAGCAGCACGCTCAGCCCGATGCTCGGCGCCGTCAGCATCGCGCTGGCCACTGTGCGCACGGCGCATGCTGCGCCGGGCACGGTGCTCGCCGTCAACGCGGAAGGCATGACCGCTCGCGCCGTTGTGCAGCCTTCGCTGCGATTCGTGGAGGCCACCCCATGATCATGGAGTTCGTTCCCGTCCGCGCGCTGATGCTGCAGGACATGCCTGTCGGCACCGCGGCGGATGACTTGAGCGTCGTCCCCGAGTTCTGGCTCTTCGTCGCTGGCGGTGTGATGACCGTGGGGCTGATGGTCGGTGTCGCCATCTTTTGGTGGCGCATCAGCAAGGATCACGACCGGGAGACGCGATGACGCACATCCGGATCACCGAGGTCGGGCCGCGAGATGGCCTGCAGAACGAGAAGGCCGTCGTCCCGGCTGCCGCGAAAACCGCGTTCGTCAATGCGCTTGCTGCGGCAGGGTGCACCGAGATCGAGGTGACCAGCTTCGTCCCTCCCAAGTGGGTGCCACAGCTGGCCGATGGCGCAGAAGTCCTTCGATCCATCAGGCGGGTGCCCGGCGTGACGTACAGCGCGCTCGTTCCCAACGAACGGGGCCTCGAGGGGGCACTGGCTTGCGGTGTGGATGCGGTCGCCGTCTTCGCTGCCGCGAGCGAGGGCTTCAGCCGTCGCAACACCAATGGGTCGATCGATGAGGTGTTCACGCGTCTGGCGCCGGTGATCCGCGCAGCCAAGGCTGCGGGCGTTCGTGTGCGCGGCTACCTGTCGTGCGTGATCGCGTGCCCCTTCGATGGTGCCATCGCCCCCGCGGCGGTCGCGGGCTGTTCGGCGCGCCTGCTCGAACTGGGCATCGATGAGCTGGACCTCGGTGACACCATTGGTGCCGGAACACCCAACACCATCGAGGCGATGTACGCCGCCGTTTCCGCGGTGGTCGAACCCTCGGACACCATCCTGCATCTGCACGACACGCGTGGAGCAGCGCTGAGTTGCGTCGAGCGCGCGCTGGCAATCGGTGTCCGGGCCTTCGACTCGAGCGCGACTGGGTTGGGAGGCTGTCCGTACGCGCCGGGGGCCCCCGGCAACCTGGCGACCGAGTCCCTCGTTCGTGCGCTGCATGCCTCGGGTTGGGAGACGGGCATCGATGCTGATGCGGTGGCCCGAGCCGGCGCGCAGGTTCGAGCGACCTTTGACTCGGGCGGGGGCGCTGGATAACCGCTTTCGGACGCACAGAGCACCTTTCGGCGCACCGCGAGATTCGCTATCGTTCGGAACTCGCCGCTTCCGGATGTCACGGAAGCCCCCTGACCGGGGACCAAGGCGCTCCTGGGCTTCGGCCCGACAGGAACGAATGGAGTCACGCATGTCGCAATTCACACCTCCTCCTCCGCCGACCTTCAAGCGCACCGTTGGCGCCAAGGGCAAGTCCTTCATCGACTACAAGCAGGTCGAAGAGCTTCGTCGGGCGATGACGCCCAACGGCAAGCTGTACGGCCGCAAGCGCCTCGCGCTCGATGCGCAGGTCCAGAAGCAACTTGCGCTCGCCGTCAAGCGCGCCCGCTTCCTGGCGCTGCTGCCCTAGACCAACGCCGGCACCTGACCGCGTCGTCCAACGACGAACGATCGATCCGCAGCCCGTGGCCGCTTGGCCGCGGGCTGCTGTCGTTGATCCGGGCATGAGCTTTCCGCTCCAGAGACGCGCAAAGGCCGCGTGAACTCGGCAGGCAAGGTCAGCGCATCGTGGCCAGACCGAGCAGCCGGCGCAACGACCGAATCATCCGGTGCCACACCAGATGCACGCGCAGCGTGGTCAGCGCGTGGTGGTCGGGGCTGATGGTGCGCAGGCGGCCGATGCAGGCTGAGGCCAGCCGCAGATCGCCCCGACGAAGACCAGCGACCGCGGCATTGAATGCGCTCGTGGCGCAGTGCCGATCGCGATGCAGTGCAAGCAGTGCCGCGCGTGGGTCATCGTGCTCGACCGCTGCCAGATATCCGATCAATCGTGCGACTTGTGGCTCGCTGCAGAGTTCGCCGGCGTCCTTGGCGTCGCGGCCCACGAAGGCCAGATCGAACGCCAGCGCACGTGCCCCCAGCCCGAGCGCCAGTTCGGCCAGAACGACGTAGCCCGTGCTCGGATGGTCGTCGAGGGCAGCCGTGGAACCCGTTTCGCGCGTGCGCAGCACGATGGACTGCAGGGCGAATCGTGCGGCACCGGCATCGCCGAGCCGGATGGCCGCTTCGGCCAATCCTGCAAGCGCCACCATGTCGCCCGGTTCCATCGCCAGGGATCGCTCGAAACTCATGCGCGCATCGATGTAGCGCGCCAGTCGCATCTGCGCGAAACCGCGCCGACGCGCAGCGTCTGCTTGGAACTCGCCGTGCAGCGCAGCAACCTTGAAGGCCTCCTCGGCCTCGTCGAGCCGACCGAGGGATTCGAGCACGAGGCCAAGGCCGATGTACGGCGCGCCGCTGTCGTCTTCGCCGTTGCCTGCGGTGTCGGGTCGGGGCAGGGGGCTCGCCGCGCAGACGGCGCGGAAGACGCGCAGTGCCTTGCGGTGCTCGCCACTGAACTGCAGGGCGAAGCCGAGCCGCGTGCGAAGACCCGGGAGCTCGGCGCCCTGGCCTTGGGCATGTTCGTAGCACCACGCCGCTCGGGCATGGTCGCCCTTGCGCGCGCAGACATCGCCCATCTCGATCGCCGTCAGCGGCAGCTGTGCCCCATACTCCTGGGCGGTGTAATACGCGACCTCTGCCTCGTCGAAGCGCTCCATGGCGTTGAGCGCGTGGACTTGCAGTGCCCAGGCAGGATCGTGCGCACCGTCGGAGCGCGAGGCTGCCTGCGCCCATTCGAGGCAGAGTTCATGAAGGCCCATGCGCGCGGCGCAGGCCGCGGCCATGGTCTGGGCGGAGCACGGGGCATCCAGATCTTCCACTGCTTGGGTGTAGGCCCGGAGTGCATCCTCAAGGCGGCCAGCCCCCTCGAGGGCGCGCCCGAGGTGGAGCTGCCATTCGGGGTGCGCATCGTCGGCCTGCAGGGCAAGCCTGAGCACCGGGACCGCCACGGCGAACTCGCCCTTGCTCATGCGCTCGAGCGCATAGCGGACCGCGTCGGATGGCGACTCGAATTCGCGTCGTTCCTCGCCCATGCCGGGATGGTACGCGGGCAGCCACCCATCGGATCGGGCAATCCGGAATGGTTGGGGCCTCAGTAGACCTCGACCATGCACCGTCGGGTGGCGTGGACGCGGCGGCGGAGCTGGTCCTCGGTCCAGGCGTCGGGCGCGATCCCCGACACCTCCTCATGCAGGCTCAAGTACTGATCGCCAAGTCCGTGGCGGGCGAGCATGCGGTACACCCCGATCTGCATGCCGGCGAGACCGCACAGGTAGACCAGCCCGCGGGTCCCGGCCAAGGTCGGTCGCAGGCTCTCGACGATGCTGTCCATGAATTGGTGGACATAGGCACCACGCCCCGGGGTCGCCGCTGACTCGCGACTGATCACTGTGTGGTAGGTGAAGTTCGGGTGCGCGGCAGCCAAGCCGGCAAACCACTCGTCGTAGATCAGGTCGGTGGTGTACGGCGTGCCCATGACCAGGGTGATCGACGAGTTCGACGGTCGCCACGCCGCACGGGCCGGCGTGCCCTCGGGCGGTCCGACGAGCAGCTCGTGGATCATGCCACGGAAGGGCGCGATGCCGGTGCCGGTGGCCACGAAGAGGTAGTCGTGAGCGTTGCGATCGGTGGGCAGCAGGAACCGCTTGCCGGCCGGACCGGTGACCTGCACCTGGTCGCCGGGCTTGCGATCGCACAGGAAATTGCTGCAGACGCCCAGGAACAGGCCGTGATCGTCAGGATCCTCGCCCGGCCGCTGGGGCTTGCGCTCGTCGATGAGCCGCTTGACGGTGGTGCTGAGGACACGGCCGTATCCGTCCTCCCCGTAGCCCGGACTGGCGATTGAGTAGAGCCGCACCTTGTGTGGCTTGCCGTTCGCATCCGAGCCCGGCGGAACGACGCCGAAACTCTGGCCTGCCAGAAAGCGCCCCTCGAGCGGCGTGCCACCGACGTCGATGCAGACGTGGCGCACCACGCTCGCCGACTTGCCTTTGGTGCAGAGGGCGGAGGACGTGACCACCGCCGTCGTGGGTGCTGTTGGGGGCACGAGGTGCATGGCTGCCTCGGGCATCGACGGTTCATTCACGGTGGCGTGGTCGCTCATGGAAGGGCAGATGCTACGAAAGGCAAAATCATCGTCAATGCGTTTGGAAGCCACACAGGCCATCGTGCCGATGTCATAATGCGCGAGGTCGCATGGATGCGGCTCATGAATCCTGACGTGAGGTAAACGATGGCAATGGAATGCTTCGTGATCGAGGGCGGTAAGCGACTCAGCGGGGAAGTCCGCATCGAGGGCGCCAAGAACGCCGCACTCCCGCTCCTGTGCTGCTCGCTGCTGACCGATGACACGGTCCAGCTTGACAACGTCAGTGACCACGCCGACATCGATAACATGCTGAAATTGCTGGGGGAACTCGGCATGGGGGTCGAGCGCACGCCGGGTCGCATCCGTGTGACCGGTACCGGTACCGACACGTCGGAAGCCAGCTACGAAACGGTCAAGAAGATGCGCGCCTCGATCAGCGTGCTTGGGCCGCTGGTCGCCAAGCGGGGCAAGGCCTTCGTGAGCCTGCCCGGCGGCTGCGCGTTCGGTGATCGCCCCGTCGACCTGCACTTGCGCGGACTTCGCGCCCTCGGTGCCAAGATCGAGATGGAAGGCGGCTACATCACCGTGAGCGCTGACCGTCTCACGGGCGCCACGATCTTCCTCGGCGGCCCGAACGGCTCGAGCGTGGGCGCCACCGAGAACGTGATGTGCGCAGCGACCCTGGCCAAGGGGCGCACGGTGATCGAGGGCGCTGCCTGCGAACCCGAGGTCGTCGATGTGGCGCGTCTCTTGCGCTCGATGGGTGCCAAGATCACCGGCGACGGCAGCCCGCGCATCGTCATCGAGGGCGTCGATGAGCTCTCGGGCGCCTCGCACTCGGTCATGCCCGACCGCATCGTGGCGGGGACCTACGCGATCGCTGCGGCCATCACCAATGGTCAGGTCGTGCTGCACGACTTCCCCTACGACAGCCTGCTCTGCGCGCTCGACCGATGGAACGAGATCGGTGTGCGCATCGAGAAGCTCAACGCCGCCGACAGCGATGAGCGTTGCAGCGTGCGCGTCTTCAGCGAGCGATTCCTGCGTCCGACCACGATCACGACCCAGCCGCACCCGGGCTTCCCGACCGACCTTCAGGCCCAGTTCATGGCCTTGCTCACCCAGGCACAGGGCAATTCGATCATCACCGAGAAGATCTACACCGAGCGTTTCCTCCATGTGGCCGAACTGGCCCGCATGGGGGCGCAGGTGCAGCGCAACCAGAACGTCTGCGTGATCACTGGCCGAAGCCCCCTCAGTGGCGCGGAGGTCATGGCAAGCGACCTTCGCGCGAGCGCCTGCCTCGTGCTGGCCGGCCTCGCTGCGGAGGGCGAGACCATCGTGCACCGCGTCTACCACCTCGACCGTGGCTACGCGCGCATGGAGCAGGTGCTCACTCGTCTGGGCGCCAAGGTGCTGCGCGTGCCTGCCGAGCACGTGCGCGAGATCGCCGCGTCACGCGGGCCCGGCCACCGACTGGGCCTGGCGGCGTCGCCGCTCACTCAGGACGAGGGCTGAGGTCACCGCCACGTTCAGGCTCGGAACGTCATCGGCCTCCCGGAGGCCGTGCTGGGCCTGCATGGGCAGGTTGACGGTGGTGCCACAGGCTTCCATGGTCGCCTGACGCACGCCGGCGCCCTCGGCACCGAAGACGAACAGGCTCCGCGGAGGCATGGGCACGTCCCACAGGGGCCTCGCCCCTGCGCAATCCTCGACGGCGATCAGGGCAAAACCGTGGCGATCGCGCAGTTCTGCAAGCGCATCATGAAGCGAGTTGGCTCGGGCCCACGGTACGGTGAAGGTCCGGCCGCTGGCGATCCTGATGGCCTTGCGATTGAGAGGGTCGCCGCAGCGTTCGCTGAGCAGCAAGGCTGCATCGCCGAAGCACGCCGCGTTGCGGAAGAGGCTGCCGATGTTGTCGGTGTGCACGATCCCATCGCCAGCCAGCACGGTGCAGCAGGCTGGGAGGCTCGATGCGAAGGCATCGAGATCGGCGCAGGCTGCATCTTCGCTCTTGCGGCGCTTGGCGCTCGGTTCGCCCGGGCGCGAACAGAGCATGATGGCACCATCATGCATCCGGTAGCCGGTGAGCGCCGTGAGCTCGTCGTGGCTGATGCGGTGGATGACCAGCGGGAAGCAGCCCAGCGCATCGCCGATCTCCGCCATGGCCTCGTCGCAGGCAAGCAGTTCGAGTGGCCGCACGCGAGGCATCATGCGCGCGCGGCCGAGCGCATCAGCGTGCATGGCGTGCAGGGCGCGCCTGATGACGCGGGGGCTCTCGGCCAGGAACAGGCCATCGCCGCGCAAGTCGCTGTCGAACGCGTTGGCAAAGAACGGGCTGGGCGCCGGCATGGGCGTGCGTCGGCTCAGGCGCCGCTTCCGCGGACCAGCGTTTCATTGTCGGTCGTGCGGTTGACCGCGGCGACCAGTTGCTCGACCTGGACGAAGGGGGGCATCGACATGAGTCGGCGCCGCAGGGCGGTCATGGTCTTCATCTCCCGTTCGCCCATGAGCAGGTGCTCCTTGCGCGTGCCGCTGGCGGCGAGATTGATGGCGGGATAGACCCGTCGCTCCGCGATGGAGCGGTCAAGGATCAGCTCCATGTTGCCCGTTCCCGGGAACTCCTCGAAGCTCACTTGGTCCGCGCGGCTGCCTGTCTCGACAAGGCAC
>SXGR01053254.1_pt1 | contig 13525 bp, 12 predicted proteins | sample 3174711 | NCBI WGS metagenome assembly SXGR01 (sample SAMN11356860, study PRJNA531348) | freshwater metagenome | isolation source: freshwater sample F1-60 | place: China: Fuxian Lake, Yuxi | collected 2017-12-25
GGCCCAAGCGTTTTCCGTCGACGGAGACGCTGGTGACTTGCATGAGGCTGTCGGCGCTGATTCGCATCCAGGGTTGCTGGAGGACCAAGGCTGCGGCCGGAGGTTTTTTCTCGATGCGCGTGGTCCTGATTTCTTCGGACTTGCCGGCGGCTAAAGGAATGATGGTGGAGCTGAATAATAAGAGGACGAGGGACAGGCCTGCGGCGAAGGCAATGAAGGGGGCGGTGATCCAGGGGAGGCTGATGCCGCAACTGCGCATGGCGGTAATTTCATGGCCGCGCATGAGCAACCCAAAGGTGAGGAGGGTGGCCATGAGGATCGCCAGCGGCGCAATCTGGAAGAAGATCGCCGGCGTCTTGAGCAGGAAATAGGTCAGGACGTCGAGCCAGCTGGCGTCGTGGCGCAAGAAACGGCGCACTTTCTCGAAAAAGTCGATGACGAGGTAAATCGTCATCAGGCCGCTAAAACACATCATGAAGATTTTGCTGTATTCGCGAAGGAGATAGCGAAAGAGAATAGGCATAGGGTTACCGGCGATTCATGATGTATAGCGACACGATGGTCGCGAGCGTGAAGATGCCGTTCGGTAGCCAGGCGCCGGCAAAGGGCGGCAGGACCGCCGTCGTGACCAGGAATTCACAGGCGACATTCAGCATATAGTACATGACAACGATCAAGACGCCGACTGCAAATCCGCCCATGCGCCCGGATCGTTTGGAGACGATGCCGACCGGCACCCCCAGCAGGCAAAATACGAGTGAGGCGGTGGGGAAGGCCAGATCTTTGTAGTATTCCATCAAGCGTCTGAGCGCGGCGGGGTCGCGCCATTGGGATTCGGTGAGCAGGGTGATAATCGCGTGGTAGGAGGGCCGCTCCTCCGTGGCCGCGTAGCCGCTTTGATTCAGCGAAAGCTTCAGATCGTAGCTCGCAAAGACGGTCTGTTCGTATTGATCGGTCTGCTTCGGTCGGTTGTGAATGACTCCCTGCTGCAGATGGAGCGCGACGTGATTGCTGGAGGCGTCCATCAGAACTTCATACTGTTGCGCCACGATGATGCGGGGATTGTCGGCATTGCGCACATCGGAGATGAAGATGCCGGTCGTGGCCTGCTCCGGCGCGCTATCCGGGACGTAGATCGTCAGGTTGGGGAGGGGCTCGTTAAACGTGCCCCGCTCCAGCGCCAGCACCAACTGATCCTTCAGGAGGTTCAGGGCGACCTTTTTAAGGTTGATGGAGCTCCAGGGTTGTCCCCACTGAGCCAAGCACAGAGTCAGTCCAAATACGAGCAGGGCAAAGAGCAGCACCGGGCGGGTCAGCCGCAGGAGGCTCATCCCGGCCGCCTGCATTGCCACCAGTTCTTTATCGAAGGATAGCCGCCCGAAGGCGGTAATCGAGGCGATGATCCCGGCGATGGGGAGGGTCAACACGAGGAACGAGGGCATGAGATGGGCGAAAACTTGCAGCACCGCCACGATCCCGACACCTTTGGTGACTAGCAGTTCCACCAGACGCAGGAGTTCCCGCGTGAGCATCACGAAGCAGAGGGCCCCGAGGCTTAAGCTAAAAGGGGACAGGAGTTCGGAGAAGATGTAGCGGTCTAGCAGCGTTCGTAGAAACATTCGAAGAATCCCGCTCCTCGCACGGTGTGACACTATAGGCGACTGGGCGAAGCTTGTCCACCACGCGCGCGGCTGGGCCGGTTTGCTCCTTGCCAGGGACTTGGCTTGACAAGGTTTGAAATGCCATGATACATGCTGCGCGATTTATAACCAAGATGGGTCTCGTGATCGATTTTGTCTCTTCCCTGAGCCGGTCAGTCCAGCCCGCGCTTCTTTCTGTTATTTCTCTTCATCATGTGTGTTGCCAACTGCTTCGGGAGCCGGCAGCGTAACTCTGCGTGGCCGTTGAGGAAAGGAGTATTTTCATGAAGGAAAAAGGGACAGTGAAGTGGTTTAACGACCGCAAGGGGTTCGGATTTATTCGTCTTGAGAGCGGGGATGATGTCTTCGTGCATTATTCCGCCTTGCAGGGAGAAGGATTTAAGACGCTGAAAGAGGGAGAGAACGTGGAGTTTGATGTGGTGCAAGGCGCCAAGGGGCCGCAGGCGTCGAACGTGTTGAAAGCTGCCGTCTCCGGCTCCTAAGGGTTTCAGTCTCGAGATCTTCGCTGCAGGCCTGTCCCACTCTGTCGTGGGGCAGGCCGTTGTTTTTTTTGCCTGCCGAGTATCCCCCATTTCGTTGACAAGATTCAGGGCCACTGTTAGCGTTTATACGTTGTGGAGGTTTATTTTGGCGATCGACCGCAGCAAGGTTTTACATAGTGCACAGCTCCTGGCGTCACGGGGGCAATTCGAGGAAGTTATCGCTGAGTGGAGGCGGCTTTCGGCCGAATCGCCCGGCGATGGCAGCATCTTCAATTCGATCGGTGACTTGCACCTCAAGCGCCATGCGACGCAGGGTGCCGTGACCGCATTTATGCAGGCTGCCACAGCCTTTCGTGCGGAAGGGGCCACCTTGAAGGCGATTGCCACGCTCAAGAAAATCTTGAAGGTCGATTCCTTGCAGTACGATGTGTACTGGCATCTGGGGGACCTCAATGCGGAGTGGGGGTTGCTGAACAGCGCGGTGCAAGATTATCTCGTCCTCGGAACCCATTACCTCAAGAAGGCAACAGCAAGGGCGCGATGGAGATCTATCGGAGGATTGTCAGCCGGGATCCCTCGAATCTGGATGCGCAACGGCAGGTGGCGGAGTTGTGTCGGCAAGAAAATATGCCGGATGAGGCCCTGAAAGTGTATTTGCAGTTGGGGCGTGAGTGGTCGGCGCAACTGGGTTATGCGGAGGCCAAGGAGGCCTATCAGGCCGTGTTGCGCATCAATCCGGCCAACAGCGAGGTGCTCCAATTCATTGAGCATGTCGAGAAGATCGATGCGATGCCTGAACAGGCGGTGAAGGCGGGAGTGGGTCGTGCGGGGGGCCACCCAGGAGTTCTGAGCCGGTCGATCTGCTGGCAGAAGCGACCCGCCGGATCGAGGCCAAGCAGTTTGCCAGAGCTGAGGCCATTCTTCATCAATTGCTGACGGTCGATTCCGGGAACCAAGCCGTCTGCCAATTGTTGGCGAAGGTTCATCTGTAACGAGGCGATCTCCGGGGGGCGCTGGGCGAATATCGCTACCTGGCAGGGGCGGCCTTGCGAGTGCAAGACTAGGGGCAGGCCGAAGCGCTGATTGCGGAGTTTTTGGCGATCGAACCGCAGTCGGCGGCGATGCGAGAACTCTATGGAGAACTCTGCGAAGCGCAAGGCGATGCGACGAACGCTGTGCTCCAGTATGAGAAGGCGGTTGAGCTCTTGTTGGTCCATCCTGAGCCCGGGATGCCGACTTTGCCGCAGGAGCTACTCGAGAAGGTTGCCGCCTTGGCACCCGATAGTTTGGCAGTGAAGAAGCTGACGGCCCTCATGTAGGGCAGGGCCGCGGCTGGCTCATCTGCTCCGGCTCCCTCCGGGGCTCCGTTGTTTTCCTCAGCCTCGATCTCATCCAGCCCAGTCTAAGCTTCGCTCCCACCCTGCTAGTGAATCTGATTCGGGGCAGGACGTCCGTTCAAGACCGCCCGGATATTCTTCAAACAGATCAGTCCCATGTTTACCCTGGCCTGCAGGGTGGCGGAGCCGATGTGGGGAAGCAGCACGGCTTGTTGGACGCGAGCCAGCGCCTGGTGCAGGACCGGTTCTTCTTCATACACGTCGAGGCCGGCTCCGGCGATCGTGCCATGCGTGAGGGCCTCGACCAAGGCTCCTTCATCGACGATCGGACCACGAGCCGTGTTGATGAGGAGGGCCGTGGGTTTCATCCGGCGCAACTCGTGTGCACCGACCAGGTGACGGGTGTCCGGTGTGAGGGGCACATGGATCGTTACGATATCGGACTCTTCAAGGAGCCCGTGCAGTGACCGGTATTCGCATTTTTGAGGGCCAGTTGCTGCGGCGAGGGGGTGACGCTGGTGGTAGAGCACCGTCATGCGGAATCCCGCAGCCCGTTGGGCCACGGCTTGTCCGATTCGTCCCATGCCGATAATGCCCAATGTCTTGCCTGAAACATCCGTTCCCAAGAGTTGCGTGGGACTCCAGCCGGTCCATACGCCGGATCGAACGAGGGCATCGCCTTCCACGAGGCGGCGCGCCGTCGCCAGGAGCAGGGCCCAGGTTAGATCTGCCGTGGCATCCGTCAAGACGTCCGGCGTATTGGTCACGATGAGGCCCTGTTGTTGCGCGGCCGCGAGATCGATGTTGTTGTAGCCGACTGCATAGTTCGCCAGAATTTTCAGCCTGGTGGCATCGTGAATGGTTGTGGCGTCGATGCGATCGCCCAAGGTCACGATCGCGGCATCGGCTTGGCAGAGGCCATCCCGCAACGCCGCTGGAGAGGGCAAGGCATCGAGCGGTTCCTTCACTAGTTGAAACTGTTCCCGCGCGAGGGCCATGACGGGATCGGGGAGCAGGCGTGAAATATACAGAGAAGGACGCATCATAGGTTTCTGCTTCTAATTGGAGTTGTATTTTAGCTGGTCGCGCGCCGCGCAACAACCAGGCTTGTACTGCTCTCAAGAGTCTGTCTAGAATGCGCAACCCATTCAACTATGACTGCACCAACTCTCATTCTGCCTGAACGATCCCACGCCGTCGCTTCCGACCTTCGGGCGTCGCTCGGGAGGGACAAGGTCAAGGATGACTATTCGACGCTCACCGCTTATGCGGTGGATGCGAGTATTTATCGTATGGCGCCCCGGGCGGTCGTGTTGGTCGAGTCCGAGGAGGATATCGCTGTCACGGTACGGTATGCCGTGCAGCGAGGTATTCCCCTCGCGCCTCGCGCTGCCGGAACGAACCTGACCGGCTCGGCGATCGGGTCCGGGATCATCCTGGACGTCTCGCGTATGAATCGCGTCCTGGAGCTGAATCGCGACGAGCGTTGGGCTAGGGTGCAGCCTGGGATCGTGCTGGCCGAGTTGAATAAACAGCTGGGGCGGCAGGGACTCTTGTTCGGTCCCGACCCCTCCAGCGGCGACATGTGCAAGCTGGGCGGGATGTTGGCGAACAATTCATCCGGTCCTCACACGTTGAGGTACGGTGCCGTGAAGGATAATGTGGCGGCGCTCCGCGTCTGCCTGCAGTCCGGCGAATGGTTGGATGCCAAGTCCTATGGGCTTAACGATCCTGCTTGTGTCGACTTGTTGACAGCGAGCCGGCCGCTTCGGGCTGTGCGGTCGCTGGTGCAAGACCATGCAGCGCTGATCGCGCAGAAGCGTCCGACCGTCAGCAAGAACAGTTGCGGCTACAATCTCTTCGGACTTGCCGACGGATTTGCGCAAGGCCGCTTCGACCTCCCCAAGCTCTTCGTCGGCAGCGAGGGCACGCTCGGTCTCTTTAGCGAAGCCACCATCATGCTGGTGGAGAAACCCACCGCGACCCTCACGGCGCTCATTCACTTTCACCGGCTGGAAGAAGTCGGCGAGGCGGTGCCGAAGCTGCTGGAGTTGCATCCGAGCGCACTGGAAGTGATGGATGCCAACACGCTCAATCTGATCGGCCGGGCGAAGCATGGCATTCCGGCTGATGCGGCCGCCACGCTGTTGATCGAGTTGGATGAGAACGGAGCAGGGGCCGGCCTTCGGGAGCAGGCCGAGCGGATGACGACAATCTGCCGCACCTATCGCCTCACCTCCGATCCGGTCATCGCGTTCGATCCTGAGCAGCGAGACCAGTTATGGAAGGCCCGCAAGGCCCTCTATCCCACGCTCTATCGATTCGATCCCAGGAAGAAGCCTATCAATTTTGTGGATGATGTGGTGGTGCCGGCTGAACGGATCAGCGAACTCATCCGCTATCTGGAGGAGTTCTTTGTCGGGCAGCATGTGCCGGTCGCGATCTTCGGCCATATCGGGGACGGGAACGCCCATATCATCCCCTTGCTCGACGTGAACGATTCAGGCGACTTCCAGAAGATGGTGCAGGCCTATCATGAGATTCATCAAACGGTGTTAGGCCGTTTCGGGGGCTCGATCTGCGGGGAGCACGGGGATGGCCGGGTGCGAGCCGAATATGTGAAGACGATGTTCGGCCCGGAGCTGTACGATCTGTTCGTGCAGGTGAAGCAGAGCTTTGATCCTTCCGGGGTGCTGAATCCCGGCATCAAGATCAGCGACCGGCCCTTCACGGACCATATTGACTATGTGCGATTGTCGAAGCCCTGCGCGACCTGCGCCAAATGTAATGCCGTCTGTCCGGTCTACGATGTCTTTCAATCGGAAGACATGAGCTCGCGGGGCTGGTTCGAGATCGTCACCGATAAGAACTATAGCTATCTCAATTCGAAGCGAGTGGTGGAGGCTTGTCTCAATTGCAAGTCCTGCCGGACGGCCTGTCCTGCCGGAGTCGATGTGTCGCAGCTCATCCTGGACCGGCGAGCCGAACATCCGAACAAGATGGCCGGTCTGCTCTTTCGCCTCCACGCGCGGGCATGGTTGTTTGAGCCGCTGTTGAAATTGCTTGCGCACGGTCAATGGCTCTGGGATCGGCCTCCGATGCGGCGGCGGCTCGATCGTTTGACGAGGCCCATCATGCAGGGTCTGGCTGCGACGGCGCGATTGTCGCCTCAGCTGGCCTTGCCTCGATTGGCCAAGCGGCAGCTCCGCGACCGTTATCCGGAACTGATTCCCCATGCAGGGCAAGGGGTTCGCTCCCCGGTGGCCTACTTTCATGGCTGCGCGGCCAATTATTTCGACGACGGGGTGGGGGATGCGGTGATTGCCGTGCTGCGAAAGCACGGGGTCGAACCGGATCTGCCCACGCAACGTTGCTCCGGAACGCCGATTGAAACTTATGGACATCGTGAATTGGCCAAAGAGGGAGCGCGGGTCAACCTCGCCTCCATGGCAGGGTACGAGAAGGTCGTGACCGGCTGCGCTTCCTGCACCCTGATGCTGAAGGACTATCCGACGTTGTTCGCCGGTGAGCCAGAGCAGGCAGCGGCCCAGGCCTTAGCCACAAGGGTCACCCATATTGCGGAGTTTGTATCACAATCGCCGGTGAAGCTGGCCATGGCCAGTCAGCAGCCCAAGCCCTGCAAGGTGGCCTACCATTCCTCCTGCCATCTGCGAGCGGCGGGAGTGACCAAGGAGCCTCGTGCGATTCTGGCAGGGCTACCGGGGGTCGAATATGTCGAAATGCCGGACGCGGACCGTTGCGCCGGCGGAGCCGGAACCTATCTGGTGAAGGACTTCGAGACGTCGCAGCGGATCGTCGAGCGGAAGCGACAGGCCGTCGAGCAGAGCGGGGCAGAGGTGGTGGCCACCAGCTGCCCCGCCTGTATGATTCAATTACGGACCGGATTGCAGGGGGCAGCGGAGGTGAAACACGTGGCGCAGATGATGCAGGAAGCCTACGAGGCGGCAGATCGACAGAAGGATGGAGGCACAGTATGAAGTTGCGCAAGGTCGATGGCCTCTTTGTCCTCTTCGCCCTGGCCGTCATCGTCGGGGTCTCGTTGCTGCCGACTCCGAAAGACCGGAACCCCATGATCCCGGCCGATGCGGTGCATCAGCCGATCACGCTGGAACAGGACTGTCGTCAATGTCATGTGCCTTCCGGCAGCAAGCCACTTCCTGAGAGGCATCCCAGACGGCAGGATTGCTTCCGTTGTCATGCAAGGGGAGCGTGAAGCGTAAAAAGTAAACTGTGAAGTGATGGGGTTTGGTACGCGAGCGACGAATAACGAGAGACGAGGGTTGCATGGTCACAGTGCTGGTGTTTGGGTTGACGCTTCGCGATGCAGTTGGAGAAACGGAGTTCGAGCTGGAGGTGTCGGAGCCGACCACGGTCAAGCAGCTCATTACCTCCCATTTCGATCAGATGGGGCCCTTGTTGCAGTTTCTCATGAACCGGGAAGTGATGATTGCGGTGAACAAGAAAGTGAGCGCCGAGGACACGGTGGTCAAGGACGGCGACATCGTGAAGTTCTCCCATCAGGGGATGACGTCGTATGATGGAACAAGAGACATCCCAATTTAGTCGAATGCTGAAACAGCTCGTCAGCTTCGTTCTCGCCTCGCTGCCGAACTGTTTGAGCATTCGACGGGACTATGCTTCGGAGTGAGATTAGCGGGGTCGGCGTTTGGCCTTCGCCGTCGGCTGCGCCGTGAGGGGATCATCGGGCCAGGAATGTTTGGGGTAGCGCCCGCGGAGTTCTTTTTTCACCTCCAGATAGGCCGACTTCCAGAAGCTGGAGAGGTCCTTCGTGATCTGAACCGGTTTGCGTCCTGGTGACAGGAGATGCAGCATGACCGGGATCTTCCCCTCGACGAGACGAGGCGTCTCTAGACAGCCGAACATTTCTTGTAACCGCACAGCCAGGATCGGCAGATCCTGCGTCTCATATTCCACGCGTACGTTCGAGCCGCTTGGGACGGTCAGATGCGTCGGCGCCCAGTGTTCGAGCTGGCGCACTTGTTCCCAGGAGAGCAACGCGTGCAGCGGCTGAGTGAGGTCGAGTCTGGTGACCCGGTCGAGGGTCGTCAGTCCTGAAAGATACGGCCCCAGCCAGTCGTCGAGCGTTCTAAGTAGCGCCTCGTCTGACAGATCGGGCCAGCGAGATTCTTGTTCTTCGATTTTGCGGAGAAAGGTGACTCGCGCCCGCCATTGACGGAGCTCCGGGGTCCAGGCCAGCCTGTCGAGCCCCGCCCGACTGATGCCTTGCAGTAAGGCAGCCGAGATCATCGATGGGTCCGGCTTTGAGAGGCCCTGCTCGGACAGAATGAGCGACCCCAATCGTCGTTGTCTCGTCGCCCGCACCATCTGCGCTGTCTCGTCCCATAAGACGTCATCGACGGTTCGAATGTGATCGCCATAGAGGGTCTCAAGCTCGCGAAGGCTGACCGGCGCTGCCAGATCGATTCTGGCTGATTGCTGGCCTCCGTCCAGATCGGCAATGACCAGATAGTCTTCCGATCCGAGCGGGTCAGGGTTCTGAAAGAGGGCGCCTCGGCCATTGGTCATGAGGTAGCGCGCGTTGCGTCCCTGTTGGCGGTGGGCAATGCGATCTGGATAGGCCAGGGCGAGCAAGAGACCGACTGCATCGAGGCTCTCCTGGCGGCTGGAACGGGGGTAGTGCGGCAGTTGCCGTTGCCAGAGATCGGCAGTGCGGGCCACTCGTTGGCAGGCGGCACGGTCCACGGTTGCACCGGCCGTGTGATCGTGCTGTCCGTGCAAGGCATCCAATCTGAGTCTCAGATCGGCATTACGCCAGCCGGAGGGGCCTCGCAGAATATCCCGCTCGCTCAACAGGGCTGCCAGTTCACAAGCTAGAGGGCCGAGCTGCAACGGTACAGACTTGAGCAGCATATGCGCGAGACGGGGATGGAGCGGCAGCTCGGCCATCTGTGTGCCATGGGGAGTGATCTGTCCTTCGGCAGTGAGGGCGCCGAGATCGACGAGCAGTTTCCTCGCCTGGGCCACAGAGCCGGCCGGCGGGGGCGTGAGCCAGGACAATTCGGCTGGATCGGCCGTGCCCCAGATGGCCAGTTCGAGCAGGAGAGGCGCCAGGTCCGCGTCGAGCATTTCCGGCGGGCGGCGCGGGGCTAACGATTGCTGTTCCGCAGAGGTCCAGAGGCGGAGACAGACGCCCGGTTTGAGGCGGCCGGCTCTGCCGCGCCGTTGCTCGGCCGAGTCCTGGGTGACGCGAATCGTGTCTAGTCTCGTGAGGCCTGATCTCGGATCGAAGCGAGGTACGCGCAGCAAGCCTGCGTCGATGACGATGCGTATCCCGTCGATCGTCAAACTGGTTTCGGCGATCGAGGTGGCCAGCACGATTTTTCTCATGCCCGGTTGAGTCGGCGCGATCGCTCGGTCCTGCGCCTCTTGCGGCAGGTCTCCATGGAGGGGGGCAATGAGGATCTGCGAGCCTAAATTGAGATCGAGCAGTTTTCGCTCGACGCGGCGGATCTCTGCCATGCCTGGCAGAAAGACCAGGAGGCTGCCGGGGTCCTGCGCCAGCGCACGTTTGATCGAGTGGACGACTGCCACATCGAGGTGCCCCGAGAGGGGCTGTTCAAGATAACGGGTTTCGACTGGAAACATGGTGCCTTCGCAGGCAAGGACCGGCGCCTGGCCCAGGAGCTCCGAGACCGGTCCGCAGTCCAGGGTGGCGGACATGACGAGCAGGCGGAGGTCCGGACGAAAGATCCTCTGTGATTCCAGGCAGAGGGCCAGGCCCGTATCGGCCTGCAGGCTCCGTTCGTGGAATTCATCGAAGAGGACGATCGCGTAGGCGCTGAGCGCAGGATCGTCTTGCAGCAGGCGGGCGAGGATGCCTTCCGTGACCACTTCGATTCTGGTTGCGGGGCCGACCTTCGTGTCGAGCCTCATGCGGTAGCCGACTGTGCGGCCAACTGGTTCACCCAGCGTGGCAGCCATGCGGTGGGCTGCGGCGCGGGCCGCGAGCCTTCGCGGCTCCAACATGAGCAGATTTTTTCCCGCGAGCCAGGGGGCATCGAGCAGGGCGAGGGGGGCGCGCGTCGTTTTTCCTGCGCCAGGCGCCGCAGTCAGCAGCGCATTGCGTCCTTCCGTCAGAATACGACGGAGATCGGGCAGCATATCTTCTATGGGGAGTCTGGACATGATAAGGTCACTCGCTACAAAGAGAGACTGTAACAGAGTCGCTGTCGCGACGAAAAGGAACCGGACGCGGATACATGGCGCCCTATCAATGGACGAAGGAGAAGCCCACGGTCGCCGGCTGGTATTGGTATCGTGGTTTGGCGCATGAAGCGGACCCCTTTATCGTGCAAGTGGACGAGGTGGGCCAGTTTCAATGGCCGGACGGCGGGTATCAGGAAGTGACGTTGGCGAAGGGGGAATGGGCCGGACCGATCCAATTTCCCGATGACAGGGATGAATAGAGCCAGGAGCGCTTCTCCACTCACCTAACGAGCAGGACTGAGCAGCAGCTCGCACGATTGACGCACGAGACTCCCTCGGAGTCGATATCCGCGTCGAGAGATTTATTTGTCAGCCGCTATCACTTCTCAGTGAAATCACAGTAGTATGCTGATTCAGCACGAGTTCTACTCGCGATCACGTAACCAGCACATCGCTTAGAAAGGCCATCGAGGCACCTATGAAACATGACACGACTAACCCACCGGCGGAAACGCCTGCCAAGGGATTTTCTCCTGGTTTTGCAGCCTTGGGCCTGGAAGCAGCCTTGCTGACCACGCTCGACACGCTGGGCTATGAAGAGCCCACGCCGATTCAACGGGAAGCGATTCCTCCCTTTTTGGCGGGCCGCGACCTCCTGGGCCAGGCGGCGACCGGGACCGGCAAGACGGCTGCCTTTACGCTGCCGATGCTCCAGCGCATCGCCCATTCGACGCGGCGCTGCCCCTCCGCCCTCATCCTGGTGCCGACCAGAGAGTTGGCCATGCAGGTCGGCGAGGCCGTCACACGGTACGGTAAAGAATTGAAGATCACCGTGCTTCCGGTCTATGGAGGCCAGGCCATCGGTCCGCAGCTCCATGCGCTCAAGCGCGGGGTCGATGTCATCGTGGCGACTCCCGGGCGGGCGCTGGATCACATTCGCCGGAAAACGCTGCAGCTCAAGACCATTCAGATGGTGGTGCTGGATGAGGCGGACGAGATGCTCGACATGGGCTTTGCCGACGACCTGGACGCCATCCTGGAACAGGTCCCCAAAGAGCGGCAGACCGCCCTGTTCTCCGCTACCATGCCGCCCAGGATCGCCTCCATTGCGAAGCGTCACCTGAGAGAGCCGGTCGAGATCAAGATTGCCAAGGAGCCGCTCAAGGCTGGCGCCGCTCCTCGTGTGCATCAGACGGCCTACGTCGTTACCAGACCGCACAAAGTCGCGGCCCTGGCTCGCATCCTGGATATGGAAGCGCCGAAGTCCGCCCTCATATTCTGCCGGACTCGCATCGAAGTCGATGAACTCACTGCGATGTTGACCGGTCGAGGCCATAAGGCCGAAGCGATCCATGGCGGCATGAACCAGCCCCAGCGCGATCGTGTGATGAACTCGTTCCGGTCCGGGCAGACCGAACTCCTCGTGGCTACCGATGTGGCGGCGCGGGGCTTGGATATTCCGTCCGTGTCGCATGTGGTGAACTACGATTTGCCCACGTCCTCGGAAGTCTATGTTCATCGGATCGGACGGACCGGGCGCGCAGGGCGCGAAGGGTCGGCCATTACCGTGCTTGATCCGCGCGAGCAGCGCCTGCTCTGGAATATCGAGCAGCTGACGAAAGCCAAAATTATTGTCGTGCAGGTGCCGACCCTCGCCGACCTTCGGACGAAGCGGCTGTCGCGAACCAAGAGCGCGATTGAAGAAGTGCTCGCAGCCGACGACTTGGACCAGTTCAAGGCCGTAGTCGCGTCGCTTGCCGAGCAGGGAGATCCGCTGGAGGTGGCGGCGGCAGCCCTCAAACTGTTGTTCCGGATCCAGGGTGGAGAGCGGAAGGAATATGATATTCCTTCCGCAGCGGGTAGGCCGGCGGAGCGGCCTTCGATGGCGCGGCGCCCCATGGGCGATCCTCGCATGGATCCTCGCGGGCGGGCCGGCGCGGTGATGCCGCGGGAGGGGCAGGGCCGATCCTTCAGTCCTCCTGCCCGTGGTGGACGAACGGCCGGCACAGCCAAACTCTATATCGGCGCAGGCCGTGAGGCAGGCATCCGGGCCGGCGATCTCGTCGGGGCGATTGCCAACGAGGCAGGGCTCAACTCGAATGTGATCGGCGTCGTCGAAGTGATGGACCATTTTTCGCTGGTGGAAGTGCCGGAAGTGTTGGCCCGCGAGATCATCGAGACGCTCAGCCGCACCAGGATCAAGGGACAGAAGGTGGCTGTGCGGTTGTTTACGGAGCAGCCACGAGGGGGTGCGAGGTAGCTGCCAGTCCCCTGTGCTCGCGCAACGCGCGGCTTGAGAAAGCCCTCGTTGGACGCGCGCAATGGGGGACAGTCAGCCACCTCTTTTGAGCGATACGAGCGAGCGTGGAAGAGGTGTCGATAGGAAGGGCCTCGCTCGACGGCCGCAGTCGAAAACTCCTACCGCCCTTGCTGTTTTGTGATAGATAGATTGAGAAAATAAGTGAGCGATGAGGGACGCAAGACAGTTGTTGCCTGGAATGATGAGCGATCTTCGGTATCCTCTTCCTGCCCGGTCATAGTCTAGACCCCGACGCAATCAGTTCCCATTTTCATAACATTCAACGGAGGACGACGTGATGAGCGGCAACCAAGCCGATTCCCTGCTGCGACTAATGAGCCAGATGTTTCGAGCCCATCCCTGGCATGGAGTCTCCATCGGAGAACAGGCGCCGGAGGTGGTGACGGCCTACATTGAAATCGTGCCGACCGATACGGTGAAGTACGAAGTAGACAAGGTCAGCGGATTTCTCAAGGTCGATCGTCCGCAGCGGTTTTCGAACTATTGCCCGGTCTATTACGGACTGGTGCCGCAAAC